>Ga0207954_1000062_pt1 | contig 31769 bp, 15 predicted proteins | sample CryBogmetaGMA0M_FD_184547 | JGI IMG/M metagenome (GOLD analysis project Ga0207954, IMG submission 184547) | Freshwater microbial communities from Crystal Bog, Wisconsin, USA - MA0M (SPAdes) | ecosystem: Environmental > Aquatic > Freshwater > Lake | place: Crystal Bog, Wisconsin, USA | collected... | reverse complement strand
CAATGCGTGCCAGAACAATCATCTGGGAACGCATGTGTGCAGGATGATGAAGAGGCCCGGCAGGCCGGCGAGCGGCCTGCCGGGCGATCGATCACGAATCGTTTTCATTGTTGGAATTTTTAGGGCCACGACGTTCGGCTTGGATCTGCCGAGCGATCATTTCGGCGAGAAGCTCGCGAAAACGCTTCACTTTGGCCGGGAAACTCGACCCGTACGGTGGGTCGGCATCGATGCGATCCAGTTCGGGTTCGCGGTTCTGGTCTTCGGGAGGGAGGTGGTTGTTTGGGTTCTTGGTCATTGGATTTGGGGGTGGGAAGAAAAAAACCGGCGGCGTGCTCGGGAGCCACATCGGGCCCGGTTGGCACGCCGCCGGGGGGAAACTAGGTCCGACGCGGCACCGTGCCGGTCGGCTCGATAGGCGCCGGGCCGTTACGTCATGGCCTGGCGAAATAGAGGCTGGCCCGAAGTCACCGGGTCAGCACGCTGAAACTCCTGAGGAGTTCCACGATCAGTTTTGGAGCATGGGCTGGGAGCATCGCCCGGATGATCGGCGGGCAGCTCTGGAATGGGACGAAGCGCTCCCGCAAGCACGGTGGCTCGCGGTGCGACTCGCCGTAACGCGTCGCGTGTTCGTCAGCGCTCCAAATGGTGCAACCCAGCCCGCCCGGCATGATGAGTGCCACGGCGTAGAGCACGCGATCGTCGTCAAATGCTGGACAGCTGCTGGCTGAACGCGAATAGATCAGCGGTCCTTCGAGTTCGAGATTATCGATTCCCATCGCGGCCAGCTCCTCGAGCTGAGCGTTGATCGGGTGAATCGCAGAGTCGGCCAGCGAAAGGCTGGTTCGAATCAGGTCAACGAGGAGAGCGAGCTCTTCGGCCCGACCGGAGAGAGTGTTGTGCATGGGCACGTTCCTTGGTGTGAACGACGGCCAATACCGAATGGCCGTCCAAGGAATATGCCGCGTTTCTTTCGACTATTTAGCGGCAACATGCATCGCGACATGATGAGTGAAACCGCGAGTCACTTGGGCTTCCGTAGCCTCTTGCGTTTATCGGAGTCCTCCTTCATCTGCTCGATCGGGTCCGCGCGGTTGGCTGTCTTGGTGGCCCAGTCGAGCCACCGCATGGTGTCGGGGTGAAGCTTCTTCCCTCCGGCTCTCCCGGCCGCCGTCGCACGTACGGCCTCGATAAACTCCCGGAGGGTTTGGCTCCGCCGCCATTGCTCTGCAGTGCAGAAGAGTTGCTCGCGACGCTCGCGTCGCTCCTGCAAGCGTTTCTCACGGCGCGCTTTTCGATTCGCTTCCTCCTGCTGCTGTCGACGAATCTCGTCCCGGCGTCGCTCCTCCTCTGCACGCCGTGCTTCCTCGCGTCGGTACTCGTCAATCACGAGCAGCATCTTGCAGGGTAGTTCCCTGACGTAATCCTCGACCTTCTTCCGCACGCTGTCTCGGCAGACGCGGGTCGAGCGATACATCATGTAGTCGATCTCCAGCTGAAGTTCGCCGGTCAGCACGTAGGCGTACTGGCTGTCCCAGATATTCTTCTTCTGTTGAATCTGCCTCTTCGTGGGCTCCCGAATGCGAAACACGAATTCATAGCCATGGCCAGCGGCGGCAGTGCCATGGCGATATTCGCGAGCCGGTTTACCGAATCTATAGCCTCTCTTTTCCAGCCCCTTCAGCAGGGCATCCATGATGCGAAGCGCACGTGGCAGGGTTGCTTTGCTGCACGCGATGTCCAGCAGGTGAACGCCCTCGTGCCGCTCGGGGTAAAGATGCCCCGGATCTCGACTCCATTGGCTTGGCTTAGCGCTGGACAGAGCTTGGCGCGTGCGAGCCACCAGCGGATGCGGCGACCGAAGCGTCTCTCCAACTTCGATCGGCTCCGACTGGCTTTCCTGCTCGTAGAGGGAGCGAATCTCGGCGTCGAAGAATCCGTCGTCTTTTTCGGTCTTCGGCTCTTCTGGGGCGAACACGATCTTCTGCGATCGCTCCTCATCGCAAGGCGGTAGCGGGATACGGTTCACCTTGCCGCCAGCGGCCTTCTTCGCCCAGTAGCCGTACGAGGGTCTTGGGATATCGAGCCGCTTGCACGTCTTCGCCAGGCCTACATCCGAGAGCCCGAATCGTTTGCAGAGGTGACGCGTTGGCGTCTCCCAGACGAGTTCATAGAGCTCCTTGCGGGTCAGCGTTACGGTTTCCACGTGGCTGCGCTCCAGTCGTTCGGAGGACTGTCGACGGAGCAGTATACGAGGATCACGCAGCTTCACCCCGTAGCGGGAGGAAGATTTCGTGCAACTGGAGGATGGGCAAGGGGATCTGCAACTCAGTTACGTGCGGTGGATTTTTTCGACGACGTATGTTTGTGGAACCTTGCCGGCGACACGGACCACGACATGCTCACCGACGATGGCGCCGATGAGCGCCGCCCCGTAGTCGTCGTTCGCGCTCACGAGCCCCAGTCCCCAGTCGGAGACGTCGGCAGTCACCTTGATGCGGAGTTCTTTCTGCGGGTTGTCGGCGCGGAAGATGGTCACCGTGTCGCCCGGCTTGATGGCGAGATCCTCTTCCTCGCTGTCAAACACAGAGCCTTCGCTAATCGTCGGGGTGTCGTCGCTCGCCGGAGTCGCGGGGGCCTCGGGCGCCGATTCGGGCGCAGCGGCTTGGGCGGGCGGTGCGTCCCCAGGCAATGGCTGGCTCGCGAGGTGTTCTAGCCATTCAAACAGGCGTTCCGCTTCGCTCTGCGGGTTCCGGAACCAGTCGGTGGACCAAATCCGCCAGATCCGATCCTTCCAGCCAAGGCTTTCCAGAATCTCCTGTCGGATGCGATCGCGGTCGCGAACCGACACCCCGGAGTGGTAGGTCGCCCCGTCGCACTCGATCGCCGCGAGATAGCCGGCAGCGGTGTGCGGATGCTTCACGGCGATGTCGATGCGGAAACCGGCTACGCCCAATTGTGGCGTGACCTCGTAGCCCTTTCTGCGAAGCATGTCGATGACCGCCACCTCGAAGTCGCTCTCGGGCGGCAGGTCGGTGTGCTGTTGCTGGGTGATCACGCCGTCTCGGGCAAACTCGAGATAGCTGCGCAGGGATCGGGTGCCCACGGGCGTGTTGGCATCGGAAATGATGTCTTCCGGTCGCAGCGAACTGTAGACCCCGATCGCCTTCCGCGCCCGGGTGAACAGCACGTTCAGCCGTCGCCAGCCGCCCGGCAGGCTGATGGGGCCGAAGTGCTGCCGGACGACGTCGGTTCCCGGGGCCTTTCCGAAGGTGGTCGAAATCAGGATGCAATCGCGCTCGTCGCCCTGGACCGTTTCCAGATTCTTGACGAACAAGCCCATGCCCTCTTGCGCCCAGCGCTCTCGAAAGGTCTGCGCCTCGGGGAGCGACCGGAGGCGGTCTTCCAGCAGGTCGGCGAGAAGGTCGCGCTGCTTGATGTTGAGCGTCACGATCCCAAGCGAGTCGTCCGGTCTCGTGAGGATGTGCTCGACGGCCGCGTCTACCACGCGCTTCGCCTCGACCTCGTTCATTTGATCCTGGTAGATGCCGTCTGCGACGTAGTGGTAGGAGACGCCAAGGGACCGGCTCTTCTCGTGCGGCGATGGGAATACGATCAGTTTTCCGTCGTAGAACTTCTGGTTCGAGAACGCGATCAGGGAATGGTGCTGTGAGCGGTAGTGCCAGCGGAGCTGCCGCGTGGGATGAAACTGCGACATGCAGATGTCGAGAATGCTCTCGGCATCCGTGACCGCGAGGCCGTCCGCGGGCGTCGCCATGCTGGAGAAGAACGAGGTCGGGGGGAGCTGTTTGGGGTCGCCCACGACCACCAGCTGCTTGCCCCGGGCGATGGCACCGATGGCCTGGGCGGGCGGCAGCTGCGAGGCCTCGTCCATGACGACGATGTCGAACGTCAGGGAGCCGGGTTTGAGAAACTGCGCGACGGCTTGCGGGCCCATCATGAAGCAGGGCATCAACTCCTGGATGGAGCGGCCCGCGCGTTCGAGGATCTGCCTGACCGGCACGCGCGGTTGCTGCTGCGGGAAGAGGTGCTGCAGCAGCCGCATTTCGGTCTTCTCGTTCACGCGGGTGCTGTTGGTGCCGGGCAGCGTGACGGCTCTGCCGATGCACGCGTTGGCGATGTGCTGGCCGCGGAGTTGGACGACCTTTTTGTCGAGGGCGGCGAACTCCCGGCGCGTCGCGTTGTGCCGGTCGGAGCTGAACTGCGAAAACGTGTCTGATGACTGGAAGATCGTTTTGGCGATGCTCGCGTAAAAGCGATACGCAAACGAATCGGCGATCTGATCCGGCGGGAGGCCGTTTCGCTCAATCGCGTCTACGAAGCGATTGAGCCCCAGCTCGAGCGCTCTCGTCCTGGCGACGGCGTACTGCGCCCAGGGGAGCAGTTCCGATACGCGACTGGCCGCCAGCGATGCTCGGTCGCGGAGGGCGTTCGCAAGCTCCGAAGTCTTCAATCCCTCGCTGGGAACCCACTGATCCGGCGAAAACTCGCCAAAGCTCGCCATCGACTCACAGAACGCTCGCCACGACCCCCAGCCGGCTTTCACCTGCCCGATCAGTCGAGTGAGGGTTTCGTGATTTGAGACGCAGTTTGCCGAGATCAGCAAACGCTCGATGGCAGCCGAAACGCCCGCCTCCTTGACCCTGCGGCCAAAGGCATGCGCCGCGAGCAGCGGAGCCATCTCGGTGTTGGGCCCACGGAACAAGTCGCCGAGCAGTGTGCGGCCTTCCGCGTGAGAAGCAAGAGCGTCTTTTTGCCGGTGGAGCGTGGAGCCGGCCAGCACGGCATCCACGCCGGCTTTGGCCAGGGTTCCCGCGTGGCAGTGTTTCTTCAGGATGCCCGCGGCATCCCGACACGCTTTGGCCGTACGGACCGCCCGGTTGTAGAGCCGTTCGAGGCCAGAGGTGCCCTCGTGGTCGGTGTGCTGCGACTCGATCCCCCGAAGTGATTCCAGAATCTTTTCCTGTGCTACGCGGATCTCTCCTGCGGCACGCTGCAGGACCGCTTTCTGGCTGGCCAAGGCCTGCAGCGTTTTGCGGTCGGTGAGTCGCGAGATCGGGACGCCAATCTCATCACTAAGAGCATGGAGGGATGCGGTCCATCGTGCCACCGCGAGCAGTTGCTCCAGCGGCGTCTTCTCGCCGGCATAGTGGGGGCCTGCCACGGCCCGAAGGATCGGGTCGTTGGTCCAGGCCGCTTCGTCCCGGGCGAGCTTGGAGAGAGATTCCAGGTCGGCCTGCCGCTCGGCAGCGGAGCGTCGGCCCTTCTCCCGCGAAAGTCTCTTGTGCAGGCGAGTTGCTTTCCGCCAGCTTGGCTGCAGGAAGCGATACCAGGCGTCGCCCTCCCGGAGCACGCGAATGGCGGCCGTGATGTCTGCCTCTGGCGAGACGTCGTCGAGATACAGCGTTTGTTCGAGCCGCTCGCGCTCCGTTTGCAGGCGCTGGCGTTCGGCGATGATGGCTTCGAGCTGAGCGGCGGAGTGCGGCCGCTCGAGCCCGTCGTGCCGGAAAGCCAGCAGCTCGCTGGAAGCCTGGGAGGCCAGGTCCACCAGTCGAGACACTCGCCGCCCCGCCTCCGCATCGAACCAGAACTTCATCCCGACGGAATCGGCCGTCTTCGCAAACACTTTCACGGCTTGTTGCAGGCGGTTGGTTTCGCGGTCGAGGACGTCGGCGAGCCGATCGAGGTCATCGGCAGGCAGTTCGCCGATCCCCAGTTGGCCGATCTCCGCTCGGGTCGCGTCAGCCTGCGCCAGATCGGCCGTGGCGGCGATGTCAGCGTTCACAAGGTGTGTCGCACATGCCGATTGCGCTGCATGCAGTTCTGAAATGCCCCGGTGCAGTTCGTCCAGAACCCGTTTGCTGCCGACACCAGCCGGGTCTTCGGCAGAGAAGAGCCGCGGCAGGCTGGCAGCGGCCGGGGCAGCGCCCGGGGGCGGCTTCAGCCCGCTGAGAGCGGCGAGGAGCCGATCAGCCCCACTTTCGGGAAGCGTGATTGCCGTCGGGGTGGTGGAGAAAAGCGACTGAAGCTCGGTCAAAGCCCGGTCAAACGCCTCGCACTTGGCGGCGTGGTCGCTGAGAAGCTGCTGGATCTTGTAGTCGTCTTCGGGCTTGAGCGTGGTCGGATGAAAACCCCAGAGCGGATGGGCCGGGCCATAGGATCCGATCTGCGAAAAGTGTTTGCCCAGCTGCTCCAGCCGCGACATCGCATCCGCGAACGCCGTGGCATCCATCCCCGTCGCCGAGAAGTAATCGAGTTCTTGGACCAAGGCCGCGTGGTCGCCCAACGCGAGCCGTCGCCGTTCGGCTCGCCAGAGCACCTCATGGACGGTCAGGCCCATGGCGTTTGCGAGCACGGATTTCATGGCGTCGGCGTAGGCACGAAGCTCCGCGTGGCGGCGTTCCTTCTGGCGGAGGGCGTCGTTGAGCTCCGCCACGGCCGTGGCCCTCATGGCATCCCGCGCGGCGAGATGGGCGAGAAACTCCTTCTTGTTGGACTTCGTGCTGTGCAGTTCCAGGACGAAGTGGCCGAGGCCCGCTCGGGCGAGTCGCGACTTCACGACCTCGAGGGCCGCGAGCTTCTCGGCCACGAACAGCACCTTCTTGCCTTCGCCTATGGCTGCCGCGATGAGATTGGTGATGGTCTGCGATTTGCCCGTGCCTGGCGGGCCTTCGATCACGCGGCTATGGCCGTCGAGAACATCGATGAGCGCGCTGTGCTGGGAACTGTCGGCGTCGTACACGAGCGGCAGGTCGCGGCGCGGGTGGTCGTCGATGGGGTATTCCTCGGCATACCCGCCGCCGTCACCATCCGTCTGGCCGCCGAGCAGCTGCTGCACGAGCGGGTGGTTTTCGAGGGTGCTATCGGGCCACCGCTCAGGCTCAAGCTCCCGCAGCAGGAGCATGTTGGAGAACGAGAGCAGCGTCAGGGTCATCATTCGCTGCACCCGCCACCGTGGCATGTCTTTGATCGCCTCGGCCACTCGGGTCAGGTAGGCGGTCGCTGTCTCCTCCGACTCGGGGTCGTATTCCGGCAGCTGGAACTTGTCGTAATCGAGATTCAGCTTCTCGCGGAGCGACAGATTGGCCGCGAGTTCCTCGCCTGTGGGCGCGATGTGGAACTTCGGGAACGGCATGCCTTCGGTGCGTTCGATGGCGACTGGAATGGAGAGGAGCGGCGCAAGCCAGAGCGCCTCCCCGTCTGGCCGATCGGTGTATTCGAGGAAGCCGACGACGAGATGGAGCATGTTGCTTCCGGTCTCTTCGATGGCGAGCCGCGCCTCGCGGTCGAGCTTGCGGCCATGCGACCCGAGTTGATCGGCGTAGAGCAACGTCTGCAGCCGAGCCGCCTGGGGCGGCGGATCGGCAGCCGGGGAGGGCATGTCGAGGTCGTAGCTGCCGCTGATGCCGCGGCTCTCGGCGAACGGCCGGTTGTCGGGCCGTCTGATGCGCCCGGCAACTTCTACATGCTCGCTCTCGGGCGGCTCCGGCAGCGCGAGCATTGGCACCCGAGTGCTGCTGGCCACCAGGGCGTTGAACGTGGCATCGATATCCGAGTGGACGAACTGGATCGACTTGGCCGGGGTGTGCTTGAAGTTCAGCAGCCGGTTGCGACCGTTGAGGACAAGAAGCGAGTTTCGCAGCTTGTCGAGTGCTTCGAGGAGGGGCGCGATGTCACCGGTGTCATGAGTCATAGATTCGTTTTTTGGTTTCACTTTGCGGGAGCCGCAGAAGAGCGCGGGGAGAAAACTCTGGCGTGAATCCTCAACCCATCGGGTTTGCAACGGTCAGGCGACGCCGTCTGTGGCCAGGACTTCTCGGCGGACGTAGCGTTTGAAGGTTTTAGCGTCGGTGAAGCAGCGGAAGCCGGCGGCGCTGGCGATCGCGAGCGTGTCGGATTCTTCGTTGAGCAGCACCGCGACCGGCTGGCTCAACTCTTCCTGCACACCCATCGGCCACGCGAGATCAAACACGGCCCGCTGCCGGCCGCTTTCAGGATCGGTGTAGCCCCAGGAGAGTTCGCCCCGGGGAAGGCCCTCGCCTTCCATCCAGGCGTTGATGCCCTCGAGCTCCTGTTCCTCCTCTTCCGTCGTGATCCCGCCGCTCGGTGCCGCGGTTGGCTCCAGGGCTGCGGGCGCACCTGCCAGCCAGCGATCGTCGCCGTGGAGAAGGTCGGCCATCCGCCTGTTGAGTTCGGCCGCGAGCAGTGCTTTGCGGGCTTCGAGGAAGTCGCGAAACCGCTCGATCTTCCAGAGAGCCGGATCGTCCGGAATCCACTGGGAGGCCAGTGCACCGGGGTGGTTCCGTTCAATCTCCGGGAAATACTCCTCTGGCAAGCGGTCGCTGATATCGAGGTTCGTGTCTTTCGTCAGGAAACAGAAGTTGGCCAGAGCGTTGACCTCCGGGCGGGGATGCTTCCGCTTCCGCAGTTGGGCTTTTGGGAAGATGTGATGCACCTCCAGCCGGCTCATCCTGCCGAGCAGACTCGCCTTGAGCGGCAGCCCGTTGCCCCAGTCGCGGGCTTCGCCCATCCGCGTCAGCAGATACAGCACCGGATAGAACCGCGCGCCCAGGCTCCACCCGGTGAAATGCCCGGGCTCCGCCCGCAGGCCGCCATGCCAGAGCCGCAACTGCTCCAGCAGTTTGTCGAGTCCTCCGTCGGGGCCTTCGAGGGCCCCGAGGTCTTGGTCGATGTACGACTCGGTCGAACCCGAAAACCGCCCCCACATGGCCGCCTGGGCGAACCAAAACAGCAGCTTGTCGCGTTCCTTCTCTCCCATCGGGCCGTGATTGCCGGTGCACTGATCGAGATACCGGGCCATCACCGGCACGGCGAACCGTCCGAAAAACACCTGGTCATGGTCGAGGCCGAGCCGCCCGCTGATGAGATTGAGGATCGTGTCCACGTGCTTGCACGCGCGGGCGAGGGCGTCGCGGACCTCCTCTGCCGTCTTCTCGTGCAGATGCTGAAACTTCGCTTCACCAGTGAGCACGGTGTTGACGGACCGCAGCAGCCAATCGAGGTTGAACCGAAAGCCGTGCTCGGCCCACTCGGCGAGCTTGGCCTTCATGGCGTCGCGCCCTTCCGGCCAGTCGGCGCAGATCTTGGCGAGCGCGAGGTCGCCCTTGGAAAGCTTGGTGCCGCCGCTGTTGACACGATTGAAAATGTCTACGACGACGTCGAGCGACTTGTCGGTGCCCGTGACCTCTTCGACGTGGACGTCGATGTCGGTGATGCCAAGCAGCCGACTCAATCGCGCGACGTATTCCCCGACCTTCGGCGCGTGCGCAGGAACGGCTGAGAGCCGGGTGACAAAGTCGCCGAGTCCGCCGGTGCCCTTCTTCAGCAGTTCGGTGACATCGATCCAGAGGGGGTCGTCCTTCATCTTCACGGGCTGGAAGAACTCGAACGTTTCGCTGTCGAGGTGGAAGCGGAGGCCGGTGAACGCCTTGGCGTTGCCATCGAAGAACCTGGGCGGCCGGCCGCGGACGACCCCGTAGAGCGACGTCATGCGCTGCTGGCCATCGAGGAGCAGTTTGACGACTCCCGCCGCGAGCGGCCCGTCGCCCCGGTGGGTGGCCGAGCGTGACTCGGTAGCCCACACGAGCAGGCCGCCGACAGGGTGGCGGCGATAGAGCGAATCGAAAAGGCCGCGCACCTGGTCGCGGTTCCAGACGTAGCCCCGCTGGAACTCTGGGAGCGCCATGTGTCCGCTATCGATGTGGTCGAGGACGGTTGAGATCTTCATTGTGAGGTATGCCTTCGTTGGCGGTCCTTCATCTAGGCGTCAAGCCGTCTAACCCGTATTTCCGTAGACCATCTCTTCTCATGCGATCCTTGGAATCAGGAGTTGTTATATGAAGCACTGACCTGGATGTCGGTGAGCAGATCGCGGGCTCACTGCTAGTTCATGGCGGAAGGACTCGCGTTGCTCTGCAGGGCGAGGTGCAAATGGCGGCGGACATAGAGTCGTAGATGGCGATGCTCGTGTTTTTTACGCGGAAGGTGCCGGAGGACTCGAGGTCTTTCTTCTTCACGATCGGAAAGGTTTACAGACGCAGCTTCACTGAAGCGCCTTCGCCAACTTAGAGAGACGGCAGGGACGCGGCCTCTCCGGGGCTCCCAAGCCGATAACAGCCTGTGCGATCGAGTTCTGGGCGGGTCCGAATTTCTCCGAAGATCGCCCGGGGGATCACGAGTCCCCGGGCGGTCCAGCTCGCGTTCTCGTTGAGCTCGATACCGTCAGGACCGCCAGACGGAAGGACCACGTTGACCGAAAAGCCGCGATGTGAATGCATCGAAGAACGCCTTGTGGGGGCCAGAGTGTGGTGGTCACGGCGTCGGCTCAGGCACAAGTTTGTCGATGGCTTCTGCCACGCGGTCACAAATCACGCGCATCGCTTCCATCGCCTCGAACGGCGTCAACGGTAGATCGGTCGCTGTCGCAAAGTTTCTATTTCCCCGTGCTCTAACCGTGGCCTCATCAAGTTCGCAATGTCTGCCTAACGCCTTAGCAACATACGTAATCAGCCGAACCCAGTCGCCGTGCTTGCCCGTGTCGTCGTCGTGGGAGTGCCAATTTCTCATGACTTGGATCACATCCAGCACCTCGGCGTCCCGCCCAGCCTCAACGAGAAGTTCTTCACGTAGTAACAGATGGAAGGGCGGGTTGGCTGCCTCCGTCATGCCAGGCTTCTTGGAGAGCTGTACGCGAGCTGTCTCTGAAATGGTCGCGTCGTCGCCCCAGAGTTGTTCAGCGATTGCACCGCAAACACCATCGCCAAAAGCCCATATTGCGTCGAGTACCACCTGCGGCGCTGCCTCGGACGGTTCGTCGAAATAGCTGTCGAGGTTGGTCGTTAGCAGTTCCACTGCCCCTTCGTGAAACACAGGCTTGCCCGTGGTCGCCCATTGGGCGGCACCAACGGCCTCGCACAACCGTCGTTTGCTCACTTCCGCTCGCCTATGCACCGATATCGCGTCGGAGTTTCGATGCACGGTCTTCAGCCATGTCTCGCGCCCTTGTTGACGGAATTTGCCAAAAGAATCGTCGAGGCTCCTGCGCATTCCGGATACCAGGTTCGCCTGAATCCAGCCAGCCACCTCATCGGGGAGCGAGCGAACGGCTCCCTCGTAGCGAAGACCTTTAAGCCCCGCACGGAAGCAGCCATCTTTAATCGCCTTGCGCTCCGCCTCGTAGAAGGCACTGCGTTTGCCAGACAGCCGATCGTCGAGGATGCACAACGTCTGCCACGTTTTTCGTTCGGCAGCAGGAAGCACTTCACAGGTAGCGTTGATGATGGCACGACACGCTTGCAGCCACTGCGCCAATTCATCGATGCTGGAAACGGGCGACTTGAAGTCACCCGTCAGGGCGGCAACTGCAGCAGGCAGTGGCCGTCGAGTATCACTCATGTCACGAAACGAAATCAGCAGATTCCACAGCGGTCCGGCATTGCGTTTCATCTCGCCTGCAGGACTATTCTCCACGCTGATGATCTCTCCATCCTTGGGCAGCGTGACACGATCCTGCGACGGGTGCTGGTCGCGTGGTATGGAAATGCGGCTCAAAGTCTCGCGTAGGTTTTCGCGAAACGCGTGAATATTCCGAAACACTGCTTCATGACTGCGGGGGTTCATTCCCGACCATAGTCCGTTTAGCTGGTGCCACAATTCCACGCAGGCGAACGCGGCCTTTTTCTCTAGCAAGAAAAAGCCGTCATTGCGCTCGCACCGTAGTCTTGCCACAACACGGCTATCCGCGTCACGAAAAACTACATGCCCCTCATCGCTGCCTGTGCTGAGGTGAAGTTGCCATGCACGCGATAGCAAGTAGGCGACGTCCCTATACGCTTGCTTCCCTTCGTGAAGCTCGACATCCGTCGCGATACGCCTGCCGTTCTGGAGGGTGACTTGGCCCGGCACCTCGATTTTTAAATCCCCACACAGACTGCGCACCGCCATCACCGCCATTCGCTCAGCGCTCAGTCTGCGGTGTGTATCGCGATGGGAATCACGCTGAGCGTCAAAGCGTGTGTCAAAGAAGCGGGAGTTGTCGTAGTGTTGAATCGCCGTCGCGACGAATCCATGGTGACTTGACTCGATGCGATGGAGTAGGGCTCGCGTCGAGCGCCGAAGGGGACGGCTTACGTTGACGCGGGTGGAATCGACCCGTAGTCCGGTTACAACGACTCCGTCTTTGGATTGTCCACAGCGAGACTTTTTAGGGTTTAGCCGGAATGATGATCGCGACAGGACTTGCGAGATGACCTCCGTCACGTGAGCCCGAAATGAGCTGGCAGTTGCGAAACCCTTAAGGCGAGCGTCGCGCTCCGAGACCGAAATCGTCAGGTCATCGAAGTATCGCGTGTAGACGAATCCGTTGCCGAGGCGTTCGCGAATGCGTTCGTCGTAGCGACTGAACACGATGTTTGCGATGGCGGGGGATGTCGGAGCGCCCTGCGGTAAACGGCCACGGTGGGTGACAAGCCGAGCGACAAAGGTCGCGGCGTCAGGGGTCCACGGCAGCGGCGCCCCCTCGATGCCCTGTAAAGCGGGTCGGGTTAGTTCGCGTAAGGCGCGAACAACATCACCGATCTGGACGGAAGGAAAGAAGTCCTTGATGTCGAACGATGCGATGAAGCCTTGGCCAACATGGGCGGCTGCGTTTTGAAAAATGCCGTACTCATTGCGTTGGCCGTTTTTGCTCGTGCGTCCCCCCATGATGTAAACAGGTAAGGACTCTTGCGCCGGATTCAATACGTGCCTTAAAAGAGCTTTTTGAATGCGAGCCAGCGGTTTATGCGGAACATGCAATACCCGGCGCTTGCCTTTGTGGGGGTGGATAACCTTGCGGGTGTACTTGCCGGCACCGCGGTTCTGGCCGTATGCGTAGCCGTACACAGTACGCGGCCACATCCACGGATAGCGAGCCTTGCCGTCCTTAAGGAGGCAATCAACTAGTGCTGCCAGGGTGTCGGACTGTGAAGCAACCTGAAGCCAAGACTGATCCTTGTATGCCGCCGATAGCGATTCCGGATGGCCGTCATAGACCCAATGGACAAACTGCCAGGGGGTTTGGAACTGTTGCTTAAAGAAGGTCCAGATTTGCCCGGTGCGGTACTTGCTGTAACGGCCCGCGTAGACGAATCGAATAAGGTCTCTGGGGTTGTCCCAAATTGTGAGGTATTTCCGCGCCTCGTTCCGATTAACGTGCGATGTACTTAGCTGCGAGATTTTTATCAGCACAGAGCGGGCAACGATGTCGCTCGTAAAGGTCGCGGAAACGGGCGTCATTACGATTCCGTATAGCCTCGCAGGGGAAATCGACCTCAACGGTTCAGGCAAGCTAAAGCGAAGAAGGAGGTCGGCAAGGCTGGCCTACTCAGGTGCTCACGACCGTGAGCGTTAGCGAACCTCTGTGGCTAACTCAGAAATCTCATGCCACATGCCTTAGCTGCGATAACACAGCATGACCACTGCGCACGTGGGCGGCTTTTCTAGGTGCTGCCTGCCGATCCTCCTTCTTCGTGTCGATATCCCACCAGCAGGGGTCCGAATTGTCAAGATGCCGAAAAAGTCGTTCCGGCTCACCGAGAAAGTTCGATGAACTTCGCAATGACCTCGCGTAGTATTGGTGTTCGCGCTACTCAAAAGGCCCCCGTTAAACGAGCTCGAAAGCCCTGTTCGCGCGGCCAGGCATCATGCAGGCGATACAGGTCCCGTACGGTATTGGCGGGCTGGATGGCAAAGTCCTCGCCTATCAGTCGGGCGGATGGCAACGAGGCAAGAAAGGTGTTTGCGGGCCGTCTAGCAGCAGGATGGTGAAATACGATCGGCGTGTCGACCATGGCGGTAGACGGCGTGACATTCGAACAGCCGACCACGCACGACACGCGGGTGTTTTTGAACGTGCCGATTCCCTGGAACCAAGCGCCGCCCCAGCGACGCGCCGTCGTAACGCCACCGTCCGGTTCGGAAATGGTACTCCACATGGGGCCGACGAGGGCGGCGGCATAATCGTCCGCATCACAATGCGTTGTGTGAGCATTCACGGCGACGACGAGTCCGTGAGGTCGTTCTCCATAATCGCGGGCTTTCTTACGGACTACTTTCTCGATCGACTCTGCGATATTCGGAATGTATGCGGCCGTGGTAACGCTGCCGAGCGGCCTCTTTGTGCTGCAGTCGCCATCGAGAGGTATTTCACAGTCTGCTACGACGGCTATTGTCCAATCCGCATCTTCAAAGCGCTGTGTTACGGTTCTGCCCCCGGATAGCCTTACTTCGGCAACTGCGTGAACGAACTCGTCTGACTGCAGCCACCCGGCGACTCGCTTTCCCAATTTCGAAGCAGCTGGTTGGTTATTGCCGACCTTGGGGAATCTGAGGCGGAGTAGAAAGGGCGACCGCGCTGCGTTGACGGCGTCCGCGATCTCTGCCTGAAACCGCTGAATGCGTTGCGGCGGAGCTTCAGTATGAACGCCGCAGGCCTCGACATCGACGACTGTTCCGTCGGAGAGCGTAACGCCGAAGTCTGGAAGCGGCTCGGTCGACTTCCCGGGCTCTGGGGCATGGACGGTAATGCCGTATCCGTGTGCTAGGAGTATGGCATGTACGTACAACTCGAATGCTGCTGAGTTGTACCCATCGCCTCTGAACCGCCGGCGTAGTGATGCCTTGGCATCGTCCGGGTATTCAGCGAACCACGACTCCCATAAGTCACGGACGGCTTCCATCTCAGGCCGTGCTGATTCATTAATGTATGTGAACCCATCATGCACGTGCCGCGCGGGGTCGTTGTTGAGCCGCGTGATGCCGTGATCAAAGAGCGTCATTGGTGATCGCATTTTGAGCGGCTTGGGTCTATCGCCTTGCCTCTTGAGTCACGTCGACGTTGGTTTCGAGACACGGGCGCAACGCCAGGTCGTTTGCCCCAATTGCGAGCCAGTCCTCGGGCCGCTGGTAGATGTCAAAGCCGCGGCCGATTTTCACCTTCCAGCCGTTGCTGAAGCGCACCTCCCGGTCATGCATCGAGTGGTTCTTGCGAATCTGGAGATCCACCTCGTAGAGCTTCAGGCTTTCTGCGAGGCTCGCTAGCTTCGTCATCGCCTCGGTCTCTTCCTCCGGCGTGTCGAACTTGGTGATAAGCAGGATCTTCTTCGGTGGCCCGTAACGAACGGCCATTTCGCAGAATCGCACGAAGTTGACGACTTGATGGTGATGGCGGATATACGGATCCTCGACCACGATCTCGTCCGCCCCGGGAACGTACTCGCCGAAGATTGTTTCGTATGAGTAGCCAGTGGCGCCGTAGTGGATCCGATAGTGCCGTTCCTTCGGGCCTTCGTCAGCTGCGGTGGCCGTGCTAGGAGCGACTTCAGACTCCGGCGCTTGGGGTGCTGGGCTCGGTTCGGCAGTGGGGAGCTGGGGCTCTTTTCGGCCGGCTGCGAGCGGTGGTGCCGGCTCCGCTTCTTCCGCAACAGCCTGCCGGCTGCCACGGCCCTGTGAAACGTCCTGTTTCCGGATCGGCGACTGTGTCGCAGGGGCATCCTTCGACTCCGGACAGTAGATCACCTTTACCTCGCCGGACTCAGTGAGATAACCGAGGTTGATGCTGGCAAACTCCTCGTCCGGCTTCCGCTTGTTCATCTGCTCTTTGACCCGCCGCCGCCCTTCGATCGCATAGGCGAGATATTCTTCGATCTCTGCCTGCGTCGGTTCGTCGCCGGGGTGGAGAATCTTCACGAAGGCGCAGACCGTCTTGAGCACGCCCGTCTGGTCTCGCTGGCTGAAGCCCGGCCCCAGCTTGCAGGCGGCCTTCACTTGGGCGAAGCGATTGGTCTTCCGCGCCATGTGATGGAAGGCCTCCGCCAGGTATTCGATAATGAAGCCGTAGTGGCGGGTGAGGTTTTCATCCTTGTTGACCGGGATCTCCCAGCCGGGAACGAAGGTGTGGAAGCGGTCGAGAATCGCCAGGTCGAAGACCGGATGAAGCGGCTTGAAGAGCGTCTGGGCCGGGGAATTGACGATCGAGTCGATCGAGTCGTCGATATTCCCCACAAACGCCATGCTGGCATTGGCCGTCACCGTGGTGGAACGGGTGAAGTTCCCGTTGGCCATGTACTGCTTCATGATCTGGAACGTCTCTTTGTCGCGGACGACGACGCCTTCTCCCACCTCGTCGAAGGCGACCACGTCCCAGAAGCCGATGAGCCCGACCTTCCGCCGCTGGTTGTTCCACCACAGCGTGGCCGCGGAGGTCGGGGCCCCGAGGAGCGTCACGTAGGGGGAGAACTCGCTGAACGTGTACGACTTGCCGTTCCCCCGAGGCCCGAGCTCGATGAAGTTGAAGTTGGGCTCGACCAGGGGGGCGAGGCGGGAGAGGTAGTGAAACTTCAGCCGGGGCGTCATCCAGCCGGGCTCGAGCCCGAATGAGCGGATCACGACATCGAGCCACTCGTCGCGGGTGAATTGGCTACGGGCCTGGGCAAAGGCATCAAAGTCGAACTTGGAAAGCTGGATCGGCTTGAGGGCCTCGACGTAGAAGGCGTAGTCGTCGTCTTCCACCTCGTTGTGGCCGAGCGTCACCTCGGCCCAGATGCCCCCTTCGAATATCCGGTCGTTCTCCCCGGAGTAGAACTTCTCGTTGATGGCGATCCGAGAGGAGTTGAAGTTCTCCATCTGCGCCCAGGGGCGTTTTTCCTTCTCGACGTATCGCACGTGGATCTTGTCGATGAAGGTGTGTCGGCCCTTCTGCTGGACGAGCATCTGCGCCTTGTTGCTCTCGTCGGGGCGGACGTAGTTCTTCTGGATCGTCTCCAAAACGGCCGACATGCCGTCCTGGATCTCGCGCGGATCGTCGCTGGCGCAGAAGCGAGCGAGCAGGAACTCCAGCACGAACGACGGGACGTTCGTCCCCTTCTTCACCTGAAGGAGGAGATCCTTGCGGACCACCTTCCCCGGGAAGACCTCGTTGAGCTTGTGGTCGAGAGGGTCTTGGTTCATTCGAAATAATCCGTGCGAAGGGGAAGTTCGGTGTAGCTGGCGCCAGTACCCGGATCAGCCACGCGTACCTTGAAGGCCCCGGTGAAATCGTCTTCCATTTTCAGGCTGACGGAAATCGCCTCGCCCGGCCTGACGCGGACGCAGCCAGTGGCCGGATTCACCGTCTGCCCCGCGGCCACGGCCCCCACGAGCTTCCCCGAAGCATCGAAGGCTTCGATCGAGAACTCGCGGTCGGTCACCTCCGGGAAGAGCTCCTGGATTCTGGCCAGATCGAGCACGGGCCGCCGGGTCGTAATCTTGTCTGTCCGGCCCTGCCTGTAGTTGAGGAGGAAGCGGGGCACGCCCACGACCCGGTCGGGCTTCTCGGCCGGTGCCAGCTCGACTGTCATGCAGGGGACGACACATTCCTGCAGCGACAAGCCTTCGTGGTAGTAGACCTGGCCGTTGGTGAATGCCCCGAGGGTTTTGGGCACCGCGTAGTTGCGGGCCGGGCCAGGGATGCCCATATCGGCCGCCTTGAAGACGAGCGTGTGAGACGTGGCTTCCCCCTCGCCGAGGAGGCAGCGGGGCTTCTGGATGATCCATGTGCCAGGCGGCTTCGGCACGACGCTGCCGGGCTCCTGGTCGTGCAGCAGGAGAAACCCATGGTCGGTGGCGAGAACGGCGTGGTCGAAGCCGAGCTCAGCGACCTTGGTGAGCCCCTGAATGATCTGGCGGAGCAGCTTCGGCATCACATCCAACACGTGCCGCGGGCTCTGATGGGCGAGGAGGTCGATGTCGCGTGTCCTCACCACGAGCAGTTTGGTGGTCTCTGGAAACTTCGGCTTCTTCGCCTTCACGAGCTCTTCCAGCTCGCAATCGGCACATTGGTCGCCTTTGCGGCTGACGAGGTGGGCAAATCGCGTGGTGGGAGTCGTAGCCGATTTTCCGCCGAGCGTGGTCACGAGGGTGTCCCCATCTTTGGCGAGCGACAGCGCCGACTCGGCATCAGGCATCAGGGCTGCCATGCCGATTTCCGTATACGACGGCAGTTGAGCGCACGACGGCACAAGATCGACCTTCCATCGATCGAGCAGCTGCTTCTCGATCTCGACAGCCAGCTCATACCGGAGCGAATCGACGAGGAAGTAGGCGACCTTCTTTCCGGCGTCGAGCAGCGGGGCGACCTTGCGTTGAAAGAGCTGGCGGTTGCAGAGCATCACGCCGTTGGCGACAGGCCACGCTTCCGCCTGGGCGAGCCGCACAAACTCCGCCTGGGTCGCCTCGGCAGCCTTCATGTAGGCCTTGCGGGCAATCGCGAGGAGTGCCTCCACCCCCTCGTGCTCCTCGACCACCTGGCTGGCAGCCTGCTCGAGCTCGCGGTGGAAGCGATCGAGATCCCGCCCCGAGGCGGCATAGGAGCCGATCAGGGCATCGAGGGACGCCGCACGGGCACTCGATGCCACGGCAATCGCTTCGAGTAAATCAAGGGCCCGATCGGCAAGGGTCCACTCGGCAAGGCGATCTTCCCGGGTGAGCCAGATCGACTTGCGCCGGCTGGCGCACACCCCCTTCGCGGCCTCGATCTCGCCGCTTTTGGCAAGCTCCACCATTCGATCGAAAAAGGCCCGCTCCTCGCAGGCAAACGTGTCGCGTGTGCCGAGGTGCTTCATCGAGCGGACTCGCTCCCCCAGCTCCAGCTCCTTCTCGACCTCCTGCGCCTTCGTCTTGTAGTTTTCCTTGTGGTCGTCGTTCTTCCGCAGATCGCTGCAAACGTCGAACACGACTTCCTTTGCTTCCCGGCCGGCACGGGCGACCGCTTCCAGGCCCTCCGGCACCTCTCCTTCGGAATCGAACACAAGCTCGCTGAAGAGGAGGAGACGCCAGGCTTCGTCCGCCAGTGGCTGGCGGGTGACGCCCTTGGTCTTGAACTTGTACCCGAGTGTTCGCTCCACGAAATCGCGAAACTCAGCCGCCCATGCCCCATCGGCCTTGAGGGCATCCAGCTGCCGCTGCGAAGGCGACAGGACCCCCGCCAGGATCTCCCGGGCCGACGCGACGCCCAGGAGCGTGCGGAGCTTGGGCCACGATCCGCCCGCGTCGAGGGCGTCGATCATTTCAAACGACGGCACACCATCGGCAAACAGCCGATTGATCTCGGCGACATGGTCGGGCTTGGCCCGCCGGCAGAGAGCCGCATACTCGTCGCCATCCCCCTTGGGGAACACGTCGCCGATCTCGGCAAACACGGCAAACGGATCGCGCTGCTTCTCGTCGACATCCCGCGGCAGCGGAAAAGGGCTCCAGAGGACGAGCGATTCGATCGCCCCTCGCGCTAGCCGGCTCAAGGCCTCGGACGCCGCCTCGCGCTGCGCGATGATGGACGTGGAAACGTCGATTACCTCCCGCTTGTCGCCGGCCAATCGCAAGGCGATGTCGTGATACCGCCGCTCCGGATCGTAGATCATGAGGCAGCGAGCTTCAGTTGCCCGCGCCGCAAACACCTTCTCGGCGATGAAGTCTCGGATGGGAGTGCTCATGACGAGGCCTTCTTCCCCCGGGGCTTCTTTGGTTTTGGTGGATCGATCTTGCAGAGGTGCTCGAGGCCGTGGGCAATGGCGATCGACCGGTCTTTCTCACACACCTTCTCGACCCGTTCCGGCCAGATCGTGTAGGCGAGGTGGGCCCAGTCGTAATCCCCCTTTTCGAGCTCCTCCCAGCAGGCCTTGAGATCCTTCTGCCATTTGGAAAGCCGAAACAGCTTCCATAGCGGCGAAGCCGTGATCAAGACGCCGTCGTTGAGGTTGGGTTTCCAAGGAAGCTTGATGACCCGCTCGATTTCGTCCTTTAGATCTTTGAGCTCGTTGAGGAAGTCGCGGAGATCCGCCGCCCGGCCGGAATCCTTGCCGGTAAGCTTCCCCAGCTCGCTTTCCACATCTTTGATCTTCGGATCGAGGAAGTCGGCGAGGCACTTGTGGAGCGTCTGGTCGTTGAGGCGATGGTAGTAGATCCAGAGGGTGTAGCTTCCGGCCTTCGTGGAGAGGGGCCAGTAGATCGGGGCCTGCCGACGGCTTTTTGAGTACCGCTTGAGGTGGTCGGCGAAGAAGTTCGCGGGCTTGCGGAAGTAGTCGCGCAGCGTCTTCACGCCGAGGATTTCGCAAGCTTCGACTTCGATCGCCTCGGCGGTCGAGCTGCCCTCTTTGCCGGTCCAGATGATTTCGATGACCTCGCGGACGCGGCGCTCGATGTCGAGGGGATGATTTGGGTCATCGACGAGGATCCCGTCCCACGGGATGTTTTTGACCGGATACGTGGCAGGAACGTCCTCCGGGCCGGCAGGCAAGCCCTGTGCGTTCTGCAACAGGCCCGGCGGACAGACCGGCAACGGTGCGAACGGGTCGGGTAACTCCGGCGCGGCCTGCTCGCCGGTGGCATACCGGATGTCCCACCGGCCAAAGGAATGGCCAACCAAAATCCCCATCATTCGGGCACAGTGTGCTGTTTCGTTCTGGAAATCGGCCTCGTCAAAAATGTCAGTCGCATCCGGCGCAGGGATGGAAGTCATCGTCTCCTTGAAGGCAGGGTTGTTCTCCCAACCAGCAGGAAAACCCAACCATCCTGCGACCTCTGCTCCAACCTCGTTGTGAACCTTATTGAAATCCACGGAAAGGGATTCCAACGATTGTGCTAAGGAGTTCCAATCGGCTGCAATACCTGTGCTTCGTTTTCCATCTGCAAACGGTGCGCCGAAGATGGGAGATGTCTCATCTACCAAGAGAAGCGACCGCTTCAAATTCAGGAAACGCAGGAGATTGCCCCCCGTGCGTTGACTGAGCTTCCACTTTTGTGAAAACGGCAAGCAGTTCAAGTAGCCAACGTGCTTGTGCTGGCCACAGAAAAATTGGAGCAATCCGCTAACTGGCAATGAATTTAGATATGCCAGAAGGACGAGGCGTTCAGAGATTGAATCTGGGAAGCAGGCCAGCCCTTCCACCGTAAACGTGTGCGCTGCCGGGAGAAAGTGAGCGTCCAAATGAATGCCTCGCTTTCCGTAGGCGACGCCCGGCAAATAGTGAAAACTCTGATTGCGAAGGACGGTTGAGGTTTCGGGCGCGACCTCAGCAGCATTCGGGTCACAAGCCATCCGATTGCGCGTGATAAACACATACGGCGAGAAAGGTGCGCCGTTGTAAACGAATGGCCCGCATTGCACGTTGCCTTCCCACCAAAGCCGAAGGAATCGCTCTGACTTCCACTGGTGACCGACGCGAGCACAACCGGAAAAATCACCCAACGCCGGGAGAGCTGCGAACGCGCTGAGGACGAACTCAGGCACGTCGTCGGAGATGACCAAATTGGGGAGTGCCGAAAATCCATTTGAAGGAATCCACTTCACAGTCTTCGCGCCGGCTTCCTTTGCCAAAAGGTAGGTCGCATCGACAGTACAATTTGATGCCACGACGCCAGCGACTTCAACGTTAGCATCAAGAACACCCCATCCGTAATTCGCGAATCCACGAAGCCGATTTGCGCCTTTCGCCAGAAACAGCCGACGAAAAGCCTCGTGTGTTTTCCTGATCAGCAAAGCCCGGTCTAGCACCATCGCGACAAAGTCGCTTCTCAAAAGGAATCGCTCGCCAAATGGTGCAGCGATGTTGTCGGTGAAGCTGACGAACTGCTCGAGTAATGGCCGGATTCGGTCGGAAGCTTCACCAAACGGCGGATTCATCAGCGCCACGTCGTAGCGTCTGCGGCAGACATCAATGAACGCAAACCCCCTCGCCGCATCCTCCGCAAACAGCCTCCGCTGGAACCCACCGGACTCAGCCTGCTCGGCGTAATCGCGGAGGGCGGCATAGATCCGCTCCTCTGCCCCCTCCCAAAACTGCTCATCGGTGATCCCAGAAAGATCGAGCTTCTTTTGGGTCACCTCCGCTGCGTTCTCCCCACCAAACAGCATCCGTTGGTTGAAAGCCGGCTCCTTCTCCCAGATCTTCTTTGCCTCCGCGATGGCTGTGCGAATCTCCTCCTCGATCTTGAGAAGCGAGCCCGCCTCTCCGGCAAGCGTCATCCGGTCAAACACGGTCTCCAAAAGGAATCCAAACGCCGCCCGCTCACCCTCCTGAAACTGCTGCTCGACAAACTCCGCCAGGAGAACCTTGTCGCCCGGCATCGGCTCGGCGCAGACGATGTTGGACCGGGTGATCCGCGGCCGGTCGACGGGCTTTACGCCGGCGGCATGCCAGGCCCGCTGGGCTCGCAGCCAGAGGGAAAGCCCGGCGATCTGCGCGGCCCGGGGGTCGATGTCGATGCCGTGGACGTTGTGCTCCACGATCATCCGCGGCACTTCCCGCTGAAAAGCCGCCTTGTCGGCAAACGAGGCAGCAAACGTGCAAAACGGTGCAAAGTCCTCGCCGCTCTTGGCAGCGGCATCCGACCCGGCCGCGATCTCCCACGCTTCGTCGTAGATCGCCTCAAAGAGGTCAAACGCGTAGAGGCCAAAATGCATCGACCCACAGGCGGGATCGAGCATGAGGATGCTGCGGGGGTCTTTGAGCGGGCGATGAGCGATGAAGACCGGCTGCTCGAGCAGATCTTCCTGGGACGCATCGCTACGTCGCCCATGCGCACTTCGGGTTTCAACGGTCGCCAAGATCAGGTCAATCTCGGCCTGCAAAGAGTCGAGGGTGCCCTCGCAGAATCGCTCCTTGCGACAGAACAAGAAAAGGAGGTCAATCAACTCCTGCGTGGTCAGGGTCGCTACTGTGTCTGGCTTGACTCGTGGCAGACGATCCTCGACCCAGCGGTTTGAGTCCTCTCCTGGGGCCCCGGCGCGGGCATACCCGTTGACCGTGTGGGCGAGACGCCAGAGCTCAGGACGTTTTCCCTTCGCGTCCTGGAGCCAAGCCTGAGCCTCTTCGACCTCTCCTGAGTCGGCATGGGCAAGAAACACCTCGTCAGGCCGACGGACGAGGTAGCGGCACTGCTCCTTGAGCGCGGTAACGCCCTGCGTCATCTCATACCAGATGCGGCCGAGCGTGTTGTCGGTGAGAAACTCGACGACGTAGCGGGGGGTAAAGAACTGATTGCGGACAGCCAGTTCGCGGCTGTTGCGAGGGGCCGCCGACTCCTCGCGCATCTTCTTCCGCTCGGCGGGATCGTTGTAGTACTGGTAGATCCAGCCGATCGTCTCGTCTTCGGCCCACAGGTCTTGAAGGTCTGGTTCGTCGAGCAGGTCGAGCAGAGCAAGGAGCGACGTTTCACGGGGGAAAAGGAGCGCCTGCGGCGAGCGCCGATCAAAGAGCGAGCCGAGATCAATGGCCAGCTCGTCGAACAGGCAGAACAGGTAGCAGCGGTAGCGGTCGTATGTGTCGCCGATCGCCGATCCCGCCACGCTCTCAAAAACCTTGAACCCCTTCGACTGATAACTCTGGCCGACCGATTCGACGATCAGGCCACGCTTCTCGGCCATCCGGATCGCCGCGAGGCGATTGAGCACCGTGAAGGCCTGTTCTCGCGTCAGCCGGTCGATGGCAGGCTTCGTGGCATCGCCAGCGGCGGGGCTCAAGCTTGTCAGGTAAGCGATCCGCTGCCGGAGCGTGGCGGCCAGTTCCAGGCCTTCCGCGTCGAGATGGGTGAGCTTTTCCAGCGGGGCGATGCCCCCCGCTGCGGATATCCCATACAGGCTCTGGAGCTGCTCCGAGAACTCTTCCGTGAGCACGCGCCGAGCCTCGGCGACGAACTTGGCGAGGCGATTGCGGGTGTTTGTGTCAAACGCCATGCGTCACCCGCTAGCCTTCTGTTTATGGGCGGTGTCATGGTGCTGCAGCTGGCAAGTCACCCGTAACCGCTGGCCAGCGCGGAAGGTGTTGAGGAAATCGGTGAGCGTCTTCATGAGGGCCTCAAGCTGCGGCTCGGTCTCAATGACGGCCGGGAGAACGAGGGATTTCTCCTCGGCGGGAGCTGGGCCTTCGCCGGCCTTGGCGGCTGCCTCAGCCGCGGCTTGCCTCGCCTGCCTATGCTCGGCGGCCTTGGTACGGACCGTGGACTCCAACTCGCGAATCTGGTGGTTTACGGTGTAGTCGTGATTCAAAAGCTCTCGGAGGCCTTCGAGCGAGGGCTCGACCGTCTTTACGAGGGTTCCGAGTTGACCTGCGGACCATTCTCGTTCGTCGCTCGCCAGTTCGTGCCACTCCGGCAGCGCTGCCAATCGCTCGGCGGCATCGCCGCGTGTGCGCTCCTGCTGAGCCTGCATCTCCTGAACCGTCGCTGCAACGAGGCCGTCAACCGCCGCGGCCTGGCTAGCAATCGCTGCCCCTTCCTCGAAGAAGGATTCTCGCGAAAGCAACTCGTCGATCGCTACCAGATTGCCGTTCGCTGCGGCGCGAAGCTGGCCAGGAGATCCGGTAGCCGGCAACTCGCTGATGTCATCTCGTAGGCGTGAAACGTGCGAAAGGGTTTTACGCAGGCCATTATCGAGAGCCTTTTTCAACTTCTTGGCCCACAGAATCCGCTCGTGCAACGGGCTGTCGGCGCCGCCGAACCGCACGACAGCGTCGGACCCATCGCCGCTGACAACTTCTCGAAGATCGTTCGTCAGTTCGTCGGCCTTCGCAATGGTATCGGCGGGTAGCCCCAGCGATGAAAGCTCGACAGCCAACGGCCCAAACACTGCCTGGTATTCAGGCAGAAGTTTCCGAGCCGCGACCGCGACGTCCTGCTCCAGGGGCATGACCGAATCGCCCGACAAATCAGCCAATCGCTCCGCAGCTCGGAGCAGCGCCTCTGCGGCCGGACGCTCGTCTCGCAGCGCAACGCCAATCGCAGCGAATGCTTTATTGGAAGCCAGGGCCGCTTGGGCCTGATCGCTTTTTACGTTGTGGTCTTGGCCAGCGATGCGAAGCTTGATGAGCCCCCCCAAAAACGCGCCGGCCAGAAGGTAGCGAGTCGTGTCCTTCGACCAGCCGAACGGTACGCCCGCGAAGTTCTCTAAGAGACGACGGCCTTCGACCTGGCCTTCTTTCTTGAGATAGTCCTCGATCGAGATAATCGCTTTGTGGTCGAGCTTGATTCGGGTCTGGCCTCCTGCTTTAGCAACCAGGGTGAGGGGATCCTCTTTGGTGGTCGTGCGGTCAAGAGGCGTGGTCAGAAACTTCTCGGCGAGCCCGGCATCCGCTTGGAGGGGCGCCTCTGCATACCGATGGAAAATCCTCGCAGCCGCGTCGGTGAGATACGTTTGCGAGGCGGCATGGGCGTCCGCGCCGCGGCCCGCCACGGCTTCATGAGCCCCGTCGGAAATGAATGACCCCTGGAGGAGTAACTCACTGACTTTTCTTGCCAGCTCGAGAGCGGTCCGCTCACGCCGAGATTCGACCGTCTTGTTGAATTCCTGAATGTCTTGGTCGGTGGTTGAACGGTGCTCGTCAAGAAACTTCTTGCATCGCGCGCATGTCGTCGCCAGTTCCTTGATTTTCGGATTGTCCCGACCAAGCAGGAAGATCGTGGTCTTCTCCTTCGACCCCCGTGAATCAGTCTCACGATCGGTGCGAGCCTGGTCATACGTCGTCGGAGAGGCGAACTCGACCACGATCTGCACTGGCTCTCGTTCACCCTCTAGGGATTGGGCCTGTCCGCCTCCGATGCCGACCTTCAGGCCGGCGGTCACCTGTCGCCCGCCAGCAAGCCGAGCTGATGGCAGGGGGCTGAAGATGTCCCGCAGCGTGTCGTTGATCTCAGTGTTGATATCCCGGCGAGTGAACTCCGTCTCGTCAAACTTCTTCTGCAGCGACACCGCGGCTTGCGTAAGAAAGCGATACCGACCGTCTTTTTCATCTAGCGGTATCAGTGTGTCGGACAGCATCGTGGCAAGAGCCTTGTCCACCTCGTCTTTACGGGAGAGGGATGTGACGTCGGGCTGCATAAGGGCCGCGATGTTTGCCGCCGTCACTGGCAGGTTCTCGAGGATCTGCAGAATCGCCATTGACTTGGCGACGGCAATCGACGTCACATCGCTCGGGAGTCGCTGGATCACTCGTTCCACGCCCTCGACTACGTGCGGAAAGCTCTTCTGAATGTCCCGCTGCATCGAGTCGTAGAAGGTGACCGTGTTGGCGAGCTTGCCGACGGTCGCGTCTGCCAGCGGCGACTGGCCTGGGATTCGCTCGATCAGCACCTCTTGAATGACCTTGATCGCCGACCGCAGGCCAAGGCCGCCCGTCTTCTTGGCGAGCCGGCCCAGAAGTTGGAGAAGGATCTCGAAGTGGGCAGGGAGGAAGGGGTAGAGATTGACGAACATCCCCTTATTGAGCTCTGACTCGTAAACGCCTCCCCCAGCCAGTTGCGTAGCCGTACGCAGCGAGGCCCCGTGCGCGTCGTACAAGTCACCGAGCTGTTTCTCGCCGGCCGCGGACTTCGTCAGCAGTCGTTTGTGGCAGATCTCCTTGATGTCACTGGCTTCGAGATGCAACTGGATCGGAAAGCGATCCTTGAGCTTGTAGAGGCTCGGCGAGTTGATCGCAGCGACGGGATTGTCATCGGTGAGCGTTTGCTGAGCCGTGGCAAAGATCCAGGCGTTGCCGTTGCCGAGCTGCTTGAGATTCTTTGCCAGGCCGTCGAGGTTCAGAATTAGGCCGTCTTTTGCTGAGACGTATTGACCCACCTCATCGATGATGAAGAGGATGGTTTTCTTGCCCGACCTCTGACGGATCAGGTCGAGCATCTCCTGAACTCGCTGGTTCTCGGGCTTGGAGACGTGGAGGTTCAGATCGTTGAACGCCGTAGCAGTCTTGAATAGCGCCGGATAGAACTCGTGCGCCAGCGGCCCAGCAATCGCATTTGCGACGAGTGGCTGGTTGTGGGCCTCAGCCCATTCGGTTCCGCCGAGCTCGTCCTTTGCGCGCTTCTTGAAGGCATCGAGCTTGCCGTCTTTCTCGAGCATCCGCTCGAGTTCCGCGACCTTGAGATCCTCGGAATAGCCTGCCCATTTCAGCGTCTTCAGATAGAGGACGGTCGAGACGTCTTCCATCGACGCCCCCGCCAGCATCTCGCTAGCCAGGTCGAGAAAAACCACCGCCGCGTCATAGACGTTGGCAACGGAGGCAAACATCGCCCGCGTGGTGTCGGAATGGAGCCGGTTACGCAGCAACCCGAGAAACGGCGTGCCGCCGATCTTCATGTCTCGATCAAGCGAGAAACCGAGGTACTTGGTGAAAGAGCTTTTGCCGGAGCCATAGAAGCCTGAGACCCAGACGCCGATTTCGTGTCCGCCGCCGCCCAGCTGTGCGGCCTGCATCTTTCCGAGCAGATCCTCGAAGCTGTGCTCGATGTGTTCTGTAACCACGTACTCCGAGATTTCGGTCGTCAGCTGCGCATCGGAGCAATTGGCGTAGGTGATGACCTTCTCGATCGGGCGAGTAAGGGCACGAGAGGGATCGAAGAGATCACGAATAGTTGCCATGGTTCTCAGCTCAGGAGTCAGTCGATGTGTTCGGATCGGTAGTTGGGGTCCGCGGGATAGAACTCCAGAAAACGGAGGCTCGTCTTGCCCTCCCGCTTTCCGGGGTACAGAACGATCACAGGACAACGGATGAGGTCCATGATCTGGGCCTCGATGCTGTTGATCCGCATATAGGGATGCAGAGCTTCGAGGTCCGTCAGCAGCAGCAGGCCATTGGCCCGGCCGGCTGCCTCTTCGAGTTTCTCTTTGACCAGCGAGAGCAGTTCGGGGCCCTCGGTTAACGCCTTGCGAATCGTCGTGGTGATCTCCGCGACACTCGCCGGCGCTATGGCCTGTGTTGACTTACTGAGCAAAGTCTTTTCGCCCAGGAGCCAAGTCTTGCGGAACTTATGGCCACGAAGGATTGAGTCGATGGCGTCGGCAAATGAAAACACGACGACATTCCAGTCGTTATTCTCGAGCTTCGCGATCCAGGTCTTCGTCTGCTGCTTGACCTCGAGAATCTGCTTGGTGGGAAACACGAGGTAGTAGATCGGCGCAGAGCCCGTGCTCTCCAACCGGCGACCATTCCGCACACGAAGGCAAACTTCGTCGAACTTATCCTTGAGCGATTGCATGCAAGCACTCCTTCATCGTGGGGTACTTCCAGGCAATGTCGACGATCTCTCCGCTCGACTGAATCATGAGGTGGCCGTCGTTCGCGAGGGTTCTCAACACTCCGATAACTTCCTGGGAATCAAGGCCGTACAGTCGCCAGTCGGCGTGTTGCACCACCGCCTTGCTGCTTAGCCCAGCAAATCGAAGGTCGTAGGCTAGATAGAGCGCCGCATCGGGCCGGATGCGAAAACGCTGAATGGCTCGATCACTCTTGCCGGTCACGGCTAAGAGCCCGAAATCGGCGCAGCAGCCCATCAGGTATCCCGACACCCGCCTGACTGTCGACTCTGCCCACCGGGCATGCATCCGGCCCGCGTCCATGGCCTGGCGGATAAAGGTCTCCGCATCTTTTCGGGACAGTGACATCGCTCCCGCTTCGTACTTAGGCCAAAAAACGTCGGTCACGAAGTCGGCGAACACCCGCTGGGCACGGGCCGTGTAGAGGAAGCACAGCTGGCTCAATAGATCAGCCGGGACGCGCTGCTCGGAAAGAAATTTGAGGCGCTCCGCAGCCACCCCGTCGTGAGTCAGGTAGCGCGGGGCGAACATCTCCGCGGCGAGGTTGCGGGCGCGTCGGGCGGTCGTTCGTGAAAATACGCCTGACTGCACGGCCCGGTCCGCCAAGCGGGACGGAATCATGCCGTGCTCCCAGATGCGGAGGAGTTCGAGTGTCTCGGCGACCATGCCCAAGCCTGCCTGAAGTTGCGTCGTGTACGTTGCCGCGGTTGCCATCAGCCTTGGGATGCAAAGTACGGGTAGCAGCGGATGTCTTGTCGAAACGCCGAGTGGTAGTGCGAAGCCAGTTCCTTTAGTGATTCGTTGGTGACGATTCGCCTCTCCACGCCAACTTGCACAGGCCCCTCGGGCGCATTAATCGATGGGTCGCCAAGGGTGGCGAGTTCCGCGAGGGCCTCGTCTTTTGTGATAAGGCCGGAGGGGCGATCAGCGGCGCCGGCAAGACGCTGCTGCGTGACCGTCGGTAGCCGGAAGAGGTGGTACGAACCGATGCGGCCGATGGCCGCGTCGTGGATCCGCTGAGCTGCCTGCAGCGTTGCCTCCAGGGCGGCCGAGTCCGCCGACCGGGGGAACGTCATCGCCAGGAACTTGAGCCCCGTCTCATCGAGAAACGAGCAGTCCCACCAGTTGAAGTTCTTCTTGCTGCCCAGGAATGCAACCAGCCAGCGGATGCGGCTGAGCTTTTGCACAAGCGGAGAGGTTCGGGTTTTGGTGGGCATGACAGCGATAAGTGCGGCAACGGGTAGTTTGCCGTTCGACGGCGTCTTTTTGCGGCGTCGCCCAGTGGTAAGCCGCAGAAGGCTGCTGGCCTACCTTCCCGGAAATAACCCCGACGAAAACCGACAGTGATACCTCTTTAGCGGGAGTCCTTCCATAGCCTAGACCGGCGACGCCACGAGACGCCGGCGTTCGGGAATCAACGTTCCATGGCGTCGCCGCCCTGCGCCTAATCTCTCGGCTGGCGACGTCAGCGATTAACGACCCGTGGCAGCACTCCGCCCGCCCGTCATGGGCGAGATGGGATAGGGCGTCTTAAGCTACCCGCTGTTTTCGCTGGCTTGTAGCGTTCAGTGCCACCCTCGACCTTGAAGCCGTCGTCTTCGAGGCAGCGACGAAGCAGCGACTCCGCCTGAAGAGCATGTTCGAGGCAGAATAGCCGCTTTGGAAAGCCTACGGGAATGAGGTCGAGGCGAGGCCGGCGAAAGTACTTGTGTGCGATACGGCTGTGAATGTGTGGGCGGCGATCGCGAGGGTAGGCTTTGCCCAGCCGATGCTGCTCGATCCGTTTTTCCACCGGCTGCGATGTCTGACCAACGTACACGTAGCCTTTGTACCCTGGGTGCCGGGCAGGCAGGTGAGACCCATCAAGTTCGATGACGTACAACGACCAAGCGTCAAATCTCTGATTCACTGTATAACCCAATGTCTCCAGCCTTTGCCGAAGGGCCCCCCTTTCGGTTTTCAACAATGCGTCGTCTTCCGGCCTGACGAAAGGCCTGTCTCGCCCGCCGACGCTCTGCGGCTCTGGCATGAGATCGTATCGGACCGAAACCACATCGCCCGGCCGGTAGGCGCCCTTTCGCATGAAGTGCGAGGCCATTTTCTCTCCCGGCCGGACAACAGTAGCCACGACCTTTAGGTTTGGCTTTGTGGCGTCGCGACGCGGGCCTGCAGAGTCATCTGTCTCAAGGACGCAAAGCCAAGTAGGCGTGGGCTTCACGAGAAGAACCCGAGTTGCTTGTGAGGGAAAAACTATCCGCAGAGTTTCGCGGGGGGCTCTACGCACTACTCCGCAATGCCTCGATGCGACGGTATTACGGGGGAAGTAGCGGCAATGTTCGAAAGGTGCCTGCTCATCGAAAAGCCCGGGGAAATCCGGCTTTCCGGCACCGACTTGGTTACTTGGACGCATCACGGGTTCCACCTCTTCTCTCACGTTCCTGCTGAAAATCGAACCCGACCTTCCCGTCGGAGCGCACCTGCAGCGACGCCTTGAACGGGCGTCCCGAGCGGCCCCGAAAGCCTTCAAGCAGCTCGGTGCGGCCCGTGGCGATCAGCTGGCCGACCTCGTCGCGGGCGATCTCGCGGCCGCACCAGAGTTTTTGCACCTTGAAGTTGCACGTGGGATCGACGGCCGTCGCCTTCTCGCAGGCATACCGCATCGCCCGCTCATGTACCGCTCCGCCGCAGTGCGGGCAGACGCCCATCGCTGGCTGATCTGCTGACGGCGTGTCTTCGTCGTCTTTGAAGAAGACCTCGTAGCGGTTCGTCTCCGCGATCCAGCGAATGCACGCTGGGTAGGTCTTTTTGGTCTTTTGGCTAACGAAGCCGTCGAGCGGACCCACGACGCCCGCCGTGAGGAGCGTGTGAAGCTCGTGCGGCAGCAGATGACGGCCGCGAATGATCTTGGAGATCCGGACTGACCCGTCCGCGGTCGCATAGTCCTGCAGCAGTTCGACGAACGACTGATTCGTGCCCGGCATGCAGATCTCGGGAAGCTCCTGCAGCACTAGATCCACCGGCGACGCGACCGTCTTTCGGACCAGTTCCTCCGTCAACGCCCGGATCGCAGCCCGGAACGTTTCCATCCTGCTTGTGCCCGCCTCAATCTCCGCCAGGCGGGCCTCCCACGTGCCTGTCATCTCCGGGCTCGTGAGCACCTCAAGCCGTAGCCGCTCCAGAACCTTCTTCAGCGACATCGCCCTCGGCGTGGCATGCAGCTCCCGGCCCCTTCGCACGAGATAGCCGTCCTCAATCAGCTTCGTGATGATGTTGGTGCGGGTGGCCGCCGTGCCGAGGCCCGTGCCACGCATCGCCTCCTGGGCTTCCTCGTCATCCACGAGCTTGCCCGCCGTCTCCATCGCCTTCACCAGCGTGCCGTCCGTGAAATGTCCTCGCGGCGGCGTGGTCTGACGCTCCTGCGTTTCGACGGATGTGAGCTCAGCCGCCCCGCTTCCGTCGGCGACACCGCCGTGCCCCACCGGCAGCGTCTCAACGGTTTTTCCATACACGGCCCGCCATCCCGGCACGCGGATCGTTCGTGCGACCGCCTCGAACGTCTCGCCCGCCACGGTGAAGGTGAGAGTATGCACGGTCGTCTCCGAGGGCGGCAGGAACGCCGCCACGAACCGCT
>Ga0207954_1000058_pt1 | contig 33232 bp, 34 predicted proteins | sample CryBogmetaGMA0M_FD_184547 | JGI IMG/M metagenome (GOLD analysis project Ga0207954, IMG submission 184547) | Freshwater microbial communities from Crystal Bog, Wisconsin, USA - MA0M (SPAdes) | ecosystem: Environmental > Aquatic > Freshwater > Lake | place: Crystal Bog, Wisconsin, USA | collected... | reverse complement strand
AGGGAGCATGCCAGCGAACTCCACAAGCCATCCCAGCAAACCATCCAGCAAATCCACTATCCAGCAGCCAAACAACACCATGGAGACACTCCAAAGAGTTCGAAAAGCCGTCCAAAGCCTCGCTGCCACCGCCATGGGGTTGCTGATGGCCATCGGCCTATGGCTTGGACAGGCCATGCCCGCCGGTGCCCAAACGCTGAATACACCATTTCCCGACTACACCCACAGCCCCGAACCGGAACTGATCATTGGTCCGCCAGGGGAACAATTTACGTTTACTCGCACAGGAAAAAATACCGGCAACAAATTCACCTTGGCTGAAGCCTACGTGCCTCCAGGCTCAGGCCCATTGCCCCATTTCCATGAAGATTATGACGAGTGGTTTTACTTCCCAGAGGGAGGCATCACCCTGTTTCTGGATCCGGATCATACCTACAGCGATCTCAGCAAAATCCCCAACAAAACAGCGCCGGGAGGGGATATTCAGCTGATTGAGACCAAGCCCAATAGCCTCTACTACGTGCCTAGGGGTCACATCCATGGTTTCTACAACAGCTCAGACAAACCCGTTCACATGACATTCGTGTGGGCACCAGAAAGAATTACCGACTATTTCCGCAATACGGGTGAAGAAGTGAGCGTCTTCCCATCGGATTTCAAGGTGGATGCCTCCAGGCTCGAGCCATTTACAAAAGATGCTCCTCTCTATGGAATCAACCAAAGCCAATACTTCATGCAGTATGTGAACTCAATCAAACCCGCCACAGCGAAAACTTTGGCCTCCGACGATCACATCGCAGAGCTCAAAGACCTGCTGAGCACCCCCCTAGAAGCTCCTGCATCGAGCTGAAGCCAGCCATCTCATGAAGCCAACCGCCAATCCCAAAATCCCCTGAAATCATGTCTGCTGCTGGCCTCGCCACAACCCTCATTGGTGGCTTCCTGGTTGGATTTGTGTTCTCGATCTTCAAACTGCCCCTTCCCGTGCCGCCGCTGGCCGGTTTGATTGCTGCAGGAGCCTGCCTAGCCGGATCAGCGGCCTACCAGGCAGTTCATGTGGCTATCAGCAAGGGGGCCCACTAAATCGCCTAAAGATCAAGCCGTCTTCAGCTGAACGCAGCATCGACAACCCATCACCACCGATTTCATTCCAACGATCCTCGAGGAACCAACGATGACAGCCAAAAAGATTCTGGTGCTGATCGAAGAGCACTACGATGAAACGGAGTTCAACGTCTTCAACAGCTTTTTCCCTGCCAACAACGTAGAGGTGGACTACGCCTCCTACCTCTGGGGAAACGAATCGCTGGAATTCGAAGGTAACGACAAAACCAGTAAGGTCAAAGTGAGCCTTTGCGTTAGCAAGGTCAACCTCGATGATTACAAGGGATTGATCCTGATCGGAGGCTACGCAACCGATCGCCTGCGGTATCAGCCCAAGCTGACTGGACCCAAAAACACAGCACCAGCTGTTGAGCTGCTACGAGGCGCTGTGCAGCGGATGGATCAAGGCAGCTTAGCCATCGGCACAATCTGTCATTCTCTCTGGTTGTTTTGCGCCGACCCTTCCTTGCTGAAAGGACGCCAGGTGACCTGTGCCCACAACATCGTCTGTGATGTGGAGAATGCAGGCGGACACATTGTGGTGGTGGATGGAGAGACGGTTGAAACCCACGCCGATGGGCTCCTGATTACGGGTAGGCACCCGGGGGCGGTGGAGGCCTTTGACACCCTGTTCCTGGAAGCGATCAATCGCCTATGACACCTACCAACGGCGTGAATTGAGAGTAATCGCGAGACTCCCAACCCCAACCCCAGCATCACGCACAAAACCACCAAGCAAATCGAAGCCAGCAATCAACCATGAATAGCCTCGACTTCTCCTTCTCCGATCTGATCTCGGGTTACGTCACTGCCTACAACAGTGCTGATCGCATCATTGACCTGCAGACCTCCGATGGTCGCGATTATCGCGCTAAACTCACAGGTAACACCTACGCTAAACAGACCCAGAATCTCAAGGAAGGCTGGCTGGATCGTGGCGGCCAGCTAGATAGCCTACTCGTGCCGGGGCAGATGGTGTTTTTGTACGGCACCTTTTTCCCTGAAGGCGAAGTCAAATTTGAAGTCAACTACATCGTCTTTGCCGGAGACAACAAAGACGATCTCCGCTACAACGAGAAAGGTTGGTGGATTGAACAAATCGATTCCATTGCCGCTTCCTATATCAAGTGGCAGTTTAATGCCCCAGCAGAGGAAATTGACTACAAAAACTACCGTACCCTAATCAGCCTCACAGGCGGTAAAAAGGACACCGACTACCTGCAAGAAACGGACACCATCTCGAGGATGGTTTACGGCATGGCTTCGGCCTACATGCTCACCGGAAAAGAGGAATATCTCGAAGCCGCTGAGAAAGGTACCGACTACCTGCGCGAGAAGATGCGCTTCGTGGATACCGATACTGGAATGATCTATTGGTATCACGGTCAAAAGGTGAGTGCAGGGGGGCAAGAACAGAAGCTGCTGGTTTCTGAATTCGGCGACGACTACGACTGCATCCCTGCCTATGAGCAAATTTACGCCCTGGCTGGCCCGATCCAAACCTACAGATTGAATGGTGATCCACGCATCCTCGACGATGCCTCAAAAACCGTGGATCTCTTCGATGAATACTTCCGCGATAAAGAGAAAGGGGGTTACTACTCTCACATTCACGCTGTGACCCTCAGCGCCCATGAGGAGTCGCTGGGGCGTAACAAAGCCAAGAAAAACTGGAACTCGGTAGGAGACCACGCGCCCGCCTACCTGATCAACCTCTGGCTTGCCACTGAGGAACCCAGGTATCAGGTGATGCTCGAAGACACCTTCGATACCATCTCAAAATATTTCCCTGACTACGACAATAGCCCGTTCGTTCAAGAAAAATTCTTCGACGATTGGTCGAGGGATCAAACCTGGGGTTGGCAGCAAAACCGAGCTGTTGTTGGGCACAACCTAAAAATCGCCTGGAACCTGATGCGGTTCCAGGCTGTGCAACCCAAAGACACCTACGTCAACCTGGCGGAAAAAATTGCAGGCCTGATGCCCGGTGTGGGATACGACAAGCAGCGCTTTGGCTGGTATGACGTGGTGGAGAGGGTGATGGAACCTGGGCAGAAGTTCCACCGCTATGCATGGCATGATCGTAAGGCATGGTGGCAGCAGGAGCAGGGAATCCTTGCTTATCTGATTCTCCAAGGCCATATCCCTTCCAACGAAGCTTACAAAAAATATGCCGATGAGTCAGCGGCTTTCTACAACGCTTTTTTCCTCGACCATAACGACGGCGGCGTATATTTCAACGTCCTTGCCAACGGCGTGCCCTACTTGATGGGTACTGAGAGGTTCAAAGGGAGCCATTCTATGAGTGCCTACCACTCAACAGAGCTCTGTTTCCTTGCCACTGTCTACAGCGATCTGATGATTCAAAAACGGCCACTGGACCTTTTCTTCAAACCGATGGTCAATGGTTTCCAGGATCGGATCCTGCGGGTATCCCCAGATATGCTTCCCAAGGGAAGTGTGAAAATCACAGCCTGCACCATTGATGGCGCTCCCTATGGCAATTTCAATGCCGAAGGGCTGTACGTTCAGCTCCCGAATTCAGAGTACCGTCTGAACGTAAAAGTAACTCTTACGCCTAATTGATTCGACTATGGAATTATCCAAAAGCATCATCCAGGGTTGGCAAGCCATCCACGTCAGCGGCCAGGTTGATTCGAAAACAGTTGCAGAGCTCAGGGAGTTCATCGATACAAAATTAGATGAGGGTTTACCAGTAGCACTTGATATGGAGGGTGTACCGTTCATGTCAAGTGCAGGTTTGCGTACACTCCTGATTCTGCACCGCCGGACTCAAGACATGGGAGTTTTGCTTGCCCTGGTTGGAATTGCCAGCGAAATTGCCGACACGATGAAGGTCACTGGCTTTTACGATTACTTCACGATCCATCCGAATCTTGAATCCCTCCCTCCCGCATGATTAGATCTTTGACCGATCGAATCGATAGTCTGCCAACCGATGAGATTGGCGGCTTTAAGGTCCGTCCAGGCAAACCCTTGCCCTTTGGGGTATGCCATGCACCCAACGGCCTAAATTTCTCGATCTACACATCCGCTGGGACAGCCTGCACCCTCGTACTCTTTCGCCGAGGGGAGGCCCAACCCTTTGCAGAACTGCCCTTCCCGACCAACTACCGGATTGGGGATGTGTTCTGCATGGTGGTCTTCGGACTCGACGACGAGGACCTGGAATATGGCTATCGCATTGACGGCCCCTTTGATCCTGCCGCAGGTCATCGCTTTGATTCAACCAAGGTGCTGATGGATCCCTATGCCAGACAGATCGCTGGCAGAGACGTTTGGGGGGAAGAACCGGATTGGCAAGGCACCTATCCCTACAGAGCGCGGGTCAGTTTTGATGATTTTGATTGGGAAGGGGAAGGCCCACTTGAAATCGCGCCCGAAAATCTGGTGATCTATGAGGCACATGTACGCGGATTTACACGCTCGGAAAGCTCTGGATGCAAACATCCGGGAACCTACGCAGCCTTGGTGGAGAAAATTCCCTACCTAAAAGAGCTGGGCGTCAACGCCATCGAGCTGATGCCGATTTATGAATTTGACGAATTTGAGAACTCTAGATTACACCCCGATACCGGACAAAGACTCTACAACTTTTGGGGTTACAGCACCGTAGGGTTCTTCGCACCCAAAGCTGGCTACGCAGCCACAGGTCGTTTTGGCATGCAGGTGGATGAGTTCAAGCAGCTCATCAAGTCCCTTCACAAGGCAGGCATTGAGGTCATCCTGGATGTGGTTTTCAATCACACGGCCGAAGGCAACGACCAAGGTCCCACGCTGTCATTCAAGGGACTGGACAACAAAACCTATTACATGCTCACCCCGCAGGGATACTACTTCAATTTCAGCGGTACAGGAAACACCCTGAATTGCAACAATCCCGTTGTTCGATCCTTGGTGCTGGATTGCCTTCGTTACTGGGCCTCCGAGTACCACATCGATGGTTTCCGGTTTGATTTGGCATCCATTCTGGGACGGGATCCCTGGGGCGCTCCCCTGTCCAATCCCCCCCTGCTGGAATCACTGGCTTTTGATCCCATTCTCTCCTCCTGCAAACTGATTGCGGAAGCCTGGGATGCTGGCGGCCTCTATCAGGTGGGTAGCTTTCCTGCCTTCGGCCGATGGGGTGAATGGAATGGGAAATACCGCGATTGTGCCCGCCGCTATCTCAAGGGAGATGATGGAATGGTGGGTGAACTAGCACAAAGAGTGCAGGGATCTCCCGATCTTTACCGGCACAGTGGCCGTTCTCCAGCCACCTCCGTCAACTTCATCACTTGCCACGACGGCTTTACGTTGGCTGATCTGGTGTCTTTCAACGGAAAGCACAATGAAGCAAATGGGGAAAGTAACCGCGATGGGGGAGACGATAACCACAGTTGGAATTGTGGTGCTGAGGGCTGGAGTGACGATCCCGGCATTCTCACGCTCAGAAAGCGCCAAATGATGAATGCCATGGCGATATTGCTCACCAGTCGCGGGATCCCAATGATTCTGATGGGAGATGAGTTTGGCCGGTCCCAGCACGGTAACAACAACGCCTATTGCCTGGATTCAGCTATTTCATGGGTGGACTGGGGTTTGCTGGAGAGCAATGCAGACCTGTACAGGGTGGTGAAAGCCCTGATCCATTTCCGAAAAGAGCATCTCGCTCTCAGGGTCAACAACTTTGATGGCATCCCTAATGAACACCTGCCTTGCTGCAGTTTTCATGGAAACCAGCCCTGGCAACCCGACTGGTCGGATCAATCCCGGCAACTTGCTTGGATGATGGCCGCCAGGGAACCGAACAATCCCTTAAGCACCGATATCGTCTATGTAGCCACCAACATGGCCCATTACGCCAGCTGGTTCACGCTGCCAGATCCACCACCAACCTACCAATGGCATTTATGCTTCAATACCGGAGATCAAAACCAACCCGTTCATCACGATCAGCCTGTATTTGAGGATTCTGGTCTACTTTTGGGAGAACGATCCGTCGTGATTCTGACTGCCTCAATAGTCCCCTAGGTGCGAGGCCTGGCACCAATCCACCACAAACCGACATTCCAACTTCATCATGACTCTCTCAATCGTCACCACCGCCAATGATGGTTACCACGTCATCACCCTGGAGGGAGAAGTGGATACCAAAACAGCTCCGGCCTTGCTTCAGGCCCTCACCGAAATCGAACTCAGTGGGATTACTGACTTACGGATTGAGATGTTTGCTGTGGGATTCCTCAGCAGCGCTGGCCTAAGAGCTCTGGTGTTTGCCAAACAAAAAATGCCCCATGAATCCAGGCTGGTCCTGATTGGTGCTGCGGAATCCATTGCGGATGTGATTCAGAAAACAGGCCTTACCCAGGCCGTGATGCTTGTGAATAGCCACGACGAGATCGGTTGAGACTCCCCGCTTGAGATCCCGTGGCTAACGGCTCTGATCCAAAAACCCAGGACTCCATTGATGCTCCGGCAACAATGGAATCCTGGGATGAGCTGATGGAATTCATCGCCCAGCAAAGCGAGCAACATCTCACCGATGCCAAGCAGATCTATGGAATGCGGCTGGCAGGAGAAGAGATCTTGTCCAACATGATCCGGGAAACACAGCGACCCTCCGATAAGCCTAGCGACGTGCACATCTGGATCACAAGCCGACTGTTGCATCAAGCTGGAAACGCCTGGTTTGAGCTCCTCCTCGAAGACAACGGCCCGGTTTTTGATCCCAACCTCGATCAACCTCGGGAGATTCAGCTCAACACACCGATCAACGAGCGACCCATTGGGGGACTTGGATTGTTCCTCGTGCAGAACTCCTGCGACGATGCCTCCTACGAGTGGAGCAACAATCGAAACTGCTATCACCTAAAAATGCAGCTTTCCGGGCGATGACGAGCAGTCCAAGAAATGGGTGGAAAAAGCCACGAACCATACGCCTGCAAATCACGCTTACCGTTTGGACGCTTCTGGCGATTTCATTTGGCATCAGCAACATTCTCCTACTGGGCGCTGCCACAAAATCACTCGTATCCGACATCCAGAATCAACTCGAAGATGAATCCAAATATTTGTCATTTTCGATAGAACGGTGGCAATATGAAATCAAGACAACGCTTGAACTGTTAGCAGATACGCCAACCATCAAATATCAAAGAACAGAAGACTTTACGAGCCTTCTGAATGCAGCTTCAAGCGCCTACCCAGAAAGGGAATGGCGCATTCGCGATCGTTCGGGCAACCTGCTTGCCCATACAGGCCCGCAACTATCACATCAACAATCCCCCCAGATTTTTCGCCAACGTTATCAAAATGCCCTGGCAGGCAAGTTTGACCTGCAAGTGGGAAGCTCCCCCATGCTGAGGCGAGCATGCCTCATCGGATCCACACCCTATTACGCAGCCAGACAAGTCTCAAGCCCGCGTGACGCAGCCGGCGTGATTTCTTTCTGCCTGAGATTGTCAGATCTCGGCAAGGATTCGGGCATGAAAAAACTGGAAGAAACGGTGAACCATCTCAGTGAGGGAACAAGAGGGGGAGATTTGCTGGATTTAAGCAAAAATGATTACAGCGGCAGAGCCTTCTTTTTGGTCGACAAACAGGGGCATTTGCTGTTCCCTGCGCGCAAGGAAATGGACGCTCTTTCACTGCAACCCTGGGAGGCAATTCTGAAGGGCCCCTGGGGCCCACTGGTGAAACTGACGGAGGGCAAAAATATTCAAGCGTTCGACCAACTGTCCATCAACAACCACACCCTCTTTGCTCTTATTCGAGATATCCCGGGTGGTCAGTGGACATCGGTCAACGTGATCGACAAGGATACGGTTTTTCGCAAACTGTATGCGAATCTTCGCTATCTCATATTTCTGCAACTCCTCACCTTGGTGGCCGTCACCTGGGCCACTTTTTTGGTGTGCAAAAAGATTGCCGATCCCCTCCATCTTGCAGGTCAAGCGCTACGTCAAATACGCCAGGGCATCTTCAATCTGCATCTTCCCAAAGGGAAACCAGATGAAATGGGAGAGTTGATCAACGACATCAACGAAACAGCGAAAGAACTGGAGGCACTGCTTGCAAGCAAAATGCAATCTGCGCTGACGGAGCAGCAAGTCGCGACTGCTCGACGCATTCATCAAGATTTTCTTGTTAAAGAGGTTCCAAATTCTGAAACCTACGATATGGCGGTCTTCACAGCACCCGCCCTGGATGTGGGAGCCGATTGGTACGACGCCATGCAAATCGGAAACACCCTCTTTGTGGTTATCGCTGATGTCTGCGACAAGGGCGTCGGGTCAGCTCTCTACATGAGTGTCTTTCGCAGCTTGCTGAGATACAGCCTGCAACGTTTTGCCCAGGAATCGTTGAATGACCATCAACAGCTTCTTGGTGCCGTTGCCACACTCGTCAACAATTACATGGCCGAAAACCATGGGCTATCGGCCATGTTTGCCACCGTATTTCTCGGCGCCTTTGATACAGACACCAACCGCCTCACCTACCTGACAGCAGGACATGAGTGTCCATTCATCCTGCGGGAAGGGTATCTGGATCAACTGGAGGTTACTGGTCCTGCCATCGGCATTTTTGCTGGGGCTAGCTTTCACTCAAAGGTGTGCCAGCTTCAGAGCGGTGATCTGCTGTTTGCCTACACCGATGGTTTACCCGATGCCCGATCCCCAGAGGGCATCGGATGGGGTGTTGAACCCTTAAAAAAGCTGTTGCTGAATTCGGACAGATCCTCCATTACGGCCCAAACTATGACGGATACTGTGGTCGAGCAGATTCGTTATCACGTCGGCAGTGCCGATGCCTTTGATGACCTCACGCTCCTGGCCCTTCACGTTCCAGCCAACCATGCCTAACGAACGTCCATCAGAGGCTTATCAGCACGTGTTCACCGAGGTTGGCGGGTTGACCTTCCATGCCATCGATGAAGGCGAGGGGCCCGTGGTGTTGTTACTGGCGGGCTGGCCCCAAACCTGGTTTGCCTGGCGTCACGTGATCAACAGACTGAAGGATCGGGCACGGGTGATCGCCTTGGAACTCAAAGGTCAGGGTGAAACCAGCCTTGGCCTAGAAAGCGATTTCAGCACCGCAGCCGTAGCCGGCGAGATCAGCAACTACCTCAAGCAGCGCACTATTTCCGATGTACTGCTGGTGGGGCACGATGTGGGCGCCTGGGTTGCCCATGCCTTTTCGATTCTGCATCCCGATCAGATCTCAGGAACCCTGTTGCTGGATGCGGCCCTGATTGGGTTGGTGCCCCAGGAGGCCTACATGCCAAGGCCCGGTTCTCGCACTTGGCAATTCCATTTCCATGCCATGGCGGAAATCCCCGAAATGCTCACAGCAGGCCGTGAGGCTGACTACCTGGGATGGTTTTTCCGCACCAAATCAGCTGTGCCTGGATCCATGACAGAGGAAGCGATCGCCACCTATGTGGAGGCCTACCAAAAACCCGGCGCCATGACGGCGGGCTTCAACTACTACAGGGCTGTGGAACAAAACCGAGCCTTTGCAGAAGCCCATCGCAACCACCCCTTTGCCAAACCAATGCGGGTGTATGGCGGCGAACACGCCACCGGCCTGAACTTCGTGAATTCACTCAAAGCCGTGGATCCCGCCGTGGAAGGGGGAATGATTCCAGGCTGTGGGCACTACGTGCCCGAAGAAGCACCCGATGCTGTGGTGGAACTGATCACGGCGATGCTGCCTTAGCGCGACGACCATGGTCACGATTGGAGCCCACACCTTTGCCTGGTCGCCGAGCCTGACGGATGGCGAGGCCACCGCGATCTTTCAGCGACTGGAGGGAAGCGCCGTTGATTTCGTTGAAGCGGCCAGTTACGACCTGGGTGGACTCAGCCCTCTGCACCTCCGCAACCTGTCCGATCGCCACGGCTTGCCCCACACGCTCTGTTCGGGGTTACCCAGGGGGCTGAGTTTGGCCAGTGCGGATGCTGGGCAACAGCAAGAAGCCAAGGACCACGTGCGCAGGCTGCTCGACTTTGCCCAAGCGAGTGGCGCCTTCAAGATCTCTGGGCCCATCCATGGCGATCTCTCCAAGCCTGCCCTGGAGCCAAGCCATCCCGACGACTGGCAAAGGCTCTGCGATGTCTACCACGCCCTCGGTGAAGAGATTGCAGCGTGGGGAAAACCATTCAGCGTGGAACCCTTGAATCGCTACCAAAGCAGCCTGATCAACACCCTGGAGCAGGCAGACACCCTCAAGAAATCGGTGGGGAAGGCAAATTTCGGAATTCTGGCCGATCTCTTCCACGCCAACATGGAACAGGGGCATCTCTACAACGATCTGGAAAAGCATCAGCCCTCCACAACCCACGTGCACCTTTGTGGCGCCAATCGAGGGCTGATCGGCAGTTGCCATCTGGATTGGCAACGGTTGGCCCAATGGCTCAAAGACTTCCCCTCTGCCTATGCCGTGAGCATCGAAACGTTCAACTCCCAAGATCCACTCCTGGCGCAAAGAACCCGAACCTGGCGCGAGCTTGGTGACAGCTCGGAACAGATCGTGCTCAAAGGAGCAGCAACGCTGAAACATCTGATCGGTGCCGCTTCCCCCTGAAGCCCACCGGTCCAACCTTGACTGCTCAACCCTTGGTGTCATGGCAAAGAACTATTACGAAGGCCTCTCGGCCAACTTCTCCAGGCCAGGGCTTGTCAGCCCTGAACTGGGTGCAACCCTGATTCAACAAGCGGCCGATTTCATCGCCCAGAAAGAGGGCGTGCTACCCGAGATCGACGGGAACTACACCCGCGAAACGATCGAGGAAGAAAACAAAGCATGGTGGCCAACCCACTGCGAAGCCCTGCGGCAAGCACGGGGTGACCTGCTTCGAGGTGAATACCGAAACGATCTGGTGTATTTCTGCCAAGACGGGCCCTTCTACGGGCTCGATCAGCAGACAGAACGGGAAAAGCATTGGTGGGCATTGATCGCCCAACCCGGTGTGACCATGTGCTGGCCAATCGTGATGTTCTGGGGCGAGTTTGTCCACTTTGAGTGGCACTGTCTTGACGACGCAAGCGGGGAAGCGATTGCCAAAGGCACGGTGTGCTGGGTGCGCCGCGGACACCGGGGGGGCTGCTACTTCAAAAGCGAACAACTCACCTTCTACAGAGACGTGTTTGCCGCTCCCCGACTGCTTGAACTGTTGCAGGCGTGATCGCAACGATCATCCAAACCCTCTTGAGGGGACTACTGGTGGTGACCATCGCCCTTGGGGCGGTGGTCACCACGGTTTGGGCCGAGCCCAGTGGCTTGGAAACTCTCCACTCCGAACACCGCCTGCCCTCCAAACTGGCAGCGAAAATTGCCGCAGCTGCCATCGAAAGCTGCTCGCAACAGGGCGCTCACGTCAGTGCCACGGTGGTCGATCAACACGGCCTGCCGATCGTGCAGCTGCAAGGCGATGGGGCTGCGCCCCACACCTGGAACCTCAGTTTTCAAAAGGCCTACACCGCCGCTGCCCTTGGGCCACTTCAGGGGGTCAACACCACCTCAGCCGTGGCTAAGAAACTGCGCGCCAGTCTCCAAGGAGTTGGGGAAATGGCGCTCCCCACCAGCAGCGTGGCCTACATCACACCAATCGCGGGGGGAATGGTCATCGAAACAGACCATGACATCCTGGGCGGGATCGGTGTATCCGGGGCAAAATCAGGCTCGCAGGATGAGCTGTGTGCCGCTACTGGATTGCAAAGCATTCAAAATGAAATTCCTTTGAAAGGCGTGTAGAACTGTCACCACCACCAGTTGGAAAAGAGAACGGCGGGCTCCCAAGAACGAATTTCCCTTGTAACAAGCAAAATTTCCATGCACTCCAAATGAACAAACTCGGCAATAAGCTGTTAGCTGGCCAACTAGGCGTCGACCAAATCGTTCTTTGAGAATATCAACTGATGAACCTGCTTCAATCCAAACCAAGCATCGGACACTTGCTGCTCGGACTAGGGATGGCCATCAGTGGATTCACGCTGCCTGCTCAAGCGGGTATTGAAGTTATCCGAGAATGGAAGGCAGCCCCAGTGTTGCTGCAAAACGTCGAGTTTTCACCGAATGGGAAGCAGATCCTTACAGCCAGTGGTGGTGGGGAGGCCCAACTGTGGACGCTGGATGGCAAGGCTAGCAGCCCAATCATGGCCGGCCAAAGACCACCCATGTTCAACGCCCATTTCAATAGAAGTGGCACACTAATCATCACGACAAGCTATAATGGTACCGTGGGTCTATGGAATACCCAAGGCCATCTGATTAAAACACTGCCAGTTCACGAAGCGGCCGTGGCTGATGCAAGGTTTGTGGGCAATCAAGGGAACTTCGTCACGAGCTCCGACGATGGGCAAGTCGTTCTACGCCAAGCCACTGGAGCCCCCAGCTGGAGTGGTGGTCATCCTGGAACGGCACGCCAACTGGTTGTGTCCCCTCAAGCGAATCTGATTGTTGCATCGTCCGATAGCGGAAGTGTGCATCTGATTTGGCTAGACAAAACGGGAAAGCCCACCAAGATGAGCACAATCAAAACACCACATGGTCGCATCAATCAGCTATCAACGACTGCCGATGGCAAGACGATCGCCGCATCAGGGATTGATGGTACGGTCAGTGTATGGAACACCAAAGGAGAAATGCTTTATCAACTCAAGGCGACAACAAAAGGATGGGCCAATGGAGGAATGTTCTGCAAAACAAAAACGGGGCCTTTGCTCACTGTCGGAGATGACGGCGTGATCAAGGAGTGGACGCGCACAGGGCAAATACTGGCTCAACGCAAGCTCAGCGACAAATCCAGGCTCACCAAGGTCGACTGCTCCCCATCAGGCAACCAAGCAGCCGTAGTCGGCAGCAACGGTGAACTGTGGCTACTTGCCATCACATCCAAACAATAAAATGAAAAACCTAATCGCGAAGATTCTCACAGCAGCCATCGTGGCACCACTGGGAATTGCGAGTTGCTACGCACAAACGGAGGCATCACTAAAACCCATCAAAACCTTCAAAGCTCATAACCTTCAAGGTGAGTCCTTGATCCAGGTACAATACTCCCCATCGAGCCTGGAGTTCATCACGGCAGCCTCGGATGGCAAAGTCAAAGTATGGCAAGAACCGGCCAAAGAGGTGATGGAGTTTAGTCAACAACCACCTGCCATGCTATTTAACGGCAGGCTAGAGGCTGATAACAGAACAGTGATCACGGCTGCCTACAACGGATTCGCAACCCGCTGGTCAACCAAAGGCACTCCAGCCCAAAGCTACGGCCCCCATCTATCAGGCGTGACGGATGTCGAATTGCTCCCTAACGGGGAAGGTGTTGTCACCAGTTCGGATGATGGATCGATTCGGCTGTGGTCTGACAACGGAAAACTGCTGAAAAGAATCGAAACACCTGGGGTGACGCGTCACCTGGCATTAGCCAGCAAACGGGATCTCATCGCTGCATCCCAGGACATGAGTACGGTCACCATCCTTTCCACAAAGGGCGAGGTGCTGCAAACGTTCAAAGCAGGCCAAGGAAGGCTCAACGATGTGATCTTCAGCCCTGATGAACAGCTGTTGCTGACGACAGGATTCAACGGAACGATCAAGATTTGGGAATTAGCGAATCCTCACATGTCACCCAAACTAAAAACCACCATTCAGGCCAGCGAAACAGGCTGGATCAATGGAATCGCTCTTAACAAAAAAGGTATCCTGGCCTCTGTCGGCGACGATGGCACGGTTCGCCTTTGGAACCTTCAAGGCAAGGAATTAGCCAAAGTAGGACTCACCAATAAACACATCCTCAGCTGCAGCTTCTCTCCCAATGGCGAGAAGCTGCTTGTCGCCATACAAGATGGAACGATTGCTGAATTCGCGATTTAGAGATAAAGACCCGGAATCACAGGATAGACAACACCGATGGGTTCTCGAATAGCATTGGACGCAGACGCTATATAATTAGCAATATCAATTTTTTTCATGAAGCTCACACCATTTTTCTTAAGTGCGTAGCGCAAAAATTCCTCCATCGTCTCCACATGCTCTGGCCTTAACAGGCGGTCGTGCATCGTAATTGCAAACATACGGCGCCTCGTGCCTGATTCCTTATAGGTTCGATCGAAAGATCTCTTCATCACGTCCAAAAAGTCTCCATCAGCAAAACTTCTTGCCTCATAGGCTCTGATGTCATTCAAGTAGACCGCATAGGGCACAACTGCAATCTGACGCTTTGCATCAATATCAACAATAAAAGGCTCATCGCGGCTCACATCGTCGATGTGATACTTAAAGCCAAGGGTGTGAAGATTCTGAAGGATATTCTTCGAACCGCGTAGACCAGGCGCGTTGTAACCCAAGGCGCGCTGGCCGGTTACCTTCTGGATCACATCCACATTCTTTTGAATGAAAGCGAGTTCCTGCTCGTCATTCATCGTCGACTCTGTCGACCAATCCCAGCCATGGGCAGCGGCTTCATGGCCACGCTGCACGATCTCCAAGGCAGTCTTGGGATACATCTGCACCGACAAACCTGACATGTGTGAGGTCATCTTGAGACCAAGACGATCAAACATATCCAGTGCTCGCGGGATGCCTTCGGTTACGCCATAGCGATACCAGGAGATGGTGGGCATGTCATAGATACCCTCGGGTGGAACAAAGTTGTTAAAAGGGGTGGGCGGATTGAAGCGGGGCTGGCTCCCGGATTCAAACATCACCGAAAGAGAGATGGGCAGCCGAATTTCGTCCGGCCAGAACGGAGGTTGGTTGGATCTGGCCTTCGCTGGACTTGACAAGTTAGCTTGGGCCGCTGCCTTGGGACCGTTCAGTCCAACAGACAATCCAGCGGCACCGGCTGCAAGGCCGGCTTTCAACACATCACGTCGTTGCATGGATTCAAAGTCAGAACAGTGATGCAGTCGCGTTGCGCGCTTGAATCGCGCAGCCTTCATCAAGCTTGCCGTTGGGGGTACCGGAAACACCAAGCGCTCCCACAATCACCCCGTTCGATCGCAGGTTCACACCACCTGCGAACAAAGTAATTCCGGTGCTCGGCGCAGGGGGCATCGGCCAGCTTCCAATGCCAACGGCACCTTTGGCCTGCATGGAGGCGAGAATGCCAGACGTAAGATCAAGGTTGTGATTCGCAGCAAGGGTCACAGCTGAATAAGCCTTGTTCCGAGCAGTTTCAACCGTCTGAACACGGGCTCCGTCACCGCGAATCTGAACAATCACATTGCCTTCTGTATTCACAACCACAGCAGTAACCCCATACCCCTCAGCGGCACAAGCTTTGATGGCTTGCTCGGCAACCTTGACCGCAAGAGAGGCAGGAATCACCTTCTGGGAAGGCAGATCGGCAGCTTGAGCAGCGAAGGAACCCAGGGTGGAGATAGCAGCCACGCCAATCGAGCTGGCGGCGAAGGCGAAAACGGCAAACTTGGAAGCCACGGGAAACATCAATGGTGGACACGGCAAAATCATAAAACCAAAAAGGGCGGGAAAGATAAACAAAAAATTCTTTTTTGAATAGCCGATGGCTACAGAGGATGCAGCTCAGTAATCTGCGGAACAGGTGGCCATGAGATTCCAGGCCCGCACAACGCACACTGAAGGGCGTGAACCTGGCGGCATGAGGTGTGGAATACCGCTTAAAGCCGACAACGCCAAGACCCTTAGGATTTGCATGGAAGGTGTGCTAAGTTCCACAAAATTTTTTGGACGTTAATGGGTTGCACCTCCAAGGCAGCCGCAAGCCTGCTGGCAACGTCCGTGCTCGCCGCCCAGTGTTGCGCGGCGCAAACAGTCTTTGGTGCAAGGGGTGCAGCAGAGGTTGACCATTACCTGATGCAGCAGGATGTGGATTCACTGAGGGCGTGGCAAAGCACGAGTCAAATGACCAGACTCAATCAGCTGAGCGATATCAAGCCAACCGATTGGGCCTACCAAGCACTCGGCAATCTGGTGAGGGGCTACGGATGCGTTGCCGGTTATCCCGATGGTCGATTCCAGGGTCTGCAGGCCATCTCCCGTTACGAAGCGGCAGCCATCCTCAATGCTTGCCTCGAGCGAGTCAGCGAACAGACCGATGAACTCCGTCAACTGCTCAAAGAATTCAGCAAGGAGCTTCAGCTTCTTACAGCCAACCTGACAGGACTTGAAGACAAGGTTGGAAGATTGCAAGCCCAACAATTTTCAATCACCACAAAACTCAAGGGCGAGGCAAGCTTCATTCTTGGCGGAATTCCCGGATACTCCTATGCAGGGCAGAACAGTGGCGCAACGACATTTAATCACGACATACGCCTTAATTTTGACACCAGCTATACAGGGCAAGATCTGCTAAGAACAAGAATTCACTCGGCAAATTTCTCGCTTTATCCATTCGGAACAGCGGCCACGCCATTCAAACTGGATAAGGCCGAGGACTGGGCAAATACGGTCTTTGTTGACAGGCTGTATTACACGTTCCCGCTTAGAAGAGACAACAGCCTTAAGGTGACAATTGGAGCACTCGTCAGAAACACCGAAACGGCCTGGCTAGCAACGGCCTATCACGCTGATGTGCTCGACTTCTTTACCACAACGGGAACAGGCGGTGTCTACAACAAGGCCAATGGCGAAGGCATTGGAATTCAATGGCAACAACCCACCAGGCAAAAGAGCAAGGGAGTTTGGCTGTTTAATGCCAACTATGTGGTTGGTGGTGCCGCCTCGAGTCAAGCTAAGCCTGTGACAGGTGTTTCCAAAATAGGACGTTCGGGCGCCGACAGCTCCTATGGAATCTTCAATTCCAACTCAGGCCTGAATGCCCTCGCCCAAATTGGCTACCGGGCTGAGCAATGGGGCGCGGCCATTGGCTATCGCTTTGGTACCACAGGATCCACCATCCGGGATGGGGCAGGTGCTGCATCCGCGGGCTTGTACAACACAAATGGTGGGGTGGCGGTGAATCATTCAGTAGCCTTCAACACCTACTGGTTACCCGAGAGAACCGGCCTCCTGCCGTCCATCAGCGCGGGCTACGGCGTGAATGTCGTGAGCGGACAGGCAACACCCGCCACGGCTAACTCTTCACGCTCTTGGATGGTTGGTTTTCAGTGGGATCGAGTCTTTACCAGTCATCATGCAGCCGGGCTGGCATTTGGCCAGCCATCCTATGCAAATCAAAGCGTAGCCGGTTCACAATCAAAACCGTGGCTATTTGAACTGTTTTACAAGCTCAATGTATCAGATCAGATATCCATCACTCCAACCCTGATTTACGGATCAAGCATTGCCAATAATGCTGCATCATCACCAGCCACTAATACGACTTTCACAGGGCTTGGTGGAGTCATTCAGACCACCTTTAACTTCTAAACAGGCATCGTATCGGATGCATCGGTCTCACCACTACCATCCAATCCTTCCACGTGGTCAAGACGCACGGTTTGCGCGTAGGCCTAGCAAGCTGGCTTGGCTTGCTGGGATCCTTCTATTTTCATGGCCTGCGGCAAAAGCCCAGGAAGCCTCACAGCCAGACGCTAAAAACTCCCTCAATAGATATACGCAACAACAGGAACTGGATAGCATCAGGGCGTGGCAGTCACAAAAGCAACTGACCAGTCTTGATCAATTCGTCGACCTGCAGCCATCAAGTTGGGCCTACCAGGCCCTCGGCAATCTCATTGCACGGTATGGCTGCATGGCAGGGCTTCCAGGAGAAACATTCAGAGGCAATCGCGCCATCACTCGGTTTGAGGCAGCAGCACTGCTGAATGTCTGTCTGGACCAGCTTTCCGAGCATACTGATGAACTGCAACAGTTGCTGAAGGCCCTGGCACCCGAGCTGAAGGTTGTCGCCGAAAAAAGCGAACACCTGGAAAACAGGATTTCAGCCCTAGAAGCCCAACAGTTTGCCACTACAACCAGACTTAATGGCGAGGCCTACATGATGCTCGCCGGAATTCCCGGCTACAAAGTGTCAGGGGTCAGTGGCTATGGAGCCACCACCTTCAACTATGACATTCGCCTCAACTTTGACACGAGCTACACCGGCCAAGACTTGCTCCGCGTGAGGCTTAACACGTCCAACTTCTCCACGTACCCATTTGGCACACCAGCCAACAACATGCTCAAACTGGACAAGGCTGAGAACTGGAATTCAACTCTTTACATCGATCGCTTTTACTATATTCTTCCGATTAACAAGCACGCCAAGATTGTCATTGGAGCTCTTGTCAATAACACAGAAATCACCTGGGTGCCCAGCGCCTATCGATCTGACATTCTGGACTATGTCAGCACAGCAGGTGCAAGTGGGGTTTACAGCAAAGCCACTGGGGAAGGCCTCGCCCTGCAATGGCAACAGCCGATCCAGAAGAACGGAACCAGCTGGATTGCCAACATGAGTTATGTGGTCAACGGAAGATGTGGACTATCCGCAGGTAGTGGCAATGGTGGCTGTGGAGCGATATCCAATTACGGTGTTCTGAACTCCAACTCAGGCATCAATGCTTTCGCCCAGCTGGGGATGCGCCATCAATTCTGGGGGGCTGCCATTGGCTATCGCCACGGCACAAGCAATTCAACCTTTCGAGATGGCAACAGTGCCGCCGGATCAACCCTGACATCCGGCCAATCGTCGAACTCGGTATCCATCAATGGCTATTGGCAACCCCGCCAGACAGGGTGGGTTCCTTCCATCAGTGCTGGATATGGATACACCTTTGTCTCAGGTACTCCAACCAATGGGGCTGAGCCCCAGGACGTTGCCCAGTCCTCCCGCTCCTGGATGGCGGCCTTCCAATGGGACAACACATTTGGTCAACCCCATGCCCTGGGAGTGGCCATCGGCCAACCGGCCAATGCGTCAGGGCCCCAGGGAAGCAGCCCCTGGCTATGTGAATTCTTCTACAGAATCCAAGCCTCAGACAGCATCAGCATCACGCCTGAACTGTTTTATGTATCCAATGCCAGTGTGACAACAGGCAATGGGGCTAACCAACCCACCGGCTGGAACGGTTGGGGTGGGGTGATCCAGGTTGCGTTTAAATTCTAAAAGCTGAGCACTTTGCCATGGCAATCGATCACTTCAAAAGCGTGGCTCACTACTACGGTGAATTCAGGCCCCGCTATCCCACACGCCTGTATGAACTGATTGCCCGAGAATGCCCACACCGTGGCCATGCCTGGGACTGCGCCACTGGAAGCGGCCAGGCAGCTGTTGCTTTGGCAGATATTTTCAAAACGGTCACTGCAACCGACGTCAGTGCTGACCAGCTCGCAGCAAGTGAGGCCAACCCCAATATCACCTATCGCTGCGCGCCTGCTGAAGCCAGTGGACTTGAATCGGAAAGTGTTGATGCCATCACGGTGGCCCAGGCCTTGCATTGGTTTCCACTTGACGCATTTTTTCAAGAATGCGGCAGAGTTCTCAAACTCGAGGGCATCCTTGCTGTTTGGACCTATGGGCTCATGAAGACTAAGCAAGAGCCAATTAATGCTGTTATACAGCACTACTATCACAACATCGTGGGACCCTATTGGCCGCCACAACGCCAATTCGTCGATGAAGCATACAGGTCCATACAACTGCCGTTTGAAGAACTCAGTATCTCCGGACTTGAAACCAATCCGCTTATATTAGAACAGAAATGGGATCTGGCTCAACTGATGGGTTACCTACGGAGTTGGTCAGCTAGCGGATATTATGTTGAATCAACAGGAAAAGATCCAATTTCCACAATCCGCGCCAATCTAGATACAGCGTGGGGCGATCCCGAGGAAAAACGGCTGTTCCAATGGCCGATAACACTGCGCTTGACAAAAAAGGAGACTCGACCTTCCGAACATCAGTGATTTAATCTTGAAAGCCTCAACAATCTTCCCCTCATGACAGCCTATAAGTTGACTCCGACCATCCTTCTATCTTTGTGTGCTTTAGGAACACTGGGTTTCTGGAGGCCAAAGTCTGCCAAGGCAATGGTGGCCTGCAACGGCAGCTCCCAGCCGCCAGCTGGGGATAATTGATCCGCAGGGGAAACAATATCTCCCGGCTTTAGGCTCATCACATAGGTAAGCCGATTGGTTTTTGACGTTTCTTGTTCATACAATTGAATCAATTGGATCAATTGCTGCAGTAGATGACTACGCAGCGGATCCACATCGCTTTGGCTGCCAAGTCCAGGCTTGCGCTTCGAAATAGCTATGCAAATCTGTTGATTTGTGAGTTCTTAGATTTCTGCGTAGCTGAGCCTCAGCTCACGTAGTTGCTGAAGCTGATAATAGGCCGTCTGAATATCAAGCAAGAGACTACGAGCACTCACATCAACCAACAACTGCCTGGAGTGGATCTTGGCGATTGAAGCCTTGAGACGGCGTGTTTGCGAGGGATCAAGAAATGTCCAATTAATTGAGCTGAAACGTCGGTGCGGTATAGAAAATATTTTGGTTGGTTGTTCTTGAGGTGGTGTTTGCGCCCTATGTGGTTGTGACCGTTCGATTCAGGTGCCGATAGGTAATGGCATCGGGGTTGGGATTATCCGTCGTCAGGGAGGGATACCACTCTCGACGAATCGCTTTGGCTTGCCACTCCGTTACTAGCCAATTGGCATAGGTTGTTGAGAGCACTGGTTTTGTTCTTTAGGCCGATATTCACAGCCTCTTAAAGACTGACCATTCGAATCTTGTGGTTGACTACTTCACAAACCACCTGCCATCTTCACTTCAACACCTGTATTGACCCTATCCGCAAGGTATCACTAACCCAAGCCGCGCTATTATTTTGATTTACTTATGCGCAAAAATAGGACACGGTTTCAGTCCCCTTGATTTCCTAGTCTTTAGATCGGTATTTGGGAACCTACAACAACTCATTTTAGGCCCCAGGCTGTCCACTAAATAGCAGCCACCTCATTGCTTGGCTGCTAATCGTTTCCCCAGGTGCAATTTAGTTTTACCAGACCCTTCGACGGTAAGACATGCCGACGATTGAGAATGTTTTCAACATGTTTTATTTTTCTTTCTCCGTCATCGACTAGAACCAGAAACTTGTAGTGAATTAACCCACTAGTACTCGCATGGAAAGCTACCTCGCCAATCCATGTATTGCTATTCACGAATTCTAATCTATAAGCATGTTTTGGATCCCAATTGCCAAGTTCTGGGCAATCTCCTGTCAGAGCAATTGATTCGCCGGGCTTAGTTTTATAGCCATTGAGCTGGAATATACCAACGACAGGCCCTTTGACGCGCTTACCTAGCACACTAATAACACGGGCGGATTCTGGCTGCATCTCGATCTCTGCAAAACCGTCTTTCTGAACTGTGATTGATTCACCGCTAAGAATGCATCGATAGCAACCAGGCAGTAAATCCGTGTCAGCAATTTTCAATGTAGTTGCCTGGGATTGATTGATCACAACAAACGCTTTAAAATCCCGATATTTTCTACTATATGCATAGACTGATTCTGTTAAATAACGTTGTTGGTGACTGCCAAATGTGAGGGCTTGATTCTCCTTTCTAAGAGCAGCTAAAATTTTGGTCGTTACAAAGAGATTCGAATTTTCATCCCAGCTCTGCATCATTGGCCTGTTATAAGGATCTTCTCCGCCATTCGTGTTGTTGTGCAGGTACTGCTCAGTGCCATAGAAAAGACAAGGTACGCCTCGCAATGTAAAAAGTAATACAACAGCCAATTCAAGATGCCTTGGATTAGGTGCAATCGACAAAAAACGCGGCATGTCATGGTTGTCGATGAATGTCACTAACTCATTAGCTCTGCGATAGATGTGGTCCATATCCAATACTTTCTGCACAAGGGTAAAGCCACCAGGTTCTTGACCAGAAAATGCAAATCTAATGCTGTCACACAGGCCAAAATCGAGAATCGACATACCACTGTAGTTTGCATAATTCACTGATCGCTTATCCCATGGCTTGCTAAATCCATACTCACCAAAGATAAATAATCCCGGCTTATGGGCGTGCATATCAGTTGTAAACTCCTGCCAAAACCAAATCGGCATGTGCTTGAGTGTGTCTACTCGAAGCGCATCGATGCCGGCGTCAAGCCATTCCTTAATTGCACTCTTGATGTAATTCCTGAACTCAATATTCTGCTCGTTAAATGTCGCGAGTCCCATCATTTCTCCGTGAATTAGTTGGAATTCATCCTCCCAGTCTGTTATTTCGGGGTAGTGATAGTAAAAGTCATTGGTGTCGTTGTTGAAATCAGCCAACTGTCTCCCATCGTCGTATACTAACCCTTTGCTGCCGTTTATATCTGGAGAGCTATGATTGCATACCACGTCAAGAATTATTTTGATTCCGGCAGCATGCAGGGCATCCACTAGATCCTTTAATGTGGCCGATAACGCGATGCTTCTCGAGTCACCCTCGCGCAAAAATCGTGGATTGATGCGCTTAAAGTCTTTTGTCCAGTAACCGTGCATTGGTGCACGATCAAATTGCATGTCATCAACTTGTTCAAACAATGGCGAAAGCCATACTGCACTCACGCCAAGATTTGTCAGGTAATTTACTTTCTGAATGATCCCCTGGAGGTTCCCTCCCCAGTATTTCCCCCATTCTCTCCATGTCTTGTCGTAGAGTCCTTGTTGATCTCCGCGATCCCAGACCCCCTTTCTTTCTTCTTCGTCACTCGTGCCATCATGAAAACGATCCACGATAATGAAGTAAATTAGCTCTTGTCGGAATTCGGTTTCGTAGACAAAAAATTTCTCTACCGCAGTCTTAGCATCAGTCATGACTATATAGATTTAAAAGCCAACCTTAGCTCTCGACGGCACAGGCTTTTATCGCGTTTGTTATTCGTATGATAATAATTTACAATAGATTTGGCTTGTTCGTCAGGAGGCGTGGGCCTATACAGCCTTATCCGATCTCGGTCTCCGTCGGAACAGCAGTCTGTTTGCTTTGCAAAAGCCATTTGATGCATGTTGGTGCCTGCTTTAAGGGCTGCAGGGAGTCGTTCTTCCATGATGGTGTGCCAATTTAGGTATGGGAACCTCCACCATGCTCGGCAATACGGCGTAATTTGTCCTGGTGAGCTGATGGCTTTCAATTGATGGGTAACCGCGCTTAGCCCTCTTCTCGTATCATTTCAGTCATTAGCATCCAGTACTTCAAGTACTAGAAAGTTGCCCTTGCCCCTAATGGTCTGCTAACCCTCGTCTGTTGATCGCCTCGGCAGTGGTCCCATGAGCTGTTCTTCTGACAACAGTGGTGCGACACAACACCTAGGGAGTCGGAAACGCTTCCACGCCAAAACCAAAACCCAGCACCAGGCGAAGGGCCCAATAAAGCAATAGGGCACCACTGATGAGTACCAGGTGCCAGGCTTCCAGGCCCTTGGGGTAAAGCTGGCGGTGCCGCAGGGATGCGTAGGACCAGGCCACAAGAGCCGCGGCAGCCAGGGGCGGTGACTTTCAGGAAAGTTGTCACTCCTTGGCTGCCATTCAGGCGGCCTGGATTAAGGGTAGCGCCAGGAGCGGATCGGGCTCTTCGGTTGGCTTGTTGATCCACACTTCTGCCGGTTGACTCCAGCAGCGGGTTGCACCGCTCCAGCGCGTTGGATTGGCACGGCGGGCGGCCTCGTACACATCAGTGCGCTGCTGACAAATTGCCGCGGCGGATCCACTGTGACGCTGGATGGGCGTTACGAATTTGATCCCGCTGTGGTGGTGCCGGTGGTTGTACCAATCAACGAACGACACCACCCATTCGCAGGCCTCGTCCTTGCTGGCAAAGGGCCGGCTGGGGTAGTCAGGACGGTATTTGACCGTACGGAACAGGGATTCGGAGTACGGGTTGTCGTTTGAGACCCTTGGCCGGGAGAAGGATCTGAGCACGCCCATCTCCTCGAGCCGTGATTCCAGCGTCGCCCCACGCATTGCATTGCCGTTGTCGGCGTGGAGGATTAGGGGCTGCTGCTGGCACTGGCGGCTGCCAAAGCCGCTGGGGCGGTGGTAGTCCTCCTTGAGGCAGGCCCGCTGCACCAGATCAGCTGCGATCTGAGCCGACTCCACCTCGGCCACATCCCAGGCCACCACTTTGCGGCTCCAGACGTCGACCACCAGATAGAGGTAGAGCCACACACCGCGCACCGTGGTCGGCAGGTAGGTGATGTCCCAGCTCCACACCTGGTTGGGGCCATCCGCCCTGAGACGCGGCACCGAGCGCGGTTCCTGCGGCAGCCGGGCCCTCCCGCGGCGGTGGCACTGACCCGCCTGGTGCAACACCCGATAGAAACTGCTCTCCGAGCCAATAAAGAGCTTTTGATCGGCCAGTGCCGGCACGATCTGCCCAGGCGGCAGCGAGGCGTATTGCGGCTGGTTGCAAGTCAGCAAGATTCGCTGGCGCTCCTCCTCGCTCAGCTTGTGCGAGACCAGGCGGTGACTGCCTTTACGACGATCGTGACCACCGCCATCACCGATCAAGTCCTTGCGCCACCGTTTGAGGGTGCGCAGGCAGATGCCGATCTCACCGCAGGCACTCACCAGCCTGGCGCCAGCGGCCTTCGCCTCGCCGATCAGCTCGATCGCCTTCCGCCGGTGCAGGGCTCTAGTCAGCCTTCCGCGTCCTCCGAACAGAAGGCATCCCACTTTTTTCGCAGCACCAGCAAGGCCGCCATCTCCGCCATGGCCTTTTCCTTGCGCTGCAGCTCCTTTTTGAGAGCCTTGATCTCCCGCTGGTCTTGGGCTCGGAGCCTTTCAAGCTCCTTCTGCTCGGCCATCGTCAACACTGGCTGGGCATTGGCATCCTGGGATGCCTGACGCCATCGGTTCACCTGCTCAGGGAAGAGGCCCCGCTCACGGCAGTAGGCGCTGAGCTCGGTTTCATTAAGGCCAGCGGTCTCCATCACCACCGTGAACTTGTCGGTGGCGCTCCAGCCTTCTGGTTCCTTTTCCGATGCCGGCACCACCGTTCCTTGCAACCGCCACACCTTCCTCCAGTTGTAGAGGGTCACCACGTGAATGCCCAGCTCCTCAGAAATCCGGGTCACGCTCTGCCGCTGCGGTGGGCTCATCCGCCTTCTCACATCAGCCTTGACGGCCTCGCTGTAACGACGCATTGATCATGTCCTCAAGCCCCCGGGTTTACTGACGAGAGGGGGTGTCAACTTTCCTGAAACCGGGGGGCCATACGGGTAGGTACCTCAAGCAAGGGCAGGGAGTGACTTGGTTTTTTATACGAGATTTACATAGTTCAGAAGTGTTCTTATGGTTTCTGGGTAGCTAAAAACCATGAGGGTTCGCCGGGGGAACCCGATATTGAGCAGTGTGAGTCTCTCAGGTAGTCCAGAACAGGAGATTTCGGTTAAAAGCAAGCTTTTAGACCTAATTGTGAAGCGCCAAATCAGCGGGCTGGGTTACAGCAGATTTGTATTGTCCATCATTCTAATGCGTTCTGCCGCAATGGATCTGGGTGCTTTTGGGTATGGGGCACAGGGAATAGGCGGAACACACGTGCTGAGTTTAGGAAGCAGCCAACCAACCGGACAAGGGATGCCGTTGTTGAATTACTGGATTAGGGCTTTAGCCTAATGCAGAAAATGGGCTGCTTCCAAGTACGATTGGGTCTGGCTGAGCGCGGCAAAAGTTGTTAATGAACCATTAGTTAAAGCCCCAACACTACCTGCACCTGCCACGGAATCATTGCTTACAAGTGAACCAGCCGCGGGCGGTTCGAACGTCTGCCAAAGGGCTTTGTCTGAAAAAGCTCCATTCTCTTGGCGCTTGATGTAGGCGATGCCAACACTGAACTGACCTGTAGAGGTAAGAGCATCAAAGGGTACTTCGTAAACACCCTCACCGGCATAATAAATGCCCTGGAAGTGGGTGAAAATCTGATTGTTTGGATCGTTTTGGTAATTATAGTACTTTTCGTTGGTGACTATGCCCGTTAATGGATCTATGTCGCCGAGCATTCCCCTTCCTAAAACAGCATCCTGAGGCAAACCTTGCCCAAGCCCAGATAGCTTATTCAAAGCCAAGCCACTATCAGTAAGGAGCGCTTCATTGCTCCCTCCCCCTGCAACTGTGTAGGAATTGTTGTGGTTCAACCAAATTCCGAAGAGGGTGTGATATGTATAATTGTTGTCTTTATAGACGGCATTGATTTGGGAATTATTTTTTGGATCGTAGACGTAAGAGCCGCTATTAGGACCTGAGTTGAGAAAGAAACCTACATAGCCAGGTACAGTTGAGAAGTTGCCTACGGCATACCCCCCATCGATGCTATGCAAATAAGTGAAATTCGCTGCTGGACCACTGGCTGTGAGGGCTTGAAATGACTTGAATTGAGTTGGAGCAGCAGTTTCATCCTTGAGCTGACTGAGGCATCCTTCGTAGTAAAACCCCAAAATTGCGGGGCTGCTGCTTTTGGTCCAGGTACCAACCAAATCTACATTTCCAATCCCTCCAGGTCCTTTGCCTGGTGAGAGGATATCTGCTCCGTAACATGATGTGCCCGTGGACCCATAGAAAGGAACATTGAAATTGATCCACTGACCACTGCCATTACCCGAGGTTGTGCTTTTACCGTCAATGGCACCCACGTACACCGCGCCAACGCCACCAGCAGAAAAAGGACTCCCTGTAGTTCCAGTCATTATATAGCTTGTTTTTTCATCCCCTCCTCCATAAGGATTAACCTTGATCCCTTGAAGTGCCCAGAAATTTTGAGTTGTTGTTGGGCTGGTATAACTGGAAGTGAAAGGAGTAAAAATTATCGTGCTTGTTTTTTTGAACTTATTGATTAAATCGAGTGGATTGAGTTTGAAGTCTAAATCGCGTGTTCTTGGCTCACTCTTCTCTGCAGGTGAAGCAACCGAAGTTGCGAGATTGCCCCTGCCCTCTTTAAGATCGAAGCTACTGTTAGACGGTGAGTGATAAGCAGTAGAGCGGCTATCGGTTGAAACACTTGTTTTACTGGATTTTTTGATTAAATTCAGCAGATCAAGCGATGAATCCCGTAATGTTGACTCACTTTTTTCCTTTAGTGAAGTGACCAGTAGCTCTAGGTGGCTTGACTTCATCTGAGTACCATAAATCCCCAACAACTTAGCATGGACAGAGTGCCAACACACTACAGATTTCGTATCGGACGACACATGCACGACTGGTCTAACCCTTGTGCATCTCGCGAGCACCATTTGTTTCTCAGGGATCTGCTGCCCTGGCTCTCGAGTCGGAGGTCGGGGAAGGACTAGGAGGGGCTTGATTGGTGGCTTGAAGCACTTGACTATCAGTTTGTTGATTTAGGGGCTGCTTGCTGTCTCTTTCCTCTTCAAAGCCTTGAACATCCCAGAAATACCAAATTCGAGGAAAGAGTAATTGTTAATGAGCATGCTAACTGGTTAAATATTTTCCTTAGGCAAGTAAAATTGCTCCAAGAATAACTACAGTAAAGGAAAGGACCTCTTTTCGGGTAAGCCTTTCCTTTATAAAAATGTGTGCCAGTAACAGAGTGAATAGCGGCGAACAATAAGCGAGTGCAGACGCAATATCAATCTGTCCGCTTTGAGCAGCCATTGAGAAGCTAAGCCAACCTGCTGCATTTGCAAATCCTAGACAAGCGAGTACTGTTAAAAACTTGAGATCTAAGTGGATTTTGACTTTCTTTAGCAACATGATGAGTGTATAGACAATCAACTCTACAGCCTGAATGGCGATTAACAATGTTATTGCATCTTGGGATGATCCAATTTTAAAAAACACGTCAGATGTACCAAACATTACTGCTGCAAGAATCGCCATAAGCACTGAGTTGCCTTTAATGGTAGACCTATCGGTAGACTGGCTAGATCCTGAAACAATCAGTGAAACACCAATGAAGATTGCAATTATGCCAAGGGCATTAATAATGCTTGGAGCTTTACCAATCAAAGTACAATATAAGACTGGGACGCTAACCGCAGTTCCACCGACTGCAGAAATTATTCCCATGGGACCAATTGAGAGTGCCCTGAAGTACAATAGATTCGCAATCGCAAGTAAGAATCCTATAGGGACGCCATAGCTAAAAACATTTAAATGCATTGCCAGCGGTCTTCTTAATATAAGGGCAAATAGCAGAAATAGAATTGTTGCAAATGCTATAAACCATGAGACCAATAGCGCTGAGTTTGTTTTGCTCTCACTTCCAGCCTCGAAATCCACCACACCGTCTGCTAAGGCAGTCAATATCGCCCAATATGCTCCCATTAGATTAAGAGTAGCGCTTTCTTTACTAGTATTGCATGCCAAGTGTTCTTAATTGTCCGTTAGCATGAGAAATTGTGTAAAAGTACGCTTCAATTTGAATGTGTTACCAGATGTAGAGATTATTGGTCAACTGGACAGCACCAATTCCAATTCTCGTACTACCCGCAGTATTTTCTACAGTCGTAAGTTAAAGAAACGGGTTAAGGCAGGTAGAGAAGCTTCAGGTCCAGCTTTGATTTTATTGGGTCTTTGTAGGAATTGGGTTTCATTGCCTCATAAGAACCCGTAGAAACCCCTGAAACGGTGGCAGAGCATCCCACCAGCCATACGGGCAGATACCTCAAGCAGGTGCTGAAGCAGCATTCGCCTGAGGTCTTGGCAGGTTGAGTGACGGTTTGAGGGTGGTCTTGGTGGGTTAGGGGAAGGGCTGGGGGCGGCTTGGACGGTGACTTGTTGGAAGTGTCTGTTGTTTCGCATTCATGAGAAGCTTGGATAGGAGAAACTTATTTTTTAGGCTTGGCTAGGGACGGCAACACTCAACATCAGCATCCCAATCCAGCTGGTGCCACTTCTCAGTAGAGGTAAATCTGATTGTCGGTATTGCGATCACAGCAGCGATCATGCCAAAAATTTTTAGAAGATTGACTGTTCAGCTACCACCTGCTTGACGCACAGCCAGCCTACCCGGAGCAATGTTAAGATTTATCATTGTATTTATATATCTCGCCTAATAGATTAAGCTGCTTTTGAAATAAATAAATCTTCTCCCATGACAAATAAAATTGAATCGAAAATTAAAAAAATTGAATTTGATCAACCCCAATCTGCAAGCCCGCTAGGACGTTACTATGGCAATGGGTTTAAATTGGGCGCCTCACGCCTTGTGAATTCCAATAATTCACGCGTAGGTGCCTTCAAAGAAACAGAGATAGGCCACCTTGCGTTGAAGTACGTACGTGCTGAGGGTAAGAAACGTGAGGCTTCTAGGGAAGAAAGTGAACAAAATGAGCTCCAGCACCCATTTTTTAGTGGGATCTTAGAGCGGATTATCCAATCAAATGGAAACACATTAGGCGTCACAGAAAAATATTATCTACCCTTTAGCTATGTTCCAGCCAGTGGACCAGCTCCAGCAAACTATATTCAAGGCATTGGTAGTGGAGATACTAAAGGCGAATTTACATTAGTAGGTACAAGCGGAGTAAGTACCAAAACGCCAGGTTATTATGGCACCATTTTTCAAGGAAAATTAGAAACTGCCTCTACATCAACCAGTAGCGCTGGCACAGGTAAGTGGACGACGATGGTGGTTCCTGAGACTTTTAACTCACTTGGAACAAGTATATACGGAGTTCACAATAGGGGTGATCAAGTTTATAGTCTGTGCGGCACTTATGCAAGTGGCAATATTAATCATAATATTGGTTGGTACTACACTGGCCGCATTGTTTCAAACCCGGTTTCCAGTGACTTTAAGAGTTTTCAGGCATCAGGTATTAACTTTTCTACTAAGCAGTTCGGGGTTGCTGATGAGACTATTCTTCATAGCGTTAGTGGAAATGTAATTGTTGGTAACTACGATTTCCTTGGAGAAGGTGCGCCAGAAGGTCATGCATTTGCACTTGACATATTAACGGGACAGCAAACAGACTTAAATTATGGATTGAACCTTAATAGCTCTGCCTACGCAGTATGGGCGAATAATAATGATAACTATACCATTGCTGGCGGAGAAACAGACCTCATCAAAACGGACCTTCTCACCGGTAAACCATATGGGGTCGCAACGCTTGGTGATTTTTGTTTGAGCACAAAAACCTTATCTGGACTAAAAACGTACCAGTATGCGAATTCGAGCGGAAAAGCTTTTGAAACGCATTTCGAGGGCATCTATTATTGTGGTGATGGAATATATGAAACAGCTTTTACAGCTGTTGTTAATTCTCAAGGTGCAACTCAAGGATTTTCAGGCGTAGCTTTTATCAAGCGTGAAGCTAGCGGAGCCTTTAGTGACAATGCAACTTGGTATACCTTTCAAAATCCTACTGGAACTTTGATTGCAAGTAACGATTCTGTTTGGGCAAACGTAAGTGTCGGTCTTCAAACAACATCCTCAATTTCATCAAATCCAGCAAGCTACGCGTGTGAATTAAACCTGCTATAAATTTTTATACTTCTACTTGTCACGTAACCCAACAGGCGTTGTGTCCATAGACCTTCCGGCGTAAAATACTCCAGTTTGGCAACTCAGAAGCCCCTGCTATTGCAGGGGCTTTTTATTTCTCCATACCCTTTTCAAGCGCCTAGAGTCTCCTCCAATGTTTTGCGGCGTTGGTGCTCATCAGCAATTGTTGCTGGTCGACTTAACGACGGGTGAGCTCTTTTCCTATCCCCTCGACCTGAACCATTCCCAGAAAAGTCTTGAATCTCTAGTTTCTGCTTCTGTTGATGCCCCATTTCGCGCCAGCTATCCGGGCCAGTACCTCAAGCAAAAGCTCACTATGCATCCATCCCAGGGAGTGGAGATTTGCGATCGGTTTTGGATGGATAGGCGGGATGGCCAGGAGCGGCTTGCTTCTCAGGATGCTCCAGGGTAAACAATTGTTCCCATCTGCAGGTGGGAAGATCTGAGAAGGAAGGGCCTATGCGTGTAGCGTGATTAACGCAGAATGCTGCACTTTGCATACATCCCCTGCCGCTTGTTGTTGCCTACGGCCAAGTTCGTCTGGGAATCGGTTTGTTTTGATACATAAATGCTTGTGATTTTGAGCATAATCAGGCATCTGTCTGCTTTCGGGCACCTATCAGCCCCCCTAACCACTAGGGTGCGCGTACCAGGTGCGTCACTAGGCAATAGCTACAGATCCCCTTGTTTTTACCCTGTTGATGCAAGGCTCCGATTCGATTGAACTGTCCAGCTTTTGCAGACAGCTGGATGCAAACCCTGTTCTTGCCCAGCAAGTCAAGGATTCCAATACTCCAGAACAAATTGTTTCGATAGCCTCATTAGCTGGGTTCCAAATTTCTACAAATGAACTGAAGAAGAGTTCGCGTGAGCTTTCAGCCCCTTATTTTCCCTGGAGTGGGAAGGGTCATAAATTTCGCAGGGAATTCTTTGCATCATTGCCTTAGTTGTCTCACGGTTCTTCGTATTTTTGGAAGCTTGCTTTTAAATCTATGACGGTGCCGAATAAGATCTTTTTAGTAAGCGATATCTTTTGGAGCTTTTTAGGCTTGCATAGATTTTCTTGGTCTGGGAGTTGTGTGCCTTGGAATGATGAGGAGTTCTTTCTAATAGTAAACTAAAACCACTAATAATCAAAGTCCCAATAGGGGCGCCTGCGAAATCATGTTATTCATCAGGATGGTATAAATAGAATGCATGCTAGCTGGGTCTTCGAATTGAGAGTAGCCTGACTCCTCTAAGGGTTCTGTGTGCTCTTCTGGATTGTCATCGTTATCTTCTGGTTTTAAAGCAGCTCCACTCATCAGCCAGCAGCTTCCGTAGATAGCGGTTAATACCGCCCATAGGAAAGTCTGCCTATTTGCAACTCCACTGCCAATGCCAGTGGCCGCTATGATTAACCATCGATTGTCTTACTTGATTCACGATATAGACAATAGGTAAAAATCGTGAAGCCATGGCCATACTAAGCCCATTAACCTGATTCTGCCTTCTCGTAGGCAATGGGCACCTGCAATGGCGCGGTGGGCGCAATATAGTTTCATAGATGAGAAGAAGAACGATTAGTTAGGAGAATAAGATGAGGAGTACTGGGGAGCTTTCTCCTTGCTCAACCATAAGTTTTGCGGTAGACTTGTCTAGTATTTTAGAGCTATTGCCTATCAGTTCTGTGATCATGAGTGTCAGTTGATTGGGTAAAAGCATTAATGAGTCCCACGTAGGGCTCTGTCTTGGGACTTCCAAAATGCTTAGAGCGAAGTATTCTATGATTGATATGGTACATATTAATCCTCCTTTTGGCATTGTCAACTGCGAAGCCTGGTCCTTCTCTACAAGTTAGTAAGGCTTATCTTGTTTTCTTGCTTTCCTTTGTTGGAGTCCTGTTCGTTTTCGAGTTTTACTTGGATGAAGCTGGCAGTCAGGTGATCATTAAGGAGTGATGCTTGCCTCAGCTTCTTTGCGGCATCAATGCTTCTTTCCCTCGTCGAGATTTCCTAAGATCGCTAAAACTTAAGCCTGCCGGTTTTCCGATGGGCCTGAGCATTCTGCATCTCCATCTTCATGGGTTGTTCCGGGGCCGTGCACTGGAGCTCGGTCGTGACTCTGATACCGGTGGCCAAACAACCTACGTACTAGAACTGGTAAGGGCCCTGGCCGCATCACCCTTGGTTGATCGGGTGGAGGTGTTAACCCGTCAACTCTTTGATAAAAGGATCTCAGTGGATTATAGCCAATCCACTGAGTTGATTGGCCCGGGAGCGTTGATTCGGCGTCTTCCCTTTGGGCCCAGGCGGTATTTACGTAAGGAGCTTCTTTGGCCCTTTCTTGACCATCTGGCGGATCGGCTCTGTCGTCAATTGCAATCCCAGCCCCGTCTGCCCAATTGGATCCATGCCCACTACGCGGATGCGGGCTATGTGGGGGCTCTCGTGGCCCGCAGATTGCAGATACCGCTGGCTTTTACAGGCCATTCCCTAGGGCGTGAAAAGCGCCGACGCCTTTTAGCAGCCGGGCTCGACTCCCAGCAGATCGAAGCCCAATACGCCCTTTCCGCCCGAATTGCTGCTGAGGAGCTGGCCCTTGCCCAGGCGCAACTGGTGGTTACGAGTACCCAACATGAACTCGACCATCAGTACGCCCGCTACAACAAATTCAGGCCTGATCTCGCCACGGTGATTTCCCCAGGTGTGGATTCGGCACTTTTCCATCCTGTTGCGGCTATCACTGAAT
>Ga0207954_1000056_pt1 | contig 33617 bp, 24 predicted proteins | sample CryBogmetaGMA0M_FD_184547 | JGI IMG/M metagenome (GOLD analysis project Ga0207954, IMG submission 184547) | Freshwater microbial communities from Crystal Bog, Wisconsin, USA - MA0M (SPAdes) | ecosystem: Environmental > Aquatic > Freshwater > Lake | place: Crystal Bog, Wisconsin, USA | collected... | reverse complement strand
CACCTGCTCGTCGCCGGCCCGCGGGCCGGGGCGTGGCTGGCGACGCGCTCGAGCGTGCCGCCGCCGGAGCGTGCCCTTGATCATGTCACGGCGAGGCTCGGGCCCGCGTCCGTCTGCATCGTGCGCATCGACGCCGGCGGACCGGCCGGGTGGCTCGTGAGGGTCGACGCCGCCGACCGGGGCCGGTTGGCCGAGTGGCTCGACGCGGAAGGGCTGCCGCAGGCCGATCCGCGCGGCTTCGACACGGCGCGGATCGAATCGGGGCTGCCGTGGCCGGCCGACATCCCCGACAAGACGTTGCCGCAGGAACTCGGTCGTGACGAGCGGGCGATCTGCTTCACGAAGGGCTGCTATCTCGGGCAGGAGACCGTCGCCCGGATCGACGCCCTCGGCCACGTCAACCGCCGCTTCGTCGCCCTGGCCTTCGACCGCGAGGCGGCGCCGGGGGCCGTCGTCCGCGCGGGTGAGGACGTCGTCGGCCGGCTCACGTCGGTGTGCCGCTCGCCGCTGGCGGGCGCGTGGCTGGGGCTCGGGCTCGTCGCCGCGAAGCCGCTCGCCGCCGGCTCGACGATCACGGTCGAGGGCGTGCCGGCCCGCGTGACGCCGGTGCCGCTCGCGGCGGAGGAGCCGGCCGCGGCCGGCGGCATCACCCGGGAGCCGGCGGGGGAACCGGGGGACGTGCTGCTCGTGACGCGTCGTTTCAGCGTCGTGCGGGTGGACGAGGTCTGCGCCGACGGCAGCCGCCGCGACCGCGAGGTGATCCGGCATCCGGGCAGCGTCGTCGTCGTGCCGCTGCTCGCGGCGGACGCCGTGTGCCTCGTGGAGGTGGTGCGCGTGGCCGTGGGCCGGACGTTGCTCGAGCTTCCCGCCGGCACGCTCGACAGGGAAGAGACGCTCGCCGCCGCCGCGGCCCGCGAACTGGCCGAGGAGACCGGCTACCGGGCGGGGCGCATCGCGGCCGCCGGCAGCTTCTGGATGTCGCCGGGCATCCTCCGCGAGCGGATGCACCTCTTCGTGGCCGACGAGCTCGTCCCCGGGCCGCAGGCCCTGGAGCCCGGCGAGCAGATCCGCACGCGGACGGTCGCCTGGCGTGAGGCGGTGGCGATGTGCCTCGATGGCCGCATCGACGACGCCAAGACGATCGCGGGCATCCTGCTCGTCGACGCGCGCCGCCGGGCCGCGGCGACGTGAGCGACGATCGCGCCGCGGGCCGCCGCCGGGGCCGCGCCGCCACGGATCAGGTGTTGGCGGGGAGTTCCGGCGTCGGCGCGGCCGCGGGCCGCGGCTCCAGCATGAACAGCGCTCCGCCGACGAGTCCCGTCACGATCGTGGCCAGGAACCAGAGCAGGCCCACGGCGACGCCGGCGTCGGTCTGCACGCCATACGGCGCGAGCAGCAGCACGAGCAGCCCTTCGCGCACGCCGGCGCCGCTGATGCTGATCGGGACGGCCATGGCGAGCGCCACGAGCGGCACCACCGCGAACCACGCCGCCAGCGGCAGCACCACTCCCAGCGCCCGGCCGATGCAGGCCACCGCGATGGCGCCCCCGATCTGCACCACGAAGCTCCAGCCGATGGCGCGGAGGATGAGTCCCGGCTGCATCTGGTAGGGCAGCAGGCGGGAGAGGAAGCGCCGTGCCGCATGCTCCTCGGGAATCAGCGACAGCACGAGGTCCATCGAGCCCACGCCGAGACGGAACAGCCCCATCACGACGGCCAGGAGCGCCGCCCCCACGCCGAGCGTGGCGGGCAGGCCGAGCGCCATCTCACGCGACGCCACGGCGGTGCCCGCCAGCACACCCAGCGCCGCCACGCCGGTCAGCCGGTCGGCGACCACGGTGCATCCGGCGAGCAGCCGGCCCGACGTCGTGTCGGCGAGCCGGTAGGCCTTGACGACGTCCCCGCCGATCGATCCGGGCAGGCAGAGGCTGAAAAACTGCCCCTCGAAAAACCGCCAGATGAACGTGCCGAGCGACTGGGGGAATCCGATCGGTCTGGCGAGCGCCGCCCAGCGGATGGCGGCGACGGTGTGGGACAGCAGGGCGATCACGCAGCCGCAGGTCCACCAGTTCCAATCGCACTTCGCGAGCAGGTCGAGGAAGACCGGCCAATCGAGCTTACGGGCGAGGAACGCCACGAGCACCGCGGCGGCGACGGCCCGCAGCAGGAGTTTCGCCCACTCGGGCACTCGGCCCCGGGGACGTTCGGCGGTGGCCGCGGCGTCGCGCCGCGGTTCCAAGTCCGACGGGGATTCCTGCATGGCTTCGTCCAAGGCCGTTCTCCCGGCGGCGCTCGGAACGTTCCGAGCGCGGGCCGTGGGACGGTACAAGATACCCGAGTGGTCGTCCGGACGACGCGCGGGCGGGGTGGCCACGGTCCGGCCGCCCGTACGCCGGGTGCGGGTCACGCTTTCCCCGGGGCGGGCACGGGACGTCGCACGCTCGGTGCCTGGGAACGCGACCGGGTTTCCACGCTCGGCTCGCACGTCGCCTGCAGCGGCGGCGAACTTCCCTCTACACTCGCGTGTCCGCCACCCCCGCGGATCACGCAGCACAGGGCGGGCCCCGTTCCGTTGGAGCGGGTGTCCGGTCCCGGAGGCACCCGATCCGAGGGGAGCATTCCGCGGGAACGCGTCGGGCGGCGGGATGCCCGCGAGACCGGTTCGCCGCCGTCGGGGCGGGATCGAGGGCGTGGATTCGAAGGACGGGACCGGCCCGCCGGGCATGCTAGCAATGCTTCATGAGACGCTGTCGGAATGGCTGATCGCCGGCCCGTGGGCGGAGGCGATGCTGCTGTGCTTCGCGTTCGCGTTCGGCGCCGGCGTGGGAAGTTTCCTCAACGTGGTGGTGCACCGCGTACCGCAGGGGCGGTCGGTCGTCTTCGGCGGCTCCCACTGCCCGGCGTGCGGTGCCGCGATCCGGTCGCGCGACAACGTGCCCGTGCTCGGCTGGCTGATGCTGCGCGGGCGGTGTCGCGACTGCGGAGAACCGATTTCGTCGCGGTATCCCCTCGTCGAATTGCTCGCCGGCGTGCTCGTCACTTCGATCGTCGCCATCGAGGTGCTGGGCCGCACCGGTGCCGGCCGTCGGGGGATCGACAGTCTGCTTTTCGGCGAGTCCTGGGAGACGCTCGCGGCCTGCGTCTACCACTGTTGGCTGGCCTTGACGGTGTTCTGCTGGGCAATTTTTGCCTGGGATGGCCACGGGATTCCGCGGCGGTGGATGTGGCCTACGCTCGCTGTGGCCGGGTTCGTGCCGTTCGTCTGGCCGGCCGGGGGCTGGGTATTCGGCCTGGCGACCATTCTGGCGCCCCTCGTCATTCGGGGGATCAGCCATTGCGTACGATATCCCTAGCAGGCTGTGGACAAACAGCCTGCTCGATCGCAGGGATGCGATCACGGGAGCGCAGCTTCCGTGAAACCCGGAGGTTTTCGTCCGTGGGAAAACGTCCGGAGGACTTTTTCCACGGCCAACGAGCGCCCGCCGGCTGCCTGCGGGGCATATTTTCGGGCGAACCTGCCCCGTGAAATTGCCGGTCACTTCGGGTAAAATGCCGGGTCCCACCCCCGGACTTGGAGGCGTGCCGCCTTGAGTCAGCCGCTGTCCATCCCTTCCCTCAACAGCAGGTACGAACTGCGGCCCTCTCCCCGGGGGCCGGCAGAGGCCGACGGCGACGATGTCGCGCCCCGCACGTTCTCGGACGACGAGTCGTTCCTGGGGGCGGTTCGGGCCCGGTTGCGGGCCCTCGGAGAGGATCTGCTGATCCCCGAGCAGCGTCAGGTTCTGGTGTCCATCGGACTCCTGACGGCGGTCGTGATGTTCAGCTACTGGCCGGGCCTCCTCAACGCCAAGGCCGCCTGGAACAACGCGCAGTATTCCCACGGCTGGCTCGTGCCGCTGTTCTCCGTGGCGATTCTGTTCTGGTGGCGGCAGCCCATTTCCGCGGTGACGTGGTCGGCCCGGGTCGCGGGCATGCTGCTGCTCATCGCCAGCGTCGGGCTGCGGCTCGTGATGGCCCGGTATCGCATCATCACGATCGACATGTACACGTTCGTCCCGGCGATGGCCGGCGTCGTGCTGCTCGGCGGCGGCTGGAGCATGTTTCGCTGGGCGGCGGCACCGGTGGCGTTCCTGATCTTCATGTATCCCCTGCCCGACGAGGCGACCCGCTACCTCCTCGGGCCGCTGCAGACGCTCGCCACGGCCGTGAGCGCATTCTCCATCCAGACGCTCGGCGTCGACGCGATCCGCGAGGGCAATCGGATCATCGTGGGCGAGCGGCACCTCGGCGTCGTCGACGCCTGCAGCGGCCTGCGCATGCTCACGATCTTCATCGCGTTGTCCGTCGCCATCGTGATGGTCGGCGAGCATGACTGGCTCGACAGCATCGTGATCGTCGCCAGCGCGACCCCCATCGCGCTGTTCGTCAACGCGGTGCGGATCACGCTCACCGGCGTGATGTACACCATCGATGCCGAATTGGCCGACAAACTGTTCCACGACTGGGCCGGTTACTTCATGATGCCGATGGCGTTGGCGCTGTTGTTTGCGGAGCAGCGCCTGCTGGCCTGGATTCGGGTGCCCGCGCAGGAGGAGACCCTCCCGTCGCTGGTCGCGCCGCCGACCGCCGGGCGGAGCGGTTCGGCCGCGGGGCTCGGTGGGTTTCTGGCGGGATGGCCGTGGACGCGTGGGCGGGGCGAACTGGTGCCCGTGGTGAAGGTCTCGGGCGTCAGCGGCGTCGATCACGGCACCCCGATGCGGCCGATCGCACGCCGTCAGACGCACGCCCCGCCGGCCGGGCAGCCGTCCCTGCCCCCCCTTGCGGCGATGCAGCCGGTCTCCAGGCCGTCGGTGGGGATCGAGCGAAATCCCGGGGTTACCGTTCAGTCCGGCGAGGCAGGATAGACTCACGGTCTCGAGACGGGCACGGCCGAGGCCGCCGCCCACCCGCCGGTCGTCCACTCGCCGAACGTCGTCCCTGCTCCCGTCCGTCTCGTCGCCCCGCCTCGAAGCACCACGATTCATCACCATGGCCACCGACCCCAACCTCATCGACGGCGTGAGAGCGGCCGCGTCAGCGGGAACGCTCATGCTCCGCGATCGCGAGGGGGGGCTGTCCACGACGGTGGACTTTCCTCCGGCGCTGTCCGCCGGGCCCGCCGGCGTGGACGGCGCCGAACTCGGAGTGGACTATATCCGGCTGATGCACGCGTGCCGCCGGCGGTGGGCGCCGGCGACGCTCCTCGGGCTGCTGCTGTCGGTGCTGTTGGCCGTGCCCGTGTGGATCTTCTACCCGCGGTCGTACGAGGCCGTCTCCTGGCTTCGCGTTCGCGACAAGGGGGGGATGCTCTCCCGTGGCCGCGACAGCAGCGAATTGGAGGCCTACAAAAAGACGAACCTGAGCCTCATGAAGAGCTCGAACGTGCTTCAGGCAGCGCTCCGTCGGCCGGGCATCGAGTCGCTGCCGACGCTGCGGGAGGCGGGCGCCGATCAGGTGGGCTGGATTTCCCGGAAGCTCCAGGTCGTCGCGCCGCAGGACTCCGAAGTGGTGCAGGTGAAACTGCGCGGCAAGAACCCCGACGACGTCGCCAAGATCATCAATGCGGTGATCACCTCGTTCCTCGACGACGTCGTCAACAAGGAGCGCACGGAGCGTCTCGCCCGGCGCGATTCGCTCGAAAAGAAGTTCAAGGAGAATCAGGCGGAGTTGCGCACCCGCCGAGAAACGCTCAACAGCCTCGCCCGCACGCTCGGCACCCGCGACAGCCAGGAGGTGGCGACGCAGCGGAGCCTGCTCATGGAGCATCTGGGCGGGGTGCGTTTCGATCTCAACGTCGCCAATCGTGAGATCGCCGTGATCGATGCCGAGCTGGAAATATCGGAAGCCCACGACAGCGGCGAAATCGACCCGGACGACCTCATTTCCGAGGAGATGATCGAAGCGTCGATGGTGCGGGATCCGCAGATCCGCGAGCTTTCGGATCGGCTGCTCTCGCTGGAGGAAGCCATCTCCTTTCAGGAGCAGCGCAGCGTCAGGCGGGCCGGCGAGCCCGCCGTGCGCCGGCTGCGGGCGCAGGCGGACGAGATGCGGCAGGCGCTCGAGCGTTGGAAGCGGCAGCTGCGTCCGGCCGTCGTCTCCCAGCTGTTGCTGGAACAACAGGCGGGCCGGAGGGTGGAGTCGCCGGCCGTGCTGCGGAAGCGGCGGGAATTGCTCTGTGTGAAGCTGGAATCGCTGTCCAAGGAGTTCGACCAGTTGTCGAAGGAGGTGACGGACCTCGGCCGTGCGAACGCCGACCTCGACAACCGCAAGAACGAGCTGGCGCACCTCGAGCAGATCACCAACGCGATCGGCATGGAACTCGAAAGCTCGGCGATCGACCTCAACATGCCCAATCGAGTCACGCTCATCGAGCAGGCGGGCGTGCCGCAGGTGAGCGACACCGTCTTCCAGCTACTCATCACGCTCATCTCCGGAATGGGCGGCTTCGCGTTGGGAAGCGGCCTGATCGTCCTCGTCGAATACCTGCGCAACCTCGTCTACGCCCCGGATGACCTGCCGCGCAGGATCGGGCTGCGGGTGCTCGGCACGTTCCCACTGCTGTCGAAGCTGCGGAAGCGACCCGACTACGGTGCCGTCACGGCCGAGTGTGGGGACACGATCCGCACCGTGATCTCGCAGTCGGGAAGGGACGTGCCGAAGGTCATCCTCGTCACGAGCGCCGTCGAGCACGAGGGCAAGACCACGTTCGCGACGCAGTTGGCGGCGAGCCTCGCCCGGGCGGGGAACCGCACGCTCCTCATCGACGGCGATCTGCGGCATCCTCACGCCCACCTGCCGCTCGAACTGGAGTTGCGCGCCGGCTTTCCGGAACTGCTCCGGGGGGAAATGGGCAACGACGAGGCCGTGCAGCCGACCAGCATCGACGGGCTGTTCGCCGTCACGGGCGGTTCCTGCGACTACGCCGCGATCACGGCGCTCTCCAAGGCCGATCTCGGGGAGATCATCGGCCGCTATCGTGGCTCGTTCGACCACGTCGTCATCGACGCGGGGCCGGTGTTGGCCTTCGCCGACGCGCTGCTCCTGGGGCAGAAATGCGACGGCGTGATCCTCACGACGATGCTCGACATGAGCAGTGTTCCGTTGGTTTCCAAGGCGGTGGATCGCCTGCAATCGGTGGGCATCCGGCTGCTCGGCAGCGTCGTCAACGGCGGCACCACCGCCGCGCCGAGTCGACGTTACGCCTCACCGCTGCCGGTATGACCACGAACGGCCGCGTGGATCGGCGTTGATCGCGGCCGGGATTCGCCCGCGCCTCACCCTTCGGAAGGAAATGAGCCATGAAGTCCATGAGCGGATGGTTGACGGCGGCTGCGGCCGTGCTGGTCGTCGCGGGCACGACCTACCTGCATGGAAGGATGACGGATCGTTGGGGTGGGAAGAATGTTTCGGCCCAACTCCTGCGGGCGGCGACGTTGCTCGAAACGCGGTTTCCCGAGACCTTCGGCGAATGGGCCTTCGACGAGGAATTGCAGTCGGACGCCCGGCAACTCGAGAAGGCCGGCGCCGTGGGGCACATCTGGAAGTCGTACAAGCGCGATGGTTCCGGCGCGAAGGTGTCGGTGTTCATCGTGTGTGCCACGCCGCACGACGCGTCGGGGCACACGCCCGACCGCTGCTTTCCCGGCGCCGGATTCGAGATCGGTGAGACGGAACACCGCGTCACCGTGCCGCTGTCGAAGACGGAGGGCGCCGAGGCCTTCAGCGGCACGTTCCGCAAGGCGGGGCAGACGATTCGCGTCTTCTGGACCTACTGCGTGGACGGCCGCTGGGTCGCGCCGCAGATCGCCCGCATCGAACTGGCCGACGCCGCCGCCGTGTACAAGCTCTACGCGATCATCGACGAGACGTCGCTTCCCCACGGCACGGGTGAGCGGATTTGCATGGAGTTTCTCGGGGAGCTGGTGCCGGAACTGAACCGTGCCTTCGCGGACGAGGAGCCCGTCGCGGCTGCCTTGTAAGCCCACCGGGTGGTGGTATCGTGTGAGGCTTGCGGCGGCCTCCATGAATACGCCCGCGATCGTCATGAAAGGCAGGAGATGAGCGAGTCCACCAGGCAGCGCCGTGCATTGATCACCGGAATCACCGGTCAGGATGGTTCGTACCTGGCGGAGCTTTTGCTCGACAAAGGCTACGAGGTGCATGGGATGGTGCGCCGATCGAGCACCTTCGGCACGCAGCGGATCGAGCACCTCTACCGCGACGTGCACGAGGTGCACCGTCCGCTGCATCTGCACCACGGCGACATGGCCGACGGCAACGGGCTGGCCCGTCTGATCCGCGAGATCCGGCCGACCGAGGTCTACAACCTCGCAGCGCAGAGTCACGTGCGCGTGAGTTTCGACCAGCCCGCGTACACAGCCGACGTCACCGCCGTCGGCACGCTGCGGTTGCTCGAGGCGATTCGCGACTTCCAGGATTCCGTCGGCTCGGCGATTCGCTTCTATCAGGCATCGAGTTCCGAGATGTACGGCAAGGTCGTCGAGACACCGCAGCGGGAGACGACGCCGTTCTACCCGCGATCCCCCTACGGGGTCGCCAAGCTCTACGCGCACTGGATCACGGTGAACTACCGCGAGAGCTACGGTCTGCACGGCTCCTGCGGCATCCTCTTCAACCACGAGAGCCCGCGTCGCGGCGAGACGTTCGTCACCCGGAAGATCACCCGCGCCGTCGCCCGCATCAAGCTCGGCCTGCAGAACAAGCTCTACCTCGGCAACCTCGACGCCCAACGCGACTGGGGCTTCGCCGGCGACTACGTCGAAGCGATGTGGCTGATGCTCCAGCAGGACGAGCCCGACGACTACGTGATCGCGACCGACGAGACGCACTCGGTGCGCGAGTTTTGCGAGAAGGCCTTCGGCCGGCTGGATCTCGACTACCGCGACTTCGTCGAGATCGATCCCCGGTATTTCCGTCCCGCGGAGGTCGACCTGCTGCTCGGCTCGGCGGCCAAGGCGCGGAAGAAGCTGGGCTGGCAGCTGCGGGTGTCGTTCGACGACCTCGTCGCCATGATGGTGGACGAGGATCTCAAGCTGGCCCGCAAGGAGCAGATCCTCGTGGCGGCGGGGCACGACGGGACGCTCCCCGACAGGTGAGCCCCCCGCGGTCAGCCGGTTTCGGGGGACTGCCCGGGCGTGGCGGGTTCCAGGGCGCCGTGGCCGAGGATGAACTTGCGCGAGCCGGCCGGCCCGTCGAAGATCACGGTGCCCACCGACCGGGGGCCGGTGCCACTGATGCTCGAGATCACGCCCTCGCCATACTCGGGGTGCCGCACACGTTGGCCCGTTTCGAAGCGACGAACGTCGGCCTGAAGGCCGGCGAGTTTCGCCGCCAAGTCGGCGGCGCGTTCGACGACGAGTGACCGTTGCCGCCGCCGTCCCGGCGGCTGGCCGCCAAGCCCGTCGTCGTCGCCGCCGGCCGCGGCGGGATCGAGCTCGAGCACGAGCCCGTCGGGGCGGCGCGTCGCCGGCCGCTGCCGGTCACGGAAGCCGTCGTTCTGCCCGGCCGCCGGATCATCCGCCGGCGGCACCTGGGAGAACTCGTCGTCGAGGCCGCGTCTGCCGCCGTCGAAAGCGGGCGCCTCCGGGCCGGTGACGACCGTCTCGGTGCCGGTCATCTCCGCGAGGAACAGGCTTGGCGCCGATATCCGGCGGGTGCCCCGGTAATCCCGCAGGCGGGCGGCGCTGGCGTGCACCTCCTCCCGGCCCCGCGTGATGCCAACGAACACCAGCCGCCGCTCCTCCTCGAGCTGGTCGGGGTGATCGAGGCTGCGTTCATGCGGCAGGATGCCGTCTTCCATCGCCACCAGGTAGACCACCGGAAACTCGAGACCCTTGGCCGCGTGGAGCGTCATCAGCGACACGCGGTCACCCTGGGCGTCCCAGACGTCGGTGTCGGCGACGAGCGCGGTCGACTCGAGGAAGGCCCCGAGGGCGTCGTCGTCGGGGCCGCCCGGCACGAACGACTCGTCGCACTGCCGGGCCGCCGTGACGAGCTCCTCGACGTTGGCGAGCCGATCCTCGCCCCCCTCGTCCCCGCCGTCGTCGGCGAGCCACGCGCGGTAGCCGGTCTCCTCGAGCAGCCGCTCGAGAAGCGGCGCCACGCCGGCCTCGGCCGCGGCGGACGAGAGCCGGGCGTGCAGGGAGGCGAACTCCGCGAGCGCCTTGGCAGACCGCTTGGAGAGCCCGGCGACGTCCCGGGCCGCGGCCGCCGCCTCGAGGAGGCTCGCACCCCGGTCGGCGGCGAGCGATGCGAGCCGATCGAGCGACTGCCGGCCGATCCCGCGCGGGGGCACGTTCACGACCCGCAGCAGCGCCTCGTCGTCGCGGGGGTTTCGCAGCAGTCGCAGCCAGGCCACCACGTCGCGGATCTCGCGGCGCTTGAAGAACTCCAGCCCGCGGACCAGCTGATAGGGCACTCCCCGGCTGCGCAGCGCCACCTCCAGCGACCGCGACAGCGCGTTGGTGCGGAAGAGGATGGCGAAGTCGCGCGGGCCGCGGTCCCCCGTGGCGATGGCCCGGGCGATCTCGTCCCCGATGCGGTCGGCCTCGTCGTGGCTGGAGGCATCGAGGACGATGCGGACGGGTTGGCCCGGGCCGGCCGCGGTGATCAGCCGCTTCGGTTTGCGGCGCGTGTTGTGGGCGATGAGCCGGTCGGCGGTGCCGAGGATGTTCGCCGTGCTGCGGTAATTGTGTTCGAGCTTGACGACCGTCGCCGCCGGGTAGTCACGCTCGAACTCGAGGATGTTGCGGATGCTCGCGCCGCGCCAGCCGTAGATCGCCTGATCGGGATCGCCGGTCACCGCGAGATTGGGATAATCGATGGAGAGACCGCGCAGGATGCAGTACTGCACCGCGTTGGTGTCCTGGTATTCGTCGACGAGAATCCAGCGATGGCGCGCGTCGAGGAGACGGCGGAGGTCGCCATTGTCCGCCAGCAGCCGGGCGACGTGCACGAGCAGATCGTCGAAGTCGACGCAGTTCGCCTCGAGCATCATCCGCTGGTAGACGGGCCAGACCCGCTGGACCACCTCGTCGGCCGGCCGGCCCCAGCGGGGCTCGAACGTCTCCGGCGTGACGAGATCGTTCTTCGCCCTGCTGATCACGCCGGCGACGCGGTCGATGGGGGTGTGGGTGAGCGAGAGACCGAGCCGCTTCGCGGCCCGCTTGAGCACCATGCCCGCGTCGTCGGGATCGAGGATCGAGTAGTCGCTCGTGAGCCCGACCAAAGGGGCGTGTCGGCGCAACAGCCGGGCCGCGAACCTGTGGAAGGTGCCCATCTCGACCGGTTGGGGGCCGACGAGTTCCGCCACCCGCCGCCGCATCTCGTCGGCGGCCTTGTTGGTGAAGGAGAGTGCCACGATGTGGCCGGGCGGAACCCCCGCCGAGATCATGTGGGCGATCCGGTGGGTGACGACGCGGGTTTTGCCGCTGCCCGGGCCTGCCAGCACCAAGAGCGGCCCCTCGACGTGCGTCGCGGCCTGTCGCTGCGTGCCGTTGAGAGAGTCGAGAAAGGAAGCCTGCACGGGAGATTCCGCGAGCGTGCCGATGGCGCGGGCACGGGGCCGCCCGGGCACGCCGCGCCCGGTTCGTGTAGCCGATTCCGGCACCTTTGGAGTATATTCCTCTCGACCATGGATCGGGCGTCTCCGCCCGAGTGATCGCCAGATTTCACGTCGCACGGGAGGGAACCCATGCCCCGCATTCCTTACAAGAACCTGACGCAGTCCGACGAGATGGCGGAAAAGCTCGAGATGAGCACCGCCGAGATCGGGCTCTCGGTTCGAACCACGAACTGCCTGGAGGAGAAGGGCATCTTCACGGTGCACGACCTTCTCAACTGCACCCGGGCCGACCTGCTCTCGATCTCGAACTTCGGTGAGAAGACGTTGGAGGAGGTGTATCGGGCGCTCGAGAAGATCGGCTTTTACCGGACGAGTCCGCCGTCGTCGCCGACCGGCACCGGGCCGCGGGCCGCGCGGGGTGAAGATGGCCATGCGGTGCCGGAGTCGCGCCAGGAAACCTGCAGCCAGGCCTGACGACGGCCGGCGGCTCCCCGGGGCCGCTGCCGGGGCGGCCGTTCGTCGACGCCGTCGTCGGTGGCGGGCGCCGCACCGTGCCGGCCGCGGACGGGGGGCGCCGGAGGCCCGCAGTCACGCCCGAGGTTCACCGTGAGGCTGCCGCGACTCTACGCCAAGAAACGCGGTCACCGCCGGACGGTGTCGCGGGAGTGGGGCGTCCTGGGCGACGGCATCTTCCATGCCATCCTGCTGGCCGCGGGCATGTTCTTCGGCGGTCTTCTCGTCTCCGGCGTGGTCGCGCCGGAGTGGCGGATCAACCACGAGTTCGTGCGCACGACGTGCACGATCCAGGCCAAGGGGCTGGCCCGGATCACGCGACCGGATCCCCCCGCCGGCGTGGTCGCGCACTGGGAGCCAAGGCTGCTCGTGCGGTACTCGACCGACGGTGTCGTCCGCGAGTCGTGGGCCAGGATCACCGCGCACGACACCGCCGTCGAACGCGACACCGCGATCGGCCGCCTCTCCGGTTGGAAACTCGGAGCCGAGGTGCCCGGGTGGTTCGATCCCGGCGTTCCCGACGACGTCGTGCTCCAGCGGGGATACAGCTTCTGGCTGTGGCTCCTCGTGCTGCTCTTGCCCGGGGCGCTCGTGCTCATCGGCGGCAGCGGCCTCGTGCGCCGCCTGCGGGCCTGGGGAAAATCCGAGGAACGGCTCGCGGCGTCGGCCGGGCTGTCGGAACTCCTCGACCCGCTCGCACAGCCTGTCCACGCGGCGCCGGGGCATCCCGGCGTGCCGCAGTGGGACGACCTCGTGAACTCGCCGGGCACGATCCTGCGCTACCGGCTGCCCGTCGAGAGTCCGGAGTATTGGACGGTGTTCGGGTTCGGGTTTTTCGCACTCCTCTGGAACCTGGTCGTCGTCGTCCTCGCCGTCGGTCCGGGCCTCGACCTGCTCGGCGGCAGATTCGAGTGGCTGGTCGTGGCGCTCCTCGTGCCGTTCCTGATCGTGGGCGTGGGCGGGGTCGTGCTGTTCGTTCGCAGCCTGCTGCTGGCGACCGCGATCGGCACCACGCAGGTGGAGATCTCGGCCCATCCGCTCCTGCCCGGCGGTCGCTACGACGTGCTGCTCGCGCAGGGGGGCACCGGCGTGCTCCGGTCGCTCGAACTGCTCCTCGAACTCGAGGAGCAGGCGACGTTCCGGCAGGGCACCGACACGAGAAGCGAGCAGATCACCGTGTATCGGCAGCCGGTCGCCGCGTGCGGCGATGTCCGGCCGGCGCCGACCTCGCGGTTCGAGACTCGCACGGTGGTCGAGATTCCCGCGGATGCGATGCACTCGTTCACCTCGGCCCACAACGCCGTACGGTGGCGGCTGGTGGTGCGTGGCATTCCCGATCGCTGGCCCGCCTTCTCGCGGGCCTTTCCCGTCGTCGTCCTGCCTCCGGCGAACGGGGCGGCCGCGTCCCGCGCGACGCATGACGCCGCCGCGGAGCGGGAGACGCCATGATGGTCGACCCGCAGGAACGGTCCGTCGGCAATCCCCGGATCGAGGTGTTCTTCGCCCATCAACGCCGCCAGTACGAACCGGGCGACAGGCTGGCGGTGCGCTACGTGGTGGAAGGCTGTGAGGGGGAGATGATCCGCGTGATCGAGCACTCGGTGGTCTGGTACACCGAAGGGAAGGGGGAGGAGGATCTGGGCGTGCACTTCTTCGAGCGGATCACCGATCGCGGGGCGGTGGCATCCGCGGGCCGTGACGGTGCGTTCGAGACGACCTTGCCCGCCAGTCCGCTCTCGTACGAGGGATTGATCGTCAAGGTGCGATGGTGCGTGCGCGTGCGACTGTTCTTCGCCAGCGGCCGTGACTTCGTCTCCGAGCACGTCTTTCTCGTAGGTCGCATTCCCCCCGCGCGGCTGCCGCCGCGAGGACTCTGACCGTGCTGCCCAGCCCCAATCCCTTCGCGACGCGGTACACCCGGCCCGGCGCGATGCAGCCGCTCGACGCCGCAGGCAGGCCCGTTCATGCGGCGGAGATGCTCGGCCGCCTCGATCGTCTCGGCGGCGCCGCCGCGATCATCGGGCCCCATGGCAGCGGAAAGTCGACGCTGCTGTGCCGTCTCGCCGACGCGGTGGATGCCGGCGGCGGAACGGCCCTCCGGTTGCGGCTGCGGGACGGTCGTGATGGCGGCCGCGTGCTCCTGGCGATGCTCCGCGCCCGGGCCGGAAGCGTGGTGCTGCTGGACGGCTGGGAAACCGCCGGACGGATCGGCGGCATGCTCGCGCGCACGATCGCCCGGCTGCGGGGCTGTGGGCTCGTGGTGACCGCGCACGGCGCCGTGGGGCTGCCCATGCTCGTGCGCTGCCGGACGAATGTCGCCCTCCTCAACGCCATCGTCGACCGTCTGCCAGGGCGAAGCGAGTGGTATGGACGGCTGATCTTCCCCGCGGACGTCGCGGAGACGTTCGCGGCGCACGGCGGCGACATCCGTGAAGCGCTCTTCGCGCTCTACGACCGCTACGAACGGCGTCTGCGTGACGAGGGACGGGCCGGTCGTGAGGGTCGTGAGGCGGATGCGGATGGTGCCGGCCCAGGAAGCGGAATTCAGGAAATCGTCGGCGGATTTTCTTGCCCAGGCGCACCAGGGCGCAACCTACGCTAGCGAAGATGGCGGATGGGCCGGCGATCCCGGCGACCGCGTCATCGAGCTTCCGGAGTGTGCCATGAACATGCGTCGTCCTCTTCTCGTCGTTCTCGTGCTCGGTGCCGCGTCGTCCGCGACGCCGGACGCGTGTCGGGCGCAGTGCTGTCTCGAAGGCCTCTTTCGCGGCTGCCAGAAGGCGCCTGCGTACGCCGTCGCGCCGGTGATGGCGCCGCCGGCCGTCGTGCCCGCGCCGATCGTCGCGCCCATTCCCGCGCCGCCGCCGCCCGTGATGGTGCCCGTGCAGCAGGTGAGCTACGTGCCCGAGACGACCTACCGCACGCAGTACAAGTGCGTGCCGGTGACGAGCTACAAGCCGACCTCCGAGGTCGATCCCTGCACGGGCTGCACCCGCGAGTGCATGGCGCCCGTGACGCAGTACGTGCAGCAGGCCGTGAACGTGCCCGTGACGCAGTATCGCGCGGTCTATTCGACGAAGTACGTGCAGATGCAGCCCGGCTACAACGCGCCGACGGGCTACGGGGTGCCGGCAGCCGGCGTGGCACCGACCATGATGCCATCCGCGGGGACCGCGGCACCGAGCCCGTTCGCGGCGACGGTGCAGACCACGCCGCAGGCCTGGGGAGCCGCCGGCGCGGACGTGCCGCAGCAACTCATCCAGCCCAACCAACAGAGCATCGCCGCCCCCGTCCTGCAGCCCGGGACCATGCCGCAGCAGGGCTTCCAGCAGCCGATCGTGCCGCAGTCGGGCACCTACGCGGTGCCGGTCCCCGGCACGAATGGCCTGCAGCCATCGGCACCGCCGATGCTTTCGCCCACCCCGTCGCTCAGGCCGATTCCGGAATTGCAGCGGCTGCCGTCGACCAGCGGCGGCAATGCCGCGGCTGGAGCCGCGCCCGCTCCCGCCATGCAGGCTCCGGCCCTGGCGCCGCCGCTGCGGCCGTACGGCAGCGGCACGGCCCCGACCACGGTCGCACCCGCCCTGCCGAGCCAGCACGGCGGCCAGCCGAGCGGGGCCGGCAATGCGGCGGGCGCGATCGGCATGCCGGTGCTGCCGGGCGGCGGACCGAGTGCCGCGACCGGCGCCTTCCCCAGACTGCTCGAGCCGACCGGGCACACCACGGCCTGGCAGCCGGCCGCGGGTCATCCCGCGGCGTCGGTGCGGCCGACCGCCTACCCGACCGCCGTCCTCCCCGGCCGCGTGCAGTAGCGGCTTGTGCTACCATCGCGGCGTTCCGCGATGCGGGATCCGCAGGATCGGGATGTCTTGCCCTCGGCGTTCGCCGGGTGGCGGGCCGAATGGGCGGCCATCCCGTCGTGCCGCAACGCGGTGAACGACCTTCCGCCACGTCCGCGTTTCGACCGCGCCGAACCGGCGGTGCGACGCGTCGCCGCCGTTTGATGCCAGGGGCACCGTGACAAACGCCGACGTCGCCGCCACGTTCGAGCAGATCGCGGACCTGCTCGAATACCAGGGTGAGAACGCGTTTCGCGTGCGGGCGTACCGCAACGCCGCCCGCACCATCGGCCGCATGGTCGAATCCCTGGCCGACGTCCGCGCCGATGCCAGCCGGCCGCTGACCGACATCGAGGGCATCGGCGCGGATCTCGCGGCGAAGATCGGCACGCTGCTCGACACGGGCAGCCTGCCGCTGCTCGTCGACCTGCGGAAGGCCGTGCCGGCGGTGGTCTTCGAACTGATGCGGGTTCCGGGGCTGGGGCCGAAGAAGGTGAAGCTGCTCGTGGACGAACTGGGGATCGATTCACTCGCGGCCTTGGACAAGGCCTGTCGCGACGGCCGCGTCGCGGAGGTCAAGGGATTCGGTGCGAAGACCCAGGCGGGCATCCTCGACAACATCGCCTTCGCCCGTGATCCGGAGCACGCCCGGCTGCTCTGGAACGACGCCGACGCGGTCGTGCAGGACCTGCTGGCCTGGATGCGGGAGTGCGCGGCGGTGCGGCGGATCGAGGGGGCAGGGAGCTGGCGGCGCGGGCGGGAGACCGTGGGCGACATCGACCTGGTGGCGGAGGCCGCGGACTCGGCCGCCGTCATGGACAGGCTCCAGGCATGGCCGGGAACGGCGGCCGTGCTCGTGCGCGGCGACACCAAGACCAGCGTCCGCGGTCCGCGCGACGTGCAGGTCGACCTGCGGGTGGTGGACGGCGCGTCGTTCGGTGCCGCGCTGCAGTACTTCACCGGCTCGAAGGAGCACAACGTGCGGCTCCGCGGCCGCGCCCGGGATCGCGGCCTGACGATCAACGAGTACGGCGTGTACCGGATCGGAAAGGACGGGGAGGCCGGGACCACGCACGCCGCCCGGGGGAAGGCCGTCGCGGGGGCCACGGAAGAGAGCGTCTACGAGGCGGTGGGCCTGCCGTGGGTGCCCCCGGAGCTTCGCGAGGGGGGGGATGAGATCGATCTCGCGGAGCGTGGCGGGCTGCCGCGGCTGGTGGAAATCGGCGACATGCGCGGCGACCTCCACATGCACACAAACGCCACCGACGGCGAGGACACCTTGGGCGAGATGGTGCGGGCCGCGATCGCGCGGGGGCTCTCCTACGTCGCCATCACCGACCACGGCCAGCGGGTCTCGATGGCCCGCGGCCTCGACGCCCGCCGCCTCCTGCGGCAATGGGGGGAGATCGACCGGCTCAACGCGTCACTGGCCGAAGACGGCGGGCCGCCGATCGTGGTGCTCAAGGGCATCGAGGTGGACATGCTGGAAAAGGGGGGGCTCGATCTTCCGGACGACGTGCTGGCGCAGGCCGACTGGGTGGTCGCGAGCCTGCACTACGGACAGAACCAGTCCCGCGAGCGGATCACGGCCCGGATCGTCGAAGCGATCGAGAATCCACACGTCAGCGTGATCGGTCATCCGACGGGCAGGCTCATCAACCGGCGGCCCGCCTACGACGTCGACATGGAGGCCGTGATCGCCGCGGCCGCCCGCACCGGTACGTTCCTGGAGATCAACGCCAATCCGTGGCGACTGGACCTGGATGAGCATCATGCGGCAGCCGCGAAGCGGGCCGGCGTCAAGCTCGTCATCTCCACCGACGCGCACTCCACCCGGGGGTTCGAGGTGATGCGGTGCGGCATCCTGCAGGCCCGTCGGGCGGGTCTCGAGAAGGCCGACGTCGCCAACACGCGGACGCTCGCGGCCTTGCGGAAGCTGATGAAGCCCCGGCCTGCCGTCGGGTAGCAGCTCGCGGAAAGGTTCCTCCGGACGTTTGTAACGGCGGCGAACGTCTGGTGTGCAGGGCATCCGCAGTCCCGCGACCGCAGGGAGGGCTCGGACGCCGCGTGCCGGTTTCGTCGCACGGGGCGACCCCGCCGGCCCGCTCGGGCGCGAAGGGTCAGGGGACCGCCGGACGCCGTTTACGGCGACTTCGCACAGCGGAAGCCGATGTGGTTGCAGCCGCTCGACGATTCCCCCTTGCCTCGTGATCCGAGGATGTAGCGGGCGCAGTACGACTCCGAGCAGAGGAATGAGCCGCCGCGAAGCACATGCTTCTTCTGGCCCGGTTCCTGGGGGTCGAAGCTCTCGGCAGGCCCTGACGGGGAGCTGGTGACGGTGGCGCGGGCCGCGTCGGTGGCGTAGGTGTCGTGCCGGTACCAGTCGGCACACCATTCCCAGACGTTGCCGGACACATCGTGGAGCCCATAGGCGTTGGCGGCGAAACTGCCGACCGGAGCGGGGCCGATGAAGCCATCTTCGGCGGTGTTCTCGTAGGGGAACCGTCCCTGCCACGTGTTGGCCATCGGCCGCCCGCCGGGCCAAAACACGCCGCCCCAGGGGTATGGCGTGCCCGCCAGGCCGCCGCGCGCCGCGAACTCCCACTCCGCCTCGGTCGGCAGCCTCGCACCGGCCCACGCCGCGAAGGCCGCGGCATCCTCGTGCGCGATCTGCACGACCGGATCGTCGTCGCGGCCTGCGATCGAACTCTCGGGGCCGGTCGGGTGCCGCCAGTCGGCGCCGGGCACGTACTGCCACCACGAGTAGTGGCTGGACAGGGGCACCGGCTCCTCCGGCGGTGTGAAGACGAGCGATCCGGGGACGAGGTTTTCGGGAGGCGCACCCGGGAAATCCTCGATCCGCGGCTTCCGCTCGGCCACCGTGACATAGCCGGTCGCGGCGACGAACGCCGCGAACCGCGCGTTGGTCACCTCCGTGACGTCGATCCAGAACCCGTCCACGCGCACGCGATGGATGGGCCGGGCGTCCCGCATCGGGTCGGGGCCGCCGTGGGGCATCCCGCGCGGATCAACGCAGCCCATCGAGAACTCCCCTCCCGGAATCCAGGCCATGCCCGCGGGAGCTTCGCCGGCGGGAACGCCGGCCCCGCCCGTGGTGGGCTGGAATCCACCGCCCGTGATGGCGGAGGGTGCCGGTGCCCCGGCCCGGTCGAGGAGCACCCGGCAGACGAGCCAGATCGCCGCGGCTGCGGCGAGTCCGAGGAGGATCTGCGCCGCGAGGGGGGGAAAGCGTTCCGGGCCGGACGGGCCGGCGCCGACCCTGAGATGACTCGCGCGCCTCATGCTGAATGCCGCCGCAGCGTCCTCGCGAAACGCCGCCGCAGGGACTTCCTCCGGCTGTTGTTCCACCACTTGGAGAAGATCTTGCGGGCCGTGTCGGCCCTGGCCTCCTCGTCGCGCTCGAGGGCCGCGAGCAGTTCGCGATTCGCGCCGGCATCGGCGCTGCGCGCCCAGCGGGCGAAGCGGTCGGCCGCCGCCGCATGATCGGTGAAGCTGCCGAGGGTTTCCTGCAGTCGTTCGAGGGCGTCCTGACAGCGGGCGCGGACGTCCGGGGGAAACACCGGGGAGAAGATCTCGAGTGCGTACCGCAGTTTCTTGCCGGCGATGCGCAGGTCGTGGATCTCCTCCGCCGATCGCAGCTTCCGATCGGCCTTGGCGAAAAAGGCCTCGATCATCGGCTTGAAACGGCGCCGCGCGAAGGCCGCGAACGCCGGCTGCCGGCGCCGCCCGCGGATACCCTCCATCAGGCGATCGACCCGTGCCGGCCATTCCGCGTCGAGGAGCTTTTCATACTGCTCCCGGATCGGCGCCCGGGATTGCACCCTCTGCTTGGAGAGCATGGCCACGAGGCGGCTGCGAGCCCGCGCTGCCCCCGTGCCGCCGAGCGCGAGCCGGTGGCTGAGGACGTCGAGGTCGCGGGCCTCACCCGCGGCTCGACGGAGGCGGGCCAGCCGCTTCTCGAACCACTGGCGCCGCCGCGCGGGTATGACGTCGGCGAAGGCGTCGAACGCCGCCAGGGTGCGGCGCGTCGCCACCCGGAGCTGGTGCACGTTCTCGGGGTCGGCCTCGTCGCGGCAGGCGTTGCGAAGTTCGCGCCACACGGCGTCCAGACGCTTGCGCAACGTGCGCGCGGCCACCGTCCCCACGGGCGTGGCGGTCGCCTCGCTCACCATCCAACGGTCGGCGCCAGCCATCCGGAAGGATTCCACCTCGGGAGGAGCACGAAGGGGGGCGCATGGCGCCGCCGGCCGTGCGAGATCCGCCGCCCCGTCACTGTAGCGGCCCGCCGAGGCGTGTTTCCACCGTCCCCGGAAATCGGCCCCAGACCCGTTGAAAATCCAGCGCTCGATCGCGCGCGGCCGCGTCGGGTGGAGCGGGGTGACGCGGCGCGGTCGTCAGCGGGCGCCGAGGGTCTCGGCGGGGGCCTGTTCCTGCGGTTCGTCCGTCGTGGCCTTGTGCACGACGACGTGCGAGGCGAACACGGTGCCGGCTCCGATGGCACCCTCTCCGCTCCACCGCCGCCCCGTGACTTCCAGCCGGTCGCCGGGGGCGATCAGATCCACCTGCGCGGCATCGACGATCATCACCGTGGCGTCGGGGGCCAGTCGCATCGTGACGCGGCGGATCCTGCCGGCATCGACCCGCAGGGTGAGCGTGCCCTGACGGGCCTGCTGGATGGTGCCGACGACGGTCTCCGTCGTGCCCGAACGCAGCGGGTCGGGGCTGAAGTGTGCCGGCGGTGTGACGATGTCGAGCCTCGCGACCGGGTCGGCGACGCGGCCGCGGTCGTCGAGTTCAGCCCGGAAGCGGATCGACAGGCCAGGCTTGAGCGCGGCCGTCGACGTCCGTCCGCCGATCGCGAGCCGCGTCACTCCGGCGGGATGGAGTTGCGCGACGACGACGGGGGCCGAGGTGGCTGCCGTGCCCTCCGTGAAGGCGATCATGCCGCCCGCCAGCGAGCCCGTGGCCTCGCGAACCGTTCCGGTGAAGGACGCCTCCGGGAGGTTGTCGATCACGAGCCGATTGCGTTCGACGGGAGCGGTGATGGCCCGGTTCGTGCCACGACACGCCCCCAGGCTCCAGAGCCGCTGGTAGCTCTGCTGGATGGCCGCCGACTTGTAGAACGTTCCCCAGTGGAGCGTGCCGTCCGCGGCGACGGGAGGCAGCACGTCTTGGGAGTCGGCGTAGGGGTTGTAGGGCGTGTTTTGGGCGCGGGCGTGGCCGGTGCCGGCCACGAGCGTCGTGACGACGATCCCGAGCCGGATGACGGGCGGGACGGAGCTGGCGAAACGCTTCATGGGGCGGACATGTCCGGAGGGGAGCAGTCAGACGCGGCCTGTGTTCGGCAGGCCGCCGACGCGTTCCTCTCAACGGTACTTCGACCACCGCCGCGATTCAAAAAGACGGGAGGCCATGGCGTGAGGTCCGGGGCGGTGTTGACGCCCATGACGCCGCCACAACCGTCAAAACCGCCCCATGCCGATCAGGAATCCGATCCGGCGCCGTCCAGCGTCGCCACGGGACCGCCCTCCGCGGCGGCCACGATGTCTCCGCCCGGTGCCGCGGCCTCGAGCAGCGGGAAGTTGCGGGCGAGCACGTTCTCGCGGTCGATCCGCAGGCTGTCGAGCGCCTCCGGCCTCACCCGCACCTCCGCCGACTGGAAGGTATTGAAGCCGGTGCCGGCCGGGATCAGGTGGCCGAGGATGACGTTCTCCTTGAGTCCCACGAGGTTGTCCACCTTGCCGGCGAGTGCCGCCTCGGTGAGCACCTTGGTCGTCTCCTGGAAGCTGGCGGCGGAGATGAAGCTCGAACTCTGCACGCTGGCCTTGGTGATGCCGAGCAGTTGGGTGCTGGCCGTGGCCGGCTTCGGCTTCACCCCCTTCGCCGGCGTGCCGCCGAGCACCTCGATCTGCGCGTTGGTCTGCGCGAGCACGTCCTTCGGCACGACGCTGCCCACGGCGAACTCGCTGTCGCCGCGGTCGGTGATCCGCAGCCCGCCGGCGATCTTGTCGTTGGCCTGCCGGAACTCGAACTTGTCCATCACGCTGCCGGGGAGCAGGTCGGTGTCGCCGACCGTCTCGATCTTCACCTTGCGCAGCATCTGCGACACGATGATCTCGATGTGCTTGTCGTCGATGTCCACACGCTGGCTGCGGTAGACGTTCTGGATCTCGCGGACGAGGTACTGCTGCACCGCCTCCTCGCCGGAGATGCGGAGGATGTCGTGGGGCACGAGCGGACCGTCCACCAGCGCCTCACCGGCCTTGACGATGTCGCTCGCGTGCACCCGCAGGTGCTTGCCGTGGGTGACGAGGTGCTCCCGCTCCACGCCGCTCTCGTTGCGAACGATGATCGTCCGCTTGCCCCGCCGCTTCTCGCCGAGCAGTTCCACCTTGCCGTCGATCTCCGCCATGATGGCCGGGTCCTTCGGCTTGCGGGCCTCGAAGATCTCCGTCACCCGCGGCAGGCCGCCCGTGATGTCCTGGGTTCCGGCGGCCTCGCGGGGGGTCTTCGCGAGGATGTGGCCCGCGGCCACGACTTCACCGGGCTGGACCTCGATGTAGGCCTTCTCTGGCAGGTAGTAGAAGTCGAGGATCTTGCCGGACGCGTCCTCCAGGACGACCTGCGGGTGATACACGCCCTTGTGGTCCATGATCATGTTGCGGATGTGGCCGCTGGGATCCTTCTCAACGCGGAGCGTCTCGTTCTCGATGACGTCCTCGTAGCGGACCTTGCCGGCCACCTCGGAGAGAATCGGGATCGAGTGGGGATCCCACTGCACGAGAACCGTGCCGGCCTTCACTTCCTCGTCCTCGCGAACCTTGAGGATCGCACCGGCGGGAATCTCGAACTTCTCCAGCTCGCGGCCCTTCGGATCGACCACGGCGATCTCGCCGTTGCGGGCCAGCACGATCTCCTCGCCCTGCTCGTTCTGCACCTTGCGGAGCCGGGTGAACTTCACGTTGCCAGGCCGCTTCGATCGGTATTCGCTCTCCTCGATGGCACGCTGGCCGACGCCGCCGATGTGGAAGGTGCGCATCGTCAGCTGGGTGCCCGGCTCGCCGATGCTCTGGGCGGCGATGATGCCCACCGCCATGCCCTCCTCCACCATCGAACCGGTGGAGAGGTCCATGCCGTAGCAGAGCCGGCAGACGCCGAGCGAAGCCTCGCATGTGAGGGGGCTGCGGACCTGGATCTTCTCGAGGCCGAGCTCCTCGATCTGACGGGCCATCTTCGGCGTGATCAGTTCGTCCTCGTGGACGACCACCTCGTCGGTGAGCGGGTTGACGATGTTGGCCCGGCTGACGCGGCCGCGGATGCTGTCGGCGAGGCTCACCTCCACCTTCTCGCCGCGGTAGATCACGGTCTTGTCGATGCCCTGCGACGTGCCGCAGTCGTGCATGGTGACGACCACGTTCTGCGCCACGTCGGCGAGCTTGCGGGTGAGATAGCCCGAGTCTGCGGTCTTCAGCGCCGTGTCGGCGAGTCCCTTGCGGGCGCCGTGCGTCGAGCTGAAGTACTCGAGCACCGTCAGACCCTCGCGGAAGTTCGCCTTGATCGGCGTCTCGATGATCTTGCCCGACGGCTTGGCCATCAGACCGCGCATGCCGGCGAGCTGACGGATCTGCTCCACGCCGCCGCGGGCGCCGGAGTGGGCCATCAGGTAGATCGGGTTGACGTAGCCTGCCCGCCGGGTGTCGCGGGCGTCGGTGTCCTGCTCGAGCTCGGCCATCATCTCCTTGGTGATCTGCTCGCGGGCGTGCGTCCACGCGTCGAGCACGGAGTTGTACCGCTCGCCGTCGGTGATGACGCCGCGCTGGTACCGCTTGAGGATCTTCATCACCTCCTTCTCGGCCTCGCCGATGATCCGCACCTTGTTGGCCGGGGTGATCAGGTCGTCGGTCGCGAAAGAGAGGCCGCTGCGGGTGCTCCAACTGAAGCCGACGCGGTTCATGTTGTCGAGGAGGTCGATCGTCTTCCGGCGGCCCAGCGCCTGGTAGCAGTCGGAGATGACCCGCGCCAGCTCGCTCGACCGCATCGGGATGTTGTAGAAGAGCATCCCTTCCGGAAGGATCGAGTTGAACAGCACGCGGCCCACCGTCGTCTCGATGACGGCGCCGGGCTTGGCGAGCGCCTCGACGTCGGTCTTGAGCCGCCGCTTCGGGGGCAGCTTCACCTTGACCTTGGCGTGCGTGTGCACCTTGCCGAGCGAGTGGGCCAGTTCCACCTCCTCGACGTTCTTGAACACCATGCCCTCCCCCTTGCGGCCGGGGATCAGCATGGTGAGGTAGTAGCAGCCCATCACCACGTCCTGCGACGGGCTGATGATCGGCGCGCCGTTCGCGGGGCTGAAGATGTTGTTGGTCGAGAGCATGAGCGTGTGGGCCTCGACCTGGGCCTCGATCGAGAGCGGCAGGTGGACGGCCATCTGGTCGCCGTCGAAGTCGGCGTTGAAGCCCTTGCAGACGAGCGGGTGCAGCTTGATCGCGTTGCCCTCGACGAGCATGGGCTCGAAGGCCTGGATGCCCATGCGATGGAGCGTCGGGGCACGGTTGAGGAGCACCGGGTGGTTGCGGATCACCTCCTCGAGGATGTCCCAGACCTCGGCGTCCTTCCGCTCGAGCATCTTCTTGGCGCTCTTGATCGTGTCGGCGTGCCCGAGTTCCTTCAGCCGTCGGATGATGAACGGTTGGTAGAGCTCCAGCGCGATCTTCTTGGGCAGGCCGCACTGGTGGAGCCGCAGGTTCGGTCCGACCACGATCACGCTGCGGGCTGAGTAGTCGACCCGCTTGCCGAGCAGGTTCTCGCGGAAGCGGCCCTGCTTCCCCTTGATCATGTCGGTGAGGCTCTTGAGCGGACGGTTGCTCGACGCCAGCACCGGCCGCTTGCACCGGTTGTTGTCGAAGAGCGCGTCGACCGACTGCTGCAGCATCCGCTTCTCGTTGCGGATGATGACCTCGGGCGCGTTGAGATCGACGAGCTTCTTGAGGCGGTTGTTGCGGTTGATGATCCGCCTGTACAGGTCGTTGAGGTCGCTGGTCGCGAAGTTTCCGGAGTCGAGCATCACCAGCGGCCGGAGATCGGGGGGAATCACCGGGATGACGTCGAGCACCATCCACTCCGGTTTGTTCTCGCTGTCACGGATCGCCTCGACGATCTTGAGCCGGTTGACGAGATCCTTCTTCTTCTGCTTCGAATTGGTGGTCGAGAGCTCCTCGCGCAGCTCCTTCGAGAGCGTGACGAGGTCCAACGAGAGGAGCAGCTTGCGGACCGCTTCCGCGCCCATTTCGGCGTCGAAGCCGGTGTCGCCGTAGGTGGCGCGGGCCTCGCGAAACTCCTCCTCCGTGAGGAGTTGCTGCTTCTTCAGCGGCGTGTCCTTCGGATCGAGGACGACGTAGTCCTGGAAGTAGATCACCTTCTCCAGGCTCGACGTCTTCATGTCGAGGAGGGCGCCGAGACGGCTCGGCATCGCCTTGAAGAACCAGATGTGCACGACCGGCGCGGCCAGTTCGATGTGGCCCATGCGCTTGCGGCGGACGCGGCTGTGCGTGACCTTCACGCCGCAGCGGTCGCAGATCATGCCCTTGTACTTCATCCCGCGGTACTTGCCGCAGGAGCACTCCCAGTCCTTCTCGGGGCCGAAGATCTTCTCGCACATCAGGCCGTCCTTCTCCGGACGGTAGGTGCGGTAGTTGATCGTCTCGGGCTTCTTCACCTCGCCGAAGGACCAGCTGCGGATGTCGTGCGGCCGGGCCAGGCTGATCTTGACGGCAGAATAGTCGTTGACGCGATCGTAGGTGGATTCACCGATGCTCACGTGTGCTCTCCCTTGTGACTGTTCCCAACCGCGCTCGTATCCGCCAGGCCGCGCCGTCCCGAGTCGGCGCGACGTCCATCCCGTTTCCCGCCCTCGGCCGCCTAGATCCGCCGCTTCTCGAGCTGCATGTTCAGCGCGAGACCGCGAATCTCGTTGGTGAGCACGTCGAAGCTCGCCGGCGTGCCGGCCTCGAGCGTGTTCTCCCCCTTCACCATGCTCTCGTAGATCTTCGTCCGGCCCTCGACGTCGTCGCTCTTGACGGTGAGGAGTTCCTGGAGAATGTAGGCCGCACCGTAGGCCTCGAGCGCCCACACTTCCATCTCGCCGAACCGCTGGCCGCCGAACCGGGCCTTGCCGCCGAGGGGCTGCTGCGTGATGAGCGAGTAGGGACCCGTCGACCGGGCGTGAACCTTGTCGTCGACGAGGTGGTGGAGCTTGAGCATGTAGATGTAGCCCACCGTGGTCTCCTGCTCGAGCTGCTCACCGGTGCGGCCGTCGTGCAGTTGCGCCTTGCCATGCCGCGGCAGGCCGGCAGTGTCGAGCACGTCGTTGATGTCCTCTTCGCTGGCGCCGTCGAAGACCGGGGTGATGGCCTGGAAGCCCAGCAGCTTGCCGGCCCAGCCGAGGTGCGTTTCGAGGATCTGCCCCACGTTCATGCGGCTGGGCACGCCGAGCGGGTTGAGCAGGATCTGCACGGGCGTGCCGTCGGCGAGGAAAGGCATGTCCTCCTTGGGGAGGATCTTGGCGATCACGCCCTTGTTGCCGTGCCGGCCCGCCATCTTGTCGCCGACCGAGATCACCCGCTTGGCGGCCACATACACCTTCACCATCTGCAGCACGCCGGGCCGTAGCTCGTCGCCGCGCTTCATGCTGTTGAGGCGGCGGTCCCGCGCGTCGATCGCGTCATCCACCGCCGGCCACATCGTCTTGTGGAGCTTCTCGACGTCGGCCTTCCGCTGGGGGGCGCGGATGTCGTAGTCGTCGATCTTGAAGGCGGCGGCCCGCTCCGCGACCACCTTGTGGTCCTGATTCCGCACGAGCGGGCTGCCGTCGGCCGCGGTCAGCGGCTTCTGCAGCACCTTCTCGATCTCGGTCACGAGCGTCGCGAACGCCTCGGCGACGTGGGCGTTGCCCTCGTTCTCCGCGTCCTTGAGCTGCTTCTCGAACTCGCGACGCTCGTCCTCCGACAGGCTCATCCGCCGGGAGAACTTCTCGGCCGCGATCACGATGCCTTCGACGCCCGACGGCACCTCGAGCGAATCGTTCTTCACGTCCTCGCCGGCCCGGCCGAAGATCGCGTGCAGGAGCTTCTCCTCGGGGGTCAGCTCAGTCTTGCTCTTGGGCGAGACCTTGCCGACGAGGATGTCGCCCGGCCGCACGTAGGTGCCGATGCGGACGATGCCGTTCTCGTCGAGGTTGTGGAGGGCGCGCTCGCCGACGTTGGGAATGTCACGGGTGAACTCCTCGCGGCCCAGCTTCGTGTCGCGGATTTCGATGTCGTACTCCTCGATGTGAATCGAGGTGTAGACGTCGTCCTCCACCAGCTCCTCGCTGATGATGATCGCGTCCTCGAAGTTGAAGCCGTCCCAGGCCATGAAGCCGACGAGCACGTTGCGGCCCAGCGCCAGCTCACCCTTGTAGGTGGCGGCTCCGTCGGCCAGCACGTCTCCCTTTTCGACCTTCTGCCCGAGCTGCACGATGGGCTTTTGGTTCTGGCAGGTCCGCTCGTTCAGGCCGACGTACTTCCGCAGCTTGTAGACGTCGGGCGCGCCCGCCCCGGACGCGGGCCCCACCTCGATGCTCTCCGCGTCGACGTAGGTGACGACGCCCTTCTTGGCGGCCCGGACGATGAGGCCGGAGTTCACCGCCACGTCGCGCTCCATGCCGGTGGCGACGATCGGCGGCTCGGTCACCAGCAGGGGTACGGCCTGCCGCTGCATGTTGGAGCCCATGAGCGCGCGGTTGGCGTCGTCGTGCTCGAGGAAGGGGATCAGCCCCGCCGACACGCCCACCATCTGGCTCGGGGCGACGTCGATGTATTCGATCTTCTCGGCGGGCACGAGCACGAAGTCGCCGCGGTAGCGGGCGATGATCGTCTCCCCCTCGAGTCGGCCGTCAACGACGGTCGCGTCCGCGGGGGCGAGGTGGGCGTCGTGCTCCTCGTCGGCCCGCAGCCAGACGACGTCGTCGGTGAGCTTGCATTTCGAGACCTTGCGGTAGGGCGTGACGAGGAAGCCGTAGGAGTCGACGCCCGAGTAGATCGCCAGACTGGAAATGAGGCCGATGTTGGTGCCTTCCGGCGTCTCGATCGGGCAGATCCGCCCGTAATGCGAGATGTGCACGTCGCGCACTTCGAAGCCCGCCCGCTTGCGGTTGAGACCGCCCGGGCCGAGCGCCGAGAGCCGGCGTTCGTGGGTGAGCATGGAGAGGGGGTTGGTCTGGTCGACCACCTGCGACAGCTCGCCGCGGCCGAAGAAATACTCGATGGCCGCCGAGATACTCTTCGGATTGATGAGCGTGCGCGGCGACATCTCGGTGACGTCCTTGAGGCTCATCCGCTCCTGCACGGTGCGGCGGAGCTTGAGGAACCCCTTCCGCAGTTCGTCGCTGGCCAGTTCGTCGATCGTGCGCAGCCGACGGTTGCCGAGGTGGTCGATGTCGTCGACCTCGACCTCTCCCTCCCCCTCGCTGAGCTGGAGCATGTACCGGATCGCGGCGATCAGGTCGTCGGCGCGAAGCGTCATCTCCGTCTCGGGCACGCTCAGGCCGAGCTTGCGGTTGATGCGGAACCGGCCGACGCGGCCGAGCCGGTAGCGGTTGGTGTCCTTGAACTTCTCGTCGAAGAGCGCCTTCGCCTTGTCGAGCGCCGGCGGATTGCCCGGCCGGAGCCGCTGGTAGATCCGCACCAGCGCGTCCTCGTGGCTCGGCGCGACGCTCGTGCGCCGCCGCGACTCGTCGGCATCTTCGCGCAGGCTGTTGATGATGAGCGGCACCTTCTGTTCGAGCATCACCTCGATCGCCTTGAGGCCCGACGTGCAGATGAGCTCCGCCTGGTCGTGGCTGATCTTGCAGCCCGCATCGACGATGATCTCGCCGGCCCGCTCGCTGCCCTTCGGGTAGACGACGTCGTCGACGGCGATCTTGCCCTCGAGCTTGGCCGCGTATCGTCCCCCCTCGGTCTTCAGCTTCTCCGTCTTGTAGAAGAGCTTGAGGATCTCCGCGTCGGACGTGTACTTCGGATCCATGGCCCGCAGGAGGGTGAGCGCGGAGAACTTGCCGCTCTGGTCGATCCGCACCTGCAGCGTGTCCTTCTTCGACACGTTGAGCTCGATCCAGCTGCCGCGCTCGGGGATGATGCGGCAGTTGTGCGTCTTGCGGTCGCTGGATTCGGTGTCGGCGACGAAGTCGATGCCGGGGGAGCGGTGCAACTGGCTCACGACCACCCGCTCGGCACCGTTGATGATGAACTCGCCACCGCCGAGCATGATCGGGATGTCGCCGAGGTAGACCTCCTCCTCGATCGGCTGCTCGCGGGTGAGCCGCAGCCACACCCGCAGCGGCCGCCCGTACGTGAGGCGGAGCTGGCGGCACTCGTCGGGATCGTAGCGCGGCTTGCCGAGCTCGTACCGGAGATACTCGAGCTTGACCGTCTTGTCGTAGCTCTCGACCGGGAAGATCTCGCGCAGCACGCCCTCGATGCCGTGATCCTTCCGCTTGGCGGAGGGCACGCCGTACTGCAGAAACGCGTCGTAGAACCGCGTCTGGATCTCCGTCAGGTCTGGAATGGAATGGCTGGCGCGACGACTGCCGAAATGACGAACCTCGGTGGGCTGAAGACGGCGGACGGCGCGGGTTGCCATGAAGAAACGCTCCTGTGGGCGGTGGAGTCGGGCCGGGAGGCGGACCTTCGATGATGCGGGCCGGCGACACGTGGCCGGCTGTCACGGGTCGGCGGGAAGCGATCCGATCGGCTCCGAAACGCTGCTACGAGACGGACGAACTCGCGTGAACGACCGCGGCGGGCGGCGTGTTCCGGGAGGTCGAGTTCCGGGAGGTCGAGTTCCGGGAGGTCGAGTCGAAGCAACGCAACGAAGCGCGAACCGGGGACGCGCGAACCGGGGACACGATCCGGAAAGGAGCGACCGCGACCACCCGGCAAGGACGGGCAGCGGCCGCTCGGAGGCGAAAGTGCGCGAGAGTCAAGGCAGACGTCGAACGGGAGGGCCGAGAAAAGGCGAGGGTGCAAAAACTATACCAATTGGCGGCTCGAAGACCAAGCCGCCGGCCGCCAATCGGTATTTTTCAGCGGTTTCTACTTGATGGAAACCTTGGCACCCGAATCCTCGAGTTCCTTCTTCAGCTTCTCGGCGTCGGCCTTGGAAATGCCTTCCTTGACCTTGGCGGGCGCACCCTCCACCAGATCCTTGGCCTCCTTGAGGCCCAGGCCGGTGGCCGCGCGAACGACCTTGATCACCCCGATCTTGTTGTCGCCGAACGCATCGAGCACGACGTCGAACTCCGTCTTCTCAGCGGCAGGTTCGGCGGCGGCGCCGCCACCGGCACCACCCACGGGCCCGGCCATCATGACGGCGCCGCCAGCGGCCGGCTTGATACCGTGAACCTCGTCGAGGTAGTCGGAGAGTTCCTTGGCCGCCTTCAGAGTGAGGCCGACGATCTTGTCGCCAAGTTCACGGGTTTCCTTCGAGAATTCACGCGTTGCTTCAGCCGTTGCCATCGCTCGAGATCCTTTCCCTTCGAAAAATGATCGATCGCCTCTCGCGACCGTTCGGTGAATGATGTAGGTGTGACGTGCTTGACTGACGTCGAGTGGGGATGCGTCGTCTGGGGAGTACCGGTACCGCGGCTCCGATCACGGTGCACCCTCGTTCACGCGGGCCGTACACCACCGATCCTCCGTGGATGGTCGATGGCGAAACGGACACGGGCGGGGACGGTGGGCTGAGTCGGCTCGCGGTCGCGGGGAACCCAATGTCTTATCACAATCATCGGCGGCGCGAAGGCCTCCCCCGGATTTCCCGGGAGAAACCGGCATCGGCCGTCCGTCATGCCGCCGGCGCCTCCCCGTCTCCACCCTTCTCCAGATCGTCGATCCGCGAGGAAATCTGGCCGGCGAGCGTTCCGCCCATGGCCAGAATCTGCCCCGACAAGCGGCCTCCGAGCGAGCTGATCTGCCCGGAAAGAATCGACAATTGTTCGGTCCGCGTCGGCCACTTGGCGACGAGCTTCACGTCGCCCGCCGCCAGGCGGGAGCCGTCGAGCGCTCCGCCGCGGCACTCGAGCCCCTCGTATTCCTTGACGCCGGAGAGTCGATCGAGCTCCTTGGCGAGATCGACGACGTCCTCGCCTCCCCAGGCGATGGCCAGCATCCCCTCGGAGGTGTCGAACGCGGGGGCCAGCGGAGTGTCCAGCGTCGCCCGCCGCGCAAGGCTGTTCTTCACCATCTGCAGGTTGATCTTCTTCTTCCGCAGCGTCTGACGCAATTGCGTGGTCTTCTGTGCGTCGAGCCTGCCGAGGCTGAGCACCAGCACTTCATTGACGCTGGTGAGCCGCTTCTTCAGGTCGTCGACCAGCATGTTTTTGACGATTTTGCTCATGTCGATGCCGCGTGCGCGGGATCCTGCTTGCCGGGGTGAAGGGACGATTTCAGTGGAGGGACGAGGTCAGACGGCCACCATGACGCCCGGGGTCATCGTGGCCGAGATCGAAACGCTCTTGATGTACTGGCCGCGGACGCTCGACGGCTGCAAGGACTGGATGAAGTCGATGAACGAGCGGATGTTGTCGACGAGTTTGGAGGCGTCGAAGCTCGCCTTGCCGACCACCGCGTGCACGATGCCCGTGGGGTCGTTGCGAAACTCAACCTTGCCCGCGCGGTACTCGCCCACCGTCCGGCCGATGTCGGCCGTCACGGTGCCTGCCCGAGGGCTCGGCATCAGGCCACGGGGGCCGAGCACCTTCCCCAGCGGGCCCACGAGTCCCATCATGTCCGGGGCCGCGATGCAGACGTCGAAGTCGGTCCAGCCTTCCTTGATCCGCTTCGCCAGGTCCTCGGCGCCCACGACCTCGGCGCCGGCAGCCTTGGCGTCTTCCGCGAGGTTGCCCTTCGCGAACACGACGACCCGCTTGGCCTTGCCGATGCCGTGCGGGAGCACGAGCGATCCACGGATGATCTGATCGGCCTGCTTGGGGTCGATGCCGAGCCGCATGTGGATTTCGACCGACTGGTCGAACTTGGTCGGGGGGAACTTCTTGAGGATGCCCACGGCGTCCGCGACCGGGATCGGGGCGTCGGATTGGGGCTTCAGAGCGAGCATCGCCCGCATGCGCTTGGACGTTGACATGGGTGGAGTCTGGGAAGGGGGCTGGGATGTGGGAGGATCGTTGCGAGGACGTCTGGCCGCGGACGTGGAGACCAGGAAACGGAGACGGTGATCGTCAGCCTTCGACGGTGATGCCCATGCTGCGTGCCGTGCCTTCGATCATGCGGCGGGCATGGTCGCCGTCGCGGGCGTTCAGGTCGGCCGCCTTGAGCCGCACGATGTCGTCGAGTTGCTTGGTCGTCACCTTGCCCACTTTGTCCTTGTTCGGCACACCGGAGCCCTTGGCGAGACCGGCCGCCTTCTTGAGCAGCGCCGCCGCCGGCGGGCTCTTGGTGATGAACTCGAACGAGCGGTCGTTGTAGACCGTGACGACGACGGGGATCGGCATGCCCGCGGCCTCGCGGGTCCGGTCGTTGAATTGGGACACGAACTGGCCGAGGTTGATGCCGAACCGCCCCAGCGACGTGCCGACCGGGGGCGCGGGCGTCGCCTGCCCACCGGGCACCTGGAACTTCGCCTGACCGACCATCTGCTTTGCCATCGTCTCCCTGCCTTTCGCCGTGCCACGACACCTTCATCGTCAACCCAGACTAAATCACACCGCCTCGATCTGCCAGTACTCGATGTCCACCGGCGTGGAGCGGCCAAAAATGCTCAGCATGACCGTGACCCGACCGTTGGCCTCGTCGATCTGCTCCACCTCGCCTTCGAAGTTCTCGAAGGTGCCCTCGTTGATCTTCACGCGGTCACCCTTCTTGAAGGCGATCTTCAGGCGGGGAGCCTCGTCGGCCTTCACCTCGGCCTTGTTGAGCAGCTTGGCGACGTCCTGAGGCAGCATCGGGGTGGGACGACCGGCCGATCCGGTGAAGTCGCCGATGCCTCCCGTCTCGCGCACGAGATACCACGTGTCGTCGTTGAGGATCATGTTCACGAGGATGTACCCGGGGTAGAGCTTGCGCCACACCACCCGCTTCTTCCCCCCCTTGAACTCGGTGACCTGCTCTTTCGGCACGATCACCTCGCCGAAGAAGCCGTCGAGCCCCTGCATCTGGATGCGTCGCAGCAGGGTCTCGCGGATCGAATCCTCGCGATTGCTCTGCACCTTGAGGATGTACCAGTGGCGGTCGCCCGTCGGGGCCTTGCCCGTCGCTTCCTCGCCGGCGGCCGCCACCGGGGCGGCGTCCTCGCTGCCGGAAAAGGGATCGTCGAGTTCGGCCGGAGTGCCGTCGTCGTCGTCGTCGGCCGCCGGGGCGGACGCTTCGGCGGGCGCGGTCGCCGGTGCGGCGGCCGGATGGCCGTGGCGGTGCTCCGGAGCCGTGTCGGGTGCCGGTTCGCCGGCGTCGTGATCGCTCACGTTCATGTTCTCGTTCCTGCCGCGGTGTTCAGCGTTGACCCTGGATGGCCCGAAGGACGAACCACCAGAAGAGATCGTAGATGGCCAGGATCGCCGCCAGGGCGAAGAT
>Ga0207954_1000054_pt1 | contig 33973 bp, 30 predicted proteins | sample CryBogmetaGMA0M_FD_184547 | JGI IMG/M metagenome (GOLD analysis project Ga0207954, IMG submission 184547) | Freshwater microbial communities from Crystal Bog, Wisconsin, USA - MA0M (SPAdes) | ecosystem: Environmental > Aquatic > Freshwater > Lake | place: Crystal Bog, Wisconsin, USA | collected... | reverse complement strand
GGGTAGGCCCCCCAGGGGGGACGGGGCTGGCGGGACTCGAACCCACGACCTACGGTTTAGGAAACCGTCGCTCTATCCGGCTGAGCTACAGCCCCAGCTACAGGGGCATTATGTCGGTTCGAGACATTGGGAAGACAGCCCCACCAAACGCCCTGGTTCGCTGGGTTGTGTGGGAAGGATAACTGTGTTAAGCGGCGTCGCGGCGTGCCAGGGACTCCTCTTCCTCCCGCTCCGCCTGTTCGAGCAGCTTGGTGAGATAGGGGTCATCCTCATAGGCGGGGCGCCCAGGCCGGGTGGGCCCGAGCCGGGGGCGCGGCCTGGCGAACCGACCGGCGGCTGGGCGCGGCGCGGGATTGCTGATGCTTCTGTTGTCCTCCCCCTTGAGCTCTTCGAAATGGCTGCCCGGGCGCTGCTGGGCTACCACCCGATCCCGGCGGCGCCGTTGTCTCTGCCTGTCTTCTCCCGCTTCGCGCAAGTGACCCAGCCACCGGCAGCTGAAGAGAAACTGCTGCCAGCTGCGGGCCCCCTGACCGACCACCTGCAACAGGGAAAGGCCCGCCGGACCCGTCCGCGCCAGGCTGGCCGTGGCCAGGGCGGCCGCCAGGGCCGGCAGCAGGCTGGGCAGGGCCGGCTGGCCGCTCTTGATCAGATTTTCCGGGCTCACGCCAGCCCCCATCGACCAGAGCTGCAATGGCATCAGCAGCAGAAAGCCGACCACGGCAAGCACCGCCAGGCGGGCGAGGCGATCGAGGCGGCGTTGCAGTTTCTGCTCATTGGGGGCCAGATGGCCGGCCAGATGCCATAGACCCAATCCCGCCAGGGCAAAAAAGCAACGGTTGACCAAGACATTGGCCAAGCCGAACTGCCAGCGCGGATTCAGCAGCAGCGGCGGCAGCAGATCGGCGGTGACGACAGTGCAATAGACGGTGAGCAGGGCCGTGCCCAGATGCGCCAGCCCCCAGGCGAGCCGCTCTGCCCTCAGGCACCGGCGCAGGTTGTGAGGCGAATCCGGCATCGGTTCGTCGGCATTGTTGGGGCAGCCCCCAGGGGGGACGGGGCAGGCGGGACTCGAACCCACGACCTACGGTTTAGGAAACCGTCGCTCTATCCGGCTGAGCTACAACCCCAGGCTCATCGGAATTATGCTGGCGAGAAGAATGTCGTCAAGCTTTGCTGGCGGCCGGCCGGTATGCTCCGGCCAATCACAGATCAGACCCATGAAAGCTGCCGCCTTCGGCCTGCTTCTCACAGCCTCCGGCCTCACCGCCCTCGGCGCCGTTGCGGCTCCAGGAGCCAAGGCCGCCTGCCTCACCAGTGACCTGATCGGTTTTGGAACCGACTGCGTCACCTTTGAGGCCGGTCAATCGGCTACTGCCAAGGTATTTTTCTCCGACGCCAACCTCCAGCCTCCTGGCGCGAACCCCAACTTCCAGATTGGCTTCTCCTCAAGCCTGGGCACCGCCATCACTCTTTCCAACCTGAGCTGGTCGAGCTCCCAGAACGGCACTTACGCTCCGCTCCTGACCGGATCCTTCACCTCCGGCATCAACAGCAACTATTCTTATAGCGGCATCCAGAGCACCAATGCTGCCAATTCGCCGGTGCCCACCGGCAGCCCCTTCTGGGTGAAGTACGACATCCCGGCTGGTCTCGCCAGCGGGACCCAGGTGTCCATTCAGCTTCGCTCGAACGGTGACACCTCCAGCACGGGTGGCGTTCTCAACGCTGGCGGCTCCACCCCCAACGCGGTTGTGCTTTCTCGCCTTAACACGGCAGTTGTTACCCCGCCGCCGATCACCGGTCAGGCGGCCCCCGGCCCCCTTCCCCTGCTCGGCGCCGGGGCCGCCTTTGGCGTTTCCCGTCGCCTTCGCCGTCGCATCCGCGCCACCGCCTGACCCCTCGGCCCGGCAAGGTTGTTCTCCAGGCTCCCCGTATAACGGGGAGTCTTTTTCATCGGCTCAGTTCCTGGGCCCCGAGCCGAGAGCCGCTTCCAGTTCCAGCCCGTACAGCCGCTGATTCCTGTGCCGCAGTCGCGCTCCGAGCGTTCCGACATCGCCGTGATCCTGGCGTTGATGGGTGCTGCGTTGTTGTTGGTGTATCTGGTCACGGTGCTGATCGGTGCCTTTCCTCTGGCGATTCTCCTGCCGGAATGGCAGCTCCGTTTTACGGGCAGCCTGCGCGGCGGAGCCAGCTTTCCGATTGAAGGGACGGCCCTGATCCTGATCGCCAGCCGCATCGATCCGGCGTCCAGCAGCCTCACCAGATGGGTCAACCGGCTGCGTCAGCTGGCCGTGATCGCGGCCCTGGGTTTTCTGTTGCTCATCCCGATGCAACTGTTCGCCAGCGTCACCCAGTTGCGGCTGGTGCGTGACCAGGACCAGCAGTTGCTCACCAGCCTCAGCAGCGCCACCAAGGCGATCGCCTCCTCCAGCACCAGCGCCGAGTTCGCCGCCGCCGTGGCCCAGCTGCCGGGGGCCCCTCCGTTGCGCAAGGAAGCTCTCACCACCGATTTCAGGCCGGCCCGTCTCCAGCTGCTCGCCCAGCTCGATCCCCAGATTCGCCAGCTCACGACCCAGGTGGAGGCCAGTCGTTCCGCGCGGATCAACCAGATGATCACCGTGAGCCTGCGGGATTCACTGGTCACTTTTTTCTATGCCGTCGCCTTCGCGGCGGTGGCCAAGATCCCCGGTCGCAGTTACTCCCTGCTCTCGGATCTTCTGATGGCGGTGGAGTCGGTGGGCGAACTCCGCCCTGCCACCGTCTTGGGCTTCTTTCGTGATCGAATTCAGGGTCTGCTGCAGCCTGGCCGCCGCCGCCGCCGCCGCTGACCCCCATCGGGCTGGGCCCCCAGCTGTTCGCTCTCGACCTAGATTCAGCAACGAAAGCAGGCGAGGTGATCGCGACCGGGGCCATCGCCTCCTGCGGGTTCCTCAGGGATTTCTGCGGGTGGGGAGGCGTCCGGTTGAGGAAAGTCCGGGCTCCCCAATGGCCAGGCCTGCCGGGTAACGCCCGGTGCGGGTGACCGTGAGGACAGTGCCACAGAAACACACCGCCGATGGCGGCCCCGGGCTCCGGCCCGTCCGCCGCACAGGTAAGGGTGCAAAGGTGCGGTAAGAGCGCACCAGCGGCATCGAGAGGTGCCGGCTCGGTAAACCCCGGCTGGGAGCAAGGCCAGGGCTTCGGCCCCGGGACAACGGGTTGGCCATCGTCCCCGTCCCGCCCATGCGTGCCGCTTGAGGCCGCCGGTGACGGCGGTCCCAGACAGATGATCGCCCCTGCGGTTCTGGTGCCTTCGGGGCTGGAACCGCGGGAACAGAACCCGGCTTATGTCCTGCTTTCACCCCCTCCGGCGCTCCGCGCCACCCTGACCGCGCCCTGAATACCCCCTGAGGATGAGGCCCCAACGCCGGCAGCAGCTGATCGCCTTCCTGGCGGGCCTCGGGCTGGATGGATCCCCACGGGGGCTGCCCCCCGGCGGCCTCGAGCCGATCGAGGAGGCCCTCAGCCACAGCTCCGCCGGCCGGCCCCTCGACCACGAACGGCTGGAATTTCTCGGCGACGCTGTGCTGCGCCTGGCGGCCGCCGAATTCCTGCAGCGGCAGCAACCGGCCCTCAGCGTCGGCCAGTGCGCCGCCCTGCGGGCCCAGATCGTCAGCGATCGCTGGCTGGCGGAGCTCGGCGAGAGCTGCGGCATCGCCGCGGTGCTCCATCTCGGGCCGATGGCGGCCGCCGACCTGGCCGGCCGGGCCACCGTGCTGGCCGAGAGTTGCGAGGCCCTGATCGGCGGGCTCTACGAGGCCTGGGGTGGCGCTGACGGCGGCCTGGCGGTGGTGCACCGCTGGCTCAGCCCCCACTGGCAGCGCAGCATCCTCGAGCTGCAGGCCGATCCCCATCTGCATAACTGGAAATCGGCCCTGCAGGAATGGAGTCAGGCCCGCGGCCTCGGGCTGCCCTGCTACCTCTGCGAGGAACGCAGCCGGCGCCATGGCGATCCCCGCCGCTTTCTCTGCCGGGTGGCCCTGGCGGACCTGCCGACGCAGGCCGGCGAAGGCTGGGGCGGTTCGCGGCGGCAGGCCGAGCAGCAGGCGGCCCGGGCGGCCTTGGCCGGCCTTGAGCCTGCACCGGCCGGGGGAGCTGACTCCGGAGTGCTCAGGCCGGCTCCAGGGTCTTCAGCGGCACCGTGACCAGCTTGTCCCAGTTGCCACCCTCGAACAGCACCGCCGCCGTTGTGCCACTCAGGCGCTGCACGAAGCCCCGGTAGCCGTTGTAGATCGAGGTGACATCGCGCACCACCACCGTGGCGCCGGGAAGGATCGGGAGGTCGGCCATGGGGGATCGGTCCGGCGGGGCAGCGGTCTGGGAGCCATTATCGGAGCCGGGGCCCGCCTTCGGGATGATCCGGCCGCCCCTGCCCCGTTCCGCCCTGTCCTGCCGCCCATGACCACCAGCGATCCTGTCGCCCCTGGCCCCGAGCTGATGGTGGTGGGCCGGATCGTGGCTGCCCAGGGTCTGCAGGGGGAGCTGCGGGTGCTGCCCCTCAGTGATTTCCCCCAGCGCTTCACCCGCCCCGGCCGTCGCTGGCTGCGGCAGCGCCAGCAGCCGACCCGGCCGGTGCAGCTGCTCTCCGGCCGCCAGCTGCCCGGCCGCGAGCTGTTCGTGGTGCGGCTGGAGGCGATCGATAACCGCGACGCCGCCGAGGCGCTGGCCGGCAGCGAGCTGCTGGTGGAGGCCGCCGATCGCCCCCGGCTGGCCCCGGGGGAATTCCATCTGCTCGATCTGGTGGGCCTGGAGGTGCGGCTGCTCGATCCAGCGGCGGCTGCGTTGCCCGTCGGCCGCATCCGTGACCTGCTGCATGCCGGCAACGACCTGCTGGAGGTGGAGCTGGAGGGGGGCGAAGGACGCTGCCTGCTGATCCCCTTCGTGGAGGCGATCGTGCCCGTGGTCAACCTGGCCGAGGGTTGGGTGGGCCTGACGCCGCCGCCCGGTCTGCTGGAGCTCTGACAGGACGCCGCTGGCTCAGGTTGAATGGTCGGCGAAACCCGGTGCGTTGCCCCGCCGCCCCATGGCCCATTCCCCCCAGCTGGTTCCGGTGATCCTCTGTGGCGGCACCGGCACCCGCCTCTGGCCCCTGTCCCGGGCCTCCTATCCCAAGCAGTATTGGCCCCTGGCGGGCGCCGCTGAGGAAACCCTGCTCCAGCAGACCGCCCTGCGGCTGGAGGGACTGCCGAGCCTGGCGCCGCCCCTGCTGATCTGCAACGAGGACCACCGCTTCATCGTGGCGGAGCAGATGCGTCAGATCGGCGTGGAGCCGGCCGCCATCCTGCTGGAGCCCATGGGGCGCAACACCGCGCCGGCGGTGGCGGTGGCGGCGCTGCAGGCCACCGCCCGCGGTGACGACCCGCTGCTGCTGGTGCTCGCGGCCGACCACGTGATCCGTGATGCCGACCGTTTCCGCGCCACCGTGGCGGCCGGCATGGAGGCCGCCGCTGCTGGTCGGCTGGTCACATTCGGGATCGTGCCCACCGCCCCGGAAACCGGCTACGGCTACATCGAGGCGGCCCAGCCTGGTGCCGGCGAGCCCGGTGGGGAGGGCGGCCCGCTGCCGATCGCCCGCTTCGTCGAAAAGCCTGACCGCGAGAGTGCCGAAGCCTTCCTTGCCACCGGCCGCTTCACCTGGAACAGCGGCATGTTCCTGTTCCGGGCCAGTGCCATCCTGGCCGAGCTGGAACGGCTGGCCCCGGAGCTGCTGGCCGCCTGCCGCAGTGCCATGGAGCATGAAAGCGCCGATCTGGAGTTCCTGCGACTCGAGCGGGAGGCCTTCGCCAATTGCCCCAGCGTCGCCCTGGATGTGGCGGTGATGGAGAAGACCGACCGCGGCGCCGTGCTGCCCCTCGAGGCTGGCTGGAGCGACGTGGGCAGCTGGAGTGCCCTCTGGGACACCGCCGACCGCGATGACCACGGCAACGTGCTGCGCGGCCGGGTGATCAGCCAGGAATCCCGCAACTGCTACCTGCGCAGTGAGCACCGGCTGGTGGTGGGGCTCGGGGTCGAGGATCTGGTGGTGGTCGAAACCGACGATGTGGTGCTGGTGGCCCACCGCGACCGCGCCCAGGATGTCAAGACGATCGTCAACCGCCTCGAAAGCGCCGGGGCACCTGAAAGTCGGGCCCATCGCCGCATCTACCGGCCCTGGGGCCATTACGACGGCGTGGTGGAGGGGGATCGCTGGCAGGTCAAGAAGATCCAGGTGAAGCCCGGCGCCAGCCTGTCGCTGCAGATGCACCACCACCGGGCCGAGCACTGGATCGTGGTGAAGGGCACCGCCGTGGTGGAAAAGGATGGCCGCGAGGAGCTGGTGGGGGAGAACCAGAGCACCTACATCCCCCTGGGTTCCCGCCACCGGCTCAGCAATCCCGGCAAGATCCCCGTGGAGCTGATCGAGGTGCAGAGCGGCCCCTACCTCGGCGAAGACGACATCGTTCGCTTTGAGGACCGCTACGGCCGCAGCGATGCCCCCGTGGCCCTCACGCCGCAGGGATGATTCGGCCCGTCACTCCACCGTGACGCTCTTGGCCAGATTGCGTGGCTGATCCACATCCAGCCCGCGGTGGGCGGCGATGTGATAGCTCAGCAGCTGCATCGGGATCACGCTCAGCAATGGGCTGAGCAGTTCGTCCACCTCCGGCAGGGGCAGCAACACGTCGAACAACTCGGTGTCAGCGCAGGCAGGCGCCACGCCGATCAGCTGGGCGTCGCGGGCCTTGGCTTCCTGGGCGTTGGAGAGCACCTTGTCGAATACCGTGCCCGGCACCGCGATCGACACCACCGGCACCCGGGCGTCGAGCAGGGCGATCGGACCGTGCTTCATCTCGCCGGCGGGATAGCCCTCCGCATGGATGTAGCTGATCTCCTTGAGCTTGAGGGCCCCCTCCATGGCGATCGGGTAGTTGATCCCCCGCCCCAGGAAGATCACGTCCTGGGTCTCGGCAAACAGGTGGGCCAGCTCGGCGCAGCGCTGGTCGTGGTCCTCCACCAGGCGCTGCAGCAGCCCCGGCAGCTCGCGCAGCTCGGCCACCAGCTCCCGCAATTGCTGGGGGCTGCGGCCGGCACGCCCCGCCCGCCGTTCGGCGAAGGCCAGGGCCAGGCCGTAGAAGGCCAGCAGCTGGCCCATGAAGGTCTTGGTGGCTGCCACCCCCACCTCGATGCCGGCGCCGATGTCGAGCACATGGCTCACCAGCCGGCCCAGGGAGCTCTCGGGGCGGTTGGTGATTCCCAGCAGCTTCGGGGCGAAGGCGGGATCGGCCACCCCCTGGCGCCGGTTCTGTTCCATCGCCAGGGCCGCCAGGGTGTCGGCCGTCTCACCGGACTGGGTGACACCGATCGTGAGCGTGTGGGCGGACAGCGGCGGCGGGGCATAGCGGAATTCGCTGGCGTAATACACCGAGGTGGGAATGCCCGCCAGCTGCTCCAGCAGGTGGGCCCCCACCTGGGCGGCGTGGCGGCTGGTGCCGCAGGCCAGGATCTGGATCCGATCCACCCCCTCGAACACCTCTTCGTCCAGGGGGAGGGCCACCAGCGCCGATTCCGGCAGATGCCGGGCGATCCAGAGGGCGGCGGTTTCCGGTTGCTCGTGGATTTCCTTGAGCATGAAGTGGCGGAAGCTGCGCTTGTCCGCCACGTGCTCGGTGCCGCTGAGCAGGCTGGGGGTGCGCTGCAGGCGGCTGCCGTCGGCGTCGTAGAGCTCAATGCCCAGCGGCGTCAGCAACGCCACCTCTCCGTCCTCCATCGGCAGGATCGTGCGCGTGAATCCGGCCAGGGCCGGGGTGTCGCTGGCGCAGAGAAATTCGCCTTCGCCCAGGCCGATCAGCAGCGGTGCCTGGCGGCGGGCCACCACCAGCGCCCCAGGCACCTGCGCCCAGACCACCGCCAGGGCATAGGCCCCGTGCAGCATGGGAAGGCAGTCCTGCACGGCGCGCAGCAGCAGGCCGCCATCCGGCCGCCGGCCCGCCGCCTGGGGCTCGGCCTGGAGCTCCCGCAGCCGCCGGGCGATCAGGTGGGGGATCACCTCCGTATCGGTGTCGGAGAGGAAGGCCACCCCCTCCGCCTGCAGCTGTTCGCGCAGGCTGCGGTGATTTTCGATGATGCCGTTCTGGACCACCGCCAGCTCGCCGCTGCCATCCAGGTGGGGATGGGCGTTGCGCTCCTCCGGTTTGCCGTGGGTGGCCCAGCGGGTGTGGCCGATGCCGCAGTGGCCGGCGGCGCCCCGTTCCTCGTAGCGGTTGGTGAGGTTCACCAGCTTGCCCTGGGCCTTGAGGCAGTGCAGGCGTCCCGGCCCGTCCGGCGGCTGGCCCGCTGGCAGTTCCACGGTGGCGATGCCGGCGGAGTCGTAGCCGCGGTACTCCAGCTGGCGCAGGCCCTCAAGCAGCTGGGGGGCAGCCTCCCGGGAGCCGGTCAGGGCAACGATGCCGCACATAGGCCAACAGATAACGGATACAACCCCGGGGACGGGCCAAAAAAAAGCCCGGCGAAGCCGGGCATGAGCTTATGGGCAGACCAGGCCGGAATTCAGTAGGCCAGACCCATCGACCGGCTGGTCTCGTCACCGAGATAGACGCGGATGCTCAGGAAATCGGTGGGGCAGGCGGTTTCGCAGCGCTTGCAGCCGACGCAATCCTCGGTGCGGGGCGAAGAGGCGATCTGGCCGGCCTTGCAGCCGTCCCAGGGCACCATTTCCAGCACATCGAGGGGGCAGGCGCGCACACACTGGGTGCAACCGATGCAGGTGTCGTAGATCTTGACGGCGTGGGACATAGATCCGGTGGGCGCGACGGTGGCCGGGAACAGACGGCGTCCCGCCAAGGTACCCACCACGGAGCGGAGACCAGCCGATCGACCCGGAGCCCGTCACCCTTGTTCATACGCTCCGGGCCCCCGCGCAGGGCGACCCGTAGGATGCGGCCCTCTCACACCGCGGCCATGTCCCAGGAAGCCATCTTCGAGAAAGTCCGCTCGATCGTCGCCGAGCAGCTGAGCGTCGATGCGGCCGAGGTGAAAACGGAATCCAACTTCCAGAACGATCTGGGCGCTGACTCCCTCGACACCGTCGAGCTGGTCATGGCCCTGGAGGAAGCTTTCGACATCGAGATCCCCGACGAGGCCGCCGAAGGCATCACCACCGTCGGCGATGCGGTCAAGTACATCCAAGAGAAGCAGGCCTGAGGCGTCCATGGTGGAGGGACTCCGCCGCGTCGTCGTCACCGGCCTGGGCGCGGTCACACCGATCGGCAACGACGTTGCCGACTACTGGGAAGGCCTGAGCAGCGGTCGTAACGGGGTGCGTGCCATCACCCTGTTCGACGCCTCACGCCATGCCTGCCGCTTCGCGGCGGAGGTCAAGGGTTTCGACCCTGCCGGCTGGCTGGAGCCGAAGGAGGCCAAGCGCTGGGACCGTTTCTGCCAGTTCGGTGTCGTGGCCGCCAAGCAGGCCGTGGCCGCTTCCGGCCTCACCATTGACGATGGCAACCGTCATCGGGTGGGGGTGGCGATCGGCTCCGGCGTGGGCGGTCTCCTGATGATGGAGACCCAGGCCCACGTGCTCGCCGATCGTGGCCCCGACAGGGTCAGCCCCTTCTGCGTGCCGATGATGATCCCCAACATGGCCACCGGCCTGACGGCGATCGCCCTTGGCGCCCAGGGTCCGAGCAGTGCCGTGGCCACCGCCTGCGCGGCGGGCTCCAATGCCATCGGCGATGCCTTCCGGCAAATCCAGCTCGGCCTCGCCGATGTGATGGTGGCGGGTGGTGCCGAATCGGCGATCACGCCGCTCGGTGTGGCCGGCTTCGCCAGCGCCAAGGCCCTTTCTTTCCGCAACGACGATCCCGCCACCGCCAGCCGCCCCTTCGACGCGGAGCGCAATGGCTTCGTGATCGGCGAGGGGGCCGGTGTGCTGGTGCTCGAAAGCCTGGAGCATGCCCGCGCCCGCGGGGCTGAAATCCTGGCTGAGGTCGTCGGCTACGGCACCACCTGTGACGCCCACCACATCACCGCCCCCTCCCCCGGCGGGGTCGGTGGCGCGGAGGCGATGCGGCTCGCCCTCGTCGATGCCCGCCTGGCTCCGGAGGCCGTCGATTACGTCAACGCCCACGGCACCAGCACCCAGGCCAACGACAGCAACGAGACCGCCGCGATCAAGGCGGCCCTCGGTGAGCACGCTTACCGGATTCCGGTCAGCTCCACCAAGTCGATGACCGGCCATCTGCTGGGAGGCAGCGGCGGCATTGAAGCCGTGGCCGCCGTTCTGGCGATCGGCCACAACCTCGTACCGCCTACCATCAACTACAGCAATCCCGATCCTGCCTGTGATCTGGATGTGGTGCCCAACCAGGCCCGCGAACACGTCGTGAATGTCGTGCTCTCCAACTCATTCGGGTTCGGCGGCCACAACGTCTGCCTCGCGTTCCGAAGGATGCTCTGAGTCATCAGCCGAGCGGGTCCACCGCTCCATCCCCGGTAACCCCCGAGACACCTACTCCTTAGCCCCTCCACCAGCCAGTCACGCCATGGTCGTCGCTCCCAGCACGTCGGTCGAAAGCCTCTGCATCAACAGCATCCGCTTCCTGGCGGTCGACGCGATCAACAAGTCGAACTCAGGCCACCCCGGCCTGCCCATGGGCTGCGCCCCCATGGCCTTCGCGCTCTGGGACAAGGTCCTGCGCCACAACCCCCTTGACCCCAAGTGGTTCAACCGCGATCGCTTCGTGCTGTCCGCAGGCCACGGCTGCATGCTGCTCTACGCGCTGTTGCACCTCACCGGCTACGAGTCGGTCACCCTCGACGACATCAAGCAGTTCCGCCAGTGGGGCAGCCGCACCCCCGGTCACCCGGAAACCTTTGAAACCGCCGGTGTCGAGGTGACCACCGGCCCCCTGGGTCAGGGCATCTCCAATGCGGTGGGTCTGGCGATCGCCGAGGCCCATCTGGCCGCCCGCTTCAACCGGCCCGGCCACACGATCGTCGATCACTACACCTACGTGATCATGGGCGATGGCTGCAATCAGGAAGGCGTGAGCGGTGAGGCTGCTTCCCTGGCTGGTCACCTCGGTCTCGGCAAGCTGATCGCCCTCTACGACGACAACCACATCACCATCGACGGCAACACCGCCGTGTCCTTCACCGAGGACGTGATGAAGCGCTATGAGGCCTACGGCTGGCACGTGCAGCACGTGCCCGACGGCAACACCGATGTCGACGCCATCGTCCGGGCCATCGCAGCGGCCAAAGCCGTCACCGACCGCCCCAGCTTGATCAAGGTCACCACCACCATCGGCTACGGCTCCCCCAACAAGGCCAACACCGCCGGGGTCCATGGCGCCGCCCTCGGGGCCGATGAGGCCGAGCTCACCCGCAAGGCCCTCGACTGGCCCTACGGCAACTTTGAGGTGCCCCAGGAGGCCTACGACCACTGGCGCGAGGCCATCAGCCGCGGTGCCGCCGCCGAGGCCGCCTGGAACCAGGCCCTCGAGTCTTATCGCAGCGCTTTCCCCGCCGAAGCCGCCGAATTCGAGCGGCTGCTGCGCGGCGAGCTGCCCCAGGGCTGGGATGCCAACCTCCCCAGCTACACCGCCGACGACAAAGGTCTGGCCACCCGCCAGCACTCTTACAACTGCCTCAATGCCTTCGGTCCCGGGCTGCCCGAGCTGATCGGTGGCTCCGCCGACCTCACCCACTCCAACCTCACCGACATCAAGGGTGAGGCGAGCTTCCAGAAGGGCAGCGAAGCCAACCGCTATCTGCACTTCGGCGTGCGCGAACACGCCATGGCGGCGATCCTCAACGGCATCGCTTATCACGACAGCGGCCTGATCCCCTACGGCGGCACCTTCGCGGTCTTCGCCGGCTACATGGTCGGGGCGATGCGTCTCTCGGCCCTCAGCGAGCTGGGCGTGATCTACGTGCTCACCCACGATTCGATCGGCCTCGGTGAAGACGGCCCCACCCACCAGCCGATCGAAACCCTGGCCAGCCTGCGCTCGATCCCCAACATGTTGGTGATCCGCCCCGGCGATGGCAACGAGACCAGCGGCGCCTACCAAGTGGCGATCTCCAACCGCAAGCGTCCCTCCGTGCTGATCCTCAGCCGTCAGGCCATGGCCAACCAGGCCAACTCCAGCGCCGCCGCCGTGGCCAAGGGTGGTTACATCCTTGAAGACAGCGACGGCACGCCTGATCTGATCCTGATCGGTACCGGCACCGAACTTGAGCTGTGCACCAAGGCCGCCGCCCAGTTGCGTGCCGAAGGCCGCAATGTGCGCGTGGTCTCGATGCCCTGTGTCGAGCTGTTCGAGGAGCAGGATGCCGCTTACCGCGAAAGCGTGCTGCCGGCTGCCGTGCGCAAGCGCGTGGTGGTGGAGGCCTCCAGCTCCTTCGGCTGGCACAAGTACACCGGCTTCGATGGCGCCTCGGTGTCGATCGATCGTTTCGGCGCCTCCGCACCTGGTCCGGTCTGTCTGGAGAAGTTCGGCTTCACCGTCGATAACGTGGTGGCTACGGCCAAATCCCTGGGCTGAGCCCCGGCGGTCCACGCCCCAACAACGCTGCACCCGGCCCCATCCCGGGTCTTCGCCCCGCCTTCCGGCGGGGCTTTTGCATGGTTTCAACGTTTCCCTCGCCTCAAAGTGTTGCCGCTCTGCTCGCCGCCTGGGGGGTCGGGGATTCCGCCCGCACCGGATTGGTGAGGGTGCCGATGGCCTCGATCGTCACGCTCACCGTGTCTCCGGGTTGGAGCCAGCGGGGCGGATCACTGCCCATGCCCACGCCACTGGGGGTGCCGGTGAGGATCACGGTGCCGGGCAGCAGGGTGGTGCTGCCGCTCAGGAAGGCGATCAGTTCCGCCACCGAAAAGATCATGTCGGCAGTGCTGGCCTGCTGGCGCAGCTCACCATTGACGCTGGTGCTCAGCTCCAGGGCCTGGGGATCGGCGATGGCGGACGCCAGGGTGAGGCAGGGCCCCAGGGGCGCGAAGGTGTCGAAGCCCTTGCCGCGGCACCACTGGCCGCCGCCGAGTTCGGGGCGTTTCTGCCAGTCCCGGGCGCTGACGTCATTGGCGCAGGTGTAGCCCAGCACCGCCTGCAGCGCCTCCTCCACCGCCACGTTCTTGCAGCGCCGACCGATCACCACCGCCAGCTCGCCCTCGTAGTCCACCGCCTCGCTCGCCAGCGCCCTGGGCAGCTCGATCGGCGCGCCCGGATGTTGCACGGCGGAGGGGGGCTTGAGGAACAGCAGTGGCCTCGCCGGGATGGCCGAGCCGAATTCCGCCGCATGGCGGCGGTAGTTGACGCCGATGCCGAGAATGGCGGCCGGTTCCACCGGCGCCAGCAGCTGGGTGATCCGGGCGGCCTCGCCGCTGGGGCGCAGCGCGCTAGGAGGGGCCAGGGGGTTGCCCTCCAGTCGCTCATGGCTGCCATCGGCATGGACCAGGGCATGGCGAACGGCGCCATCGGGGTCGCGGTAGCGGGCGATCTGCATCGGAGTTGCGATGGTTGCTTCCCTGATCTTCAGTGCACCGGCAGGCTCGCCGCCAGCCGGCCTTGTTCCGTCGGCCAGAATCCGCCCATGCCCTGGTTCATCAAGACCGAAACCATCCGCCTCCCCCCCGCCGAGGTGGCACCCCAGCTGGCGGCCCACCGCGCCTGGGTGGCGCAGCTGCGCCAGCGGGGCGTGCGCATCAGCAGCGGTTATCTGGTAGATGGCGCCGGCCGTCCCGGCGGCGGCGGCCTGCTGCTGCTGGAGGCGGCCGACCACGGGGCGGCCGAGGCCCTGATCCGGGAGGATCCGATGCTCACCAGTGGTGTCGTCGACTGGACGCTGCACCAGTGGATCGGGGCGGTGGGGGAGCTGGCGGTGCATTGAGCCGCGCGGCTTTGCTGCTGTTGTGTCGCTCGCGCCGCCGGTCGGGGGTGGGCTCCGATCGGGGTGCAGGCCTGGGCGATGCTGGGGTCGCCCCGAAAGGCTGGGGTGCTCTGGAGTCTTCCCATGATTTCGCCCCTTGTCCTGGTGGTTGGGGAGGGTGCCCTCAGCAACGAACTGCTGTCGCTGCTGGTGATCGCCCTGATCGCGGCGCTCACCCCGCTGCTGGTGGGGATGTTCAACCTGCGGGTGGCTGAGGTGGTGGTGCTGCTGGCGGCCGGCGTGATCTGCGGTCCCCATGGGCTCCACTGGATCGTCATCGATGACGCGATCGAACTGCTGGCCCAGCTGGGCCTTGGTTTTCTCTTCTTCGCCGCTGGCCTCGAACTCGAACAGGCGGCCATCCGCGGCCGCTCCGGCCGGCTGGCCTGCATCGGTTGGCTCGCCACCGCCCTGGCCGCGGTGGCCGCTGCCTGGATCCTGCAGCAGTGCCACCTGATCAACGACTTCATGGGCATCGCCATCGCCCTCACCAGCACCGCCCTCGGCACCCTGCTGCCGATCCTGCGGGACTGGGGCGAACTGCGCAGCAGCTTCGGTCGTTACTTCATGGGGGCTGGAGCGATGGGGGAATTCGGCCCGATCCTGGCGATCTCGCTGCTGCTCGGTGCCTCGAACACGCTGATCGCTGTGCTGTCGCTGCTGATGTTCGGCGCCATTGCCCTGCTCGTGGCGCGGTTGCCCCAGCACCTGGCCAGTGAGCGGCTGGTGCAGGTGGTGGAGCGGGGCCACCACTCCAGCTCCCAGACAGCCCTGCGGCTAACGATCCTGCTGCTGGTGACCCTGCTGGTGATCGCCAACCGCTTCGGTCTGGATGTAGTGCTGGGGGCCTTCGTGGGGGGCGTGATCCTGCGCCGTTACCTGCCGGAGGAGCAGGAGACCCTGCTGTCCCTGAAAGTGGAAGGGGTGGCGTTCGGCATCTTCGTGCCGATCTTCTTCATCGTCTCCGGAGCCAATCTTGATATCGCCTCGATCCTGCAGAACCCCCTGCGGCTGGCGATCTTCTTCGTGCTGCTGCTGCTGGTACGCGGGCTGCCCCAGTTCTTCATCTACCGCCGGGCCATTCCCGATCCCCTTGAACGCAGCCGCTTCATGCTGCTGGTGGCCACGGCCCTGCCGATCATCGTGGCGGTGACGACGATTGAGCAGAGGGCCGGCCTGATGCGTCCTGAGAACGCTGCGGCCCTGGTGGGGGCCGGGGCCCTCTCGGTGCTGGTGTTTCCCCTGCTGGCCTCCTCGCTGCCGAGGCGGGGCGGCTGAGGGCTGGCCGCTGCCAGGCCGGCCTTCAGCGGCCAGAACGCCCCCTCAGCGCAGGCCCAGCTGGCCCAGAATTCCCTGGCCGGTGATCAGCTCGGTGGCGAGGCCGATCACGAAGCCGAGCATGGCCAGGCGGCCGTTCCAGAGTTCGGCAAAGGTGACGAAGCCGAAGCGGGGGTTGGTGGATTGCATGATGAAGATGGCAATGGGAGTGATCTGAATGGGGAGTGATCTGGTTTCAGCTGGTGAATCTTTCAGCTGGTGAATCAGGGGTGGTGAAGGAGTGCCTTGAGGCCGATCTGCTGCAGGATTCCTTGGCCGGTGAAAGCCTCGATCAAAACGCCTGCAAGAAAACCGAGCATCGCCAGGCGGCCATTGAGCATTTCGGCGCGGGGGTGGAAGCCCCAGCCGCGCTCGCTGCCCACGATCCGCATCGGCAGCTCCAGCGGCCTGGGGTCGGCCAGGCTGCGATCATCCGCGCACCAGCCCTGGTTTTCTGATTCGGAAAAACTGCGCCGTCGCAGGCGGGTTTCACTGTTGCTGTTCATGGTGGTTCCGCAGTCGTGCCAATGCGATCAAGGGTTCTGATCCAGGCGCCATCACCCGTGCCTCCTTTTCACGTTGACGCCGGCGGCCCCGGCCGTGGGGATGCACTGCCGCTGCGGATCGGTGGCTGCCGCAGGGCTCCTCAGCCCAGCAGCTGCCTGAGCCCAGGCTCCAGCAAGGCGAAGGCGCGGCCGCGATGGCCGATCCGCCCCTTGGTGGCCTTGTCCATCTCGGCGAAGGTGAGCGCCAGCTCGGGTACCAGGAACACCGGGTCGTAGCCGAAGCCGCCGCTGCCGCGGGGCGCCGCCAGGATCTCGCCTGGGCAGTGGCCCTCCACCTCCAGGCGGATCGTGCCGCCTGGGTCGGCGACCGCCAGGGCGGCGCTGAAGCGGGCGCGGCGGTTGGTGGCGCCCGGCGCGGCGGCCAGCTCCCGCAGCAGCCGGGCGATCCGCTCGGCATCGCTGGCCGCGTAGCGGGCCGATTGCACCCCCGGGGCGCCGCCCAGGGCCTCGACCGCCAGCCCCGAATCATCGGCCAGGGCCCAGCAGCCGCTGGCCAGGGCCACGGCTGAGGCCTTAAGCCGGGCATTTTCGGCGAAGGTGGCTCCCGTTTCCTCCACCGCCAGGCCCTCAGGCTGGGGCCGGATCTCCAGGGGCAAATCCGCCAGCAGGGCGGCGAACTCGCGGATCTTGCCGGCGTTGCCGCTGGCGATCACCAGCGGGGTGGGGCTGCCCATCAGATGGATTCCGCCAACTGCCGCGCCCAGGCCAGCACCTCCTGCACCCGCTCGGCCGTGGGTGCTTCGCAGTAGAGCCGCAGCAGGGGTTCGGTGCCGGAGAAGCGCAGCATCAGCCAGTGATTGGGGCCCAGCCGCAGTTTGACGCCGTCGGTGGTGATCACCTCCTGCACCGACAGGCCGGCCACCGCCGTCGGCGGCTCCTCGGCCAGCCGGGTTTCCAGCCGCGCCCGGGCCGCCATGTCGGCCAGACGGAGGTCGAGGCGGTCGTAGTGGGCGGCGCCGCCGCAGCGCGCCTGCAGGGCATCGATCCGTTGGCCCAGGGGGACGCCCCCCGCCACCAGCGCCTCGATCAGCAGCAGGGCGGCGAAGGGGGCATCCCGTTCCGGCAGGTGCATGCCGAAGCCCACGCCCCCCGATTCTTCGCCGCCCACCAGCACGTTTCCGGCCAGCATCTCGGCGGCGATGTACTTGAAGCCCACCGGCTTCTCCAGAACCGGCCGGCCGAGGTCCTCGGCCACCAGTTGCATCAGGTCGGAGCCGCTCACGGTCTTGATCACCGTGCCGGGCAGGCCTCGGGCCCCGGCTAGGTGGTCGATGAACAGTGGCATCAGTAGCTGGGTGCTGCAGAAGCGGCCCTGCTCATCCACCGCGGCGATGCGGTCGCCGTCGCCGTCAAACACGATTCCCATCGCCGGATGGCCGGCGGCGGTGCTGGCCTGCACCGCGGCGATCAGCTCCTGGAGATAGGGCGCCAGCGGCTCAGGTGGATGGCCGCCGAACAGGGGATCGCGGTGGGAACGGATCTCCCGGATTGCCCCCGCAGCCACGGCCGCCTCCCCCAGCAGCGCCGGCAGCACACCGGCGGCCGAGCCGTGCATCGGATCGACGATCACCCGCAGCCCCAGCCGCTCTAGCCCCGCCGCCAGGGCGGCGGTGTCCACCTTCGCTTTGAGGCCGGCCAGGTAGGTCCCCAGGGCATCGAAACGTTCCGTGGCGCCGGCGATCGGCACCGTGATGCCCCCGGCTGCCAGGCGGCGCTCCACCCGCTGGGTGAAATCCCCTTCCACCGAACCGCCGAACGGCCCCTTGATCTTCAGGCCCAGCCATTCAGGGGGGTTGTGGCTGGCGGTGATCACCAGGGCCCCAAGGGCCTGCCGTTCCACCACCGCCCAGCTGGAGGCCGGTGTGGGGGTGGGACTGGCGGAGAGCAGGGGTACTAGCCCGGCGCCGCGCACGGCAGCACCGATGGCCTCGGCCAGTTCCGGGGCCAGGAAGCGACGGTCGTAGCCGATCACCACCTCGCGGCTGCTCAGCCCCTCCGGGGCGCTGCTCTCCAGCTCCCGCGCCGCCGCCGCCGCCACCGGCAACAGTCGCTCCACGGTGATGTCCACGCCGAGGATGCCGCGCCAGCCATCGGTGCCGAAGGCGATCGGGTTGGCCTCCAGGGGCAGGGGAGCAGAGGCCATGGCGGCGCTGTTGGTATGTCGTCGCCTGTTCGTAGCAGGTCGCCGTCACCCCACGGGCCGGCCTGGTGCCGGCCTGATGGCAGGCCACTGCGCCCTTTAGCGTGCAGCGATGTCGCCATCCCGGTCTCCGCTCACGGATCGATTGCTGCGCAGCTGGTTGCGCTGCCGGCGGCGGGCCTGGCTGGACCGCCACGGCGAGGCTGACCAGCGGCAGTGGAGCGCCCACCGTGCCCTCGCCCTGCACGACCAGCTGGAGGCCTTCCAGACGATCCTCCCCCAGCGCCCCGGCCACGGCGAAGGCGCCGCCGCCGCCGGTGCCGAGGGCGTGGTGGGCCTGCGGCTGCGGGCCGCCGGCCCCGCCGGTCTGGCCGTGGAGGGCCACCCCAGCCTGCTGCTGCGCACCGATGGCTCCAGCCGCTGGGGCCCCTGGCGCTATCAGCCGGTGCTGGCCCGCCAGGGCCGCCGCGTCACCCGGGAGCACCGGCTGGTGCTCACCCTCTGGGGGCGGTTGCTGGCGGAGTCCCAGGGGGCGCCGGTGCCGGAGGGGCTGGTGCTGGCCGGATCCGGCCGCTGGCTGGAGCGGGAGCGGCTGAGCTTCGCCCCGGGACTGGTCCGCCAGCTCGATGACAGCCTGCTGCGGCTGGCCCAGGACCTGGACCGTCCCCAGCCGCCGCCCCTGGTGAGTGATCGCAAGAAATGCACCCTCTGCAGCTGGCGGGCCGCCTGCGACCAGGTGGCGGCGGCCGAGGGGCACCTCAGTGAGGTGAGCGGCATCGGCGGCAAGCGCCGCGAGCTGCTCGTCAACCTGGGCATCACCAGCCTGGCCCAGCTGGCGGCGGCTGATCCGCAGCGCCTTGCCGAGGAGCTGGCGGTCCACGGCGAGCAGCACCGGGAGGTGGCGCCCCAGCTGGTGGCCCAGGCGCTGGTCCAGGCCGGTGGCCGGCCGCGGCGGCTGGAACCGGCCGCGGCTCCCGGCCGGGGCGGGTCCGCTGGCGGCGGAGCCCTGGCCCTGCCGGAGCTGGCGGACGCGCCGGGGGTGCTGATCTACGACATCGAATCCGATCCGGACGCCCGCGACGATTTCCTGCACGGGCTGCTGCTGCTGCCGCGGACGGCGGCCGGGGGCTGGCCCGCCGCCAACGCTGCGGGGCTGGGCCGCTACCAGCCGCTGCTGGCCCTGCAGGAGCACGGCGAGGAGCGGCTGTGGCAGCGGCTGCGCCGCCTGCTGGCCCGCTACCCCAACTGGCCCGTGCTCCATTACGGAGAAACGGAGGCCATCGGCCTGCTGCGCCTGGCGGAACGGCAGGGGGCCAGCGAGGCCGAGCGGGAGCGGCTGAAGGCCCGGCTGGTGGACGTGCACCTGCGGCTGCGGCGCCACTGGTTGCTGCCGGTGAACAGTTACGGCCTCAAGGCCGTGGCCGGCTGGCTGGGGTTCCGCTGGAGCCAGAAGGGGGTGGATGGCGCCCGCTGCCTGCTGTGGTGGCGCCAATGGCGCCGGCGCCGGGATCGCCGCGAATGCGCCGGTTTGCGGCGCATTTTCCGTTACAACCACGACGACACCCTGGCCACCTGGGTGGTGGCCCGCTGGCTGCTGGATCAGGAGGCGCCGCCGGCCGCCTGAGCCGCGGCGCCCGCCTGGGGTGGCGGCTGCAAGGCCTCCGGCGTGGAGAGCTGCAACGTCACCGCCGCCGCGCCCTCGCCCGCCAGCAGCTGCGCTGACTCCAGGGCGGCGCGACGCACCAGGGCCAGGCCGATCCAGCCGTCGCCGGCCAGTTCCAGCACGGAGCTGATCCGGCCGGCCCGGCTGCCATCGGCCGTCAGCAGTCCTTCACCCACCTGCAGCGGCCGTTGGCCCGGCGGGGCCCACCAGCGGCGCAGTTGGCGCTTGACGCCGTCGTAGGTGACCAGGCGGGCGAGGGTTTCCTGGCCCACGTAGCAGCCCTTGCTGAGGCTCACCCGCCCGGCCAGGCCCAGCTCGAAGGGGTTGGTGTCGTCGTTGAGTTCACCGGGCACCGCCGGCCGCCCCAGGCTGATCCGCCGCCGCTCCTGCTCCAGGGGCAGCAGCGGCCGCCGCCGCGCCAGCCAGGCGGGCAGCGGGGTCGCCGCCGGCAGCAGCACCGCCTGGCGCTCCCCCAGCAGCCAGCCCGCCGCCGCTCCGCTCAGCGGACACCAGTGGCCGGTGGCGGCGGGATCGGGCAGGCCGCTGTCATCGGCATCGGGACCCAGGGGTGTGACCAGCAGGGCCGGCTCCAGGTCCCCCAGCCGCACCCGGTCGGCAGGGAAAAGCACGCGATCGAGGGCCTGACGCACCGCCGCCCCATCGCCGGCGCTGATGGCCAGCCAGGCGCCGTCGGCCTCCACCAGCACCTCGGCCAGGGCCAGCATGCGGGCGGTGGGGCCGATGCAGCAGGTGCTGAGCCATTGGCCCGGCTGGGCCCGCTCCAGGTCCTGGCTGGTCTGGCCATGCAGGAAGCGGAGGCTGTCGGGGCCCTCCAGCCGCAGCATCGCAACGGGTTGGTCGCAGCGGGCCGGGGCCGCTGGCTGCCAGCTCCAGGGATCGGGGACGGCCATCGTTCAGCCCTCGCTGCGCAGGGCCGCCGAGCGGCCGGCCACCGCCTCGAGCAGGAAAAGGCTGCGCAGCTCCAGCCCTGCGGCGGTCATCGCCGCCAGGCCCCCCTCCTGACGGTCCACGATCGTCACCACCCGGTTGACGTTGTAACCGGCCAGGCGCAGCTGCTCGACGGCCTTGAGGGAGGAGCCGCCTGTGGTCACCACATCCTCAAGCACGGTGATGCGGCTGCCGGCCGGCGGCAGCGGACCCTCCAGCCAGGCGCCGGTGCCGTGGCCCTTGGCCTGCTTGCGCACGATCAGGGCGTCCAGGTGGCGGCCCGTCAGGGCGGCCTGCAACGCCACACCGCTCACCAGCGGATCGGCACCGAGGGTGAGGCCCGCCACGGCCACGGCGGCGTCCTCGACCTCGGCGAGCATCTCGGCCGCCAGCAGGGCCAGGCCGATGCCGCTGAGGCTCACCGGCTTGCAGTTCACATAGTGGTGGCTGGTGCGGCCGGAAGCCAGGGTGAACTCGCCATGGCGATAGGCCCGTTCGGCCAGCAGCGACAGCAGCGTGTCGCGCCGGGCGCCGGCGTCAGGCAGGAGGGACGGGGACGTCATCGAAGGGGACGCGGCTGGGGGGGCGGTCGGAGACGGGCGAAAAGGTTGGTGAAGCACCGTTCCGCTCGCTAGTTTGCGCCCAATGTGTAGGGCCGTGTCGGCCGGTGCGATCCCATGGCTTCTGAGTCCTCCCTGGTGCCAGTGACGGTCCGGTCCTCCGGGCGGGCCCTGCTGGCCTTGGCCGCCCTGGCGCTCTCGGGGCCGGTGCAGGCCGCTCCCGTGCTCTGCACCACCAGCCTGGAGGCGCCGGCGGTCGCCGCCGCAGGCTCCTACCGGGGCTACGCCGCCCCGGTGGAGATCACCCGCTGCGGGCCGGTGCAGACCCCGCCAGAGCTGGTGGAGAGGCGCTTCTACAGCTTCACTGCCCCCTTCGCTCCGGGGGTGAACCTGCTGCACCAGTTCACCGATGCCCTGGGCCTGGCGGTGCCCGGCCGGGATGGTGGACGAATTGTCGCCTTCGGTTTCCCCGATCAGACGACCGTCTGGGATGGCACCGCCATGGGGAACACCGCCGCCCGGCTACTGGAGGACCAGAGCCAGCCGATGCCCCTGCGCACCGCTGACCTGGCGCCGGTGTTCACCACCAGCGTGGGCAGTGGGACCACGGGCGTGGGAAGGGGTGGCTACATGGCCCCCCGCCTCACCAATGGCTGGGTCACCCCCGTGCGGGGCTTGTGGTAGGCAGGACCCTCCTGGTGGCGCTGCCACTGCGGCCGGGGGTCTAGCAATCTGGTGAATGCAGCGAACTCATAATTCGCCTAAGGCGGGTTCGATCCCCGCGACCCCCATCACCTCACCTCTGACCTGCCGGCCTTACCGAGTTCCTGGCTGGTCCCCATCTGCCGCAGCTGGCGACGGCCCGCCGCCGTAGCCGCTGCCTAGCGTGAAGGCACCCCCTTAGCGTGGCGGACTCCAGCCGCGGCGCCTGATGCCGCCGTGGAAGCACCGCTCCAGCTGCAGCACCGATCGGGGCATGGCCGGGGCCTGCGATCGCTGCACCTGCGGCGGCAGCTGCGCCTGCTGCGCGCCACCCTGGCGGCCCTGCCGGATCCCCACGTGCTGCTGCGTCCCCTCCGCCCCGGGGAGCAGGCGGAGGTGGCGGGCGGCGCTGGACAACCAGCGCCGGTCAGTGATTACCGGATCGAAGCGGCCAACGCGGCGGCCCGTGCCCTGGTCGCCGCCGCGGCCTGCCGGGGCCCGCGGCCGGAGCTGCTGGGAACGCGGCTGCGCCAGCTGCTGCCCCCCGAGGTGGATGGGGCGCTGGTGCTGGAGGCCCTGGGCCGCTGCCTCAGCAGCGGCGAACCGCTGCTGCTCGATGATCTGCCCCTACCCGAGGCGGCCGGAGCCCGCTTCCTCGATCTGCGGGTGGTGCGGGTCGAGGACCGGCTCAGCTGCCTGTGGCGGGATGTCACCGAGCGGGTGGTGGCCGCCCGGCGGCTGGCCGAATCCGAGCGGCACTATCGTCTGCTGGCGGAGAACTCCAGCGATGTGGTGATCCTGCTCACCGGCTGGGGCCGGGTGCGCTGGGTGTCCCCCTCGCTCACCGCCATGCTCGGCTGGCAGCCCGCTGAATGGCTGGGGCACCGCGCCGATGATTTCCTGGCCCATCGCGGCCCGATCAACCGCTACCGGGCCCTGCGCCAACGGCTCCAGCAGGGCCAGGCGGTGCTCCTGCGCGAGCAGGTGCTCGCCCGCGACGGCCACGCCCACTGGGTGGAGGTGCATGCCAGCCCCTGTCGCGCCGCCGGACAGGCGATGGGCGGTGGCATCACCGGCATCGTCGCCTCCTTCCGCACCGTCGACCAGGAGGTGGCCAACGAGCGGGAGCTGGATCGTCGCGGCCGCTTCGATGGCCTCACCGACCTGCTCAACCGCCGGGAGGTGTTCGAGCGGATCGAGGCGCTGCGTCACCAGCAGCACCGTTCCGGCCGCCAGCTGGCCGTGCTCTTCTGCGACCTCGATCGTTTCAAGGCGATCAACGACAACCATGGCCATCAGGTGGGCGATGAGGTGCTCTGTGCCGTCGCCCAGCGGCTGCGGGGCTGCCTGCGCAACGATGACGACCTGGCGGCGCGGGTGGGCGGCGATGAATTGCTGGTGGTGCTGCGCGGTGTGCGCGATCTGGCCAATGCGGTGACGGTGGCCGAGCTGCTGCGCCGTTCGGTGGCCGAACCGATCCCCACCAGCGCCGGCGCGCTGCGGCTCACCCTCAGCATCGGCGTCACCCTCTCCTCCCCCAGCGAGAGCACCGATGCCCTGGTGGCCCGGGCCGATGCCGCCATGTACCGCGCCAAGCAGGCTGGCCGTGATCAGGTGATCCCGATCGCCCCGGCGGCCGACTGAGGCGGCTCCGGCATGGCGCTTTTATCCTTTGGCCACGGCTTCCTCCTGATGCGATTCCTGGCGCTGGCCACCCTGCTGGCCCTGATGGCCTTTTTCGCCGCCGGGGAGTTCTCGCTGATTCGGCTGCGGCCCAGCCGGGTGCAGCAGCTCTGCGACGACGACGTGCCCGGCGCCCGGGCCGTGGCGCGGCTGCAACAGCGCCTGCGCCGCCTGCTCGTGGCCACCCAGCTGGGGGCGGTGTTGGCCCTGCTGGCGATCGGCTGGCTCGGCCGCGGCCTGGCCCTGCAGTTGGCCGGCATCGGCCAGGGCCTGCTCGCCGCCACGCCCCTGGCCGGCCTGCCCGTGCAGGCCTTGCTGGATGGGCTGGTGTTCCTGCTGCTGGTGTTGCTCGCCACCCTGGTGGGCGGCCTGCTGCCCAAGGCCTGGGTGCTGCATCGCCCGGAGGGGTCGGCGCTGCGGATGGCGCCGTTGCTGGAATCGCTCAGCCGCACCCTGGCGCCGCTGCTGCTGCTGATCGAGGCGCTCACGGCCGGGTTGCTGAAGCTGGTGGGCCTGCCGCGCAACTGGGACGAGCTGGTGCCGGTGCTGTCGGCCGGTGAGCTGGAAACCCTGATCGAGAGCGGTGGGGTCACCGGCCTGATGCCGGATGAACGCAGCATCCTCGAGGGGGTCTTCTCCCTGCGCGACACGCTGGTGCGGGAGGTGATGGTGCCCCGCTCGGGGATGGTCACCCTGCCGCTGGAGGTGACCTTCGCGGCGATGATGGAGGAGGTGCACGCCAGCCAGCACGCGCGTTTTCCGGTGATCGGCAGCTCGCTCGATGATGTGCGCGGCATGCTGGACCTGCGCCGCCTGGCCGAACCGATCGCCCGCGGCCAGCTGGCGCCGGAGACGCCCCTGGCCCCCTACCTGCTGCCGGTGGCACGGGTGCAGGAGAGCACCTCCCTGGCCGATCTGCTGCCGATCATCCGCAGCGGCCAGCCGTTGCTGGTGGTGGTGGATGAACACGGCGGCACCGAAGGACTGGTGACGGTGGCCGACCTCACTGGCGAGATCGTGGGGGAGGAGGACGACCCGCTCGAGGCCGCCCAGGACCTGCAGCCCCTGGTGGACGGGGGCTGGTCGGTGGCGGGCGATCTGGAGATCTTCGAGCTCAACCGCCAGCTGGGCCTGCAGCTGCCGGAGGCCGAGGGACACCACACCCTGGCCGGCTTTCTGCTGGAGCGGCTGCAGCACATCCCGGCGCCGGGCGAGGGGCTGCGCTGGCGGGGGGTGCGTTTCAACGTGCTCAGCATGGACGGCCCCCGCATCGAACGGGTGCAGATCCTGCCGGTGAATGGCGAGCCGGGCTGAGCGATCGCTGATAATGCCGGCAACTGCGCTGTCTCTGCCATGAACCCTGTGCGCGTGGGTGTCATCGGCATCGGCAACATGGGCTGGCACCACGCCCGGGTGCTGAGCCTGCTGCGCGACGCCGAACTGGTGGGGGTGGCGGATCCCGATGCCGAGCGGGGCCGGCTGGCGGTGGAGCAGTTCAACTGCCGCTGGTTCCCCGACTACACGGCGATGCTGGCGGAGGTGGAGGCGGTCTGCATCGCCGTGCCCACCCTGCTGCACCACCGCGTCGGCATGGCCTGCCTGCAGGCCGGGGTGCATGTGCTGATCGAGAAGCCGATCGCCGCCACCCAGGAGGAGGCCGCCGAGCTGATCCAGGCCGCCGATGCCGCCGGCCGGTTGCTGCAGGTGGGCCACATCGAGCGCTTCAACCCCGCCTTCCGCGAGTTGCTGAAGGTGGTGGCCAGCGAGGAGGTGGTGGTGCTGGAGGCACGCCGTCACAGCCCCAACGCCGACCGGGCCAACGACGTGTCGGTGGTGCTGGATCTGATGATCCACGACATCGATCTGGTGCTGGAGCTGGCGGCTTCGCCGGTGGTGCGACTGGCCGCCGCCGGCGGCCGCAGTTCGGCGGGCCCAATTGATTACGTCAACGCCACCCTCGGCTTCGCCAATGGCGTGGTGGCCAGCCTCACCGCCAGCAAGATGGCCCACCGCAAGATCCGTAGCCTCAGCGCCCATTGCCGCAGCAGCCTGATGGAAACGGATTTCCTCAACCACAACCTCCGCATTTACCGCCGTTCCCATGAATCGGTGAGTGCCGACCACGGCGAGCTGGTGTATCGCAACGATGGCTTCATTGAGGAGGTGAGCACCACCTCGATTGAACCGCTCTACGCCGAACTCGAGCACTTCCTCCAGTGCGTGCGCGGCCGTGAGAAGCCGGCGGTGGATGGCCTCCAGGCTTCCAGGGCCCTGCAGCTCGCCGACCTGATCGAGCAGTGCGTCGAACAGCCCAACCTCTGCATGACCCTCGCCGCGCCGGTGTAGCCGGCGGTCAAGTGGGCAATGTTCCGGGTTGCTGGCGGGGGAGTCTCCGGGATTGTGATCAGGCCGGTTTTCACTGTTGGGCGCCCCGGCCGATTTTGTTTATCTGAATGCACTTGTCTGGTCGCACTCAGTTATGACCACTCTGTTGACACCGGCTGGGCGCGTGCTTACGGTCTCGAGGTAGCGTTCTTTCTTTGATGGCTGCCATTTCACTTAGCAATGCAGCGCGCTTCAGTAAAGATTTGCCCCATCAACTTGAGGCATGGGACTGGCTCCAGGGGCAGTTGACCGAGCAGCAGCTGAATACCTTTGCCGAGCGCTTTCGCACGGCTCCACCGCCGCCACCCAGTCAGTCCCTGGTGACGGCAGAGCAGTGCCAGCAGATCTTCGGGCGGCCGATCACTGCCGATCAGCTGGCAGATCTGAATGCCTGTATGGATCGATTTGAGATCGATTCAACGCCGCGAATTTGCCATTTTATGGCCCAGATCGCTCATGAATCCGGGGGTCTGCGTTGGCTACAGGAGATTGCCGATGGCCGCGCCTATGAAGGTCGCAGGGATCTGGGCAACATGCAGCCGGGCGATGGCCCCCGTTTCAAGGGTGCGGGTGCCATTCAGCTTACCGGCCGTGCCAATTACGAAGCCTTCGCCATATTCATCGCTGACCCTCAGGTGATGGAAGGTTGCCAGTATGTATCCAGCCACTATCCATTCACTTCGGCAGGCTTTTGGTGGCACAATAATCGCATGAATCAATTGGTGGATTCTGGGGCTGACTGTCGGTGCATCTCCCGTTTTGTGAATGGTAGGGATCCGGCTAATGGCCTGGCGGAGCGGGAAACCTATTTCGAGAAAGCAAAACAGGTGATCGGCGCAGAGCCAGTTTCCACCACCAGCGAGAATTCCAGGCTGCTGAGCGTCCCCTACTTTTCGCAGCTTGATTCCAGCACGGCTCAGGCCAGCCGCATGTGCTTCAGTTCGTCCTGTGCGATGCTCGTCGAAGCTCTCAAGCCTGGAGCCCTGCCCCAGGGAGATGACCAGTATCTAGGAATTGTCAATCGCTTTGGGGATACCACATCCGCAGAGGCTCAGATTCAGGCCCTCGATAGCCTCGGTATCAAGGCGCGCATGGAAAAGAATGGCGACTTCAGCATGGTTGAAGCCCAGATCAACCGTGGCATTCCTGTGCCCTGCGGCTTCATTCACAAGGGTCCCGTTGATGCTCTTTTCGGTGATGGTCATTGGCTCTGCGTTGTTGGCTACGACCCAAAAGCTGTGATCGTCAATGACCCCAACGGTGATCTGGATCTGATGTCCGGTGTCTATGGAGGTAGAGACGGCAAGGCACTTTCCTATAGCCGTAAGAACTTTGGGCGTCGCTGGATGGTGGATGAGAATTGCAATTATGCGTTTGCGCCCGGCAAGGGCTGGTTGATCATTGCTGAGCCGTTGAATTGATCTATCTGCGGCTCAGTGTCTGCCAGGTGATCAGCCGGCCATCGGCAAGATGATGATCTTTTCATCGCGGCTGCCGATGCCACGCTCTGGATCATTTCAAATTTTCAAGCAAGTCTCTTGGGCGCAAGTCAAAGCTCGCAATGATTTATGAGTGCTGGAGGATTGGCCCTAATGGGTTAATTCTTCAACGCTGGCTTCAATCGCATTGAGCAGTTCCGGTGTTGGGCAGAGCGGCCGTAGATGGCCGCCATCCACATCGCGGATCATGGCGGCATCGGCGGCTCGATTGCGTTCGGCCAGCACTTGCTTGAGGAAGAGGATGTCGTCGGCGGCGATGTCGTCATCGCTGAAGCGAATCAGATCGGTGAGATTGAAGATGGACGTCTGGGAGCGCACCAGGTAACAGGTCTGCTCCCAGGTGGGCAACACCCGCGCGTTGTACAGGCTCATGCCGGTGCCGGCCAGCCGCACGGCCCCGCTGATCTGGGGAGCCATCAGCAGCGACGGTTGATCAAGGATGAATTGTGGAGGAACACCTTCTGATCGGCGGCTCAGTTGTCGTTCCAGTTCAACACTGAATGGGTCTTCGGGTTGGCTGCTCGCTTGCCGCTGGGCTGCCACCTGGTTGGAGACTTTCTGAAGGGAGCTGACAGCTCCATCGATCAAGGAATCGATGCGGGCGATTTCGGCGTCAGTAAGGATCTGCCGGAGTGCTTCGCGACGCTGTTGCGTGTCCAATGACAACACTTCGAGCAGTTCGATCAGTTTGCAGCCCAGGCTGTGGCCAAGCCAGAGATGGTTTCGGCGTTCAAGGTAGAACGGATTATCGTTGCTTAGGCGAGGTAGATCCCGAAGCTGCAGTGTACGTAGCCGCACATAGAGATCAAGGGCCAGGCTCCAGTGATCCGGATTGAAGGGATTAAAACGGAAGGGATGCAGCACCACCGAATACCGCTTCTCCTGGCAGAGCTGGTGGGCAAGGCGGTCGTAGAAGATTCCGGGAAAGGATCCAAAGGTGAAGCCGCCGATGAATTGGATCACCCGCCTGGGCTGGGGATGCAGATATAGACAGCTGCCGCTGGCCCATTGCTTGAGGATTTTCGGTGCGGTGTCAGTAGTGGACATGGTGAAAAATGGCTGCAGCCCGGTTCCGCAGGAGGGCAGGCCCCTGAAGCATCGCAAGTGATGGCTGAGATGTCCATCTTCATTCCGTCAAGGATGCGACTACAGCGCTGACCCATGGGCCCCACCTTGCCCACCAACTCCATCGACAGACTGTTGCTCCGGCCCGTAACAGCGCGTTTGGGCCGGAACGGGTCCTGGGCCCGGGCGTGGGAGGCTCCCTGCGGCCCCATGGCCGCGGACCGTGCCGGCCGTTTCCACGAGCTGGATCCGTCGTGGCACTTGATGCAGATCGCTGGGCTCGGGGTGTCCAACTTGGGTCGGAGGTCCAGGGGGGTTACAGCCTGGATGCCCAGGCAACCCCGAATTCAGTCTCCAGCTTTGGCAGCCTGCCGATTGACTGCTCGGTTGTGCTTCAGGTGGACAGTCGCGGCTATGGGGAAATGCAAGAACTCAAGGAAGCTTTATGCTTGGTGTTCGCCATCGCCAGCTGTTTGGCGGCAATCAGGGCTGGCTTTCTCAGGTCATTCTGCGACATTGGCGTAAGGCACGTGCATGGTCTGCGGCCTATGGGTGTTCCGCCCCCACACCTCTGCGGAACCCGCGTAGGCCCTTCCTGAGTTCGGTGTTCTCCGCTTCGTCCCAGTGATCATCGATGGTAGGTTGTTGGAGCGCAGCGGAGGTGATTGCAGGGAACCCTGGGCCTTAACCCTGAGAGCAATAAGTACATTGCCGGTTTTAATGCCAATTCCGGCACTGATTTTCATCAGCGCGAGTTCGTCGGTTGCGGCCAGAAGTTGGCGTGTTGGACTTCGCTAAGCGTTGATTAATTACAGGGCCATGGCGAGGTCAGGCTCAATGGCCTCAAGTCTTTGCTTGTTGCTTTCGGTAATGCTTTGTGTCGGGAGTGTCTCCGCCAGGGGGCGTTGACTGGTTTGCTCTTTCGGTTCAGATGGCGGCCTCCATGCATGACTGGGTTTTGGCGCTAAGCATCAAGACGCGAATAGATTCTCAGGTCAGCCAGGTCTGATGGCCCCAGCCCAGCTCTTCATCTCCTGCGCCCACAAAGACGAGAGGCACCGGCAAGCGCTCGGAGTCCATCTGTCTGCGCTGCAGCGGGAAGGATTCATTGATGCCTGGCACGACCGCAAGATCAGCGCCGGCCAGGAGTGGGCAGGGGCGATCGACGACAACCTGGAGCAGGCCGACATTGTGCTGCTGGTCAGCTCCGACTTTCTGGCCTCAACTTATTGCAACGATATTGAACTTCGGCGTGCCATGGAACGCCACGAACGGGGGGAGGCCCGGGTCATTCCCGTGATCCTGAGGGACTCCGATTGGACCAGCTCCCCCTTCGCAAAGCTGCAGGCCTTGCCTGGCGAAGGCAAAACGATCATCAGCTTCAGAAACCGTGATGCGGCTTTTCTGGAGGTGGTCAGGGCCATCCGGCTGGTGGCCCAGGAGCTCGTCAGCCGCCAGGAGCTGAGTGGCAGCGTGGCGCTGGAGATCCCGGAAGGCCCGGTGCGCAGCGACTCGCCCTTCTACATCCACCCGGCCGATGGGGCCCGCTGCTGCGCCGAGCTGGCCAAGCCCGGCGCGTTGATCCGGATCAAAAGCCCTAAGGGCTTTGGCAAATCGAGCCTGAGCGCCCGCCTGCTGGCCGATGCCCAGGCCAAGGGCTATCGCACCGTGGCCCTGAATCTGGAGGGAACGGATCAGAAGTTCTTTGAAAACACCGACCGCTTCATGTAGTGGTTCTGCGCGGCGGTGGGCAAGGGACTGGGGCTGCGGGTGCGCACCGAAGAGTATTGGGATGACAACTTTGATCGCTGAAGATCAGCGCCATCGGGCGGAATCCCAGCGGCGACTGGCGGAGGATGCGCAGAGGGTTGCAGAACAAGAAAGGCAGAACGCCGGTGAACAGGCACTGCTGGCAGCTCGACAGGCCCAGCGTGCTGAACGCCTTGAATCGCAAGTTGATATTTTGCGGCTGAAGGCCTTGCTCTCAGATCTTTATGACGTTCGTCTCATTAAAGATGGGACCATTGGCCCCATGACCGTGCATTGGTTAAAGCAATTTCAGTCGGATATGGGAATGGACGCGACCGGTGAATTCGATGCGAACACACAGGCCTGTGTCCCCCGGGTTATTGAGGCCATGGTTGAGGTCAGTTCTGCCAATCAGATCGAGCTGCTGCGAGTGCATTGCCGGAAGGGAGCACAGTCGGGATGAGCCGTGCTTCTGGGTTCGATCAATGGAGGTGGAATCCGCCGAAGGTGCGCTTTCGCTGAGAAGGGTGGGTTTTGGCAGTGGCCTATGCCGTTGCTTCAGCAAGTTGCTGCAGGGCCAGCAGCTGCCAGCGGCGGCATTCGGCGGGAGACGATCGATAGAAGAGGTCCCAGGCGTTGGCCTTGTGGCTGGGGTAGTCGCTTGTGGGAACTTCGGGGTGCTGCAGCTGCCAGCCGGCGCGCACGGCGTGGCCGATCACCACATCGAGGGCCAGGTCGTCGTCGAACTGCACCTGCGGGTTGGCGGCCACGAAGGCCATCAGCGTCAGCAGTGTTTCGGTGCAGAGCTGGCGGTATTCCGGCGCTTCGATCTTGCTGAGCAGCTGCTCCACTAGCGAGGCGAAGTTGCGTTCGCCCGGGGTCTTCTCGCTCAGCAGCGGCCCGCTTTCGAGCCGGTTGCGCCGCTCCAGCTTGTCGCCGATCACCAGGCCGCGGCAGTGGTGCAGCAGGTCCCAGATGCCGGGGTAGAAATCGCGCGGCACCCGTTGCAGAGCCCCCAGCCGCATGCGGTGCTGCAGCCAGTTGTCGCCGCTGGGCAGCTCGGCCAGCGGATCAGGCACCTCCCAGCGCACCCGGCCGCGCAGGTGTAGCTGCTCCTTGCGCTGCAGGGAGGCGCGGGCATGTTCCACATCGGCCAGCACCGCCCGCAGCCGCCGCCGGATCGTGTGCGGCGGCTGGCTGCAGAGGGCCTCGAAGGCCTCGCTGGGGCTGAGGTTGGCCTCGGCCGCCAGCTCACCGGTGAGCAGCAGCAGCAGCTGGCCCAGTTGCAGGGTGAGGCTGCCGCTGAGCAGGTCGGGTTCCAGCCGCGCCAGGCTGTCGATCGCCAGCAGCAGCTCCTGCTGCAGCATCCATTCACGGCCGTCTTCGCCGCTATAGCGGCGGATCATCGTCGCGATCGCCTGGCTGCCCTGGGGCTGGCTGATCAGGGAATCGCTGGTGTAGTTGCGGCCCACCACCACCTGCTTCTGCCGCACCAGCAGGTCGGTGAGGGCATCCTCCAGCTGGGGATGCACCATCCCCATGGCGCCGGCGGCGCGGCGCACCACGTTCCAGTCGGCCTCCACCAGCCCGCGCCGGTACACCTCCTCCAGCAGCACCATCAGCCGTACCGGCGCCCCCTGCTGCGGACCCTGCAGCCGGGCATTCGGCCCCAGTCGCCGCCCCAGCAGTTCCAGCACCTCCGCCTGTTCCGGCAGGGAGGTGCTGTGCCACAGCCGTTCGGCCAGATCGGCCACGGGGATCTCCTCGAGCTCCTGCTCCTGGCGTGCCGTCAGCGGCGCCCCGCTCAAGCTCGGCGGCAGCAACGTGTGCTGGCGCGGCCAGAGGTCGCAGCTGGCCACCGCCTGGGCCGGCAGATCCACCACACTCGCCTGGCTCACCAGCTCCCCGAGGCCCGCCAGCTGCACCGGCACCCCCTCCAGCACGCCGCTCTGCAGCTGCTGTCCCAGCTCGATGAAGGCGGCCGGATCGTGGCGGAACGGCCCCGCCGCCACCGGGATCAGCAGCAGCGGTGAACCGGGTCCGCGCCAATGGCGCCGCAGCAGCCGCAGTTCGCTGGCCACGCTGTCCACCAGCTGCTGGGGGTCATCCGCCAGGTAGAAGGTGTTGTCCTCCAGCACTGCAGGCAGGAAGGCGATCAGTTCATGGCCCTGGCGGTAAAGGCGCGCCGTGGCCATCGTTTCCATCCGCACCGACGGATGGCCGCCCAGCCCCAGGCGCCGGTTGGCGCCCACCGCCGCCAGCCGCTGGGCCAGTTCGCGGGAGCCCGCCACCCGCGGCCCGGCCCCGTCCACCGGCAGCCCGGCTTCCCTCAGCGCCGCGGCGATCCCGGCATCGGCCGGGGCCAGGGCCACCAGCACCTCCGCCGACCCCAGGGGCGCCGGCCGGCGCCGATGGCTGGGGTCGAGGTCGGCCGGTTCGATCAGGCCCTGCAGCAGCAGGTCAGCCAGCCAGGTGAGGCTCTGGGTCCAGAGCAACGGCACGTTTTCATTGGCCTGGCGCGGCTGGCTGCCGGGGTTGCGACGCTCCGCTTCGAGCGCTCCGGCCGGCACCAGGTAGAGCTCCGGCAGCAGCGCCACACCGTTGGCCTCCACGCTCAGCTCCCGCAGCCGCTGGCGCCAGCGGCGGGCTTCGCTCCAGCGTTCCTCGCAGCAGGCGGTGATCAGTTCATAGGCGATGAACAGCGGCCATTCGCACTCGATGTGCTCGAACTGGGCCAGTTCCTCCCGCTCGTAGTGCAGCCGGGTCACGTCCTCCACCACCGTCTGGTGGCCATCGCGGCGGAAGCGCTTGTAGCCGTAGGCGCCCCCCAGCTCACTGCGGATCTTGGCGCGGGTGCGGGCCACCAGCCGTTCGTCCTCCACCGCCCAGGCGGGATAGCCGATCACCGCCAGGCAGGCCGAATCCACCTCCTTGCTGGCCGATTCGCGCGGCAGCAGGCTCTGCAGGGCGCGCCGCAGCCGCACGATCGCATCGTGGGGAATGGTGAGGCAGCAGCTGCCATCGCCATGGGGACCGTAGAGATCCAGCCCCTCCAGCGCCTCCAGGGCGGCCTTCACCATGCCGATCGAGCTGGCGTTGCGTTCCGGCAGGCCGTGGTTGCCCTTGTCGCCCCGTTCCCAGATGCCGTAGTCGGCCACCCGGTAGGCGCGGGCCACGTAATACACCAGGTTCTGGATGAAATCGCGCTCGTGGCTGCTCTGCACCACCACCAGTCCGGAGCGGGTGAGCTGGGCCAGCTGCAGCAGGAAGAGGGCGGTGGCATCGAGCTGCAGGTGCCCCCAGCCGTCGTCGGGCACCACCGGATCGCCTGTGGCCGTGTCGAACTTGGCGTGGATCGCATCCAGCGGCGCCAGGCTGGTTTTGAAGCGTTCCACCTTGGCGGCCTGGCGCAGCATCGACCCCAGCAGGCCCCGCATCAGCTGCAGCACCCGCTGCTCCAGTTCGAACGCCCGCCGGCTGGCGCCACCGAGGCGCCGGTGGGCCAGGGCCAGCCCCCAGACGCACTGAATTGAATACACGCAGTCGCGCACCCAGGCGTCGCCGTAGTTGCCGTGCACGGTGTTGGCGGTGCTGGCGGGCAGCAGGCCGCTGATCGGGTGCTGTCGGCTGATCACCACCGCGTCGATTTCGGCGTCAAGCCGTTCGAGCAGTTCCCAGGCTTCGCTCTCGGAGAGGCAGGCGGGCGCGTTGCCGGCGGGATCGTCGATGGGGGAGGAAAGGGGCGAGGG
>Ga0207954_1000053_pt1 | contig 33979 bp, 39 predicted proteins | sample CryBogmetaGMA0M_FD_184547 | JGI IMG/M metagenome (GOLD analysis project Ga0207954, IMG submission 184547) | Freshwater microbial communities from Crystal Bog, Wisconsin, USA - MA0M (SPAdes) | ecosystem: Environmental > Aquatic > Freshwater > Lake | place: Crystal Bog, Wisconsin, USA | collected... | reverse complement strand
CAACTACGACAGCTTCACCTTCAACCTGGTGCAGTACCTCGGCGAGCTGGCTGGCAGCCACCCGCTGGCGGCGGAGCTGCGGGTGGAGCGCAACGACGCCCTCAGCGTGGAGCAGATCCGGGAACTGGCGCCGCGGGCGATCCTGATCTCCCCCGGGCCAGGCGATCCGGACCAGGCGGGCGTCTGCCCGGCAGTGCTGGAGCAGCTGGGTCCGACGGTGCCGATCCTGGGGGTGTGCCTGGGGCACCAGTGCCTGGGCCAGGTGTACGGCGGGCGGGTGGTGCGGGCCCGTGAGCTGATGCACGGCAAGACCTCGCCGGTGCACCACAGCGGCCAGGGGGTGTTCGCCGGGCTGCCCGATCCGCTCACCGCCACCCGCTACCACAGCCTGATCGTGGAACGCGAGAGCCTGCCGGAGTGCCTGGAGATCACCGCCTGGCTGGATGACGGCACGATCATGGGCCTGCGTCACCGCAGCTATCCGCACCTGCAGGGGGTGCAGTTCCACCCGGAAAGCGTGCTCACCGAATCGGGCCACGCCCTGCTGGCCAACTTCCTGCGGGAAGCCTCGGCCCATCACTGCTAGTTTCGCGCCAGCGCAGGCCCGAGGGCCCCTGAGATTTCATGGCTGTTGCAAAGCAAAGGACCGCTGTCCTGGCCGGCATGGTGGCCCTGGCCGGCCTGCTGGGCGGGGCGGCGGCCCAGGCCGGTGGCGGCGGCGTCACGATCACCAGCTATGGCCACAGCGCCCTGATGATCCAAGGCGGCGGCGCCCGGGTGCTGCTCAATCCCTTCCAGGCGGTGGGCTGTGCCGCCGGCCTGCCGGAGCCGCGGGTGAGTGCCGATGTGATCCTGGCCAGCAGCCGCCTCAAGGATGAAGGGGCCGCCGTGGCCAACGGCCGCCTGCTGGTGCGTCCCGGTTCCTACAAGGTGGCGGGCCTGGCGATCGAAGGCATCGCCAGCGCCCACGACCGGGTGGGCGGGCGCCGCTTCGGCCAGGCGACGGTCTGGCGCTGGAGGCAGGGGGGCCTGGATTTCGCCCACCTGGGCGGCAGCGCCGGCCGGATCAGCCCCGACGACCGGGTGCTGCTGGGTCGCCCCGATGTGCTGATCATCGGCGTGGGTGGCGGTGCCAAGGTGTACGACGGCAGCGAAGCGGCGGAAGTGGTGCGGGAGCTGGGGGCGCGGCGGGTGATCCCGGTGCAGTACGGCAACCGCACCCCCTCGGAGCGCTGCGACCAGGGCCCGGTGGAGCCCTTCCTCAAGGCGATGGCGGGCAGCCGCGTCAACCGGCCGGGGCGCACCCTGAGCGTGGCGCCGCCGGTGGGCGATGCCACCGTGATCGAACTGCTGCGCTGAAGGCCGTGCCCACGGCTACGGGGCAGAACGGCCGAACTGCCTAGGGTCCGGCCGATCCGGGCCTGGAACCATGAAGTACCACCCGCCCGCGCCACTGCCCACTCCAGCAGTTGCGCCCCAGCGCTGCCTACGCATCGCCATCGTCGGTGCCGGCAGCGCCGGCCTGCTGCTGGCGGTGCTGCTGCAGCACCAGGGCCATGCGGTGACGGTGTTCGAGAAGGCGGAGCAGCTCCGCACCGACGGTTGCGGCATCCTGCTGGTGCAGGCGGGCTGTGCGGCGATCGCCGCCGCCGGCCTGGACGGCCTGCTGGAGGAGGTACTGGCGGCGGGGCTGCCGGTGCGGCGCTTCGTGGTGCGCAACCTGCGCGGCGACCAGATCGAAGCCAGCCCGGTGGAGCGCGCCGACGGCGAACTGCCATCGCTGCTGATCCCGAGGCCGGCGATCATGGCGGCCCTGGCCCGGCGCCTGGAGGCCGGCAGCCTGCAGACCGGCAGCGCGTTGCTGCACTGGCAGCGGCCGGCCGGCGGCAGTTCCGGTGACACAGCCGGCGGGGTCGAGGCCCATTTCGCCGATGGCCAGGTGTGGCAGGGGGATCTGCTGGTGGGGGCCGACGGCCTGTTCTCACGGGTGGCGCCGCTGCTGGTGCCGGAACGGCGCCTGCACTACCTGGGCGATCGCGTCTGGCGGGGGGTGGTGGAGGACGCCAGTTTCTGCCGCGATGGCGATTTCTACGTCTATGCCCGCGGCCGGGGCATCTACGCCAATGTGTTTGACCTGGGGAAGGACGGGGCGGGACAGCCCCTCACCCACTGGGGCCTGTTCCAGGAGGAGCCGCTGCCCGAGAGCCGCGACGAGCAGCGCCGGCTGTTGCAGGAACCACTGCCGGAGGGGGCCCTGGCCAAGCTGCCGGCGGACCTGGCCGAGCTGATGCGCCGCACGCCGGCGGAGCAGATCGTCGCCAACTGGTCGTTCGACATCGACCCCCTGCCGCGGATCACCGGCCCGGGGCTGGCCCTGATCGGCGATGCCGCCCATGCGATGAGCTCCTCCCAGGCACGCGGCATGACCGCCGGCCTGGAGGACGCCGTGAGCCTGGCGGCGGCCCTGGCTCAGGAGGCCAGCCTGACGGAGGCGGCCTCGGCAGAAGCGGCCCTGGAGGAGGTGCTGGCGGCCTACGCCGCCGAACGGCTGCCGGTGGTGCACCGCTACCAGGAGCGCAGCCGCGCCGTCAGCGCCCGCACCGGCCGCCAGCGCGCGCCGGCGCGGCAACCGGCCCCTCAGCCCAGCGCCTCGATGCGGCGATAGGCCTCCCAGAACTGCTGCAGCTGCTCCTGGGTGCCCAGACTGAGGCGGAAGCTGCCGTCGATCAGGGGCTTGCCGGCCATCGAGCGCACCAGGATGCCCGCCTGGCGGAGGGCATCATCCACGGCGGCCACGGGCTGCGAGGGCCAGATCAGCAGGTAGTTGCCGCCGGCCGCATGGTGGCGCACCCCGCTGGCCCGCAGGCGCTCCAGCAGCCAGGCGCGGGCGCGCAACACCTCGGCCACGTAGGCGTCCACATAGGCCTGGTCGGCCAGGGCGGCATAGGCGGCGGTGACGGCAAAGCTGTTGACGTCGTAGGGGCCGGTGACCCGGCTGATGCGATCCACCACCGCCGCCGGACCGATCGCGAAGCCGATGCGCAGGCCGGCGATGCCGGCGGTCTTGGAGAGGGAGCGCAGCACCAGCAGGTTGGGGAAGGCGGCGAAGGGATCGCCGCCGCCGGCCCGCTCCGCCAGCAGCGGCAGCACGCTGTCGCCGGTGAAGGCTTCGTAGAGCTCATCCACCACCACCAGGGTGGCGGGCGAGGCGGCCGCCAGCTCCAGGATCAATTCCGGCGCCAGGCGGGTGCCGGTGGGGTTGTTGGGGTTGCAGAGCAGCAGCAGCTTCGGCGGGCTGGCCAGGGCGGCGCGCAGCTGGGCCAGGGGGAAGCTGAAATCGGGCAGGTTGTAGGGGATCGCCTCAATCGCCATGCCCTGCATGCGGGCGCAGGGGGTGTAGTAGCCGAAGGTGGGGCTGGTGGTGAGCAGGCGATCGCCGCTGGCGCCGTAGGCCTGGAACACCGCATGGATGGCGGCATCGACGCCGTTGAAGATGCCGACCTGGGCGGTCGTCAGCCCGGCGCCGGCCGCGGCGAGGGCCGCCAGCAGCGCCTCCCGCAGGCCGTCGTATTCGGGATAGATGGCGTAGTGGTCGCTGGGGATGGCGCGGATCGCCGCCACCACCTGCGGGCTGGGGCCAACCGTGTTCTCGTTGAAGTCGAGCCGCAGCAGGCCGCGCCTTCCCTCCAGGGGGGCGCTGTAGGCCTGCAGGCTTTCCACCTCCGGCCGGGCCGGGGGCGCCTGGAATGGGGCGGAGCTGTCCATGGAGGGACGCTAGAGGGCGGGGCAGCAGCTGGAGCCGGGGGATGTGCTGTTGTCGATCAAGGGCGGCCTTGGCAAGGTGGCCATGGTGCAGGACCTCGAGCACCCGACGGTGCCCGGTCAGGCGTTCTGCGTCGTCCGCCAGCGGCCGAATGCCCCCCTCACCCCAGCCGCTCTGGTGCAGTATCTCCGTAGTGCCGTGGGGCAGATCCTTTTGGACAAGGCAGGCCAGGGAACGGTGGTGGCCTTCGTGCCCATGAGAGAAGTGAAGGGCTTGCCCATCGTGATCCCCAAACCCAGCGAGCTCGGGCGTGCCGAGGACCTGGAGCAGGAGAGTGTGGCCCTGAGTCGGGAGGTCGAAGAACTGAATCGCCGCCTGCAGCGCCTCTCACGGCAAGGCTGGCTGGAGGACATCCCCCCAGCCCTACTGGCTGGCGCCCAAGGGGAGGCTGTCTGAAACCATGGCGATCCGCAAATCCGAGCTCTATTCCAAGCTCTGGGCCAGCTGTGATGAGCTGCGTGGCGGCATGGATGCCAGCCAGTACAAGGACTATGTGCTGGTGTTGCTGTTCATCAAATACATCAGCGACAAGTACGCCGGCCAGCCCTATGCACCGTTGGTGATCCCGGAGGGTGCGAGCTTCTCCGCCATGGTGGCCCTCAAGGGCAAGGCGGAGATCGGCGATCGCATCAACAAGGAGATCATCGCGCCGCTGGTGAAGGCCAATGATCAGCTGAGCCAGAGCGATTTTCCCGACTTCAACGACCAGGCCAAGCTGGGCAGCGGCAAGGAGCTGGTGGATCGGCTCACCAATCTGATCGCGATCTTCGAGGCGCCGTCGCTCAATTTCTCGCGCAACCGCGCCGATGACGACGACATCCTCGGGGATGCCTATGAGTTCCTGATGCGCCACTTCGCGATCGAAAGCGGCAAGAGCAAGGGCCAGTTCCTCACGCCTTCGGAAGTGAGCCGGGTGAAGGCCGAGGTGCTGGAGATCCACAGGGAGCCCACCACGGCAGCCACCACGGTGTGCGACCCCACCTGCGGTTCGGGTTCGCTGCTGCTCAAGGTGGCCTCCAGGGCTCCCACGCCGATCACGCTCTACGGCCAGGAGAAGGATGCGGCCACCAGTGGCCTGGCCAGGATGAACATGATCCTGCATGGCAACCCCACCGCGATCATCCGGCAGGGCAACACCCTGGCCGACCCCAAGCTGCTGGAAAGCAATGGCGAAGGCGAGCAGCTCAAGCAGTTTGATTATGTGGTGGCCAATATCCCGTTCTCCGACAAGCGCTGGAGCACGGGCCTCAATCCGGCGAAGGATCCCTGGGGTCGTTTTGAGGGCTTCGGGATCCCGCCCGACAAGCAGGGCGACTTCGCCTACCTGCTGCACATCGTGCGCACGCTCAAGAGCACGGGTCGCGGCACCTGCATCCTTCCCCACGGGGTGCTGTTCCGGGGCAATGCTGAAGCCGAGATCCGCAAAAATCTGATCCAACGCGGCCTGATCAAGGGCATCATCGGCCTGCCGGCCAACCTCTTCTATGGCACCGGCATCCCCGCCTGCATCGTGGTGATCGACAAGCGCGATGCGGGGAGCCGCGAAGGGATTTTCATGGTGGATGCCAGCAAGGGCTTCAGCAAGGATGGCCCCAAGAACCGCCTGCGCGAGCGCGACATCCACAAGATCGTGGATGTGTTCACCCGCCAGCTGGTGGTGCCGGGCTATTCCTGCTTGGTGTCCAACCAGGAGATTGCGGGGCACGACTACAACCTCAACCTGCCCCGCTACATCGACAGCAGCGAAGCGGAAGACCTGCAGGACATCGAGGCCCACCTGCGCGGCGGCATCCCCGAGCGCGACATCGACGCACTGGAGGCCTACTGGCAGGTGTGCCCGCAGCTGCGCGAGGCGTTGTTCCGGCCGCTGCGTCCGGGGTATCTGGAGCTGGCGGTGGCACCGGCGGAGCTGAAGGCCACGATCACAGCCCATCCCCAGTTCGCCGGCTTCCTGGCGGGGATGGCCCAGCATTTCCAGGCCTGGAAGCAGGGGGCGGCAGCGCAGCTGCTGGCTCTGGAGCCGGGCTGTCATCCCAAGGACGTGATCCGCGAGCTGAGCGAGGGCCTGCTGGCCCACTACCAGGGTCAGCCGCTGATCGACGCCTATGCGGTGTACCAGCTGCTGCTCGACCAGTGGGCCGAATCGATGCAGGACGACGTGTATGCGATCAGCGCCGACGGCTGGAGGGCCGAGCCCACCCGCGTGATCGAGACCGACAAGAAGGGCAAGAGCAAGGACAGGGGCTGGGTCTGCGACCTGCTGCCCAAGCAGCTGCTGGTGCGGCAGCTGTTCGCCGATGAGCTGGAGCTGATCGAAGGGCTCACATCCCAGCTGGAGGAGGCCAGCAGCCGCCTGGCGGAGCTGGAGGAGGAACACGGAGGCGACGAGGGGGCGTTCGCCGAGCTGGAGAAGCTCAACAAGGCCAACATCAACGCCCGTATCAAGGAGATCAGGAGAGATCCCGAAGCCGCCGAGGAGTTAGCTGTGCTGCGGGAGTGGCTGGAGCTGAGCGAGGAGGAGGCCGCCACCAAGAAGGCCCTCAAGGCCGCCGAAGCCGAATTGGACGAGCTGGCCTACGGCCGCTACGACAGCCTCACCGATGCGGAGGTGCGCGAGCTGGTGGTGAACGGCAAGTGGCTGGCCACCCTGGAGCAGGCGGTTGCCGCGGAAGTGGAACGGGTGAGCCAGCAGCTCACCAGCCGCCTCAAGGAGCTGGGCGAGCGCTACGGCGAGGCGCTTCCGGTGATCACCGAAAGAGTGGAGGAATTAGAGGCTCGGGTGGCCGGGCATCTGGAGCGGATGGGGTTCTCATGGAACTGAAGCCGGGCTACAAGCAGAAGGAGGTGGGGGTAATCCCGGAGGACTGGACAGCAGTAGCGCTAGAAGCAGTTACCACACACATCGGGGACGGCTTACACGGAACTCCCGTGTATACAAGAAATGCAGATTATTATTTTATCAATGGCAACAATTTGAGTCATGGAAAAGTAATCATAACCCCCGACACCCAGGCGGTTGACCAGAAGGAATTTGACCGACATCAAAAGCCACTCTCAAATCGTTCAATTTTGATGTCAATCAATGGAACGATTGGAAATTTAGGATTATTTCAAGGTCAGCCTATCGTTCTCGGTAAAAGTGCTGCTTACTTAAATATCAGGACAGACGTATCAAAGCTTTATGTTTATCATGTGCTTCAGTCTTCTTGCGTTAGGCAGCAATTTTTTGATGGGTTAACGGGTTCTACGATTGGAAACTTAGGCCTGTCAGCTATCCGTAGCACGTGCATACCGCTTCCCTTGAACGATTCTGAGCAAACCTCCATCGCGAAAGCGCTGGGCGAAGTCGATGATTTACTGTATTCACTGGATCAGCTATTAATCAAAAAACAAAGCATCAAGCAGGCCGCCATGCAGGATCTGCTCAACGGCAAGCGGCGGCTGCCGGGGTTTGAGGGGGAGTGGGAGGTCAAGAGACTGGGGGATGTCGTTCAGATTCGCAAGGGGCAACTCATCACGAGCGATGCGGTATTGCCTGGGGATATCCCCGTAATTGCTGGGGGGCGGCAGCCCGCCTACTACCACGCGGCCGCAAACCGGAATGGGCGGACAATCACGATCAGCGCCTCAGGAGCGAGCGCCGGGTTTGTCGCGCTCTACGACGAACCGATCTTTGCCTCGGACTGCTCGACTATCAGCGAGGCAGAAAGCTACTGCATAGACTTCCTATTCTATCAACTGCTGAGCAAACAAAAGACGATTTACAAGGCGCAGACTGGTGGAGCGCAGCCACATATCCACGCTAAAGACCTGAATCCCCTCTTGTTCTCGTTCCCGACCCTTTCCGAACAATCTGCTATCGCCGCCGTCCTCTCCGACATGGACGCTGAACTCGCTGCTCTGGAAGCCCGTCGAGACAAAGTCCATGAGCTCAAACAAGGAATGATGCAACAGCTCCTCACCGGCAAGATCCGCCTGACATGAAGTTCTCGACACAATCCAAAGCTATCTCCTCTGCCGCGTGTGTCAGCCATCAGCGCACCTGGATGCCTGCCCGCAGCTCACTGGCTAACCTGCCACCACAAGCACACGCCCTTCACCACCACTCCCCCGAAGCCAGGTCATGCTGATCAAAGAGCTTCACATCCAGAACTTCCGCCGCTTCGAAGACCTGAAGGTGTCATTCGAAGACGATTTGACGGTGCTGGTGGCTCGTAATGGCCATGGCAAGACCAGCATCCTTGATTGCATTACTGTTCTGCTCGGGCCCTTTGTGGGTGCATTTGATCTGGGGCGCTCCAGTCGCTTTTACCCACGCGATGCAAGGCGTCACTTGGATCCCAGCACTTTGGAACCCAGGGAGGACTGGCCAGTACGCGTTGAAGGCATAGTCGCGTTTCCGGAAATAGAAGATACCCTAATCAAGAACAGTCTCCATGATCGAAGGATTGCACGAGAGCTGCCTGGCCCGAAAAGCCACACCACAATACGCGAGGTGGCGGATCTTACAAAGTATGGCAAATGGCTACAAGAGAATGTTCATCGCCTACAATCAAATGTCCTGCCCGTAGTTGCCTATTACGGCACTGGACGTCTCTGGAAAGCACACAAGAATCTCGAGCGTAAAAAGCTATTGAGTGAAAATCGTTCACTTGGCTACGAAGATTGCCTTAGCCCGGCATCTAATTTCGTTCAGGTCCAGCAATGGATGGCAAAGGCAACCATGCTGAAGATTCAGGAAGCGGAGCGTTTAGAACCACCACGCGCTCTGATTATGGCGACAAGGCTAATCGCTATACAGACCGCCGTAGATTCCGTTCTGGAGGAGGAAGGCTGGTCTCAGTTTGGCTATGGTTTTGACTTTGAAGAGCTGACAATGTTTCATCCAGATCATGGTCGGCTTCCCGTTAGCCAGATGAGCGATGGAGTTAGAGGCGTTGTCTCTCTTGTGGCCGACCTTGCATTTCGATGCATGCGCCTGAATAGTTTCTTTGGCCATATAGCTCTAGAAAAAACCAACGGAATCGTGTTGATCGATGAAGTAGATCAACACCTTCATCCTGGTTGGCAACAGCGCATCCTTCAGGCTATTCGCAGAGCCTTCCCGAAGATTCAGTTTATCGTTACTACCCATAGCCCTGAGGTGTTGAGCACGGTGGACTCCCAGCAGATTCGTATTCTCCAGGATGGAAAGTGCTTTGCAGCGCCACCTGGTGCGCTTGGTGCGGAGAGTCAGCGACTCTTGCAAGACGTTCTGGGTCTAAAGGATGCGCGACCACCAATCCCAGCAGTAGATGAATTGAAAGAATATCTCGCGCTGGTTGATCAAGAACAGTGGGACAGCAATCGCGCCAAGGAACTCAGGGCTATCCTCGATACACGCTACCAAGGCTATGAACCTAGTCTGCTTGAAGCTGACCTTCATATTGAGAACCGGATGTGGGAGAAAGAGATGCCATGAAGCGAGTTGCCAAGTCGAATGAGCCCCACGAGTTACTTGCCTATCGCCAAGCCCAACCGTTGAGCAACTGGGAAGGGATGCGGAACGACGCCTTGAAGGGTGGCATTCAGGCCTATGACGCGATCGTGGCTGCGCTGGAAGCTGATCAAGGCTGGATCTGCGCCTACTGTGAAATCAAGATTAGCCGATCTGCCAACACCACTCGTGTTGAGCATTTTGTTCCCAAGGCGCTGCCTGACCCAAGCATGAACTGGGCCCTTAACTGGGACAATCTGCTGGCTACTTGCATGGGCGGCAGCCAAAGAAGAAACGATCCTCGCCACTTCCTTGAGCCCCCCATCGAAAATCTGAGTTGCGATGCTCACAAGGAACGAGCACTAGGCACCATCAATTGCCATGGCTTTCTTCTTAATCCCCGCTTTCTTCCTGCAATGCCGTTGCCAATGCGGCTTGAGCACAGCACCGCACATTGGCATGTTGATGAAGCGAAGGCGAACGCCATCAGCATGCCTGGCAATACGCACGCAACCATAGGCGAACTGGTTGACGAAAGCATTCAAATTCTCAATTTGAACTGCACTCGGCTTGCACGTGCCCGCCTGGCCATCCTTCATCAGCTAGAGCGCGAGATCCAGCAAGCTCACAGGGCAGGATTAGACAGATCTGTTTTCATGGTCAACCTCTGCAAGCGCTATCTTGGGCCGCGTTATCGCGAATTCTTCTCTGTGTACCGATTTCGTCTTGGTGATTTTGCGGAGGTATATCTCCAGAGTATCGGTTACAACGGCTGAGCCATGAAAATCTCCACCATCCTCGACCACATCGACAGCGGCTCCATGGCCCGCTTGGTGGCCCTATGACCCGCCACGGCATCTTCCTCAGCAGCGTGCAGAAGGAGTTCGCGGCCGAACGCCTGGCCCTGCGCGACTTCCTGCAGGGAGATCCCCTGCTGCGGCGCTTCTTCGAGCCGGTGCTGTTTGAAGACCTGCCCGCCAGCGACCGCCGCGCTGACGACCTCTATCTGGGCCTGGTCGACCGTTGCGAGCTCTACGTGGGCCTGTTCGGCAGCGAGTACGGCAGCGTGGATAGCGAGGGACTGTCGCCGACAGAGCGGGAATTCCAGCGGGCTGGTGAGAGCGGCAAGACGCGCCTGATCTTTCTCAGGGCCGCCGACGACACCAGCCGCGATCCGCGCATGCTCGCCCTGATCCACCAGGCCGAAGCCTCCCTGGTGCGCCGCCGCTTCGCCACCACCGCCGAGCTGATCGCCGGCCTCTATGCCGCCCTGGTGCAATGGCTCGACGACAACCAGCTGATCCGCAGCGGCCCCTTCGATGCCTCTCCCTGTCCCAACGCCTCTCTGGCCGATCTCGATGCCGACCGCATGGCCTGGTTCATCGACCGGGCCCGCCAGGTGCGCGGCTTCCCCCTGCCGCCCAATGCCTCCGCCAGCGAGCTGCTCACCCACCTCAACCTGCTCGCCCACGGCCAGCCCGTACATGCCGCCGTGCTGCTGTTCGGCCGCCAACCTCAGCGCTTCCTGCTCAGCAGCGAAGTGAAGGCCGCCCACTTTCACGGCACCACCGTGACCAAACCGATCCCCTCGTATCAGGTGTTCAAGGGCACGGTGTTCGAGCTGGTGGATCAGGCCGTGGATTTCGTGCTCGCCCGCCTCAACTTCGCCGTCGGCACCCGCGCCACTTCCACCCAGGTGCCTGCCGCCTACGAAATCCCGCCGGAGGTGATCCGCGAAGCAATCGTGAACGCCGTGGCCCACCGCGACTACACCAGCAACGGCAGCGTGCAGGTGATGGTGTTCGCCGATCGCGTGGAGATCTGGAATCCCGGCAGCCTGCCGCCTTCCCTCACACTCGCCCAGCTGCGCCAGCCGCACGGCTCCGTGCCTGCCAACCCCCTGCTGGCCGAGCCCCTCTACCTGGCACAGTACATCGAACGCCTCGGCACCGGCACCGGCGACATGATCCGCCGCTGTCGCGAGGCGGGCCTGCCGGAACCGGTTTTCAGCCTGGACGACGGCTTTCGGATTGACCTGGGGCGGCCCCTGCCCATGGACGCCACCCAAGAAACTACGGAAGAAACTACCCAGGAAACTACGGTTGAAACCACTCAAGACACGGAGCACGCCAGCCGGGGCCCTCGCAGGCCCCGCGAGCGGATCCTGGCGCTGATGCAACAGCAACCCACGATCACCGCCCGCGAGCTGGCGGAAGCGCTTGCGCTCAGCTTCGATGGGATCAGCTACCACCTCAAGAAGTTGCGTGCCGAGGGCCGCGTCCGCCATGAAGGCCCCACCAAAGCCGGGCGCTGGGTCGTGATCCCTCCAACCCAACAGGAGACGCCATGAGCGGCATCGGCTTCGAGCGCACCACCCAGGATCGGGTGCTGGGCCTGTTTCAGGAGAAGCTGGGCTACCGCTACCTGGGCGACTGGAAAGACCGAGCTGGCAACAGCAACATCGAAGAGCCCATCCTCAGCAACACCCTGCAGCGTCGCGGCTACAGCGACGCGGAGATCAGCGGGGCTCTCTATCAGCTCCGCAGCGCAGCCGATGTGAGCCAGGTGGGCCTCTATGAGGCCAATCGCCGCGTCTACGCGTTGTTGCGTTACGGCGTGCAGGTGAAGGCCAGCGCCGACCAGCCCACCAGCACCGTGGCGCTGATCGACTGGCACAACCCGGAAGCCAACGACTTCGCCATCGCTGAGGAGGTCACCCTCAAGGGGAATCAGGAGCGCCGGCCGGATCTGGTTCTCTATGTGAACGGCATCGCCATCGGCGTGATCGAGCTGAAGCGCAGCCGCGTGAGCATCGGCGATGGCATCCGTCAGAACCTATCCAATCAACAACCGGAATTCAACGCCTGGTTCTTCGCCACCAACCAGCTGGTGTTCGCTGGAAACGACTCCGAAGGGCTTCGCTATGGCGCCGTCCATACTCCTGAGAAGGTCTTCCTTTCCTGGAAGGAAGATGAAGCTGACAACAGCCAGCTGAAGCTGGACAAATATCTCACGAAGATCTGTCGCAAGGACAGACTGATCGAATTACTGCGCGACTTCGTGCTGTTTGATGGTGGCATCAAGAAGCTGCCGCGTGTCCATCAGTACTTCGGCATCAAGGCTGCCCAGAAGCATGTTCAGGAGCGCCGTGGTGGCATCATCTGGCACACCCAGGGCAGCGGCAAGAGCATCGTGATGGTGCTGCTGGCCCGTTGGATCCTGGCCAACAATCCAAACGCCCGCGTGGTGATCGTCACCGACCGCGATGATCTCGACAAGCAGATTGAAAGCGTCTTTGGTGCTGCGGGTGAAACCATCCAACGCAGCAGCAGCGGCAAGGAGCTGGTGCAGGCTCTGAGTCAACCCACACCCCGGTTGCTCTGTTCCCTGGTGCATAAGTTCGGCGTGCGCGGTGTCGATGATTTCGAGGCCTATCTCGAACAGCTCCAGGCCCAGCCCAGTCCAGCGGTAGGGGAGCTGTTCATCTTTGTGGATGAATGCCACCGCACCCAGAGTGGCAAGCTTCACCGCGTGATGAAGGCCCTGCTGCCCGACGCCGTCTTCATTGGCTTCACCGGTACGCCGTTGCTCAAGAAGGACAAGGCCACCAGCCTGGAGGTCTTTGGTGGCTACATCCACACCTACAAGTTCAGTGAAGGCGTCGAAGACAAGGTAGTCCTCGATCTGGTCTACGAAGCTCGGGACATCGACCAACGGCTCAGCTCGCAGGCAAGGGTCGATCAGTGGTTTGAGACCAAGACTGCCAATCTCAACCTTTGGCAGCAGCGTGAACTCAAGCGCCAATGGGGAACCCTCCAGAACGTCCTCAGCTCAAAGGCGCGGATGAACCGGATCGTTACCGATATCATCTTCGACTTTTCTCTTCAGCCACGCCTAGTCAGCCAGCGCGGCAACGCCATTCTGGTGGCCTCCAGCATCTATGAAGCCTGTCGCTATTTCGAGCTGTTTAATGGCACCGAGATCAAGGGCAAGTGTGCCGTGATCACCTCTTATGACCCCAAGGCTGGCGATATGAGCAAGGAGGAAGTGGGCGCCAACACCGAAACGGATAAGCAGGTCATCTTCAACACCTACGAGCGCCTCCTTCAGGGCATTACCCCCCAGCCGGGTATGAGCCGCACCGAAGCGTATGAAGAGCGGGCAAAGGATCTCTTCATCAACCAGCCGGCCCAGATGAAGCTGTTGATCGTGGTCGATAAGCTGCTCACCGGATTTGACGCCCCATCCTGCAGTGTCCTCTACATCGACAAGTCGATGCAGGATCACGGCCTCTTCCAGGCCATCTGCCGCACCAATCGCCTGGATGGCGAAGACAAGCCCTACGGCTTGATTGTTGACTACAAGGATCTGTTCAAAAAGGTCGAAAATGCCATTGCGGTGTACTCCAGCGACGATCTGGATCATTCCTCCGGTGGGCCTGATCCCGATGTGCTCCTGCAGGATCGCCTCACAAAAGCCAAGGAACGCCTGGATGAGGCTTTGGAGCGAGAAGCGCTGCTGGCCGAGCCCGTGGCCCCGCCCAGGGATGAGCTTGCCATCCTCCACCACTTCTGCGGCAACACCGAAAGCCCTGCGGATCTGCAGGAGCGTGAGCCTCTGCGCATGGCCTACTACAAGGCTGTGGCCGAGCTCACCAGGGCACACGCCGCACTGGCCAATGAACTCACAGAAGCTGGATACACCACCAGTGAGGCTCATCGGATTACACAACAACGCGACAAGGCACTCGATTGGCGGCAGGTAATCCGTTTGGCAGCAGGAGAAAATCTCGACCTCAAGGCCTACGAGGCCGACATGCGTTTCCTGATCGATGCCTACATTGAAGCCGATCAACCACGCAAGATCTCTGCCTTCGACGACGTCGGCCTACTGGAGCTGATCGTCAAGACGGGTGTCGCTCAGGCCATCAACCAGAGCTTTGGAGAGTCGAGCAGCAACAAGAAGGCGGTCCAGGAGGCCATCGAAAACAACATGCGCAGCAAAATCATCAGCAACCGTGCTCATGATCCCGCTTTCTATGATCGGATGTCGCAGATTCTCGTTGAGATCATCCGGTTCCGCAAGCAACAAGCTGACGCCTATGAGGAGTACCTGCGGAAGATCGCAGAACTGGCCCGCCAACTGCATCAGCAAACCGCTGACAGCACCCCTGCTGAACTGGATACCCCTGGTAAGCGGGCCCTATGGAGCAACCTCAATGGCAACCTCGACCTGGCTCTCCGGGTTGATCTCACTGTGCGCCAGGTCAGACCTGACGGCTGGCGTGGCGTCCAGGCCAAGGAGCAGATCATCAAAGCTGCTCTATTCGGCCTGCTTCAGGATGCAGCCGAGGTGGAAAGGTTGTTTCAGGTACTGGTGGCACAGCCGGAATACTGATGACGCAGGCTTACCCGAGTCATCAGTTGCTGATCGGTGCTATGCCCGTGGAGGTCACCATCAAGCCCATCAAGAACCTGCACCTTTCCGTGGTGCCACCCGATGGGGCGGTGCGCATTTCAGCGCCGCAAGGGATGAGCCCAGATCATGTGCGTTCTTACGCCATCGGCAAGCTGGGCTGGATCCGAAGGCAGCAAGCCCGATTTTCAGCTCAGCAACGCGAGAGCCCCAGGCTGATCATCGAACGTGAGTCCCATGCGCTCTGGGGCCAGAGGCTGCTGCTTCACATCGAAGAGGTGAATACCGCGCCGCGGATTGAGGTTCACCCCAGACATCTGATCCTTTACCTCCGGCCTGGTTCGACTCTGGAAAAACGACGGAGCATCCTGGCAGCCTGGTACCGCAATGAGTTGAGAAAGGAAGCAGCAGATCTGATCGATCACTGGCAGCAGCGACTGGGTGTACAGATCAACAAGTTATTCGTTCAGGCGATGAGCCGCCAGTGGGGCAGCTGTAATCCGGGAACGAGAAATATCCGCCTGAATACGCAGCTAGCCCAGAAGCCCCTGGCCTGTCTCGATTACATCGTTCTCCATGAGCTGGCTCACCTAAGGGTTCCAACTCACGGAGAGGAGTTTGTTGCGTTGCTTGATGCCTTGCAGCCAGACTGGCAGGAACGGCGGCGCTTGCTTAACAATTTACCCATCCTTGAAGGCTGACACGTTCGCCAGGGCTAGCTGCGCTGATGGCTCAGGCCAGGCGGTAGGCGTCGGCACTGCCTTCTTCGTAGATCCAGCCGTTGGCGCCGAGGTGCTCGCAGATCTCGCGCTCGAAGGCAACTTCGTGGTGGAGGCTCATCGGCTCAGCTGCTGCGGAAGGCCCACCTTTTGAGGTGGAGCTTAGGCCGGCAAGGCGTAGCAAACCCGGGGGTTATGCCGTCACTGCATAAGCCTCAGATTGTTTCTCGCTCGGCTTGCTCCTGAGAGCCGCGCTCGTCAAGGAAATCGCTGCTTGCCCGGAGCCCCTGCACAAAAAAGCTGTCCCAAAAGAGGCCCAGCGAGGCGGCATCAAGGGGGCTACCTGGAGAACTGCCTGATGGGGGTGGCGCAGGGGGATGGCCCATGGGGAACGCTTCAGAGCAAAGCCCACAGCTCCGCCAAGCACGAGTTGAAGAATGCCGGTGCTCCAGTCGATCCGTTTCTCCGGCACTGGCCGAAACAGGCTGAACATGATCAGCAGGGCAGCGAAGCCGGAGGTGGCGGCGATCATCCAGACCGCCATGCGCTCGATGCGGTGGCGCTGGGCTCGGTCGGCTGGGTGCTCCGGCGTTCAGATCTCAATCCCGCTGATGGCCGCCTGCAGCTCGCGGGCATAGGCAGCGGTGATGTCGTCCATCAGATATTCACCAGAGTTTCCACCTGATCCCCGTGGGCAAACTGCAGCCTGGCACCGGCTGACTCCTGTTTCTTGGCGAGCATATAGAGCGCAAGGGCACGACGGAAGACGTCGGTCTTGGTGAGCCCTTCGGCAGCAGCAAGGGCTTCAAGGCGCTCGTTGACCTGATCACTGAGGCGGACCTCAAGACGGGCATTGGCCATGACGATACCGGAATTGATACGTTGATCTTACGGGGATTTGCCGGATCAGGCTCGGGACTCCGACCATGACGGGAGAGATCACGACCCAAGCACCTCCACCAGACACCGCAACCCCGGTGCTCTGGCGAGGCGGGCATCGGCGGTGAGCAGGGGCGCGTCCAGCTGCTCAGCCAGGGCCACATACAGCGCGTCGTAGGCCGAGAGGTTAGTGCGCAGCTCCCAGGCCCGGGGCCAAAGGGAGCGACTGGGGTGACGGCGCAGGCCGAGGCGATTCGCGGTGGCCAGCGCCTGCAGGGCATGACCTTCCTGCAGCTGGTCGGCCAGGACCAGCCGGCGCAGTACCGAAAGCAGCTCGGCATCGATCAATTCGGGAGCCTGCAGGTTGTCGCTCGCCAGCCGCGCCCGCGCAGGGCCGGTCACCAGCAGGGCATCGACCAGCACCGAGGCATCGATCACCAGCATCAGCGCTCGGCGCGGCTTTCGGCCAAAGCCTCCAGGATGCTGGCGCGCTCAATCGGCAGAGAGGGCAAGGCGTTCAGCAGCTCGGCGTTGTCAGCGCGGCGGGCGGTTTCGGTGAGCTCCTGGAGGGCGAAGGTGCTCAGGGGCAGGCCGGCCTGGGCAGCGAGCTTCTCCAACCGTGCGGCCACGTCGTCGGGAACGTGGCGGATGTAGAGGGTGCGCATCGCCTGGGGCTGCTTGCTGGCTGCTAGCAGGCTAGGGCGCATGGTCGAGCCTTGGTGCTTGGGGTGGCCATCCCGGTTCCTGCGGGGATCACGCATCGTTCTCGCCAGTCTCCGGCGGGATCTCGCCGCTGATCAGGGCGAGGAAGGCCCGCAATCGGGCTCGGTTGCTGGCGGAGGGGTCGAGCTGGACTCGGGCGGAAAGCACAGCCGCTGTATGGAGGCGTTCAAGGCGTTCCACCTGGCGCTTTCGACTTCGAGCTGCGCGTTCTCGGCTTTCAGCTGCGCGATTTCGATCTCGATCTCGCGCACGGGTCGCCAGTTGAGCGTCGCGCCCAAGTGGCGCGCTGTATGACACAAATTCGACAAGAACTGTCGCCACCGAGGCAAGGATGAAAAGGGGTCCCCATTGCTGTTCGAGCTGGAGGCTTGTACCGGGGAGGGTGATGTGGTCATAAGAGGAGAACAGGGCGATCAGGCCGAGCAGCAGGCCGCCGATGGCCTGAATGAGACCGAGCCGATCGAGGCCGGGCCAGGGACGCTGGGAGTCCATTGATTCTGGCGGAGCCGCAGGTGGCTGGCGGGCAGGGCCCTCGGGATCGGGCATAGGCTTGGAGGCTGAGGCAGAGATGGGGGCGCGAAGCGGGAGTCGCTGCGGATCCCTCTTCTCCAGTGCCACCATCGCGCTGGGGCGGCCCTGCGGCAAAGCACGAGAAGAGCGACGACATCTGGCAGCGCCGATGGGCTGAGCGGGACGAGTGGCATCTCCCAGCCAAAGGGGCGTGGCCTTGAAGTCGATCTATAATGGCCCCATGACAAGCCTCCAATCCATCGAGGCTGCCGTTGAGCAGTTGGCCCCCGCGGGACGTGCCCGATTCAGGGTCTGGTTTGAGCGGTTTGATACGGCGGACTGGGATCAGCAACTTGAGCACGACGTGGAAGCCGGCACCCTGGATTGGCTGGCGGAGGAAGCCTTGACTGATCTAGCGGCCGGCCACTGCCGCGAGCGTTGAATGCCAGCTGAGGGCGTGGATCGAAGGACACCTTTCAGCCGCTGAAATGGAGTAATATTGGAAAGTTGTACATTGGGAGTCCCGCAATGTCAGCCCTATTGAAGAGTATTGAAGAGCAAGCGAGTGCCCTCAGTGCCGAAGATCGCGCCAGGCTTGCTGAGAGCATGCTGGAGTCACTCCAGCCTTTGATCGCTGACATTGAAGCCGCCTGGGCCAAGGAGATTGAAGAGCGCGTCAGTGCATTTGAGCGAGGCGAGCTATCTTCATCCTCTGCAGATGAGGTTTTTGCCGAAGCCCGCCAAACACTGCGGTGAAGCACGCACGCTTTGTTGATCCCGCGAGGAGCGAGTTGCTTGCCGAAATATCTTATTACGAAACCAAAGAGCCAGGACTTGGTGAACGCTTTCTTGTTGCCGTTCAAGAAGCAACGGCTCGTGCCCTTGCCTATCCCCTCACAGGCACACCGGCTTCAGCGCGTACGCGACGAATGTTCCTGAAGGACTTTCCGTTTGCACTTGTGTATCGCCCCGACAACATGGGGATCGTTGTTTTTGCCCTGGCTCATCACGCGCGCCGCCCAGGCTACTGGCACGGCCGGATGGATAATCGCTGAAAAGGCCATTCAGAGTCACCATGAGGGATGGTGAAAACAAGCAACCTAGGGCGATGCAGATCCTGCTCATGCGGCGCTGGCCTCTGGCACCAGGCCCCGCACATCAATCTGGCCGGTGACGGCGGCGGAGATCATCGCGGAGCGGCGTTCTTGAAGCAAGTCGATAGCCTGAGTTGCTGAGTGCTTGAGGTCGTCAATCACTTTAACAAGCTTGTTCATGCGTTCCAGTGTTTCTCTCGCCTCTTCAACAGGAGGCAGGGGCACTGACAACCCCATAAGGTTTGATGACGATATTGAAGCAAGATTTGTGCTCTGCTTTGACCTGCTAATGAAGTATAAGTTTGCCGCCTTGGCTGTCGTGTAAGCATTGAGCCATTCTCCCGAAACGGAGTGCGGTCTCACGGCGAAGACGTGGTTCTGATGTACGCACGGCTCTATCTCTCCCTGCCAAATACAGCCTCTACCAAGCTTGTCAAAGTCCCCGCCTTCGTTCATGAGTACATCACCCTCTTTCAAAAGGTACCTGTCAAGGCTTGTGGCGGGAACTGATAGAAGGTGAACCTCGTCCAGACTAAGGTACCCATCTTGTACATTCGCAACGCGCAAGTAGGGAACATCGACTGTCTCTATGCCTTCCAGGTCTTTGCCCTTGGCCATGCCTGTTTGAACGGTCGCCAGGTGCTTTAAGGGCGTTACCTCCCAATGCTCCGGCACCTCCCCCAGCCACCCCACCCCCGAATCCTTCATCGGCGCATCTGGATTCAGCCCTTTGGTGACGGCATGGGAGATCACAGCCTGGCGCTTTTCCTGCAGCAGCTCGATCAGGCGCTGCTGCTCGGCGATCAGGGCGTCGATCTTGGCGGTTTCGCGGTCGAGGAGGCTCGTCAGCGCACGCTGCTCATCCAGAGATGGGAGAGGCAATGGGAAGGATTTAATATCATCCAGAGATAGCTGTACCTTGGTGCCTCCATAGCTCTCCGATTCAAGGTATGCCTTGCCAGTGCTTGAGAGAACTGAATATGCAAGCCATTCAGGGAGCAACCTCAGCCCCGTAAGCCTTGCAAGGCAGACATGCTGGCTGACATAAGCTCTTTCCAAGCCCTGTGGCACTACTGCAACGGATCCAAGATAAGCAGTGATCGAAAACAGGACATCACCCGACGAAACCTGAGTTCGATCGCCTTCGACTCCAGGAGGAGGATTTACTCTCTGGATGTCTTCCAGGTCGATGTGGATGCTATCTCTAGTCAGATTCCCTATGCGCAAGAAGACGGGGCCTTCCTCCGAATAATATTCAGCCCATCCACGAGATCCGCTTGTTAGGAATGCGATTTCTCTTCTGGCTTCAATAACATTCCAATGCTCCGGCACCTCCCCCAGCCACTCCACGCCACTGTCCTTGTAGGCAGGGTAACGGGGGAAGCTCATGGTTGATCCTCCCTCCAAACACCGTGTTGCACCCTCAAAACCTGGCCATCAAGATTAGCTAGGGAGCTTGAGATGATCATGCTCTCTCACTCCAATAGCCCGGCTCTCGATGGAGGTGCATCACCGCCAGAATGTAGATCTCGGTTTCCTCGTAGTAGTCGATGGCGTGATTCAGCTCAGCCTGAGCGTCTGGATGAAAGTTGGCAAGCATCACCCGAATCGATGCCAGATCTCATCAAAGACAACGTCGCCGGCCACCGGCTGGACGCTGCCCGTCCGGATATCCTGCAATCGTTTTGTGGCGAGACTGGTCCATTTTTGGTCGACTTCTGACGCTGTCTGATTGAGAGATCTCAGCACGCTGTCAGCAACTCGCGCGCGCTCCTCTACGGGTAGCGATTGGATTTCCAGAATTAAGTCGTCGATTTTCATGGTTTAGATCCTTCTCAATTCGCTGCCTCCAGCTTAGCCCCTCTTCCAGGCACCGGCTCTTGGGATGGCGTTTTCTTGGCGGAACAAAGTGCCTCGCCGGTTGGTCCGCGGAATCCAACAGCCAGAATCGCCTGCAGGCTGTAGTGGCTGATCTCACGGGCCACCTCACGTTTGCCCTCGAGTCGAACGATCCGGAATTTCCGGATGGTTGAATCCTCATCGAGCTCTTTGTCTTCATAGATATTGAGAAGATGCTCGTTAATCGTCTTGACATCTTTTTGATACAACTCCGCGATCTGCGCCTGCGTCAGCCAGATGCTCTCGTCTTCAAAGCGGCACTGGATTAGGGTTTTGCCAGCCTCGGTCTGATACAGGATCAGATCCGTGGCTGGACTGCCAGGAAAGCTCATGGCAAAAGCTCTTCCTCTGGAAGCAGCCGTTGCAGGTTGGCCCGCACGCCGCTGCGATCACATGCCGCCAACGGGCCCAACTCTCCAAGAATCAGGCGCTCATCCAGGCTGAAGAGCTTCAATCGCACGCAGCAGGCCTCCCTCAGACCTGCTGCGGCAAGGTCCTGAATGGGCCAATCCAGCGGCCAGCTGGAGCGCCTTGCCGTTGTGATCATCGCCAGCAGCACATGGACTGAGCCCCGCTGGAAGTCCGGCTCGGAGATCACCAGCGCCGGCCGGCGCCGCTGCACGGCGCGATCCGTGAACGAGAACGGCACGCGGAGCACCGAAAAGGGCTCAAAGGTCGGCAAAGGCTTCCTCATCCTCCGGCGATGCCCATTCCTGCAGCCCGGCCTCGACGCCCCGCAGGTAGGTGAGATCCAGAGGGGTCACCAGCCGCACCCGCACGCCGCCATCGTCCAGATCCCAGCGCAGCTGATCGCCCTGCCGCAGCGCCAGGGCCTCGCGGATCGCCTTGGGAATGGTCACCTGTCCCTTGGCGGTGATGGTGGCGAGTTCGGTGTCCATGGGGCTTAGCCAGGTCCGGCTAGCTCTGCCTTGTCGTTTAGTCAGCTTACTTCCTTACTTCTTTACCGCAAGCCAGCCCTGCCAAGGGCTTCCAGGAGCAGCGGGAAACCGACACCCCTCCAAAAGCGGGATCGCCTCCGCCTTCACCGAGCGCCAGAAGGGGGAATCGCCATGCTTCGCCAGCAGGGCCTGGCCGGCCACCAGGGGCTGCAGGGGCATGCGGAAGTGCTGCAGAGCCTCAACACCGCGTCGTAGGCATCCAGCAGGCGCTTGTCGCTCAGACCCATCACCAGCAGATCCACATCCGAACGGCGGCTGGCGGTGCCCCGCGCCCATCTGCCAAACAGCCACAGGCCCTGCGGCTGGTGCCGCAGCATCAGGTTTTCCAGAGCCGGCAGCAGCTCTGCTCGCAGCGCCAGGGGCAGGTTGGCGGCTTGGAGGGCGCCGCGGGCTTATGGCCGCTCAGCCGGCATCGGCCTGCTCCTGGGTGGCAGCCGGCTCCGCGTCCAGTTCGGAGCCCTGAAGAATGCGCAGTTCACCATCGATCCGCACGGCGATGCCAGTGCCGGTCTGGCGGGCGATCTCGCGGGCCCGTTGGCCGGCGCGCACCAGGGCGTCGGAGACCCGGCAGAGGTCGGGGTCATCGAGATGGCTTTGAAAGCCGCTGGTCATGCATGCACTCCCTCGGCCACCAGAACGGGGCCACGGCCACCATTATCGATCAGCTGCCAGGTGTCGACAGCAGGCCGGTAGGTCCGCTCGAAATTGGTCAGCCCGAGAGCAAACCTGCGCTGAATCACCGGGAGAGGGATGGCATGCCCACCCTGGCTGACGCGAAGCTGCACGCGCTGGATCGCTTCGTCGGCACTGTGGAGCCTCAAGAAGATCAGCTTGACGTGATACCCCTTGAGCCGCCATGTCGAGATGCGGCGAAGATAGCCTTTGCCTGCCAGCGTCGTCTCAAACGCAAAGCTGACCCCGGCGTCCGCACACCGATCGATCTCCTCCAACATCAACCGCCCCGCCCGTCGGGCTACAAGTTCCGGCGCAAAGGGCGACAGGCCGGCCGCAATTAGATCGGCATTGATGAAGGTGGTGATGCCAACTTCTACAGGCAGATACTCCCTGGCGAAGGTGGTTTTGCCAGCACCGTTCGGCCCGGCGATGATGATGATGCGTTTCTCATTGCTGTACCGCTCAGCCACTCAAGCCCCCGATCATCTCCAGAATCCGATCCGTCACCTGCTTCAGCTCGGCATCGATCACCTCCAGGGGCCGGGGCGGCGTGAACACATAGAAGTGGCGGTTGAAGGGAATCTCATAGCCCAGCTTCGTTTTCTCATGGTCGATCCAGGCATCGCTCACGTGCGGCAGCACCTCGCGCTCGAAGTAGGTCTGCACGTCTTCGCAGAGCGGCACGTTTTCGCTGTCGCGCAGGCTCGAATCGGCCTGGGGTTGGCCTTTGGCCTTGCCGCGTTGGCCTAGCACCACGTGGCCGGCCTCATCGCGCAGCGGGCGCTCCACGGTGATCGTGCGGTAGCCGAAGTCTTCGTTGCGGAAGATCTTGCTGATCGGCTTGCCGTCCTTCTCGGCTTCCTCGAACTTGCCGAAGAGCTGGGTGATCGTATCGATGTGCTCGCCACTCAGCTCTTTGCGTTTGCTGCCCAGGCTCTTACGCATTTTCTGCCAGAAGCTGGAAGCATCGATCAGCTGCACCTTGCCCTTGCGCTCATCGGGTTTGCGGTTGCTAAGGATCCAGATGTAGGTGCTGATGCCCGTGTTATAGAACATATCGGTGGGCAGGCCGATGATCGCCTCCACCAGATCATTTTCCAGCCCATAGCGGCGGATCTCGCTCTCCCCTGAGCCCGCCCCGCCGGTGAACAGGGGCGAGCCATTGAGAACGATTCCGAAGCGGCTGCCGCCATCTTTGGCCGGGCGCATCTTGCTGATCAGGTGCAGCAGAAACAGCAGTGAACCATCGCTCACCCGCGGCAACCCCGGCCCGAAGCGACCGGCGTAGCCCAGGGTTTCGGCTTCCTTCTGCACCTCCTTCTGGATCTTCTTCCACTCCACGCCAAAGGGTGGATTGGAGAGCATGTAGTCGTACTTCTGATCACCCAGCTGGTCATCGGAGAGGGTGTTGCCGAAGCGGATGTTCCTGATGTCCTGCCCCTTGATCAGCATGTCGGCCTTGCAGATCGCGTAGCTTTCCGGGTTCAGCTCCTGGCCGCTCAGCACCAGCCGGGCTGAAGGATTCATCCCCACCAGATGCTCCTCGGCCACGCTGAGCATGCCGCCGGTGCCCGCCGTGGGGTCGTAGAGGCTGCGCACGATGCCGCCCTGGGTGAGGGCCTGGTCGTCTTCGATGAAGAGCAGATTCACCATCAGCCGGATCACTTCCCGCGGCGTGAAGTGCTCCCCGGCGGTCTCATTGGACTCCTCTGCATGCTTGCGGATCAGCTCTTCATAGACCAAGCCCATCTCGGCATTGCTGACCGTGTCCGGATGCAGGTCGATCTGTGCGAAGCGTTCGCACACCATGTAGAGCAGGCCTGCCTTTTCGAGTCGGTCCAGCTGCAGGTGGAACTCGAAACTCTCGAAGATGTCGCGCACTGCCGGCGTGAAGGCCTGGATGTAGCTGCGCAGGTTTTCACCGATGTTGTCCTGATCGCCTATCAGCTGCTTCAGGCTCAGGCCTGAGGTGTTGCAGAAGGCCTGCCCCGCCACCCGCAACAAAAACGGCTCGGGATCCAGCCCCTGGCCTTCGCGCAGTTTTTTCTCAGCCAGCACCGCTTCCTTGCTGGGCTCCAGCACGCAATCAAGCCGGCGCAGCACCGTGAACGGCAGGATCACCTTGCCGTAGTCGCTGCGTTTGTAGTCGCCACGAAGCAGGTCAGCGACGCTCCAGAGGAAGGCCGAGAGGTTCTGCTTGCCGTGGCCTGCCAGGCCCACGGAACCACCACGACCCCGGCCCGGCTGCAGTTGACCTGTGGCGACAAGGGTGGCTTTCACCGCCTCGAAGGTGACTTCGTCCCACCCCAGCAGATCCCGCAGCCGCCCGTTGCCCGCCGAACCGCCCAACGCTTCGAGGGCACCCAGAAACGCCAGCTGTTGATCGTCGGGCTCCATCCAGCCGCTGCTCCGCTGCACCATGCCGGCCAGTCTGGGCCTCAGCGGTTGATCAGCCCCAGGCCACCGAGCAGGCCAGCCACGGCCATGAACCACAGCGGCGAGATGCGGCTGCGCAGCATCAGCACGCACACCAGCAGCGACACGATCACCCCGGGGGTGTTGGTGTCGGCGGTCTGAAGGATCTTGTAGCCGACGGCGAAGAGGATGCCGAGGGTGATCGGGCCGAGGCCCCGCTCGAAGGCCAGCCGCCAGGGGGAATCGCGCATCTTGTTCCAGCGCAGGCAGGCCACCACCATCAGCAGGGTGGAGGGCAGCAGGATCGCCAGCTCGGCTCCGTAGGCGCTCAGCAGCGCCCAGAAGGGCCCCTCCGGCCAGCCGGCCCCCATCCCCAGCAGCCCCACCAGCATCGAGCTGGGGCCCGGCGCCGCCTCCGCCAGGGCGTAGAGGTCGGCAAACTGGGAGGAGCTGAGCCAGCAGAACTGGTCCACGCTGATGTGGTGGTACTCCGTGAGCAGGGTGTTGCCGCCGCCAAGCGAGAACAACGACAACCCCAGGAAGGTGGCCATCACCTGCAGCAGGTGGCCGAGATCATTGAGCCGCATCGGCGTGCAGTTCGCGGCATGGGCGGCGCTGGTGGCCAGCAGCTGGGACAGCAGGGTCATGGCTCGCGCTCCGCCGGGGTGGCCCCCCGGGGCCAATACCAGGCCATCGCCAGGGGGCCGGCCACCAACACCAGCGGCACCATCCGCACGTGGAACACGGTCATCGCCACCAGGGTGGCGACCGCCAGCAGCAGGGCCACCGGATCGCCGCGGTACTGGCCGAGGATCTTGAAGCCCATCGAGAGGGCCATGCCGGCGGCGGCGGCCACCACCCCGGCAAGCACCCGATCCACCGCCGGCAGGGTGTGGAAGGAGAAGTAGGCCAGCCCCAGCAGCATCAGCAGCGTGAACGGCAGCAGCAGCATCCCGGCCAGGGCCACCAGGGCGCCGGGCAGGCCGTGGTGGAAGGTCCCCACGTAGACGGCCATGTTGATCTGGTTGGGCCCCGGGAACAGGCGCGCCACCGTGAGGCCGGTGAGGAACTGCTCGTTGCTCAGCCAGCGGCGCTGCTCCACCACGATCCGCTGACTCCAGGCCGACAGGCCGCCGCCGAAGGAGGAGAGCGCCACCTGGAGCATGCCCACAAACAGCTCCCGCAGACTGGGCTCAGTCATGGACGAAATGGGGATCGGGGGGCAGTTCGCCGGCCTCATGCAGGCTGGGATCAAGCGGATCGGGGGCCATGTAGGGCCGGGCCTCGCGCCAGTCGGCGCGGAAGGTGCTGCGCAGCCGTTCCACCACTTCGGGGGCCTCGCTCTCGATACCGAGTTCGCGCCGGATATCGAAGGCGCTGCGGTCGATGTTCATCGAGCCGGTCTGGGCGAAACGGCCATCCACCAGGATCAGCTTGGCGTGCAGCTTGAGGTGTTTCTGGCGCCGAACCTTCACCCCGAAGCGTTGCATCACCCGCAGCGAGGAGAAGGTGTCGTAGATGTCCCAGTCGCTGATGCCGTGCTTGCCGCCGCAGAGCAGACGCACCTTCACCCCTCGCTCGCGGGCGCTGATCACCCGCTCAAGGATCACCGCATCCACAAACTTCGGGTGCTGGATCCAGAGGGAGCGGCTGGCGGCATCGATGATGCGGGCCATCTGGCCACGGCTGTGGGAGCTGCTCCAGACCAGGCCCACATGGAGATCGGGCTCGAAGAAGGCGCGCTGCCAGTCGGCCTCGAAACCGGCGATCACCTGCTCGACGACGGCAACGTTATGGGAAACAATCCCGTAATCGCGGGTCTGGATGAAGTATTTATCAGCCAGATTGAAGGTGGAGATCAGCACCGCATCCCGATCGATCACCATCGACTTCTCATGGGTCACCGGGAAGGCCTCATGGGTCCAAGCCACGTCGATGCCCGCGCTCTGGAGGCTGGCGAAGGCCTCATCGTTCCAGCGGTCGCCGCCGGAGGTGTGGGGGTTGAGCATCACCCGCACCTCCACCCCCCGGCCCTGGGCGCGCAGCAGGGCCCCCATCACCGCCTCCGACTGGAGCTTGAACTGCTTGAGCAGCAGCTGCCGGCTGGCCGCGTCGATCAGCTCAACCACCGCGGCCACCCCGTCATCGGGCATGACCAGCAGCCGCTGGTGGTGCGGGGAGGAGGCGTCCATGGACGGTACGGAAGTCGCCTCTTTTTAGGCCAGAACGGGGCAAGGGGCCTGCCGCCTGGGGAACCTGCCGGCGCCGGCGCGGGTCAGCCTGTACACCGGCCCCTGATCTCGAGGCCTGAAGCTTCAGGAACTGGTCGCTCTCCTGGCCGAACAGGCAGGGCTTCCGGGCCGCCTGGCCGGATTCCGGCCAACTGGACCCTGAGCGAGCAGGAGCGGGTGCTCGCCCTGGCGCGGCTGCGGCGCCGCATCGGCGCCAGCAAGCCGGCGGCCTGAAATCAACCTGCCGGCTCAAGGAAGGGGTAATCGGTGTAACCTACCGGCCCGGGGCTGTAGAAGGTCGCCGGGTCGGGGGCGTTGAGGGGCGCGCCGCGGCGGAAGCGCTCCGGCAGATCAGGATTGGCCAGAAAGGCATGGCCGAAGGCCACCGCATCCACGGCTCCGGCGGCGATCGCCGCCTCCGCCTCGGCGGCGCTGTAGCCCATGTTGGCCACCAGTACGCCTCGGTAGTGCTGGCGGGCGGGGGTGAGCACGTCGCCCTGCTGAAGCCCGAGAAAATCGCTGCGCATCAGGTGCAGATAGGCCAGCGGCAGGTCGTTGAGCCGCTGGGCCAGCCAGCTGATCAGGCCGATCGGATCGCTGTCGGCCATGGCGTTGAAACTGTTCAGTGGCGAGAGCCGCAGGCCCATCAGCGGCGTTTCGGCCGCCACCGCCTCCAGCACCTCAAGCAGCAACCGGGCCCGGTTGGCGAGCGGGCCGCCGTAGGGGCCGCTGCGCTGGTTGCTGCCATCCCGCAGGAACTGATCGAGCAGGTAGCCATTGGCGCCATGCACTTCCACGCCGTCGAAGCCGGCGGCCATGGCCTTGCGGGTTGCCAGCCTGAACCCCTCCACGATCCCGGGCAGTTCCTCGTCGCTGAGTTCGCGGGGGAGGGTATAGGGCTGTTTGCCGGCGGGGGTATGCAGCTCCTCCCCTTCGATGGCGATCGGGCTGGGTGCCACCGGCTGGCGGCCCTTGTTGAGCAGCGGGTGACAGGCGCGGCCGCCATGCCAGATCTGCAGCACGATCCGGCCACCAGCCCGGTGCACCGCCTCGGTGGTGAGCCGCCAGCCCTCGATCTGGGCCTGGTTGTGGATGCCCGGCTCATGCCAGAAGGCCGAGTTTCCCTCCATGGCCATGGTGGCCTCGGCGATGATCAGGCCGGCCGCGGCCCGCTGCCCGTAGTACTCGGCCATCAGCGGCCCGGGCCGATGGCCCTCCTCGGCGCGGGCGCGGGTGAGCGGTGCCATCCAGATGCGGTTCGGCAACTCCAGGGGCCCCACGGCCAGGGGGGAGAACAGCGTGGTCATCGGGATGGGGGCAGCGGCGGCCCAGGGGCCGGGGATGTCTGGATTATGCGCGGGTCGGCGGCGGTCGCGGCCCTGGACCCGCTCACATCCGATCCAGGGTGGGGATGCCCAGCAGCCCGAGTCCCAGCTTGAGCGTGTCGGCCGTGAGCCGGCAGAGGGCCAGCCGTGATTGCCGCGCCCCGGCGGGGGCCTTGAGCACCGGCACCTGGTCGTAGAAGCGGTTGAACACCTGGCTGAGCTCAAACAGATAGGTGCAGAGCCGGTTGGGCAGCAGCTCCTCCTCCACCTCGGCAATCACCGCATCGAAGCCCAGCAGGTGGCGCACCAGGGCCCACTCCTGGGGTTCGCTGAAGCTGGGCGGCTGATCCGGATCGGCAACGATGCCGCTGATCTCAGCCACCTCGCCGCTGTTCACCCCATCGCCGCCCTTGCGGGCAATACCGGCGATCCGCACCAGGGCATAGAGCAGATAGGGCGCGGTGTTGCCCTGCAGGGCCAGCATCCGATCAAAGCTGAACTGGTAGTTGGTGGTGCGGTTCTGGCTGAGGTCGGCGTACTTCACCGCCGCCAGGCCCACGGTGGTGGCCACGTGCTGGATGAAGGCCTCGTCCTCCTGGCGGTCCTCCTCGGCCAGGCGGCGGCGCAGGTCGGCTTCGGCCCGCTCCACCGCTTCATCGAGCAGATCCTTCAGGCGCACGGTATCGCCCGAACGGGTCTTGAGCTTCTTGCCGTCTTCCCCCTGCACCAGGCCGAAGGGCACGTGCTCCAGCCGCGCCCCCTCGGGGATCCAGCCGGCCCGCGTGGCCACCTGGAACACACCGGCGAAGTGGCTGGCCTGGCCCGCATCGGTGACATAAATCAGCCGGCGGGCGCCATCGCCGGCCGGGGCCGCGGCGAAGCGATAGCGAATTGCCGCCAGGTCGGTGGTGGCGTAGTTGAAGCCACCATCACGCTTCTGGACGATCAACGGCAGCGGCTTGCCCTCCTTGCTGGTCATCCCCTCCAGAAACACGCAGCGGGCGCCGTCATCGGTCACCAGCAAGCCGCTGGCCTCCAGGTCGACCACCACCGCCTCGAGATAGGGGTTGTAAAACGACTCGCCCCGTTCCGTGAGGCCCACATCGAGGCAGGCGTAGATCTGCTCGAACTCGCGCCGCGACTGCTCGCAGAGCAGCTGCCAGGCCCGGCGGCTCACCGCATCACCCGCCTGCAGCTTCACCACCTCCTCGCGGGCGGTGGCCTGGAAGGAGGGGTCGTCATCGAAGCGCTGTTTGGCCTGGCGATAGAAGGCCACCAGGTCACCCAGGTCCACCGCATCGGCGGTGCTGAGTGCCTCGGGCGCCACCTGCTTGAGGTGGGTGATCAACATGCCGAACTGGGTGCCCCAGTCGCCCACATGGTTGAGCCGCAGCACCGGATGGCCGCGGAACTCCAGCACCCGCGCCAGGGAGTCGCCAATGATTGTGGAGCGCAGATGGCCCACATGCATCTCCTTGGCGATGTTGGGGCTGGAGAAATCGACGATCACCGGCTCAGGAGCGCCACCGCCGGGCCCACCATCGCCCGGTTGGGCACCAGCCGGGCCCGCCGCCACGGGCACCCCCAGCCGGGGGTCCGCCAGCCGCAGGGCCACCTCCGCCGCCAGCCGTTCGGGCCTGATGCTGAGGTTGAGGAAGCCGGGGCCGGCGATCTGGGGCTCCAGGCAGAGGGCGGTGAAGGCGGGATCGGCCTGCAATTGCTCCTTGAGGGCCGTGGCGATCGCTCGGGGCGGCTGGCCGAGGCTGCGGGCCAGGGCCAGGGCCCCATTGGCCTGGAAATCCCCGAATTCAGGTTTGCTGGCCACCACCAGCTGGGGATCGAGGCAGCTGCCCGCGGCGGAGGCGGCCGCCGCGGCCTCGGGGAAGGCCCGCTCCAGGGCCGCCTGCAGCTGGCTGGTGAGGGCGTGAAGGACGGTCAGCATCGCGGATGGAAGGGAGCCGCGGCGCGGCCGGCACTGGTTCCGATCATCCCGCGGCGGGCAGCTCCAGCAACGACTCCAGCCCGGCGAGCACCACTTCGCTGGTGAGCTTGATCCGGTAACGGCAGGCCTGGGTTTCGCTGCAATCGAAGCTGCGGTGTTCCCAGTATTTGTTGCTGCCGGCCCCACCACCACAGACGCCGAAATAGCTGCATTCGGCCCGGCAGCGCTCGATGCCGGCCCGCAGATCCCGCTCAATCAGTTGGAACTTCTCGGTGGCCACGATCGAAGCCAGGCTGTCGCGTTGCACATGGCCGAGCACGAAATCCCCATACTCCTCGGTATGGACCGCCAGCAGTTCGGGATCAAAAGTGGAGAAATTACCGCGACAATCCACATTCACAATGGCGAATGGATTGTTCATGTCGGTGTGATCAATGCGGCTTTCGCTGTGGGCGAGGTAGCAGATGCCCGCAAATTCCCGCACCCGCAGATCCTGGGGGCGTTGCTGCCACAGCTCCCAGAAACGCTGCAGAAAGGCGGTGTAGAGCGCTTCGGCGTTCGGGCGACCGAGACTTGACTCGGCATTCTCCCCCTCCGTTTCCTCCATGTTGAAGCCCACATCATGGATGCCGTGATCCACGAAGAACTGGAACATCTCGTCGGGGTGATGCAGGGCTTCTTCGGTGAGCACGCAGATCACCTCGAAGGGAATCTCGCGGCGCTGCAGGGCGGCGATGCCGCGCATCGTGGCGGCATGGCTGCCCAGACCGGTGCGGGTGCGGCGGTGGCGGTCGTGCAGGAAGGCCGGCCCATCGAGGCTGACACCCACATGGATGCCATTGCGCTCGAAGCAGTCGCACCAGGCGTCGTTGATCACCATGGCGTTGGTCTGCACCGACTGGTGAATCTCCAGGGGACCACCCCCCCAGCGCTCCTGGGCCTGGCGGATGCGTTCGCCGGCTTCGTCGTAGAAGGCGATCGGCAGGGTCAGCGGTTCACCCGCATGCCAGAGCAGGGTGAAATCACCTCCCACGTAGGGACTCTCGAGCACCCGCTCCAGGGCCGCCTCCAGCAGCTCCATCGACAGCCGCTGGCGGTCGCTGCGGCTGGGCAGATAGCAGTAGTCGCAGTCAAGGTTGCAGTAAGGGGTGGGCTGGATCACCAGCAACTGCAACGGGCCGTAGCCCTGGGGATTGCCCGGGGATCGGTTCAGCAAGGGATCACCAGTAATTGCGCCAGCCACCGCCGTTGCGGAAGCCACCGCCGTTCAGGAAGCCGCCATTGCGGAAACCACCGTTGTAGAAGCCGCCGTTGCGGAAACCGCCGCCGTTGAGGAAGCCGCCATTGCGGAAACCACCATTGCGGAAGCCACCGCCACCGTTGGCGAACACCCAGGCGAGCTTGCCGTCGACGGCCTGACGGCCATTGGCTTCGCCGGGATCGGCGATGGCCGCCAGATCCCGCTCGCGCAGGGCGGCGCTGATGCGGCTCAGGCGGGCTTCGACGCTGTCGTCGGCCGCCGCGGCTCCCTGCTGGGTGGCCTGGGCGGCCGGCGGGGCGTCATCGGGGCTGGCCTGGCCGGCCAGGGCCCCGGTGGGGGCAAGGGCGCCGAGGAGCAGCAGGAAACCGAACAGGCCGGAACGGGGAAGGAAGGTCATCGGTGACCGGGGGGGGAACGGCTGAAGAGGGCGGAAAGTCAGGGCTTGGCGGGCGCCGGGGCCTGGTCGGCGGGGGAGGCCATCAGCTCGCTCTGGAGCCCCTCACGGCTGAACAGCACCGAGAGGAAGAAGGCCCGGATGCGGTCGGCGGAAATGCCCAGCACGCCCTGGGGTCCGACCCAGGGATCGACGCTGGCCACGGCATCGGCCCTGCCCTCCAGATAGCCGGCCATCAGCCTGGCGATCGCCAGATTGACGATGTTGGCGAAGCCGGAATTGTTCTCCGGGAAGATGCAACCCACCCCGTAGGTCACGTAGGGCTGCTCGGGCACCAGCCGGCCGGCGGAGAGCTTGCGGCTGCGGTTGAGACCGGCCAGCACGGTGGAATCCCCCATCAGGCCGTCCACCTTGCCCTGCTGCAGCGCCGCAAAGGCGGCCTCCAGGGAGGGGAAGGACACCGCCACGGCGGCAGGCTGCAGCTCCCGGAGCACCGAAGCGCCCACCGAACCCTGGATGGCGGCGATGCGGCGTCCCTTGAGGGTGGCCGGGGTGCCATCGATGGCGGTGCTGCGGGTGAGCAGTCGCACGCCGGAGAGGGCGATCGGCAGGGAGTAGTCAACGCTCTGGTCGCGCTCCCAGGTGAAGGGAATGCCACAGGCGAGATCCACCGCGCCACTGGCCACACTCGCGACGGTGTCGGCGTTGTTGGGGGTGGCTTCAAAGCGGATCTGGGCCCGGGTGCCCAGCTGGGCACGCAGCTCGGCATCGATCCGCTTGCCCAGTTCGATGGCGTAGCCCACCGGCTGGCCTTTGGCATCAAGGCTCACCAACGGCGGACTGTCGCTGGGGCCGGCCATCACCACCTGGCCGGTGCGGAGCGCCCGCTCCAGCACGGTGCTGGCGGAGGCGGCCAGGGGCAGGCCGAGGCTGGCCAGGGGCAGGCCGACCGCAGCGCAAAGGGCCGCCAAGCGGCGGCGAACAGTCGGGCGAAGCCGTTGGCTTGGAAGCACGGGAACGCAGGCATCCTTCACGGGTTTGACGGTAAGGGCGAGGGCCCCCTCAGTCAGCATGTGACAGGAACTCTTCACCAACGCTCCGCCGCCAACCAGGTCCCGCCGCCAGCCCGGCGGGCCTGATCAAGCCAGCAGCGGCTCGAAACGCATGCTCAGATCCAGCCAGGCGCTGCGCGTGACCGGCGCGCTGCTGGAGATCAGATCGATGCCGCTGGCGGTATAGGCGGCCAACTGTTCGGGCTGCACCCCGGAGGCCTCCAGCACCAGTGATCCGGCGCCGCCCGCCGCCGCCCGCTCGGCCGCCAGCAGGCGCAGGCGCGGCACCAGAGCAAGGAGTTCCTCGGGGCTGAAGTCGTCGAGCAGCACCGCATCGGCGCCGCAGCGCACCGCCGCGATCGCCTCCGCCTCTGTTTCCGCCTCCACGATCAGCCGCGCCGGCCAGGGAGCCGCGGCCCGCACGGCGGCCAGCGCCGGCCCGACACCACCGGCCCAGGCCAGGTGGTTCTCCTTGAGCATGGCGGCATCATCGAGGCCGAGCCGGTGGTTGAGGCCGCCGCCGCAGCGCACGGCGTACTTCTCCAGCAGCCGCAGCCCCGGGGTGGTCTTGCGGGTGTCGGCCAGACGCACGCCGCTGCCGGCCAGCTGGGCCGCCAGGGCGGCGGTGGCGGAGGCGATACCGCTCAGGCGCATGGCCAGGTTGAGGGCGGTGCGTTCGCCCGCCACCAGGGCCGCCGCCGCCCCCTCCAGCTCCAGCAGCCGCTGGCCCGCCGCCACCGGCTCACCATCGGCCACCAGCAGGCGCACCTGCAGCTGGGGATCGAGCAGCTGGAAGAGGGGCTCCACCAGGATGCCGCCGCAGAACACCCCGGCGGCCCTGGTGAGCCAGTGGGCCCGGCCCTGGCGGCCCGCGAGGGCGGCGGCGGTCAGGTCGCCACGGCCGATGTCCTCGGCCAGCCAGCCGCGCAACTGCTCCCGCAACTGCGGGGTGAAGGGGAGGATGGCCGGCGGCATGGGCCCAGGGGAAGGGGACTCCATGATCCGCCCTTCAGGGGTCGGGGGTGGACGGTTTCGAGGGGCAGGGCGGCAGAAGGGGGTGTGACCGCCATCAACAAAGGCAGTGGTGGCGTTCCGACCGGTTCAGAGCCAGTAGCCCAGCGGCAGCTCCGAGCCCTCCAGGGCCGGCCAGGCGCCGAAACCGCCGAGGATGTCGGTGAGGCGCTCCA
>Ga0207954_1000049_pt1 | contig 34808 bp, 2 predicted proteins | sample CryBogmetaGMA0M_FD_184547 | JGI IMG/M metagenome (GOLD analysis project Ga0207954, IMG submission 184547) | Freshwater microbial communities from Crystal Bog, Wisconsin, USA - MA0M (SPAdes) | ecosystem: Environmental > Aquatic > Freshwater > Lake | place: Crystal Bog, Wisconsin, USA | collected... | reverse complement strand
CCGGTGCCACCAGAGAGCACAAAACTGCCCGCGAAGCGATGATCGCCGCCGCCGCCCACGGCACCGGGCATGCCGGGTGTTCCGGCCATGCCGTCGTAGCCAGCGGTGCCAGAACTACCGTCGGTTGCCGCGTAGTACTGCTGACCGAGGAACAAGCCCGAAGCGCCGCCGGAGCCAGCCGTGCCGCCCCCGCCGCCCGATCCGCCGAGGCCCTTGCTGCCCGGGGCTCCACCTACCGGAATGTCGGTGAGGAAGGCGTTGTAGGCCGGTACGCCCGCAATGCCCTGGCCGCCGCCGCCGCCGTCGGCGCCCGGCCCGCCGGTCTTGCCCACGGTGCCGCCTGTGCCGGCAGTCAGTGTGAGCGGAGCACCAAACGAGCCATTGGAATCGTTGTATCCGGTGGGACGCTCGACGCGATCCGACGGAATCGTTTGTCGCGCGATGCCTGGGCCAGCCCACTCGAGAACTTTCACACCCGGGCCGCCCCAGTTGAACCACTTGAGGTCGAGCCGGGTGAACCCCTTCGGCAGCCAGGCGGTCGCCTGCCGCGTGATCGTGCCGTGATCGCCGTCGTTGTTGACGAGGATCGATCCCGGATTCTGCGCCGCATAGCTGTAGCCGGGCTTTGCCTTGCCGCTGGCGACGAAGTCGGCCAGCGTCTGGTCGGGGCCGACGCTCGTGCGGTCGTAGACGGTCTCCCACCAGCCCGGGCTCTTGCCTTGGCCGGGTCGCCATTCCTTCCCGGTCCCCAGCACCGGCATCTGGTCGGGATTGCCTGCGGCAGTGAAGTCTTGGTTCACGTAGAGCAGCGAGCCGTCGTCCGACGTGAGCCAGAAGGTGTAATAGCCCGGTTCGTCGATCCGCACCCAGCCCGTTTCCCAGGTGCCGCGAGACTGCGGAGACTGCGGGCTCGAACCGCGATACTCAAACCCCTGCGGAACCTGGTTTCCATCTTTGCGAACGCCCGTTGAAAGCGTAGTCGACGGCCCCCACGTGGCATCGCCGATGTTGCGAGCGGTGCCTGGGTGATTGACACCCTCGGCTCGCCAACCGCCGTGCTTGCCACCTTGGCCACCCTTACCGATCTGGTACTCCCGGTACCACGCCCCGAGCATGTCGGCCTGTTGGCTCGTGCCGGCCCCACCATCGCCGCCGGCCACGGCGACGGTTGACGCCTTGCCAGCCGCTCCAAAGTCTCCAGCGGTGCCACCGTCGCCACCGAGACCGCCGCCGGCGCCTGCGCTTTGACTGACGGCAGAGGCATCGAACGTGACGTTGCTACCGATCACCACATCGGATGCCACCTCGAACGACACCGGCTTCGCACCCCGCACGATGATCTTCGAGTTGTCGGGAACCCGCAGGTCGCCGAGCACGAGGAGGTGCACGATGCCGTCGTACTCACCCGCCGCGTTGAATAGCGTGACCTTGAACGGCGTCCCGAAGATCGTGCCCGTTCCGTCCACGGCCACCGCCGTGCCGGCGGCCGTCGGGGCGTTCAGTTCCTTGAGACGGATGCTCACGGAGCCGTCGACGGCCGTCGTGAACTCCACGATCTTGGCTGCGGCCGTCGTCTTCTGGTCGACCGGCACAAAGTCACTGAGGATCTGCGATTGGTCGATCGCCACCTTCTGCTGCTTGTCGGTGCCGAGCGACACGTTCCATGCAAACCGCGTGTCAGGCGAGAGCGTGGTGGCCGACGGCCACGTGGCGAGCACGTCGTAGGTGCCAGGCAGCATGTTGCGGAACGTGAACACGTTGCTGGGCGTACCGGCGGCCCCAGGCGGCAGCAGGTCGGCGTCCTGCTGGAAGGCGCTCGTGGTGGGCGAGACCACCCATGGCGACTTCTCGTTGGCGATCCGGCCGTGTGCCGGGTCGCCGTCGCCGTTGTCGATCACGGCATGACCGGCGAGGGCGTCGATCGACGAGATGAAGTTGTCGCGAAGCGTGGCCGACGCCAGCTTCGGCAGCTGCGCGAGCGGCCGGACGTCGGTGATGCCGGCCGCCACGAGGCTTGCGGACTCCAGGCTCTGCATGCCGGCCACGGCCGCGAGGTTCAGCGGCGTGCCGCGGACGAAGCGGAGGTTGTCGATGTTCCAGCCCTGGCCGGTCGTCGCCGTGGTCAGGCCGATCCCGGCGAGATCGACGATCAGCGAGCCGCCGGGGTGCGCGAATGTCCGCGAGATCCGGTAGGTGGAGTCGTTGACGTAGCCGGGCGTCAGCGTCGCCGTGTAGCCCATGCTGTTCACGGCGACGGCTCCGGCCGTGGCCACGTTCGACGTGCCCTGTGGACCGAACTGCTGCGTGGTTCCGGACGTGGCATTGGAGAAGGTTGTGTCGAGCAGGGCGGCCCCGCTGCCCACGGGCTGAGCGTCGGAACGAGACGACATGGCGAACCGGCTCGTCACGGCAGATCCCGTCCATTGGCCGACGACGCTGAGGTCGTACTCCACGGTCACGGATCCGGCGGGCACCTGGCCGAAGTCAAGCGACACCGTCTCCGCGCCGAGCGACGGGCGGGTGAGAGCCGTCCCCGCCGTCGGAGAGAGCGATGCCTTCACGTTGGCAAGCGCCCACGACTCGTCGGCGATGCCGCTGAGACCGGAGGCTTTGAAGTCGAGCTGCAGCGGGGCGTTGCCCGGGTGCTGGAACGTCTTCGTGACCGTGTAGCGGCGGTCGCGGGCCGTCGTGCGGTCGGTACGGACGTAGCCCAGGTCGTCGGTCGACACGAGCGTGAGGTCGGCCGACGGGGCGGGGTCGCCGTCCTTGTTGGAGAACGACGTGTTGATGAGCCACGACGTGGCGTTACTGCCTGATCGGTAGCCGAACTGCCAGCGGTCGCTGCTGGTAGGCCCATCCCACGTGTCTCGGACGATCACGTCGAACGACACGGTCACAAGCCCAGCCGGGACATTCGCACCCTTGGTCGCACCGAGGTCCACCGTCACCGTTTCGTTCGAGAGCCCGAAGCCCTTCTGGGTGCCCCCCAACTCCGATGGCGTCCGCGGCACGGTGACCGCGACATTGTCAAGGCTCCAAGACTCCGATGTGATCGCGCCAAGGCCTGTGGTCGTGAACTGGATTTTGAGCGGCCCGCCGGTGTGCGCGAGCTCCAGTTGTTGGCGGACAGTGTAGTCACCCGAATAGTAGCGCCATGGGTTCGGCGACCAGCCCGAGGCCTTGGGTTGGGCGATCTGTGGGAAGCCGAGCGATCCGGTCCGGGCGCGATCCTGATCGCTCTGGAGACCGAGATGCTTGTACGACGACGTGAACCGCTGGGTGGCCTGGCTACCGCTCACGCTGTTCACGGTGAACTTCGCATTGGGCGAAGTGCTGCCGCCCCACTTCCCGATCACGTCAAGGTCAAAAGCGAGTTTGACGGTACCTGCCTCGACGGTGCCGAGGTCGAGGGTGACGGTCTCGTTGCCGAAGCCGTACTTGGGGTCGCGATCCGACGCGGCGAGTCCCTGTCGCTCCGCGTCCGAGAGACTGCGGCCGAGATATCGCGTGCTCCCGTTCGGGGCCTGCGCGAGCGTCACCCGGCCATCGCCGCCGGTGGTGCTCCATGCGATCGGTGACACTGCGACGACGCCACCGAGGTCGGCCGCCGACTCGAAGGAGAAGGTCCGCGTGGCCGTCTCCTGCGCGGCGGCGACGCGGGCGAGGAGCGTGTTACCCGAAGCCGACTTGATCGCCTGGAGGGTGCCGCCGGTCGAAGTCCAGGCGCCGTCCGTTGCCGCGATGACATCACGACTGAAGGCCTGGGGGGCCGGATCGAAGACGCCAAAGTTGGCGGAGTTGATTGCGCCCCCTGACAGCAGCACCGAGTTTGCTGCGGGACGACCGACCATCCCCGAGCCCAACATCGCCGTCGCCCCAGCGGCCGATGACACAACGGAAACAGCCGTTGTAGACGACTCCGCGGAGCCAACAGAAACGGCGGACTTTCCATCGACGAGTTTTGTGGCACCCTTCTCGAAATCAAACGTGCGGACCTCACCATCCCGAGCCGGAAGGAATGACACAGAAACGTTGTCAAGGCCCCACGACTCGTCGTTAGCCGGCAGAATCACTCCTGAAAGCTGGTTGCTGAAGTCCAGCAGTAACGCGCCGCCGCCGTGAACGATGGTGCGTTCGAAACGATAGGTTGCTGACGACAGCCAACTGCTGGTGAGGCCCCAGTACGTCTCGTTTGCATAGCCGAGGTCATTGACAGATCGCGCTCCTGTGCCTCCCGCGTACGACGGGGCAGCAGACACCGTGTTGATTCCGCCTGGATAGTGCTGCGTGGCATTAATGGGATCGGCATTCCGGAACGTCGTATCGATGATCGCCGGAGCATTACGGACACCAAAGGTCCACCGATCCGGGAGATTAACCCCGCCTCCCAAGCCATCCCACGACCGGATCACGTAGAGGTCGAAGCCGACGGTGACAGTGCCGGGATCAACGGTGCCGAGATCGAGCGTAACTGTCTCCTTACCAAACCCAAACGTCGGATCGCGGCCGAGAAACTTCTGCGATACCGGCGCCGGTGAGGTCGTGATCAGCGGCACCCCGGAAGAAGACTTCCACCATCCAGCCACGTCGTCGGTGGAATCGAACGTAAACGAGAGTGGGGCATACTGCCGGTCTGCACTGAACGACCGAAGGTTCACGAGACCGCTCACGGGCGTAAGGCTCGTGACCCGGTTGTCATCGAGCGAGAGCTCCCTCAGGTTCGTGAGCAGGGCCAAGGGCTCAACCGACCGGATCCGGTTGCCATCGAGCGAGAGCGTCTCGAGTTGCCGCGGTCCGAGGCGGCTTCCGGCATCGGCTGGATCGAACGACCGGCCCAGGGAAAGCGGCTCGAGCGACTCGATCCGGTTGTTCGCCAGGTCGAGCGAGCGGAGGTTGACCGCGTATTCGAGCCCATCCAACCGCTGGATACCACGATTACTCGCATCGAGCGTGAAAAGCCTCGCCAGGTCGCTGGCCCGAATCGGCCGTGTGAGTTGGATGACGCCCGCTGCCGCGGCTGTGGCGGCAAAACCAGTGAACGGAGAAGTTGCGTCGATAACCGTGGCAGCGCCCGATTGATACACCCCGTCGATCGCCGCACCGGCAGGCCCCGCATTCCGCGCGATGGGCGCCCCCGACTCGTCATTCAGCCTCCATAGCCCGACAAGCCCCGGCTCATTGCCGATGAGAGGCTGGTTGTATGACGCTGCGATGTCCGACGCACTGCGAGCGACGTTCCAAAGCCGAACGTCGTCGATGAACCCATTGAGCCGGGATTGGCTATAGGTGGTCTCTGCCGTCCCGCCGAACTCGAGATCACCAGTCGTGACGCAGTCCCCTGCATTGACCGCAACGGCTTTCACCTGCGTTCCGTTTACATACATCTCCATGCGACTGGCGTCACGATTAATAACACCGACTGCGTGATACCAAACTCCCTTAAGAATCGTCCCTGCGGAGGTCGCGGTGCCTTCGCTGCTACCCTGCCCAACGTACGACGACTCCATGTCCAACTGACCTGATCCATTGACCCAAAAGCCGAAGTTGCGGGCCCCACTATTGGTGGCTGAAGCGACCGTCTTCGTTACGAGCGGCGCCCACGCATTGGTCGCCGGCAGCGAATTGAGTTTGAACCAGAACTCGATTGTGATCTGCCGTTTGAGGTTGATCGGCTCAGCGTTCTTGATCGTCACGGAACCAGCGGCCGTGCCCACCATGGAGAGCACGCGATCCTGCTCAGGCGTAGCATCGAATCTCCGTGTCACGGGAATGCCCACTGCCTCCGCCACCGCGAGCCGCAGCGCGGGATCCGGAATCGCGATCGACTTATCGATGCGGCCCGGCTTCGTCTGGCCGATCGAGTCGGCGGCCACCGGGTTCATCGCCACCTCCGTGGCCGTGGTAATGTCGCGGAGCTCGCTGCCAACGAGACCCGAGGTGGAGTCGTAAGCCAGGAGCAAGGAACCCGTGGGCGCCGTCGTGGCCCCCGACGTGTAGGTGCCGTTCAGCGCAGCCCCAGAAGTCGTCGCGCGGTTCACCGCCGTCGCGGCGCCAGCGGGCTCCTCGAATCGCCAGTAGCCGACGAGCCCCGATTCGTTGCCCAGCAGCCGGCGGTTGTAGGTGAACGCGATGTCGGCAGCGGAACGGTTCGTATTCCAGATGCGGATTTCATCGATGGAGCCGTTGAAGGCAAGGGCTGAGTTTCCTGCCTCATTCGACGCCCCTACCGAAACCTCTCCGGAAGCAACCGTCGATGCTGTTCGGGATGTCGCCTTGTTCACCAAAGCGCCATTGAGATAGGTCTCGACCGTGCCAGCCGCGCGGTTCATGACCACCGCAACGTGATACCAGACCTTGGCCTTGATGGATCCGGGGTCCGAGATATTGAAAAACTCCCGACCCGTGCCGTCGGTGGTCGAGAACTGCAAATACCCGTTGCCGTTAAGCCAAACCGTGTAGTTCCGATTGCCAGCACTGTCGTCCTTTGCAATCAGCGGCATCCACGTGGTTGAGAACGCATTCACCTGGAACCACGCTTCGATCGTCACCGTCGACGTCAGGTCGAGTGGCCTCACGGCCGGGGTGACCGCCGGCTGCGTGACCTTGACCGTGCCCTTCGTCGTGCCGTCAAGCACGAGCACGCGGTTGTCCACGCCCGCGTGGACGTCCGACACGAAGCTGTCGGTGCCGGCGTTGCCGTAGATGCGGTCTACGTCGGGGCCGCCGATGATCCGGTCGTCGCCATCGCCGCCGTCGATCCGGTCGCGGTCAAAGTCTTCGTAGATCGCCCGCGTGCGGCCCTGCTCGGGGGCCACGAAGGAAAGCGTGAACGCCCTCGATTCACTAGCGGCAAGCGATACGGCCGCGCCGTCGGCCGTCGCCGCATAGGCCCGAATGAAATAGGTTCCCGCGTTGAACCTTCGCAGGTCGGCCACGCTGGCACCGGCGACGAGCGTCGCGCCGTTGGCGTCGAAGACGTCGATTAGCACACCCTTCGTGAGGTCGAAGGCCTGCGAGCTGCTGCCGCTCGCAAGCGTGCCCTTCGCCTCGACCACGAGCGTGGTGCGATCGGCACTCTGCTGTTGAATCACCGTCGGAGCCAGGCGGTCGATACCAAACGCCGTCGCCCCCTCCGTGAGCGACTTTTTCACGGCGAGAGTGACGCCCGACTGCGGCATACCGTCAGACCGCGTCGGCAGGTCGAGCCGGATCGTCAGTTTTGTACGTCCAAGTCGGACCGCCTCGCGAAGCGCCGCCCGGATCGTGTCGTTGACGGTCGCGGACGTGTAGACACCGCTCGAGGCAGCGATGGCGTTGGAGACTTCGACGGTCACCTGACGCGCAACCGCGTCGGTGGCGTCGGAGGCCGTCACGCGGCCGTCCCCCTCATCGGCCAACACGCTCACTCGCAGCGTAGCACCGACGTTGCCGGCCAGGATCGGCGTCACCGTCGAGGTCTCGTTCCTCGCTGCGTCACTCTGCACGGAGGCTGCCAGCAGCGTGGAAGCGTAGGTGCCACCGCCGCCCGCGAGCAGCAGGCGATTCCCCAAGGCGGCGGCCGGAACGGCCGCGACGGCCAGTGGCGTCACCGAGGGAGGAGACGACGAGTCATCAGGGCCTGCACCGGCCGAGTTCACGGCTTGACCATAGAACTCATACGCCACTCCAGGCGAAAGCCCGAGCACGGTGATCGCCACCTTACCAGCCGCGTCAGGCGACGCATTTGCGTCGATAAACTCCTGCCAATCGCCGCTACTCCCAGCGATTCGGTATTTGATCCGGTAGTCAACCGTAGTGGCCAACGCCGTAAGGCTGATACTGAAACCGCCGGACAGAGGCGTGACCCCGCTGATCGTCGGCTTCGACTGCGGCGAGGTCGCTCCATGGATCGCCGCCACTGCCGATGGCGTGGTGACCCAGTGCCCCTCGTCGCTCGATTCGGGGCGAACACGGAAGACATACGTTGCCTGGGTGAGGTTGGAGATGTCGAGAGAACTGGCCCCAACGGAGGCTCTCTGCGACTCGGACCAGGTTGCACCGCCATCTTTCGAGTATTGGACAAGCGTCGCCGAGTTTGCTGCCGCAGCGGCCGTGGCCGCAGTCCACGAGACGGTCACCGTGGGAAAACTGCTGGAACTCGTCAGCGACCCGGACTTGACCATGGCACTTACGCTGGCAGCCATCTGCGTGCGATCCCGCATGGGGGTCGCCAAGGGCGTCGAGTCGGCGGTGACGCCAACGCCCGTCGTGGAGAACCACTCGCGTCCAAAGCCCCGGCCGGCGTCGGCCGTGAAGTACACACGATCGCCGACCGGGATCAGCCCAGTCGGAGCCGACAGCTTCGTGGACCTGGTGCCAGAGGGCTCGATGTTGACGTCGACCAGCCGCGGCTGAAGAGTCGTGGCAGTCACGTCGTCGATGACGAAAAGTTCGCGATCGAGCGAGGCTGTGGTGGACGCCTTATAGGATGCGACGAAGAACAACGTGCGGCCCGATTGGCCGCCCACCACAACCTCGGCTGGGTTGTTGATTCCTAGCCCAAGCGTCAGCACGGCGTCGTTGAACCCAGCTCCCGGCCCGGAGCGGCCGACGACCCTGAACGAGCTCGCAGATGCCCCGTAGAACAGCTTCCCTCCGGCTTCAACGAACACGGGCGAGCTGCCGTCTCGCAACGAAGAGACTGGCGTGGCAACGGACGTGCCGCCATCCACAAAACGGACCGCGGCCCCGACGGCGGCGTAAAAGCCACCGGCAGCCGTCGATGGAGCGATGCCGATCGTGTCGCCAGTCGAGGTCGTTGAAATGCCTGTGTCGGCTGAAACTGCCGTGGACGCATCGAGGTCAAGCGACCTGAGGCGGCGCGTCGTGATGCCGCTGACCGTTGAGACATCCACATACAGCAGTCGACCGCGACCGGACACGGCCAACGCCGCCAACGACACGGGATCGGTTCCGACCGTCCGCCTCGGGGCCTGCCCTTGGACACCGGCCGCCACATTGGCAGGCCAGGGGGTCGCCGTGGCTTGAGTCGCACTCGTCACATCCGCAACCCAAACTGCAGCCGTCGACCCGCTTCCTGCCTTCGTGTAAGCCACACGGAAGACCGCAGCGGTCCCGCCGGTGGGCGTCCAGGTTAGCGGGCGAACCTCGTCGAACTCGACCAAGCCGCTGTCGATCTTCGTGAGCGAATACGACGTTGCGTCGGTGGCGGACGGCACGAGCATGTAGAGATCCCGAGTCGTGCCGACCCCGTTGGGAATCGCCGTAAAGAACAGACGGCCGCCACACTCGACGAGCTGCCGCGGGCTGCCGAAGGTGGTCGTCGCACTGCCGGATACCTGTACCTTGCTCGTGCCCACGACACTGCCGTCGGTTCGGTAGAGCCACTCCGAACCGCTTTCCGTGGCCACCGTGGCCACCGTGAACAGCGTGGAACCAACCACGGCCTTGTGCTGCAAGCGAACGTCAAACGACGCCGTGGACGAGGCCGTGTAGTCGAGCGACAGCGTCGCCGTGCCGATCAGCCGCTCCGAATCGGCCGCAGCCCGCTGCAGCGCCGAGATGTCGAACTCGAGCACCCCCGTGCCGTTGGCTGCGCCGCCGATCGTGAGCGTCGGATCCTCGACCCGCTGCGACGCGACGGCCGTGCCCGTGACGGTGCCGCCGACCTCCGGCCGGATCGTGACGCTCTTTTCCGGGGCGCCCGACGACACCACGAGCGCGTCTCCGGGCAGCCCGTCGCCGAGCGTGGTGAACCGATACCACTGCTCAGCCGCGGCTCCGCCCGACGCCGACACCGTGCCGGTCGCGGCAAACGCCCCCGCAAGGAACTGGCCGCTGCCGGTAACGGACACGTTGGCGAGCGGCGTCGCCGCGATCGCCTTGCCTGCATCCCAGCCCGAGGAGACGACCCGCTGGCCGGGCACGACCGTGATCCTACCGGCACCAGGCCGCCGCGCGACCACGCCGGTGACGGTGGGGCCGGAGTTGAAGACCTCGGCCGTGCTCGCCCCGAGCAGGAGTTCGTCGAGCGTGTCTCCGTCGAGGTCCGCGAAGGCGACCGCATCGAACGGGCCGGTGACGTCGGTCGACTCCACCACGAAGGCCCGGAGGTCGGCGATGGAGGCGCCCTGGGCGATCCGCGACACGTAGGTGGCGACGTCGCGGTATACCGTCGCCCGTGCCGACGCCGCGGTCGTGCTGACGGTGGTCGTCGTGAGCACGGCGAGGTCGACCCGCCGGTCGCCGTCGTAGTCGCCCGCCGCGATCGTCACGGACCGGGTGCCCGAGAGCGCCGTCTTCGGCACGGAGAACACCGGCACGGGCGTCACCGCGACCGACGAAGACGCGAATGCACCCGTCTGGCCGCGGAGCACGGAAACCGCAATCGTCGTGCCGTCGTCAGACACCACCCCGAGATCGTCGTAACCATCCCCGGTGACATCGCCGAGGAGCACAGGCTTCAAGGTCAGCCTCGTCCAATCCAACGGCGCGACCGTCCACGTGACCGACGCCCCGGTGCCGCCACGAATCCACGCGAGCGGGTTCGTCTCCAAAAGGAGGTCGTCGCGACCATCGCCATCGACGTCACCCGCCACGACATACTTCCCGGTCGCCGTTCCCGCCCAGAGCGGCTGCAGCGTTGTGCCTGAGGTGAGCCCGCTGGTGGTCTGCAGAAAGATCGGCTGGTCCGACGCGGCCCGCAGGCCGCGGAATACCTGCGGCACGACGCCAGCGCCCGACAGCAGCACCTCGGCCCGGCCGGTCTGCGCTGCCGCGTTGTCGATCGTGCCGTTCCAATCGAGGAGCGCCGCCGAGACCTCGCCTGTCGTAACGGTCTGCTGGATCCGGTACTGCGACCGCACCGTGCCCGATGGGAGGTCGATCGGCAGGTCGGTGAGCGAGCGGGGCAGCACCCGCCCACCGCCGATGATCGTAACGACTGTGCTGCCGCCGGCCGCCTTCGTAAACACGAGGTCGTCAAACCCGTCGCCGTCGAGGTCACCCGACCCGGCGGCCAACTGGCCAAGGGCTGCGGTGTCGACCACGACGTCGGCGAGCTGGCTGACGTTCTCGACGGCGTCGGTCACGAGCGGGCCGAAGACGATGGAGGCCACGTTACGGCCGCCCGACCCCGAGATGTAGTAGTCGGTGCGACCGTCGCGGTTGATATCGCCAATGGCCCGCAGACCGGCGAGGGCATCGGCCCTGACGCCGTCGGTGACCCCCTCGATCGCCCGCGCCGGCACCGACGTGACGGCCGAGGAGAGGAGCGTGCCGTCGCCTGAGACCTCGCGGCGGTCGAGCGATGCAAACGTAGCCGCGGCGAAGGAGCCAACCGTGCCAGGCGTGGCCATCTCGACCGTAAACAGGTCGGTAGTTTCGGAGACGCTACGGACCCCGGCGGACGTCTCCAGACCGGCCCCGGCCAGTAGCGAAACCCCGAAGCCGAAGGGCCCGTCGGCAATCACGAGGTCGCTGGGCCCGCCGGACGCGCCGGAGACGTTTCCAACACCGGAAGTGAGTCGACTGGGATCAGGCGCCGCGGCTCCGCTGCCCGACCAGTAGAGCGGCTTGCCGGTCTCGATCACCAAGTCGGGCTCGGTCTTGGATGTATTGAGCCGATCGTCGGCAAGGCTGCCGGATCGGGCGAGATAGATGCCCACCACCCAGTGATTGATCACGCCGCCCGAAGGCGACGAGCCGGTCTCGAGGAGGAAGCCGGCAGCGTCGATGGCGCCGTCGCCGTCCACGTCGCCGACCGGCTGAACGTGGCCGATCGGCAGGTACTTGTCGGCGGTCTTGCTCAGGGTGTGAGGAGACGTCAGCGTTGCCCCGACCGATACGATCCAGCTGCGGAACGGCGTCGAGATCACGAGGCTGTCGGCGACCCCAGACGTGGCACCGGGGATCGACCGCACCGCGACGGGCTGCTGATCGGAGGCGAGGCTGTCGGCGGCCGTGGTGGCATCGAGGATGACTTCGAACCGCTTCGTCAGCGAGCGCGAGTTCTGCCCCGCGGGTGATCCATAGAGCAATATCCGGCCATTGGCCACCACTGCCAGCGCGTCGTTGGCGGCGCCATTGGTCGCATCCTTGAGCGACTTACCCGCCGTCGCCAGGCCGACGATCGCGGGCGTGGGTAGCGCGGTGGGGGGCGTCGTGGCGTCGAGAGCCACGGCGAGCGTGGCGACCTGGGTGGTCGACTTTGTCGTATCGATCGTCGTCAGACCAGACTCGACACGGATGTCGTCAACGTACCAGCCCTCGAATATGTTTGCGACCTCGTCGACGCTGTCGAACTCGAATGCCAACTTGATATTCTTCCCGACGTATTTGTCCAGCGAGAGCGTCAGTGGCTTGAACGGATCGCTCGAGATGGCGCCGTCCGAAATGACAACCGGCCCGCTGGACTGATTCGACGCCACGACCACGGGGCTCTCGTTTTCCGAAATCACGAGAATCCGGGCGAGGTCGACGTTTGGCTTTCGCTCGGTCTGCAGCCACGACATCGCGGAGAACGTCACCGCGGAACCCGCGGCGACGCTCGTCAGGTCGACGGGGACCGTCGCCCGCCCGCCCACGCGATTGCCTGTGTTTCCGGACTGAGAGTTGTAGGTGCCGTCGGACTTGTTGAAGGCCAATGAAGCACCGATCGTGCCCGTCCTTCGCTTGTCGGTCACCCGCCAGAGATTCGCCGTTGCGTCAAGCCCGACAAGGCTGTCTTTCCCGAACGGCGACGGCAGGACGTCGCCCCCCGTGGCCGATGTGAAGTCGGCCGCGAGCAGCGGTGGCCGGCTCGATCGCGTCAGCCACAGCGGATCCCCCCAGATCACCGTAACGGAACTTGTCTTGCTCCGCGCGACAACGAGATCTTTGCGGCCGTCGTTGTCGAGATCACCCGCCGAAGCAATCACGTAGGTACCGGGCGACGTGGCCGTCGTAGACAAGACCACTTCGACGTCGGCCGTGGTGCCATCGGCGAGCGATGCCGCCCAACGTGCACGGCGGACCTCGGCCGTCTCGCCGTTCTTGCCGAGCCAGATACGGACACCCTCTCGCCACGTGGACCCGGTCTTCTCGCGGAAGGTGATGGCGATGTCTCCGACGCCGTCGCCGTTGAAATCACCGGCGGCGATCCCGGGGTCGACGAGCCCTTGGCCCTTGAGCCGTAGGGCCGCCGCGCCGAGCGTCGTGGCCCCCGTCTCGCCGAGGGAAAGGGTCGCGGCCGGAGCGGGGCCACCGAACACAATGTTGACGATCGGATCCTGCGAGCCGTCACGGGCCCGGCCGATGCCGGCCACGAAGTCGCTCCATCCGTCCTTGTCGATGTCACCGAGCGGGACGATGCCCGGCACCGCGCCCGGCGTATCAAGAGAAAAGCGGGCGGTGGCGGAGTCGACCGCTGAGACGTCGATGGTGCCGCCGATGCCGGCCGCACCAAGCCGGTCGGCGGCGTCGCCGCCGCTCACGATCGGCGTCGCCGCCAGCGTGAGCGTGTAGTCGAGCTCGGTCACGGCTGTGCTCGGATCGAGCGGATTGATGACCTTGACGAGGTAATACTCCGGCACGCCCTCGAACTTGTCGGAGGGGGTGATCCGGCCGGCCACCATCCGCGCCGGGTAGAGTTCGACGAGGCTGCCGTTGCTCCGCGGGGTACCGTCGGCGTCACTGCCGCTGACAAAGCCCTTGGCCTTAAGGAGGGCGCGCAGCGCCGCGTCGGTCCGCACCGCGTCGGTCGTGAACTCAAGTTGGATCATCGACGAGACGATCCGGGCCGCGTCGGCCGCCGCGAACGATCGGACCGCCGAGGGCACGGGGATCGCCAGCCAGTCGGCGCGGTCGCCGACGGTGAAGCTCAGCCCGTCGATCAGGACGTTGCCGCCGGTCTGCAGCGTGGACAGGTCGTCCGTCACCACCGCCGCGTAGGCGTCGGTGTCGTTGGCCGCCCCCGCCGCATACTCGTAGCGGTCGGGCACGCTGGTCGCGCCGCCGCCCAGAATCCAGTCGTCGCCCGCCCCGCCCAGGAGGCGATCGTTGCCCGGGCCGCCGCTGATCACGTCGGTGCCGTCGCCCCCCTCGATCGTGTCGTCGCCGGCGCCGCCGAACAGCCGGTCGTTGCCCGCCCCGCCGCGGATCACGAGATCGACGATCGGGGCCCGCTGCTGCCGATCGCCCGGGTCGATGCCCCACTCGCTGCCCTTGATGAGGTAGCCGGGATCGGCGTGCACCTGGTCGTTGCCGGCGCGGGTGTCGATCACGAACTGCTCCGTCGCCGTCGAGGTGAAGGCAGCGAAGTCCCACCGGGGATCGGCCGCGGTGCCGCCTCGAACGATCGGCGAGTCGGCCTGCGTGGCCTGGAGCGAGAACAGCGACTCTCCCCACTGGTCGAGCAGAGCCACGCCACGCCGGGCCGCGTCGCCCGTCGCCGTGAACGTGAACCGCAGAGCGTCGCCCGTGGGCACCACCTTCACGGACGCGGCGGCATTGGCCGCAGCCAGTCGGGCGTTGAGGATCGGCAGGAGCACAGCGCGACGGTCGACGGCGGCCTCGGCGCCCGAACCGCCACCGCCCGCGATCGACACCGTCGCCCAGCCAGTGCCTTGCGATGTGCCTTTCGCGTAGCCCGACCCACGGTTTATCACCTTGATGGCGACCACGGTCTTGTTGACGACCACGGCCTCGGCCGTGGCCTGCGTGCCCCCCGTCGGCGGCGTAGAGACCGTCACGGTCGGCTTGGAGGTGTAGCCGCTGCCGCCGTTCGTCACCGTGATCCAATCGACGGTGTCGAGTGGTGCTCGGGTATCGACCGACGCCGTGGCGCGTTGGCCTCCCGTCTCGCTGGGGTTGTCGATCGTGACGCTGGCCCACGCATTCGCCCTTGAATAGCCCTTGCCTCGATTCGTGATCTTGATGGCGACCACGGTCTTGTTGACGACCACGGCCTCGGCCGTAGCCGTGGCCTGTTCCCCTCCCGTCGGCGGTGCGGAAATCGTGACCTTGGGAACCGACGCGTAACCGCTGCCGCCGTTCGTGACCGTGATCCAATCGACGGTGTCGCGTGGCTTCGTCACATCCATGTCGGCGGGACTGATGCTGACGGTCACGGGCGTGATCACGCCGCCCACGGCGAGCGACATCGAGGCGCTGCCTGCGGGCCACGTGGTGAATGACGTATCCGTTGCGCCAAGCGCGATTGTGCCTGAGAGCGTGTCGCCGGCTGTGAGGAAGCCGCCGCCGAGCGCTGTGGCGACCGAGATCGACGTGTCGGAACCTCCCGCCAGCGAGCGGAACACCAGCCGACCGCCGGTGAGTCCGGCCGTGACCCAGCCTGCGGCGCCCGCCTTCACGATCTTGTCCTGGAGCAGCGTCACGAGTTCGGACGCCTTGGAGAACTGCTTGGTCTCCACCGACGATGCCGTGAGCACGATGGACCGAGACTCGGAAGCGCCAGAACGGCCCGGCCGGGTGAGCGTGATCGGGAAAGCGAGGACCTGATCGGCGCCGGCGGCCGACACCGTTGTCGCGCCAGCCTGCGGCACGAAGCCAAACGCCTCTCCACCAGACACTCGCACCGAGGTCGATGAGCCGACGGCCGTGGTGACGAACGAGAGCACGCGGTCGCCCCCGGACGTCGTCGCCACGGAGCAACTCAGCTTGCCGACCAGTGCCGACATGTCGATCCGCGAGTTCATCAGCACCGCGAGCTGATCCACGTCGGCCAGGGCGGCAAGGTCGACGGTGGTGAACGAGACCGTCTCCGTCCGCGGCACGCCTCCAACCACGACCGACAACTCGACGGGCGACAGCCGCCAGGTCGACGGCAGCTGCGACGCCGCGAGCCGGGCGGGCTGGCCGACCTGCCCGCTCTCCGGCAGCGTCACCGCCGACGTGGCCGCCGGCCGCGTGTCGATCAGATTCGACTCGAACGTCTGGGTGCGGACGTTCCACGCCCGGCTCGTCACCTCGTACCGGTGCAGGATCGTGTTCCAGCGGAGGGCCACGCTGTCGGGCACCTCGCGGCCGAGCGAATCGCGGTCGCCGCCAAGGTAGAGGATGCTGTCGGTGCCGTCGCCGCCGTCGAAGCGGTCGGTGGTGGTGGCCATCACAGTCTTTTGCGCGGCCTGGCCCACGCGGCCGATCGCGTCGCGGGTCGGCATCGCCCGGTCGGTGAGGATCTGGAAGGTGTCGTCGCCGAGACCGCCAAAGAGGAGGTCGGGCGCCTGGCGGTCGAACCCGCCCGCGAGCACGTCGTTGCCCCGGCCGCCAAAAATCCAGTCCTCGCCCGAGCCGCCCTGAAGAATGTCGTCGCCCTCGCCGCCGATGATCACGTCATGCCGAAGCGTCGCCAGCGAGGCGAGCGGGTCGCCGAGGTTCGTGATCGTCTGGCCCGCAAGGTCGAGACGCAGGCCCGACTCGCCACGGCCCCCGACGAGGCTCGGCCGAATCACATACTGGGCCGCCGACTGGCTCGACACCTTGAGCCAATACGTTCCCTTCACGAGCCCCTTGAGCGAGAGCGTGCCGCTGCCGCCGCCGGTGGGAATCGCCGCGCCGCCCACCGACACCTCACGGTCGGCCGTCTTGGCCGTCAGCAGTTCGACCGTCATCGAGGCGGTCGTGTCGAACGACTCCACCACGAGCGTGTCTGTATCGGCCGCGTTTGCGGCAAGGCTGAACGAGTAGTATGTGGCCCCGCCACTCTCGGAGAGCGGCACGCCCACGACCGACGCGACCGCAGCCAACGTGGCCTTGGCCTCGGCTTTGGCCGCCGCCGCGTCGAGATCGAACGGCTGACCAGACGAGGCGGGACGCAGGCCGAGCAGGAACTGCAGTTCGTAGACCGTCGGCACGCGGTCGCTCGAAACGTGCAGGTAGTAAGTAGCACCCGGGGTGAGGCCTACGAGCGGCAGCGAAACCGTGCTCGACGCCGCTGACGCCGACTGCGTCTGCGACAGTTCGAACGTGCCCACCTTGACGACGGCGCCGGTCTTGTCGGTGATCTGCACGGTGATGCGGTCGAGCGGCGAGACGCTCGTGAGCCGCAGCGAGTTACCAGCCAGCGGCGTGGTCGCGAGCGAGAACGAGAACCAGTCTTCGTCCGTCGGACCGTCGAGCGTGAGCCCGGTCAACAGCTGGTCACCCGATAAGCCACGGGCGGCCTTGACCGACGCATCGAGCGACCACGCATTCTTGACCGTGTCATTGCGGTCGTTGGTGTAGCCGTCGGCCGAGGCACCGTCGGCCCGGTCGGTGAGGATCGGGCGGCCGGCGGTGTATTCCACGCGGTCGTTACCCCGGCCGGCATCGGTCCACACGCTCTTGACCACGGTAGGGCCGACTTTGATCTGGTCGTCGCCGTCGAGGGCATCGACGACGATCGCATCGAAGTCGCCTTCGCCCGGCAGGAGGCTCGCCAGCCCCTGCGCTCCCACGAAGCCCACCGATCCCACAAGCACGCCCGAGTCGTCTCCGGTGGGAGCCAGGCCGAGTTCGGCAGAAGCGACGTCGTTGGGGGCGGAGACCGCAAGTGATGCCCCAGGCGCCGTCGAGGCGTCGGTGCGGATGATCGCGAGTCGGTTGGACGTGAAGCGGGCCGCTACAAGGCCGGCCAGCGGCGTCGCTTGCAGGGCCGCATCGACATCGTCGACGAGATCGCGGCGCGACGCGTTGGTGAGCGTGTCGACCGCCCGCACCACCACTTTCTCGATCGTGCCCCCATCGACCGCCACGAAGAACTCGGCGTCGGCGGAGAGCTGGCCCGACTCGGGCAACGCCGTCGAGGCGGTGGCGGCAATCCCATAGAAGAGGTTGTCGGGGCTCCAGATCGGGCGACCCGTGGCGTCGGTGGCGTTGAAGTCGAGCCGCACCTGAGCGTCGAACGAGAAGTTGTTGTTGTTGTTGGTGAGCCTCGTGATCAGGTGGTGGCCCTGGAGCACTCCCGGCTCGGTCACATAATCGACGGTGATCACGTCGTTCTTGTTGGTGCCGGCGTAGTACCAGATACGGCCCGTCTGCCGAGCGTATTCCTTCCAGCGGTCGTCGTTGTTCAGGGCCGCCCGTGAACGCATCGGGTCGCCGCCACGGTCGAAGAGCTGATCGGGCGCCGTCTCCGGGGCCCCATTGCCGTACAGGAAGTCGAGCCCGGTGCCGCCGTAGAGCGAGTCGGTGCCGGGGCCGCCGAGCATGCGGTTGAGGCCCGTGTCCTCGGGTACGAAAAAGTTCAGCGTGATGCCGCTTGCCGATGCGATCGCGCGGGAAAGCGTGACCGAGGCCGAGTCGATCGCCGTGATCAGCGTGCCGTCCGGAATCGCCGTGCCGGAACCGGTGACGAGCATGCCCGTGGAGAGGTTCTGGAGTGTCTCAGCGGGCAGCGCGAGAACCTGGCCGGCCTTTACGGTGACACCGGCGAGCGTGACGGTTGCCTTGCTCACGAACACGCCGAAGCCCAGCACCCGCTGGACGCTGAACCCACCAAACGCAGCCGAGCCGTCGAGTTGCAGCCGCCCCTTGGCATCAGTCGTAGCCGAAAGGCCCGCGTCGACTTTCTTCAAGGCAGCGTCAAGCTGCGCGAGCAGACTTGACCGCAACGTATTGGCCGCGGTGTCCGAGGCGAGCAGCGTCACCCGCAGCGGCACGCCGGGCGCCGCGTCGCGAATCACGTCAAACACCGCGTCGGCCGAGAGCCGGCCATCGACCGGAAGGAGCAGTTGAGCCGAGAGCCGATGGACGTCGCCACCCGAAACCGCCACCTTGTCGCTGTGGTCGCCCGAGATGAGCTGCAGATCTCCGAACCCGCGGCCAGGATCGCGCGACCATGCGGAGAGCTGGTTGAAGCCCTGCCCGCCGATCTGGTCGTCGTTGCCGGTGCCACCAAAGAGTCGGTCGAAGTCGGAAGGGGAGCCCTGGGAGACGCCGCCATCGCCCCAGAGTTGGTCGTCGCCGGCGTTGCCGTAGATCGTGTCGCTTCCGAAGTTGCCGTCGAGGCGGTCTCGGGCGGCGGAGCCCAGAATGACGTCGTTACCCGCGCCGCCGTCGATCACGCCCACCCAGTCGGTGCTCCGCTCGGTGAGGTCCGAAACGTCGAGCGGCACCAGCGACAGCGTCTTGCCGTCGATCGTGGTGATCGTGCCAGACTGTGACCGGAAGCCGAGGTCGTCGTCGCCGCCGAAGCCGCTGATCGTGAACTGCTCGACGAGCGGCACACCGTTGGCATCCCGCGGGTCGCTGAAGTCCCGCCAGATGGCCTGCGTGGCCCGCCCGTTGACGACCGCCACAAGCCGCGAGCCGGTTCGACCTGTGGCGTTGCCAAGGGCATCAGTGAGCGGAGAGGCAACCTGCGCGATCTCGATCGTATCGTTGGCTGACGTGCCATTGATCACCAGGATGTCCGTGGCACCGTCGTCGACGGCATCGGCTCGGCTTTCGTTACCATAGTGGCCATCGAATGATTCCGTGCCCGTCGTCGGGAAAGTGGGGTCGACGTCAAGCACGAGCTTGTCGATTCCGGCTCCGCCGTAGAGCGTGTCTGTGCCCGCCTGGCCTTCGAGCCAGTCGCTATCGGCACCGCCCCAGAGCGCGTCGTTACCAGCGTTGCCGTAGAGTCGGTCTTCGCCAGTGCCGCCATAGATGACATCAGCGCCGCCGTAGTAAGTGGTCGTGGTATCGGACGTGACGGGCACGTTTTCGGCATACTGCTGGCCGATCGAACCGTCTGCCTGGACGGTGTCGTTGCCGGCATCTCCGTAGGCCACGTCGCGGCGGATTCCGCCGTAGATCCAGTCGTTGCCGCCGCCACCGTGAAACTCCTCGCCCTCGAGCAGCGCCTCGCGGAGGAAGTCGGCCGGCGTGAACGAGTATGACCATCCGAAGAGCTGGTCGATGCCTTCGCCACCGAACAGCCGCTGACCGGAGAGGTTGGTGAAGTTGGCCGTCCCATCGGCGGAGGCGTAGGCGGCGGTCGCGTCGAAGCGGCCGGCGTCGCCGAACAACGTGTCGGCGCCCGCGTCGCCAAAGATCTGGTCGATGCCCGCGCCGCCGCGGAGCACGTCGTCGTTCGCGCCGCCGCGAACGACGTCGTCGCCCGCACTGCCGTCGAGCTGGTCGTTTCCAGCGCCGCCGTCAAGGTAGTCGTCGCCGGCTCCGCCCTCGATGCGATCGTCAGCGCCGCCACCGAACACCCAGTCGGTGTCGTCGTCGCCGAAGAGCCTATTGTCGCCGTCGTCGATGAAGCCCTCCTTCGACGTGCCGGCGAACCGTGCCGGCACGAGCGGCTTCATGCCCGTGACCGTCGCCGTCCAAGCCGCCCCGGGGAAGTTCGTGGGGAGGCTGAACTTCACCAGGGCGGTGCCCGACGCAAAAGCCGCGAGGTCGGCGAGAAACTCGGCGGGCAGGACTCTCGCGTCGGCCGTCACCGCCACGATGCCGCCCCAGATCGTGTCGTAGCCGGCACCGCCGCGGATCTCATCGTTGCCCAACCCGCCGATCAGCAGGTCGTCGCCGGCAGCACCCAAGATCACGTCGGAACCCGAGCCTCCGTCGACCGTGTCGTCGCCTTCGCCGGCGTCGATGGTGTCGTTGCCGGAGAAGCCGGTCACGGTGTCGTTGCCCGCGAGGGCATAGACGACATCGTTGCCGAGGCCGGCATGGATCACGTCGCTGCCCACGTCGCCGTAGATCACGTCGCGCTGCAGCTGCGGGTCACCCACGATCTGCGGCTCGAGTGACTCGGTGTCGCCGTAGACGAGGTTTTCGTCGGTGGCGACGCCGCCGCCGGCTGCGCCGCTGCCGGCGTAGATCACGTCGCGACCCTCGCCGCCGACGACCGTGTCGGAGCCGCGACCGGCCGTGATCACGTCGTCACCGGCATCGCCCTCGAGGCGATCGGCGCCCGCGAGGCCGAAGATGCGGTCGTCGCCCAGATCGCCCCGCAGCGTGTCGGCACCCGCGTCACCCACGATGACGTCGTTGCCCATGCCACCCCAGACCACGTTTGCCGACGCGGCATCGCCGCCGTCTTCAGCGGTGGACGCCGTCACACCGGCGTAGAGCACGTCGTCGCCGGTGCCGCCATAGACCTCATCGCTTCCGGCCCCGGTCCAGGCCCAGTCGTTGCCGGCGTTGGCGTCAACCTTGTCGGCTCCCGAGCCGGTGGTGATCTGGTCGTCGCCATCGCCCGCATAAACGATGTTATCGCCATCGAGGCCGCGAATCACATCGGCGGCCGCGGTACCCGTGGCCATGGAGAAGGCCGTGCCTCCCTCGAATCCAGTGCCCGCAATGAACGTGGCGGCGATGTCGGTCAGGATCGCGTCGTCGCCATAGATCAGGTCGTTGCCGACCTCGCCGACGATGTGATCGCGGCCGCCGCCGCCCACCAGGATGTGGGCCACTCCAGTTTCGGCGGCGCCGCTCGTCGCCCCCGCGGTCAGCGAGTCGTCGCCCCACTGGCCAAACAGCGCGTCGCTGCCGGCCCCGCCGACGATCGCATCGTCGCCATAGCCGCCCCACGCTTCATCGTTGTTGGATCCGACGTCGATCACGTCGTTGCCGGCGTCGCCAAACACCAGATCGTTGCCTGCCCCGCCCGTGATCACGTCGGCACCGCTGCCAGGCAGGCTGTCGCCGGAATCCTCGCGTGGGTCGCGGATCGTGGCCACGTCGCCGGTGAGGCCCGCAAGGAATCGCCGATACTTCTCAGCGCGATCGGTGGAGTAAGCCCGGTCGCCGTAGACCACGTCCTTGCCGTCGCCCGCGGCGAGCACGTCGGCACCAAGGCCGCCCCAGAGTTCGTCGTCGTCAAGCCCGCCCTCAAGTTGGTCGGCCCCGCCCTGGCCGACGAGGATGTCGTTGCCGAGGTCTCCAAGCAGCGTGTCGCTGGCCCCGCCGCCCCAGAGTTCGTCGTTACCGGAACCGCCGTGGAGCCGCACGGGCACCGGGATGTCGGCCCCCATCACGATCCGGTCGTCGCCCTCGCCGCCGTCGCCAACAATCTGGGTGACGCCGTAGTAAACCTTTGAGAGCCCGCGGCGGGTGCGATCGTAGTTGGGCCGGTTCTGGTCTCGGAGCGGATCGACGTCGGTGGCATTGCGTCGGGTGACCCTGATGCCCGAGCCCTCCTTCGTGACCTCGAAGATGTCGGCAGCGGAGCTCGTGTTGAGCGCCAGCGTTTCGCCGCTCTGCGTCGCCGGCTGCTCCTCGAAGACCGTCGCCGCCGGCTGCGCCGGCGCCTGATTCTTGAAGTCGATGAGCGTGACGTTGACGATATCGGTCTTTACCGTCACGAGCGGGATCTTGATGAACATCCCAAGCACGGCCACCACGCTCGCTGACACGCCCAGCCGCGCGGAAACCCCACCGGTAACGTCGAAGACCGTGAGCGGGGACTGGGCCAGGTTCGCGGCGAACTCCTCGTAGTAGACGCGACCGTCATGGTTCGGATCACGGAACTGCAGCCCCACATCCGTGACGATTCTGCCCTCGGCTCCGACGTCGATCGAGAGACTGACGCCGGGGATCGGCAGCGGAATGCCGGGGATGAACGGGGCGAGGATCGACGCGTCGATCGACCCGCTCAGGCCGATCAGCGGCCCGGCGTCGTTGCGGAAGGCGAAGCCGGAGAGGATGTCCTTGGGATTCCTCGTCTCAGCGAACTTCATCAGGCCGCCCGAGTCGTAGGAAAAGCCGAACTGGAACGTGCCGGCAAGCTTGCCGCCGAGCTTGACCTGGACGACCGGCACGGGCGTGGGGAAGTCCTTGGGGCCGTAGTTGAACGAGAACAGCTCGATCCGCGGCGTAAAGAAGGTGACGAGATCCACCTTTCCACCGAACAGCATCTTGAGGGCCTGCTTGCCGTCGAAGAGCGGGAACGAGAAGCCCGTCGGCGGGCCCGCCGAGGCCGCCCGCGTGACGGAGGCGGTTTTCGACGCATCGGCGCCGGCCTTCGTGAGCGCGTTGACGATATCGCTGATCGCCTTGATCCGTGGGTCGCCCGACCCCAGCAGCGAGTCGACGACCGTGGACGTGTCGAGACTGTCGAACAGCTTCGAGAAGGGCATGCTTCGCGGATCGTCGCTCCCGCCCGCAAGAGTGAGCCGCTGCCCGCTCTTGAGCAGGTCGACTTTGATTGACGACGTGATCCCCTTGCCAGCCGCCACGGCGTCGCTGATCGCGTCGACCAGCGTGACCGCCTCGGCGATCTGTGACTTCCCCAGCTTCTTGGCCAGCGAGGCCACCGAGACGGGGCTGCCCGAGAGATCACTGATCAGCGGCAGTTTCGCCGTCAGTACATCGAGAATCTCCTTGAGCGGCGCGACGGCGTCGGCAGCGAGACTGAAGACCGGCGTTAGGAACTGGTTGACGGCCGCCCCGACGTCGAGCCGGAGGTTCTCGAAGTAGATCCGCGGCGCGGAACCGCTGGAGGAGGCATCGCCCAGGAAGGGCCAGCTCACGACGAGGTCGGTCTCTAGCGAGGGCAGGGCACTGCCGACGCCGACGTTGATCGTGAGTTGGATGTCGGACACCTCCGAGCGGAACGACGTCGTGGCGATGGTGCCGCTGCCGGCGATCTCCGCCGGGATGAGTTTGCCGTCGTTCCCGGACGTGCCAGGGTCGAGCAGATCGACCGCGAAGACGCCCTTGAGCCGGGTGAGCCCCTTGCCGGTCGCGGGATCGACTCGGTCCTTGACGTCGACCCGCAGCGGGCCGAACGTTCCAGTGAGCTTGGTGTTGGGGATCCCGGCGTCGATCGTGAACTCGAGTTCGTGGGCCGCGCTGGGCAGCGTGCGGCCTGTCTCCAGGTAGACCCCCTGATCCTTGCTGATGCCGAATCCGACCTCGAACTGGAAGCCTGCCTTGATCTCGACGGCCCCCTGCAACTGCAGGCCGAGCGCGCCAAGAGCGCTGAAGTCGATCCCCACCGGCACGTCGAGCGACGCCAGATCGCGGCCCAATCGCATGCGGAACACGACGTCGTTGCCCGCCCGCACGATCTCGATGTCGTCGATCGTGGTCGACTTGTCACCGTTGCGATCCTGAAGCCAGCCGAGGTTCGCCGGCTTAAACGCCTCGTAAAGGGCCTGGCGGACGGTGTCAGCGGTGCGGCTTCCCGCGAGGATGGAGTTGAGATTGTCGGCGCCCTTCCGCCGCATGTCGAGCAGGAAGCGCATGGCATCCTGGAGCTGATTGCCGATGATCGGCAGCTTCGCAAGGAACGTGGTGCGGTCGACGACGACCTCCAAGGCGCGGAACAAGCCATCCCAGCCGTCGCCGATGCCCGAAAGACTGTCGGCGATATCCTTGATTTCGGCCAGCGCTCCGGAGAGGTCCGGAATCGTCGGCGACGGCAGCGTGCCGCCGAGCTTCGTGAGGTCGAAGCTCCACGCAAAGGCAGGCACACTCGGATCGAGCTTCGTCTTGCCATCGGCCCGATACATCGGCAGGTTGATGCCGACCTTGGCGTCGGTCGTCGTTGTGAATCGTGCCGCAGCGAGATTGTCCAGGTACACGCGTCCGCCCACGCCCCCGGCCAGTTGCGTGCTGATGCCGGCGGTGTCGATGGTGGATGCGTCTCCGTCCTTGTCGATTGCCAGGGAGCCGCCGATCACACGGGCGCCGACCGGCCCAACCGCCGCCCCAAACTCGATCTTCGTCGCCCGAACGGCCGCCGCCAGCGAGGCGCTGGTGGTGCCCGTGTAGAGAAAGGGCTTCGGCGCCGTCGGGACGGTGAGATCGATGCCGAGGTCGACGTTGAGAGACGCATCGAACGACATGTCGATCGTAGCTGCACCCTTGACGTCAACAAGCGCCCCGAATGCACCCGAGAATCCACCGATGTCGAGCGTCGTGGTGGTGCCCAGCTTCCCCAGCACGACCGGCATGGTGATTCGGAGGATCGAGTTTTGGAGCGTGACGGTCGGATTGCCGCCGAACACCTGCTTGAGCATGGCCTGGACCGCATTCACGCTGGTCGCCGGACCGGACCGGTAACGGGTCGCAAGTTCGGAGAACTTCGCTGAAATGCCAAGCATCTCGGCGATCGAGCGGTTCGCGAAAGGAAGCTTCGCGGTGAGCACCTTCGCGAGGGTCTCGACGTCGCCTGCTGCGAGCTTTTTGAAAGTGTCGGCGACGCCGTCGAGCGCCGAGGCGATGTCTTCTCCGCGAAGCGAGACGAGCCGCCGCAACTGATCGAGCTTTGGGTCGTAGCTGATCGTGGGCGCCGCCGTAAACCGGAGCGTGCCACTGCCGTCGGCCGTGATGGCCCGCGATAGCGTGATCGAGCTCGAGCCAACAGCCGTGATCGTAGTGCCGTCCGCGATGCCAACGCCCGACACCGACACTCCGGGGGAAAGTTTGGCAAGCGTGGCCCTATCGAGCGTGACGGTCTTACCGGCGGATAGGGCCACGTCGAGCACGTCAAACGTACTCCAGCTGTTCCAGGAGAGCGTCACGCCACTGGGGGCATCGATGCTCGCTCCCAGGAGCGTGGCCTTGATCGGCAGCACGGCCGTCGCCGAGGCGGCGACGGTCTGACTCGACGCAGGGATCAAGCTGCTGAAGTTGGCCTCGAAGAGCTCGGCCAGCGTGATCCTGCCGTCGGCAGCGGAGCCGGTGCCTGGGTCGGCGAGTTGCAATCCCACGGTGGCCTTGGCAGACGCGGTGCCGCCGACGATGCCCACATCGCCGAGGCCGAACTTCGCGACAGCCGTGATGTTGGAAGCAACCATCTCGACGCTGCCCGCGAGCGTAGGCCGCTTCGCCGCATCGGCGAGGCTGGCGACGAGGTAGGCGCGGTCGGCGAACGAGCTGCCGTGCAGGGGGCTGCCGATCATCGCGAGCTTGCCGGCGTAGGTACCCGAGTCGAAGGCGGTGGTCACCGAGCCGACCAGCCCGAGATCGGCCGCGGCATCTGATCCGTCGAAGGGCGTCACGGTGAGCGAGCCTCTCGTGCCGGGCCGGGCCGTCTCGTAGAGCACGAACCCCTGGCCCTGGTCGGTCATCACACCGCCGGCACCCGGAAACGCCTTGCTGACGATGTCGAGCCGCAACCGCTCGGGAGCGAGGGCGTTGACGCGAGTTCGCAGAGCCGCGACGGTGCCCGTCCGATCGACCGGCACGTCGAACGAGCGGCCATCGGAGAGTGTGATCGTGAACCCGGAGGGCACGGCGTCCTTCGTCCCGACGCCCCGGCCGGCGTTGAGTTCCGAAAGCTTCGTGGCGTCGGTCAGGTTCAGGGACGCCCCGGTCCACTGCGAGAGGTCGATGCCGAGCGTGAACGCCAGCCCGCCAACGGCTCGGACAGTCACCCGGCTGTCCGTCGCCAAGCCGGCGAGATCCCCAAGGCTAGCGCCAAGGGAGATCGGCTTGTCAACGAGGTCGAGGGCTCGCGATAAGTCGAACGAAAGCAGCAGCTGCTTCGTGAGCGTGTCGTAGGAGCCCCGCGTCGACGAGGCCGCACTCTTGGTCGCGGTTCCACCCAGCAGCGGAGCGAGGCGGTCGATGAGCTGCGTGAACGTGGTCGGCGCTGGCAGCGACGACGTCGACTCGAACACTGAGAGCACATACTTGCTCCAGATAGCATCGAAGCGGAGGTTGTCGCCGATCGTGCTGCCGCCAAGGAACGGCGCCGCCTGCCGCAGCACGTCGCTGCCCTTGAGCCCGGCGAAGAAGCTGCCCAGCCGCGTGAACACCTCGCGGACCGACCATGAATCCATCGAGAGGAGCGACCCGAGGCCGCCATCGGTTGGCAGCGTGACCCCGGCGGTGGACGCATCGAGGAGATTCGCGTCGGCGACGGTGATCGTGCCGTTGTAGACGGTAACGCCGAACAGCGAAGCCGCGGCATCAAGCTTAAGGCTCGCTGACGCCGTGCCCGTGATCTGCGTACGGCCGGAGATGATCTCCGGGCTGAGGTCAGCGAGCGTGGTCGGCGGCAGGGTAACGTTCGCGGTCGCCGTCAGGGCGAGTGTAGGCGTAGCAGAGAGTTCGATGAACCCACCATTGAGTGAAAACGGGTTTGTGGTCGTGATGGAGGGCGCGAGCGTGACGCTCACGCCGCCGGGCTTCCCGGCACCGTCGTCAACGTCGGCCAGCTCGATGAAAAAGCCTGACTCGTCGTCCTCGGCATCAAGATCGATTCCGAATCGCAACTCCCCATGGACGGCTGTGGCGATGTCGGCTCGCACCGCACCGCCGAAGGTGAGCCCCAGTTCGCGAAGTTTGCCGCCGATATCGAGAAAGGCGGGCGTCGTCGACGACGTGTCAAACGCGACCTCGTAGACGAGCTTGTTCGGATAGCGCGTGGGATCGTCCACCTGCGCGAAGCGGGTGATCGTGACAGCGGACGAGGCCGCCGCCGCGCCCTCCACAACCTCCGACCCAGACAATGGCCCCGCCGTGGGTACTTCGGGGCCGACGAAGGTACTGGAGACGCCGGCCCAAAGGGTCTGCACCGCTGCGTTCGCCGCCTTCGACGGCGAGAACAGCGATCTCGCTCGCTGAAACGCGGCATCGCGGTCCGCCTGAGTGTTGTCCTGACCAAGTTCACCGATCGCTGAAGACACCGCACTGCACGAAGCCCCGGAATCCACGAGGGCGTTAAGCTTCAGCTTGTTCCACTGATACGCCGCCGCCGTAAAGGGGTAGGTGCGGGATACGTACTCAGCCTCGGGAATGCTCTGCTGGTCGACTGTCTTTCCGTTGTTGTTTTTGTAGGCAGCGCGATAATCGTTATTGAGAATCTTTTTGTCTTCGATAGCGCGGCTGAAGTCCGCGAACTCCGTACTCCCGCGAATTCGGATCGCCCCTGCTCCGGAATACCTTACCCCTGCCACTCCGGTTTTAAAATCGAGAAAACGAGCGCCTGTTCTCACGCTACCGCTCGGACTTATTTTGCCATCACTAATGTCCGAGATGTACTTCTTGTACTGAGCATGTGTTGTCTCAACGTGAGCGTGAACGGATATAGTTCCCGCATTACTCATCACCCCCAGTCGATTGCCGTATTCAATCCAACTGCCCTCATTTGGCGATGTCCCGGGCTTCATGTGCAGGGACAGTGCCAAGCATTTTGCGGTAGTGCTATTCCGTTTGATTTCATCTGCCGTCCATGGGCGGTTGTAGATCGCAACAGGGTTCATGGCTTGATCGTTCTGCCAAACCAAGTGGTGTACCCACCCACTGACCGGAGCAGGCACGTAGACCTGTCCGTCGGTATTTTGCTCAAGAACAATGTCTTTGACTACAAACGTTAAGTCGTCTACGTACGTCGACTCACCGTTGCGATAGGCGACCTGTTCCGAACCGTGCGTCTCACCCGGTTTCTCGTCGCCAAGAGTGGCGTAGTTCCGACGTGTGACAAACCGCAGAGTACTGGTGCCGTTCTCGGCGGCACTTGATGAGAGCGTGATGGAAGATGCCTTTTTATCAATTGCGACGAGGGTCGTGCCCGCGGGTATGCCCACGCCGGTCACTGTACTCTTGACTTCCAACTTCCCCAGGGTCGCCTTGTCGATTTTTATTGTTTTGGATCCCTTCGTCAGCGTGAGGCCGGACACATCCAGCCGAGGCGCGGTACTCGGGTGGTGCCGCTCCAGATCCTCGTACGATTTCACCGCCTGGCGACCACTACCAACGCTTTCATAAATCGAGTATCGCTTTATGGTCGGGTGTGCCACTTGTGCCAGAAAGTTCTGAATCCGCGATGGCGTATTGATCTCAAAGCGGCGCATGGCGTCGTTGAGATCCTGCAGTTGAGCACCTGTGAGCAGCGGTTCGCCAAACACCTCAGCCGCTTGACTTGCCGTCACAAGCGGAAGTGAGCTCTTGGCTTTCGCCGTCGCGGAGAGTGAACCGCGAGTCGGCATTGGGTTTGATGTCAACTCGGCGACAAGGGGATCGAATATCGCGGACTTTAGCCCTGCATCACCCCCGATGACATCGCGCACCGTCACCGCCTTGCCGATGTCTGGGCGCGTCTTATCTGCCGAGGACGGGAGCGCTGTAAACGGGAGCGGCGTGCTGAATACGCCGCCCGACGTCACGTCAAGCCGTGAACTCGCCGACCGAAGGGCGGCTGCCAGTCGGGCATTGGCCGATGTTGACCTGCTCCGTGCTCCGTTAAGCAGCCCCAGCGTCGCCTCATCCAGAGCCGTCGAATAGGACTGCCACGCCGACGTCGCTCCATTCTCTGGCGTCAGCGTGCCATTGACACTCGCCTTGAGACGCTGCACGGCGGCCCGCGTCGCCGCGCCGAGCTTGCCATCGACAACGAGCGGCGATCCGGGTGTATCGACCGTCGTCAGAATCACGTTTGGCCGCGAGGTGGCAAGCGTTGCCGACGCCAGAGCCCCCCGCCCTCCGCCACCAGCGACGGAAACGATCGGCGGGATGGTGTACCCACTTCCACGAGACGTGAGCAACACACCGGACACAATCCCGTTTGCCACCGTCGCGATTGCGGTCGCTGTGATACCGCCGGGGCTGTCCGGGGGGCTGATTGTCACCGTCGGCGGCGAGGTGTACCCCGTCCCCGCCATGTCGATGCTGATGCCCGCCAAGCTCGATGACTCAATCGATACGATCGTGCCCTGCAGTGAGTTGAGCCGCTGCTGCAGACGTGCCACTTCCACCTCGCCGCCGGAGTCGACCACCCGAGATGAGCCGCCGCCGGGCGTCACCTCTACGGCCACGGACTTGGGCGAGGCGAACGGCACTCTCGCCAAATCGAGAAGTACCCGCGGCGTGAATCCACCGTCGACTCGGGCAAAGGGTGCTGATTCACCAACGAGTTTGAAGGGGCCGGTAGAGCCGGTGCGCTCGAACTTCGCAGTCGCGGGCGCGTAATATGCAGTCGCCGAGTTCGCCTTAAACACGTAGCCGACGAGGGCCTGCTTACCGTCGCCTTGATCGTACGCCAGTTCGAAGGTACCAGCAGCGGCGTCAATCTCACGAACAAGAAGCCGGATTCGCCGCGACGGCAATGGTTGCCCGTCGTCGATCGCCTGCTCTGCCTCGCTCTCATCTGGCTCATCGAAGTTGTATGCCCAGGCACCAGTAACGGCCGTTCTGCCGTCACTGCCAAAGAGGGCCGCCAAGTCCAATGCTGCCATATCGCCTTCTTGAGTCGTGGCGGTCGTAAAGAGCAAGTTGTCGATAGTGACTGTAGCGGACGCCCCCGACGGTGGACTCGACAACTTGAAAGCGACTGTGTGAACCGCATTGCGCTGCGAGATGGGTACATCGACGGTGAACCTGGCACTCGCACTCTGGGCAATCGAAGACACTGAAATGGGCAGCCCGATTTGAGTGTCGTCGAAAAAGACGCGCAGAACTTGACCACTGTCTTCACCGCTCATGATTGCATCGAAACTCAACTGCAATGCTTCCGCCGGCACGTACAGGCGGTTGTGCTTCAATCGACTACCCGCTGAGTACGAGAGCGTGAACGCGCCGTCTCCATAGCCAGCCGGCAGTTCTCCGCCATGCGGCGCCCAACCTGGCGCATCAAACCGCTTCTCCGGTTTCACAATCTCCACGGCTGAATCGGAGAAGTCGCCGCCTACGATCGAAAAGCGATCAACGTCGGCAACACCCGCGAATTTGGAGTACTTCTCGATTCCGGCCTCTTTGATGAACGAACTTGTCCACTCATGATCCTGCTCGGGAGAAGCAAAGTTGTACCGATCAGATTCGGTCGGACGCGTAGCAACCCTTGCCGTTGAACCGTTGAAGTTCGTTGCCGCCAGAGCACTGTACGCATAGCCCTGGCCAGTGATGTTGTCGGTTACTGGCTTTCCTTCATGAGGAACATTGGGGCGAATGGAACTGACGTACCACCGCTGCCACACATCGCTGTGATCCTGCTGGAGAAAGCCCAATAACCAACGATTCGTCCAAGGGATGAACGTGTTATATGCTCCGGGAATCGGCCTGCCCTCAGGAATAATGCTGCCGATACTGCCGGTTTGGTAGTACACGTCTGTGAAAGAAACGTGATTCCAGTTAGTGACCCCGTATGAGTGCGTTGCCACCGTGTCGCCGACCAACGTCAGCTCTCGGCTACCAGCAAACTGCGGCTGCCCGAGCGTCCACTGCCTCTGATCTTCCTCGTTGGCTTGCCACAGCGCTGCCGGCCCCACATCGGGATCGAAGTCGTGCGGATCCAAGTACGTGACCTGGTCGACCTTGACACCGTACTCCCCAAATCGTTCCACCGCCTCGCTCGTCATCGCGCAGCCGTAGCTATGGGCAATAAAATGGAAGGTGCGACTGTTGCCGGCACCCTTGGCCGGATCAACGAGGCCGAGACCGACGAGCGTGGAGAACAGCGCGTCGCCGGCAGCTTCCGTCCAGCCGGCGCCGCTGTGCGTCGTCTGGGCTCCCCAATCCCAGAGCAGTACGACGCTCGAGGGTGTGGCACTGTCGTGGATCGAGTGGCCGGAGCCAGTCGATGCCCAATCGAAACCGTCGTTGCCGTCGCGGCTCTGGTCGTAGTCGAGCAGCCACGCTGCAGTGGCCGGATCGCGATCTTTCGTGAGCTGCTGGATCTCGCTGGCGAGCGGATAGAGCGACTCGCCGTTGCCCGTCAGGCTCCATCCATGCGACACGATTGTGACATTCTCAATATTGTCAAGCTTGTGGGCCTTCACCAACTCGGCCCGCATCGCGTCCACAGATAGAAGCGCCGAACTCGACGAATCTGATGCCAGCAACTGTCGGGTCTCCAGCACCTCGGGCTGCGGCAGGAAATGCGACCGCCGCTGCTCGAACCGGCGCAGCCGTCGCCTGCGGCGCCGCACCTCTTCGGAAAAACGAGCCTGTGCGGGCTGGCACCGCGAGCCTCGCGATGGGGGACGCTTGCGAGAAGTCATCGCCGAACTCCTTGATGAAAGACGCTGAGCGAAGCAGGCCGATACAATCGCGCATGGGTGACACGCTCGCGATGCCGGTGCCCGACGCCTATAAAGGCTTGATGAGCAGTCGATGAAGCTGAGTCGCCTCGACCATGAACCAACCCCGCTACCAGGTCGTGCCCGTCACACAAGCAACGCTGCCCGACGAGGGGCTGCGCGAAATCTGGAACAGAATCGTCGCCGAAGGCAAGGTGACCGACCTCTTCTACTCCGGGGGCATCGACACCTTCGACGACTTCGTGCACGCGGTTCGGGCGCCGTGGGTCGCGCCGGTGGCTGTGATCGACATCGCCAATGCCACGCCCGTCGTGCTCGCATGGCTGACCAACCTCGGAAGCGGCTCCGCGTTTGTGCACTACTGCACGCTCGGCAATCCGCGCCGCGACGCCGGTAGGGCGCTGCTCTCCTACTGGGAGCAACTCGTCGATGCAGCAGGCAATCCACTGATCGAGGTGCTGCTGGGGATCACTCCCGCGACGCATCTCGCCGCACTGCGGGTGATTCGGATCATGGGCTTCACCAGCGGGTGCACCATCCCGGGCTATTGCCTCGTGGCCACGCCACCGGGCCGAGTCGGCGGCGTGCTCAGCTACAAGCAAATGCGGCCCAGCCACGACGATCCGCGGGGCCAAGGCCGCTCGGCCCTCGACCCAACGCTCGGCCGACCGTGCTACTAGAAGCACCGACATGCATGCCCTCCGCTTTTTTCAGCCCGAAAAACAGGACCGCGGCACCCGTTTGTTGCCGCTTTCCGGGGGAACTGGTATCAATCACCAGTCGTCGGACATCGCTCGAAGGGATCGCTCATCTACTTAGGCGATGATCGACGTCAAAACCGGACGGCCCTTGGCGGGGGAACGTTCCGAACTTAAAAACGTCGATCATCGTGCGATTTGCCTAATAACAGCGAATCCAGCACACGGTCTCTGTGCGCCTTGGCGAGACGAATGTCGGCTCGGTCGTCCATTCAGACGAGTCTTCGGAGCTGAGTCGATCGAACCGCCATGTGTGGCGATGGCGATCGCCGTCCTACAACTCAAACGAGAACTTGGGCCAGCGCCACTCTGTTGGAGCGGCACCGCCACCTCGACCTCGGAGGGCTAGCGCGGCGATGCCTTCTACGCCTCCTGGCGACCTGCCGGAGGCGCGTCGGCCCAGGCCTGCGATTCCGCCGCCGCGGTCGTTCGACGGCTGACGTACGGCGCGATCGAGCGGATGTCGATGCCCACGCGGGCGAAGGACGCCTCGAGCATCGAGATTCGAAAGTCCGTCGAGATGATCAGCCTTTCCCCCGTGCCGCAGTGGACGACCGAGTGCTGCCAGGGGCCACCGTCCCGAAACGCAAGCACGCCCCCGTCGGCCCATGAACGCGTCTCGTCGCCAACCGTGATCGTGGCACCGGGATCCGTGCGCAGGCCGATGTGTACGCGCAGCCAGTCAGGCACCCAACCTGTATGGGGATGCAGCACGGTGCCGGGCTTGATGCGGCTGATGAACCCGTTGGCTACGAGGCCTGCCCGCTCGGCTGGAGCCAGGATCCTGTCGAGAGTCGGTATACCGCGCCGCACAAGCGCGAGAAGTTGGGCGTGCCGCTGCTTGAGATCGACGTCGCGGGTTCCGATCGGGCTGTCGATGGTCGCATCGAGCGCCTCGCCGTCGATGATCGTGGTCGGCAGAACCTTCCACTCGTTCTCGTAGAGGAACGTGCCATCCTCGTGAATGCGATACCGCGGATACTCGACAAATGGGTCGTGAAACGCGGTGGTCAGGGAATCGACCTCCGCGAGGATGGCCCGCCAATGCAAACCTAGCTCGTGGACGAGCGGGATCGTCATCGCCACGTCTGTAAGAAACTTCGGCTCGGCCATGAAAGGCCCCGTCGTCCAGTATTAGTCCAGCTTCGCCGGCTCGAGCCGCGGAGCGAGGAGGTGGATCAGCGTCAGGGCTACGAGATATGCCGACGCGCACATCACGAAGATCGGCACGTAGCTGCCCGTCTTCTGCAGGATCGCTCCCACGACCAGCGCGATCAGCATCCCGCCGATCGACCCGGCCATGCCGCCAATCCCCACCACCGAGCCCACCGCCCGCCGCGGAAACATGTCGCTCGTGAGCGTGAAGAGATTCGCCGACCAGCCCTGATGGGCCGCCGCCGCCAGCGACACGAGCGCTACCGCCACCCAGAGATTCTTGGCCTGGGCCGCGAAGAGCATCGGCACCACCGCCAGGGCACAGACCAGCATCGCCAGCTTTCGCGCAGAGTTCGTGCTCCAGCCCCGGGCCATGAGGTGCGATGACAGCCAGCCGCCACCGATGCTGCCGATGTCGGCCACGAGATAGATCACCACCAGCGGCAGCCCCATCGTCTTGAGGTCGAGGCCGTGGTTCTTGTTGAGGAAGTCGGGCACCCAGAAGAGATACAGCCACCAAATCGGATCGGTGAGAAACTTGCCCACCGCAAAGGCCCAGGTCTGCCGCAGCGGAAACACCGCCGACCACGGCACCGGCACGATCGACTCGACGGGATCAGAATGGATGTAGGCCAGTTCCTCCTTTGATACGCCAGGATGCTCCTCCGGCCGCCGATAGCCCACCACCCACCAGGCCACCCAGAAGAAGCCGAGCAGGCCGGTGAGCAGAAACGCCCACTGCCAGCCATACGTCACCGTGATCCACGGCACCACCAGCGGCGTGATGAGCGCGCCGATGTTGGTGCCTGAGTTGAAGATGCCGGTGGCGAGCGCTCGCTCCTTCTTCGGAAACCACTCGGCCACCGCCTTGATCGACGCCGGAAAGTTGCCCGCCTCGCCAAGGCCGAGGATCACGCGGGAGAGCGCGAGGCCCGCCGCGGCCCCGCCGAGCAGGAGCACCTGCGGCGGGTCGATCGACACCGTCGGC
>Ga0207954_1000048_pt1 | contig 34930 bp, 35 predicted proteins | sample CryBogmetaGMA0M_FD_184547 | JGI IMG/M metagenome (GOLD analysis project Ga0207954, IMG submission 184547) | Freshwater microbial communities from Crystal Bog, Wisconsin, USA - MA0M (SPAdes) | ecosystem: Environmental > Aquatic > Freshwater > Lake | place: Crystal Bog, Wisconsin, USA | collected... | reverse complement strand
AACTTCGTCCGAAGCTCGACGACCGCCGCTCGCTTCCGGGAAGGGCTTACCAGTTTCCCTCCGAGAGGTGCTTGAGCATCTGGATGTCCAACGCCTGGTCGGCAACCAGCTGCTTCAGCCACCGGTTCTCATCCTCCAAGTGCTTCAGCCTCTTGGCCTCCTCACACTTCATCCCACCGTACTGGGCGCGCCAGCGGTCAAGCGTCGACTCACTGACCTCCAGCGCCTGCAGCACGGCTGCCAGATCCTTGCCCGCGTTGAGCATCGCGTCTGCATCACGCAGCTTCGCAACGATCTCCTCGGGACGGTGCTTCTTCCGTCTTCTCGTCATCGAAAGTCTCCTTGCCCATACGGCAGTAGACCTTCATATCGACTGGATCAGGATTTCCAAGGCAGGCCACACGCTGGTGCTCGCAGCTCTCGGAGCTCGTGCCGAGGCCTATTCAGAACCCGTTCTTACCCACAGATTCTGCTGAAGACCCGGATTTCCTAGGCAGACCACGCACGCGTGCGTAGGCAGCACTCTTCCTTGGGATCCTACCCTTGGCGGCCCGTTCTTCTGCCCGCCTGCCGCCACGCGATGGACTCGTACAACGAACTCCACTGCTTCGAAACGACATTCATCGAAAACTGGGCGGTCGCTGATTCGCGGGCTGCAAGGCGTACCGCCGCCTGTCGATCAGAAGACATGGACAACTCGTGCGCCCACCGGAGCCCGTCAGCGTAGTCTGACACGTCGTCGGCTCGTGCGACCCAACCAGTGACCCCGTGCGTGATGCCCTCGCCGCAGGCGGTCTGGCCAAAGGCGATCACCGGAGTGCCACACGAGAGCGACTCACTCTTCGTTTGCCCGAACGTCTCATGCCTCGAAGGCATGGCAAAGACATCGGCGGCTGAATATAGCCACGCCAACTCTTGCGCGTCCACGACTCGTCCCGCGAACTTCATCTGAGCGCCGTGCAGGTCCCGCGGCTCACCATCCTCGCCGAAGACGACGAGTTCCATCCGCCGCCGGATCGCCGGCTCAAGCCGCGCGATCGCCTCCGCAAGCCGATCAAAGCCCTTCACGGCGGTTCTCGTACCATAGTTGGCTCCAAAAGCCACAACGAACGAGTCAGGCGAAACGCCAAGGCGCTCGCGGGCCTCACGGTTCGGCTGAGGTGCAAAAACCTCTGTGTCGACGGGATAAAAAATCACTCTGACCTCTGCCTTACCGAAGACTCCGCTCTTGCGCGCCTCCTCGGCACACCAGGTACTTGGGGCCACCGGAAACATGTTTAAACGACCGAACACTGCTACCTTTCGCCTTCTCACCCAACCGTCCAACAACGATGCTGTGCCTGTGAGCCGAACGCTTGCGGGGTAGGCTTGAACACCTAAACATGGCCATAAATCGTGGAGCGACCATACCACTGGCGACCGAATTAGCCCAACCTCCTCGATACTGATAGTGTCGACTTTCACCCAGTGTAGGTGGACGATATCGGGCTGAAGACTATTGAGATAAGTCGCAACACCCGACCGAACCCAGTTCACCGCCCTGAAGTCCTCGCAGAAAGGGTAAAGCAACGCATACATTACTTTCCTTCTGGCCAAAAGACTCGCACGACCCAACTTTGATCGCGGGTGCCGTTGACTACGGAACGTTCCCGGCAAGGCCGTTTGCTCTCTACAAACGAATACAATATCGTGATCCCCGACGTCGCCTGCTTCAAAAATCCTCCGAGCGGCGATCGTCGCCCCGCCAGTCACACCATCATCGTAGTTAAGGTGTACTATGCGCATTGTCAAGAAACTTTACCTTCGCGGCAGAACGTCACAACTGACCCGCAAGCCCCTATGCCCTTTTTTACAATCACGACACCGCCCTGCCGAGCTCCACAGATAATTTCTTGGCAACCGTCAGCGCCGAGGCAACGACTTGATCCATGTTGTAGTATCGATAAGTGGCAAGACGTCCTGTGAAGGTTACGCCCGGCGTGTGCCTCGCTTTTTCCGCGTATTTTTCGTAGAGCCGACGGCTATCCTCTGACGGAATGGGATAATAGGCCTCGGTAGACTCCGTGTGGGACTGCGGGTACTCGAAGACAACGGTTGTGTTCTCGCAACGCTGCTGAGTCGCATGTTTTATTTCCACGGTTCGCGTGTAGTCATGGTCATTTGGATAGTTAACCTGCATCGCTGGCTGCCAGAACCGCTGGCCGTGCGACGATGACGTTCCTGCGATCAGTTCCTCAGAACTGAAGCTTCTCGCCTCGAACCTCAGTGATCGGTATGGCAGACGCCCATAACAATAACCGAAATATTCGTCGATCGGTCCTGTAAACACGACGTGTCTCGCACGCACCTGATGCATCACATCCCGATAATCCGCATTAAGCAGTAAATGGGTCCGAGAGCAAGCCCGCAACAGGTTGCTAAACAGTGCATGGTAGCCCGATTTCGGCAAGGCCTGAAACCGCTCGCTAAGGTATCGATTGTCGCGGTTAGTCCTGATTGGTATACGCCCGCATACGCTGGCATCCAAGTCACGGGGATGACGCTGCCATTGTTTCAGGGTATACCCCTTAAAGAAAAGCTCGTACAACTCCCAACCGACCTGCGATATTATCACCTCTTCAGAGTTCGCTGGCGAGGAAATCGGAACTCTGTGTCGGTCAATCCATTCGCGGAAGTCGCCCTCTGTTGCGGGATGGCCCACAAGTTGTTCGAAAGTGGTAAGGTTAATGGGAAACTGCCAATATCGCTCCCGCGTGAACGACAATATTTGATAGTCCACAGGTAGCCAATCGGTGAATCGTGAAAGATACCTCACGATCTCATCGCTATTGGATCGGAAATAGTGCGGGCCATACTTATGAACAAGTACGCCTGCGGCGTCGTATTCATCGGCCGCGTTTCCCCCAATGTGTGCTCGTCGGTCCACCACTAAGCACCGCACCCCGAGTTCGTTGCTCAGTCTCTCAGCGACCACCAGTCCCGAGAAACCCGCGCCTATGATCAAGAGGTCTGTCTCTAGTGCCATTGCTCTCACTCAGGTGTTTTTCTCTGGAAAGTACATACCAACAACCGGTATCTGTCGTTTCCCCCAGGAACAAGATTCGAGTCTGGGTGCCATCTAACATATACGTCGGCTAATGGCGTATACCGCCGTACTGATTCGAGTTCAAACCCGCGCTCCCGAAGTTCTGGCTCGAGCCAGCCGCCAACACGGGAATACGGGGTGCTTGCGTTCTCGTGTACGTAGACCACCCTATCCGCTTCCAGGAGGCGAATGTCAAGGATTGCCTTCGCTCGATCATCGAAGTCCTCTCGCAAAGGGAAGAGCGGCATCATGGAAATTCTCTCGGGGAATCGCACGGCGATATTTAGCCCAACTGCATCGCGCGCATAAAAGCAAGCAACGTTGGAGTTTGTCATTACGAGTTCGCGGGGCGCTCCCCGCGAATCGTCCAGTACACCTCCCACAACACCCCTGAACGGAACAAGCCAACGATACGAGAGCCAGCCATCTCGTGTTGCGAAATTCCAACCACTCGGCACCAGTAGGAGCGCCGAACAAACTATCCAGCCTTGCTGCAGCCTGCGGACGAGTCGTTGATTGCTTTGGCATAGAGGTTGCATTGCGATGCCTAATGCGACGGCGAGATAAGGCGTAATGATCATCACCCGTTTTGGTATCATCACGCGCGTCGCCAGCAGAAGCACCAATAGCTCGAGTGCCATGAATGCGGGTAATCTGCACTCCCGCCAACGGTACAGTATTAAACAAGTAGATATCAACGCCAGAACCAATGCCGGCACTGAAATGTGCCAAGCAAAAGGCGTGGACAACTCGCCCGCCACAGTTGCATACAACGAGGCCGCGATGTCTTGTAACGCAGCCGGCGGATCCTCGAGCGCTAGTTGCTTAATAAAGACAAAGAGCCATGGCATGTAAAGTAATCCGATAATAGCCCAGCAGGCAGTTATCGCAGGAAGCATACTCCGCATATGACTGATTACGATTAATCCATGGCCGAGGAAAACGGCTGGAGCAGAGTAGTTTGTGTACCACATGGCCGCCCCGGTTACTACGTATCCAGCGAGATATACTAGATGAGTCCTCTTTTGATCTCCACATGCCGCCACGACGAAGAAATAGAAATTCCAGATCGATAGGCAGGCGAATAGTGAATACCACCTCATCGAGCATGGAAAAAGAAGATGAATCGGCATAAGTGCGGCAATCACCATGGCAAGTGATCCCGCCCGCGGCCCCTTCAGGGTGGCTCCAACCTCTCGTATGCCACAGAGGCAGAGGAGCCAGAATATGATACTCAGCCCTCGCAGCATAAGTTGGTCGTAACCCGCTACCTTGATCCAAGCCCATAGAATCAGGTCGTAAAGCGGCGGATCTTCGTGGAAGTTCTCGGCCATCAACTGCAATATGGACGCCAACGGCTGACGGCTTAGGTAGTAACCATTGACTTCATCATCCCAAACGGAGGTACTACCGGCGACGTAGAACAGCAGGGCTCCAGAGCAACACGCAGTAAGGAGTGGGAGCATTTGCACCCACCAGCAATTCCGCCCCTCCCCATTCTTGACGGAGCCGTCCAGTCGATGCATTTGAGATACATTCACAATGATCTTACTTTCCTTGCAACATAAGACGAATCTGCTGCACGACTTCGAACGCTTTTGCAGCAAACTTGGTGAACGGCACCTTTGGCTCGCCCCCGTAGCGCTCGCGAAAGCGTATGGGCACGACGCCGTGACGGATCCCCTTTGTCCTGCGCAGCAGAACTGCCAGCCCTACGTTGGCCAAAAACATATTCGCCGGCACGCTGATAAATGAATCTTCGCAGCTAGCAACGTTCATCAGCCGATAAGGGACATTTGCGTCAACACAGTTAGCCCGAAAAAATAGCAGCAACACAAGCCGGAGCACTCCGCTTGCCATGTATCGCCTCATTCCATCGTCTCTTCGATATCGCGAGCCGTAGACGACGTCGTACCGGCCGCGATCTCTCCAAAAACGGAAAAAATACTGTGGATCGCACTGTCCATCCGAGTCCAACTGCAGTACGAAATGCGCACGTCGGCGAGCCGCCTCGCGGTAACCCTCAAGGCATGTCTGCCCATGCCCACGGTTCGCACGATGCACCACTTCAACTCGACGGCCCAAAGTGTCTTGCAAATCCCGGAGGATGGCCGCAGTACCGTCAGTCGAACCATCGCTGATCGCGAGGATCACAAAGTTGTCTGTCCAGTTCTGCAACTCGTCGTACCACTCCCGTATAACCTTTCGCACGCAAGCTTCTTCGTTGAAAACCGGAAGCACCACCAAAAGTTCCAGGCGCACCTTGGACTCAGAGCCTTCAAGATTGCTAAGTATGACGCGGTTCATATCCACCTTGTAACCTTCGCCCGTGGTAGCTCAGGGGCCGGCACCATCAACATCCGTTGACTCTAGAGCGACATCGCTGACTCCGGAGGCGATGGAGAAAACACCCCGGCAAGCGAGCGTGCTGCGTAAGATTCTTGGAGTGTCATCAACGCACACAGCCTTAGCGCACCAGTAGATATCGATCGTGTGTGATTGTCAACCGCGCCCCCGCCAGGCCCTCCGTGGGCGGGAAATGCTTGCGCGGTCAGACAACCCCGGTGTGCCGATACGATCTTGGAGGACCACAGCCACCATGTGCCCCGAACCCATCGATAGGCGGCTTGGCAGTGATACACTGATATAGTCAAGAGCACCCTCAGGCGCGATGCAGGAATCGCCTTCTGTTAATGCCAGGATGATCAGGTGGGCCTATAGTGCGCCACGTTCAGAATAAGACCGTTTGGTTTTCCAGTCGTGGGTGATCTTTCTGAGGATTGCTGAGACGAGCCTGAGCAACTAAGCGTCGCCGGGGAACAGCTTAGCAAGCCGGGTTCGTAGCTTGATCTCTTTGTTGAACCGTTCTGGTCGATCTGGCCTGCCTTGGAAAGTCGTGATCGCGTCGATATGAAGGTCTTCTGTCGTACGGGCAAGGAGACTTTCGATGACGAGAAGACGGAAGAAGCACCGTCCCGAGGAGATCGTTGCGAAGCTGCGTGACGCAGACGCGATGCTCAACGCGGGCAACGATCTGGCTGCAGTCCTTCAGGCCCTAGAGGTCAGCGAGTCGACGCTCGACCGCTTGCGTGCCCAGTACGGCGGGATGAAGTGTGAGGAAGCCAAGAGGCTGAAGCACTTGGAGGATGAGAACCGGCGGCTGAAGCAGCTGGTCGCCGACCAGGCATTGGACATCAGGATGCTCAAGCACCTCTCGGAGGGAAACTGGTAAGCCCTTCCCGGAAGCGAGCGGCGGTCGTCGAGCTTCGCATGAAGTTCGGCGTCTCCGAGCGAAGGGCATGCACGGTAGTCGATCAGCCGCGGAGCAGTCAGCGATTCGAGGCTAAGCCCCGTACGGACGAGGCACCGCTGGTGAAGCGGATGCTGCAGTTGGCGAGGGCGAAGCCGCGGTATGGATGTCGACGGATTGGCTGGTTGCTTCGAGAAGAGGGATGGCGTGCCGGGCTGTCTCGAGTGTTTCGGCTGTGGCAGCGAGAGGGGCTGAAAGTGCCTGTAGAAAAAGGCGTCGTCTGGGCTTAAGCGTCAACGGCTGTCATCGGCGACGGGCCGAGGCCCCGAACGATGTCTGGTGCTGGGACTTCGTGTTCGACCGGACGGCGAGCGGCAGTCAACTGAAGTGGCTGTCGGTCATGGACGAGTACACCCGCGAGTGCTTGGCGCTGAAGGTCGATCGTGGCATCACGAGCGAGGACGTGATCGACACGCTCTCCGAGTTGTTCGCGATGCGTGGTGTGCCCGGTCACATTCGCAGCGACAACGGGCCCGAGTTTATCGCTCAGACCCTACGTCGCTGGCTCAGACAAGTGGGTGTTGGCACGCTGTACATCGAGCCGGGGAGCCCCTGGGAGAACGGCTACGCGGAGAGCTTCCACGGGCGGCTGCGGGATGAGTTCCTGGCGATGGAGGTCTTCGAGGGCGTCCGTGATGCCCGGTCGCTCACGGCCTCGTGGAGAGATGAATACAACACCCAGCGCCCTCACAGCTCGTTGGGTTATCGGACCCCGGCCGGGTTCGCCGCCGCGTGTGCGGCTTCCGCCTCGGCCAAGGCCTCGGCTCCAGCCGCACACGCTGGTTGCCTTGGTAAACCCTGTTCCTGAACCCTCATATCGCCTGGTACAGCAAATCCAAGCCGGTCATCTTCGTGTAGTCCTTCCAGCCCTTGCCGGAGTCCTTTCGGACGATCGACCGCATCGAAGCGTTGGCCTGGATCGTCGTCGAATCGATGCCGATCGCTTCGCCCCACAACAGGCCCTTGTGGGCTGCAACGGAGAGGATGAAGCGGAAGACCTCGTCAAAGACCTCCTTCGGCAGACGCTTGTGCGTCTTGCTCACACAGGAGTGGTTCGGCACAGGATTCGTGGGGGAAGCCCGAGGAACTCGCCAAGCGACCGGCTGTCGGTGCACCGCCACGAGATCGCCCGGTGCGACTTCAGGCCCTCGAAGTACCCGACGAAGAGCATCCGGAAGAAGACGCAAGGCGGCACGCCCGGCCGCCCCATCGTCTCGGCGTAGTAGGGAGCACACAACTTCTCGACCAACGCGTCGAAGCCGTTCTCCGCCAGCAGCCGATTCAGAGCCGTATAGACCGGATGGCCAGGAGACTTCGGCAGGTCGGAGGCCGCGACGAAGGCCTCCATCTGCTGCTCCCGGCGTCGTTTCCCGAGTGCCATGTCCCCTCCTGGGTCTGCCGATCCGCGAGCCAAGCCCGATCGCAGAAGTTTAGCGCCCTCTCACAGCATGTGAAGCCGACTTTGGCCACGGCCTGCTAGGTCAGATGCGCTATAGGGCTATCAGCGAGTAACGCGCATGGCGTGAATCGTCTATTCCTGTAAGACTCCGGAATTGCTGAGGAGCAGCCCCAGCTTTGTGGTATGCGACTGCGCTGCAGGCTCAATGAGGTGGTAGGGCGTGTCAAATGCGTCGCCGGGCTCATACATGGCATCTTCGACGGTGCCCAGAACTGCGACGCCCCGGTCCATCCAGAATTTTCTCATCCCGTCATTCACCGCAGCAACCCTCATCTTGTCAACTGGCCTAGTGATGCAAAGCGGAGGAAATACAGCCACAATACGAACGCCCTTCTTTCGGCCCATGGCGACGAACGCATCGACATCGTGCGTCAAGTGCTGAGAGGGCGTCTGCCAGGGTGGCAGGTTTCCGCCCAGGTTCTTTGCGAACCTGGATCCCTGCGCAACATCCTCGGGCGTGATGACACGGTCACCGCATTCGTTGACTCCCACAACCGGCCCCGGCGGCGTAAGTGGACTCACCCCATTCGAGAGGCGACTCCAAAACCCAGTAAAGACCCGCTCCGGTCCCGCGGCTAGGACCAGTTGAAATGCCAACGCCATGGGCAACGATTTGAGATATTCAACCCGCCGAGACATGATGTAGTCACAGGCGTACTCCCCGAATCGAGGCCCCCGATAGGTTTCCCATTCCGGGCCGATCACGATCACATCTCCTGAATCGGACGCAGCCATAACGCGGTCCATCAGATACCGAAGGCCGAGACCGCCGTGCAGCCCGAAATTGACTGCCGGCCGGCCAATGATCAAGCTCAAACGTTTGCAACGCACGCCGTAGAACCCGCTGGAGCCGCTGGCATATAGCAGTTTTTGCCCATTCCTGGCCGCGCTGCGCTCCTGCGCGACGGCGTAGCGCTCGGTGGCCCCAGTAAGGCCAGTCGGGGCTCCCAATTGCGTGACTGCAACTACAGCATAGATCGATGCAGAGCCTACGAGGCCGATCACCACCGTTATCCAGTACTCACGAGCGGACAGTAGCTTCATCGTATTAAAACTGAAAATAGAGGAATGCCGATGGCGCAGCTGACAGGAGATCCATGATGGCAACAAACAGAATCCCGGCAGTCGCTATCGCCCAAAAACGGCTCTGCTTCCATGACAGCCGGTCCACAAGCAACGGCCGCGACTTCAGCGGCAGCCCGGAGTCTACGATGTAGCCACGAAAAAGCTCGGCCGTGGCCGGCATGAGCAGACAAAATAGCAGCCCGAGCAGCGCCGCCGCGAAAGCCGCGGTGCCGATAATCGGCAGGCGAAGAGGCACGTTTGCCGAAGAACCACTTCCCCACACTACGCTCACGAACGACGCGACCGGAGGACACAGGCTGCCGTACATCCCGATGGCGCTCGACAAAGAGGGGGCCCGAAACGGCACCCATGCGAGCACCACGCATATCAGCGTAAGTACCCAGGCTGCCGGTCCCACACGCGGCCACCAGCGGACGCCCCGGCGAATCGCAGTTCGATGAATGTGGACAACGGCGAGCAAGAGACCATGAATCGCCCCCCACAGCAGGAACGTGTACCCCGCACCATGCCAGATCCCGCCAACGAGCATCGTGACGAACAAGTTGAACGATTGACGAGCATAACTGACACGGTTCCCGCCAAGGGGTATGTAAACGAAATCGCGCAGAAACCGCGACAGCGTGATATGCCATCTTCTCCAAAACTCGGCGACATCAAGCGACTTGTAAGGTGAGAAAAAGTTAATGGGGAGTACGACGCCAAAGATCAACCCCAAACCCAGGGCCATATCCGAGTAGCCCGAGAAGTCGAAATAGATCTGGCACGCATATGAAACGAGTCCGACCCAAGCCTGCAAGCAGTTCAACATCTGACTATGAGCAGTTCCCTGAAACGCTGCATCGGCGACCGGCGCAAAGTGGTCAGCTAAAACGACTTTCTTAAAAAGACCAATCGCGAACAGGCTCACGCCGGCCGCAATCATCCGTGGCGATGCCCGCCCGAGCGAACTGCCCATCAACTGTGGCACAAGTTCGTTGTGGTGTACGATCGGTCCGGCAAGAAGGTGTGGAAAAAAGGTCACGAATAGGGCATAGGTCGCCAGCGTGGTTTTGTCCGCACCGGGCCTCGTGGCATCAAACAGCCACGCAAGTTGCTGGAATGTGAAGAACGATATACCCAACGGCAGGCTCTCGGTGGCACCGACGCCCGACAGTCCGGGGATCCCGAGCACATCGCCTAGGACGAAGCCGCGATACTTAAAATAGGCAAGGAGGCCAATGTTGACTGCTACACCGGCCGCCAGACACGGCGAACGCAGCGCGGGCCGCAAAGTTATCACGTGCGCGAGCATGTGATTGAAACAGATCGTTCCGAGCAGAAGTGGCAGACGAGAGACGTCCCACCAAGCGTAGAAAACAAGCGACGCTGCGAGGAGGATATCTCGTACGAGGCGAGTGCCGCTACTTCGGCTAGCGAGCGTCACTAACGCGAAAACCACTGGCAAAAAGGCGAAAATGAACTCTACGGAATTGAAGAGCATGCGAATACCATGATAGCACTCAGCCCAAAATCAACATCAGCTCGAACATTAACGAGTTCGGCCAACAACTATAGGACGTTTGACATCCATTCCGCAAGTCAGCGACCGACCTGACTGGCTTGGGTTCGCTGCGCCAGGTGATATGAGGGTTCGCGAACAGCGGTTACCTAGGCAACCAGCTCGTGCGGCTGGAGCCGAGGCCCTGGCCGAGGCGGACGCCGCACGAGCTGGTTGCCTGGGTAAACCCTGTTCCTGAACCCTCATATCGCCTGGTACAGCATATCCAAGCCGGTCAGCCGGGCTACGCTCAGGTGCTTGTGGTTTGGGTCGATGCATTGCCGCTTGACCTCAGCCGACCTCGGCAGCTTTTTCTTTCAACCATTCGACCTCCATCTTCAGGCGGCCGATCTGCTCGTAGAGTTCCTGCTTGTCAGTCGCCTGGTCGGCACGCCGCTGCCGCCCGTCGGCAAACAGCTCTGCCATCTGGGCGATGAGCTGCTTCTTCCACGCCGTCACCTGGCTTGTGTGGATGCCGAACTGGCTCGCCAGTTGCGCCGTCGTCCCGTCACCCTTGGCGGCCGCCAGAGCCACCTTCGCCTTGAATGCCGGCCCAAACACTCGTCGCTTCCCGGCCATCGTCCTGCTCCTGGTAGGGTGCCTCCCACCCACGGAGCTCCACCTTATCAAGGCGCCCGAAAACCGGGATCCACCTCAAGGATCCACTGACGTTCGACGCTCCTGAAATACAATGGTTATGGACAGAGCCATCGGTTTCTCGCGCCTCACGAAGGCCGTGCTGCCACCGTTTTGGTCACAATGTCCGACACTTGAGTTCACGTAGCCGCTCTCGGAATCGGTCGGGGGCCAAATGCTCGGCGATCCACGAACGCGCAGACGAAAACTGAGCCGCGCTAAGTTGGGAGCTCGGGCCAATCCGCCGACAGCGACGAACGAAGTTGGTGATCGCCTCCGTCGCGCAGCCCTGCGAGTCGTTTGGAAGAAGCCACCCGTAAGGCCAGCGACCGGACCGATCCATGGGGAGGTCCCACGCGAGGTCGTGACCCGGGGAGGCGATCACCGGCAGTCCATACGCCAACGCTTCCGCGAAGCTGTACCCAAAGTTCTCCCGGCGCGATAAGGAAATAAAGCCGTCGGCGCCCAGCCAGGCATCTTGCAGGTCAGCGTTGCACAGCGGGCCGGGCACATGTACGTGACCTCGATGACCAGGTGGAACCGCGCCGCACACTTGCATCGAAGTAACATCACCGTCCATACCCAGCATCACAAGGTGGGCATCTTGAGTGTCGGCCGCGCAAAAGGCCGCTACAGTCTCCAGTGGCCGCTTCATGCTGTGAAGACGCGCGGCCGATAGGAGGATGATCGCCGAATCTGGAATCGCCAGACGCTCACGAAAACGTTGCCTTGCAGCCTCTCGGCCGCAAAGGTCCGGTAGCTCGACCGGCCAAGGGATAACCGCCGTAGCGGCAGAGCGGATCCAAGCCCCCGCCTTCTCGCGCTCGCGCCGGGTTGCGAAAACGCTCACGGAAGCCTGCTCCAGAAACCGACCACCACAGGCGTCGAGCCATGCACGCTTGAGTGGCCATCTCTGCTTCAAGCCCCAGGGATCGAGACACCCGTGCGGCACCGCCCATAACCTGGTACCCCTGCGTTCGGCGTGCGCTGTCGCCCAGCCAACGTGCCCCCGGAACAGAGAATGAACGACCAGTAAGTCGGCCTCCCGCACGAGCCGGTCAGCAGACCGGGCTGCTGATCGCCCCACCCACAAGCAGGGGTACCCGCGCGGATTGGGACCGCACACGACCTCGCTGACTGGCACATCCGAAGAGACATTTGTGCCAGTTACGTGCTGGCTAAAAGAAAGCACCGGCGCTTCGAGGGCCCTAGCGAAGTCGATAATGCCGCGGTACAAGCCCGCCAAACATGGGTCGAGTTCTGTGCAAACGTTCCAGGTCCGGATCTCCACAACACAACCCGGTGAGGCGAGACGTCAGTCAATGGAACACGCCGCAGCGCTCAAGCGACGCAATGAGCCCGTCACCCAAGTCCTGCCAAGTCTGCTGGCGTGGGTAGGCGACATCGGGCAGTCTCTTAGCCACCACGGTCGCCTCCACGGCTGAAGCAAATGCCTCTGGCGAAGCAGATACATATGTCGCGACTTCACCAAGTGCTTCCTTGACCTCGCCAACGGGATTGGCGATCACGGGACGCCGCGCCTGCATGTAGGCGAAAGTCTTGCTGGGGCAACGCGCGCGATTGCCCGGCGTGTCGCGGATCGGCAAAAGAAGCACATGGGCGTGCACTAACCGATCGACAAGCGGTTGTCCGGATACGTAGCCCTCGATGTGGACTCGATCGAGGCCGCGGCGCGCGACGTCCCGACGCACGTCCTGCAGCAGGGGACCAGCTCCGCAGATCGACAGATCGATTTCCACACCTTTTAGCTTTAGAACTTCCCAAGCATCGACAATGAGGTCGTGGTCATAGTCCGGCATGAGATTGCCGACGTACACTGCCGTCGGGTGAATAAAAGGATTGGCTGTCGAGCTCATTTCCGGAAGGTACGGAGCATAAGGCAGATATAGACAAGAGACCCCGTAGCGTTGCTGCATCACGTCCTGGAGATAGCGGCTCGCGACCACGTTTAATCGGGCTATTCTCCTTCCGACTGACTCAGCCAAAAGATCGGTAGGCTGACGCCACCAGGGACGTTCTCGCACCGACAGCAACTCGTCCCAGTCGCATGTCACCGGCACGGACAACATCATCGCCGAGCACGTGTTCAGCGGCTGCGGGTTTAAAATGTGCACACCGCTGACGTTAAGCCTGTCGAGAATCCGTCTCCTTTGAACTAGCCGCATCGGTCTTGAACCGCCCGGAACGAGATGCGTCCGCGCGGGCCCCAGTCCTTCAGCAAGTGACGAGTTGTATTCAGTCTCATCAATGATGAAGTGAACGTCGACAGACCGGTTTGCTAGGGCAAAGCCGAGTTCGCGCAAGCGAACAAAGCTCGCATTTCGATTGAGGCAACCAGTGGCGAGAAACGCGTATCGATGCATGTCCGAATATCTCGACGCCTAAGTTTTACCGGCGGCCGCATCGCGCCGCCCCACAACGTCGCCCTGCAGCGATCGTGAACCGAACTGTGCCCACAGGTCATCGGTCGTCAACTCGCCACGAGCCAGCGCCCATTCAATCTCTTGAATCTTCATGTCGCAGATAATGCGAAACCAAAGTGCCTGATTCACAGTGAATGCCAGCCCGTGCCTTCCGTCAAGTATCGCTCCCTTGATGAAATACCTATACGCCCAGTAGAGGACCGGCCGAACGAACAAGGGCATGTGCATCCAGGCATTCTTGAGCCAGACCCGGTTTTGATCACTCGTTCCAAAGAGTTTCGGTTCCACAGCCCACTTGATAAGCCCTTTCTTCCGCAAAACCTCCTCCGCGGCCATGCGGCGAGCGAATCGCTGATGCTTGTCGATCCAAAAATCTATATCTCGCTCTTTCAGGTTGTCCTCGATGATCGCCGCGTGGATATAGCCAACCTTGCCGTCGATTTTTATGCCGTAGTCGACAAGCTCGCTCTGGTCGATCGCAGCAGAGCGTCGCCGCACGAGCCGTGCCCACCATTTTTTCATACCGCGCACGGGGCGGTCTCGAAAAAACTCCTCGTGGATGCAGTAATACCCATTGACGGAACGGTCGTCGGCAGACAACTCTCTGGTAATTGCGGCCCGCAGTTCCGGCGTGACTATGTTGTCGGCATCTAGGAAGAGCAACCATTCGTTCCTGAACGGGAGGCTCTCGAACGCCCAGGCCAGTTGGCTGGCGTGATCAACGTAGGGGTGATTCACGACTTGCGAGGTGTACTCGCGTGCGATCTCGACGGTACGATCCGAGCTGTCACTGTCCACAACATACACATCGTCAGACCAACCAACGACGCTCTCCAGACACCGCCGGATATTGGCTTCTTCGTTACCCGCGACTATGAAGACGCTGACGAGCGGAGAGAATTGCTTAGTCAAGACTCAAGCACTCCCGCAATCTCGCCCCGATTGGCCTTCACCCAGCCGTGGAGCCGCGAGATGCCCGATGCCGGCTTCATCGTCGGCGACCATTCAAGTTCACGCCTGGCCTTAGTAGCGTTGGCGATGTATACCGGCTGGTCACCAGGTCGCACGTCGCCGAACTGCAACGGCAACGTAGATGGCTGGAGTTCGTCGAGAATCTCGACCAGCTCCAGAAGCGACAGTGTGTTTTCCGATCCACCGCCCATGTTGTAGATTTCGCCGCCCTTGCCAAGACGCCAAGCTCTGTCATAGGCCTCCACCAGGTCCTCCACCCAAAGGATGTCACGCACCTGTTTTCCCGTGCCGTAGATCGTAACCGGCTTTCCCAAAACCCGCGCAATCGTGAACCAAGCAATCCATCCCTGGTCCTCGACACCAAACTGATTGGTACCGTAGATGCAACTCTGCCGGAACACCGCCGTGCGCAATCCAAAAATCCGCGAGTAGTCATGCACATACTGATCGGCAGCGCCTTTTGAACACGCATATGGGGAGTGAAAGTCGAGTGTGCGCGACTCGCAGAGCCCTTCGGGATAGTCCCGGTACCGGTACCGTTTTGCCTCCTCGACAACCGCGACGTCCTCCATGCTGCCGTACACTTTATTCGTAGACGCGTAAATCATAAAAGCATCAGGCGCCGAATTCCGCAACGCCTCTAAGACGTTCAGGGTTCCCATGGCGTTGACTTCAAAGTCTAGTCGCGGGTTAGCAACTGACGTCGTTACGGCCACCTGCGCTGCCTCATGAACCACCAGATCCGGCCGAACTGCAGCGAACACTGCCGCAACCTCTCCGGCCAACCTAATATCAACATGATGGAATCGGCAGCGGTTGTTTCGGCTGATATCCAAGCAGTCGAGTTTGCGCACGTTCGCTCTCGCGCCGTTCCTCGAGAGATTGTCGAGCACATGAACCTCATGCCCCTCACGCACGTACCGCTGAACGACGTGGAATCCTATGAATCCCGCGCCGCCTACTACTATCACTTTGCTCATCGCTACACCCCGGTCACTTAATGACTCGACTCTTAATAAACTGGGCAGGATTGCCCGCCACCACGGCGCCCGCCGGCACGTCCCGGACCACGACGGCTCGTGCACCTAGAACCGCTTGAGACCCTATGTGCACATTCGGTCCTACAAACACATCCGCGCATACCCAGACCTCGTCACCAACAGTAATCGGCAGCTTCCGAAGCGGCATCTGGGCATCCGAGTAATCGTGGGTACCCGCACAAAGGTGCGCGCGTTGCGAAATTGTCACACGGCTACCTATAACGATTTCGCCAAGATTATATAGCACAGCATCGTAACCGATCGATGTGTCCGCACCGATACTAAGGTTCCATGGAGCGAATACCTTAACAGATGGGTCCACGCGTACGCCGCGCCCAATCTTTGCACCGAAACCGCGTAGCAAGCTGTTTCTCCACCCCCAAAAAAGGCGAGGGCTCAACCGAAATGCAGGCCCACAGGCCGACCAAACAATACGCCACGCCATCTCTAGAAGCGTATAGTTACGCGCGTAACGCGATGCGGAGACGTCAAGCGAGACCGGTACGATCGCTTTGGCTCGTGACGTAGATTTTGGTGACAAGGCCATCGCTATGTACACCTACGAGGCCCTCTGGATAGCTGCCGCTACGAGTTGTTCTAAAGTCTCACCGATACTAATCTGCGGCTGCCACCCAGGATAATCGCGCTTAATCTTTTGCAAATCAGAGTAGTAGCAGATATGGTCTCCTTCCCTAGCCCGCTCGTCATAGGTCCAGTTCATTAGCTTACCAGAGCGTTCGGATACCAGCTGAAAGGCTTCAAGAATCGAGCAACTATTGCTTTTTCCTCCGCCAATATTGTATACCGATGCGGGTCGTGGAGATGCGATGAATCTCGCTATAAACGACGCTACATCCCGTGCGTGGATGTTGTCGCGGACCTGTTTGCCCTTATAACCAAACACGGTGTATTGCCGCTTCTCAATGTTGCACCGCACGAGGTAGCTCAGGAAGCCGTGCAGTTCCACGCCCGAATGCGATGGACCTGTAAGACATCCGCCTCTCAAACAACATGTCGGCATACCAAAATACCGGCCGTATTCCTGAACCATTACGTCAGCAGCTACTTTTGAGGCACCGAACAAAGAATGCTTTGTATGGTCTATAGGAAACGATTCCGGGATTCCGCTTGCGAATACATCATCCGCGTAATCCCACCGGGTCCCCTTCTCGACGAGTTTGATTGAGTTCGGACCATCTCCGTAAACCTTGTTTGTCGACATGTGAACGAACGGTGACTCCGGCGCGCTCCGTCGCGCTGCCTCGAGGAGGTTCATCGTTCCGACAGCATTTGTATCAAAGTCGTCAAATGGTATCGCTGCAGCGCGGTCATGTGAAGGCTGGGCTGCGGCGTGAACGATGGCCTGCGGGCGTAGATCTGAGAGAAGACGCCCTATTGCCACCCGATCCCGAATATCAATCTCGTGATGCGTAAAACGAGACAAAGTTTCTTGCAGGCGGTTCTGATTCCATCGCGTGTCACCGGACGGACCAAAGAATATGGCTCGCTGATTGTTGTCGATGCCATGCACATCCCACCCCTCAAGATCGAAATGTGCACAGACTTCGCTGCCTATCAATCCCGAGGAACCGGTCACTAAGATGAGGTTACGCCTTGCTACCATCACTCCCAAGTACCTTTCAGCTACGAGCGGCTTAGTCAAGCCGGTTTTGCGTCCCACGCGACTACCACGTACAGCACTTCAGCATCGCCCCCCATAATCATAATGCGCAAAACAAATGCGGCAATAGGGCCGTTTCGAACTTGGGGCCCTTATCGGGCGGTTTTTGACCGACCCCGCGGCGTTATATGCATTCATCGGCTGGCAGCGATCCCTCCTGGATGGACAACGCGACTGCCACGGTGCTTCGGCGTTGATGCGGCATGTTCGAGTATCACGCACACTTGTTCGACCAGTCTCTCTCTACTGAAGTCAATGCTGGCTGCCTCGCGGGCCTTGATGCCGTAATCCTTCAGCATTCCTGGGGCCATGGAGGCGAGTTCGCGAATCAAGGACACGAGTTTAACCACCTCGCCATGCTCGATCAGCCAGCCGACACGCCTCGCCGCAAGGATGTCTCCGACATAGGATTTTCGCGGGCCAAGGGCGATTATAGGCCTTCCGACTGCCAAGGCCCCATAGATTTTGCATGGATGAACAATGCCTACCCCGTGATCGGCGAGCGATACGACGTGCACATCTGCGCTCGACAGCGAGTAACGGAGGTCAGACAGCGGCTGATAGGGCAAAGAGATTATGTTGGGTGGCGACTCTCGTCGCACCAAGTCGTCAATTGCGACCTTCCCAACGCCACCGCCGATAAACATAAATTTGATCCGCTTGTCAGACCTGAGTTCGTGAGCCGCGGCGAGGACCGTATCGAGCGGCGAATAGCCGTGATTGCCGGAATACATCACCACGAATGCATCTTTTAGTTTGTGGTTAGAGCGAAAGGGGTTGTCGTCGTGAGAGATATCCTCTTGCACGGAATCGTGGGACCAAGGTGGAACGATCGCCATTTTTCTGCGCACGTCTGCCTTCGCGAGGAGGCGGGCGGCCATATATCGGTCAAGCGCGATGACCCGGGTGGCAGCGTTTAGTGTGCGTCGATTCATCCAGTCGAAAAAGCGCACCAGCGGCGACGAAGGCCGCGCCTTGCCGGATGCGACCAACTGATCCGGATTGATGTCCATCACCCACCACACAAACTGCCAGCCCCGTACGAGCTTAAAGAGACAGCCCGCAATCCCCGCGAAGGGAGGACTCGTGCTAACGAGCACTACGGATATGCCTCGCTGTAAAATGCCGCGACATAAAGCTTGCACAATGAACACGGCTTGCGCCAAGAGCCGAATGGCAATGGTGCTCTTCCCAAGACTAGAAAACGGTAACCGGCGAATGTCGACGCCATCACGCAATTCGCGCCAGGGATAGCGTTGGCGAGCATCGTCGTAGCCTCGCCGTGAAGTAAAAACGGTTACACGCCAACCACGCGAAGCCATCCGACTGGCGACGTCTGCGATGTGTTGCCCAACTGCAGCAGGATCAGGGGGATAGGTCTGACTAATTATTAGGAGACGTTTCATTCAGATACCCAACTCGGATGAGAAGGGACTCGACAGGTACTACCGACGTTGGTTCAATGAATTCGAGTAAAGTTCTGCTCATGCATAGATTTAACGCTACAGAAGCCACCCCTTGGCTTTTGTAGTTCAGTGATGTCCACACCTCTCACCGTTCATGCTTTTTAAGACAAGAGTTACTTCTTCAGCCGGAGTCGTCACTGGCGCAGTGGACCGGCGGCGCATCGTAACTACGGGCCAGTCGCCACTTCCCGGAAATAAGCCGGCGCCTGCCGAGCCTCATCAAGTAGTTGCCGATGTTACGGCCACGAAACCGTAAGGCCGAAGCAACGCCGGAACGCCAGGTGGGATGAAACCCGTGCGCGTGCACCACTCGAAGGTGTTCTTCGTGCATCGCCCGTGCGTTGACATGGGATAACTGCCCCCGGTGGACTCGGAATGCCGCCACAGGGGGGCCTGGCATCTCGCGGAATCGCGATCCCGCCTCCAGTGCGCGCCACCAGAAATCAGCGTCCGCCACGAATTTATAGCAAGAACGGAAGCCACCCAGACGCTCAAACACGCTGCGCCGAAAGACGGCTCCCTGCTGAAGCAGCGGGCTGTAGCCGCTCCTGTAAAGCCGGAGTAAGTCGCCTGCCGGAGCGCAGCGCCAACAGTGCAAGAACCTTCCTTCAGAATCTATGAAGTCTACTGTACCGTAAAGGACGTCGTCTTGATATTCTGCAGCATTAAGCCGACGGCACAGCGAGTCTCCATATAACACGTCATCGCCATTCAACCAGGTCAGCCACGGCGTCGCCAGGCGTGCGCAGCCTTCGTTGATCGCCTCATACATATTTCCGGGATTCCGAAGGAACGAGAAGCCCTGTCCTATCACGCGTTCTAGCGTGTCATCAGCGGAACCTCCGTCGATCACAAGTACGCTAGCCCCTGCGTTAACGATCGCCCCAAGTGACTGCAGCGTGGCACAGATCGTCAAGCCGGCATTCAACGTTGGAATAACGATTCCCAACTGTTCCGCGTGTGCTCGCGACATAACTCAGGTGAACCGAACGCATCGCGGCACCGCGGGGCAGCCGGCGAGCCACTGGTAAGAGTCCGCCATGTCATGCCCGATTGCGTTCCAGCCAAACGCAACTGCAGCGTATGCCTTAGCTCTGGCTCCCATCGCCCGAAGACTCGCTTGGTCACTGGTCGTCATGGCCCGAATCGCACCAGCCAGCGTCTCGGGCGTAGGATGCACCCACCATCCACACCGCTCAGTTGGCAGCATCTGCCAAGGCGTGCCCACCGTCGCGATCACGGGGAGCCCAGCCGCCATCGCCTCCGCCACAACGATTCCGAAGTTCTCAGAAAAAGAAGGGTGGACGAACCCCGACCCAGAGGCGAGATACCGCCATTTTTCCGGCCCAAGCATTGGGCCGGGAAACTCAACCGAGCCCCCCAAGTCAAGTGCTGCAGCTAGCGATTGCAGTCGCGACGCATACCCGCCCTCGTCGAGCCCAGCGATCGCTAGGCGCCAATTCAATGGCCGCACGATAGCCCATGCGCGAAGTAGGTTCTCAAGTCCCTTCTTCGCATGCAGGCGACCAAGGTATAGCAAACGATATGGACCAACTACCGAGTAGTCTTGCGGGAAGAGTGCCTGCGAGCAATCCACTCCATTGGGAATCACCGCGATGGGTTGCCGAAATCCTAATGCCCTGAGCGACTCGGCCTCGCCGTCGCTGGTGGCGTGCCACAAATCGCATCTCGCTAGTAGACGCTTAAGGAATCCGAGAAGAAAAAGTTTTTTCCTCGCCCACTTGTGACGCAAAGCCCAAGGCTCGAGCATCCCGCGGGGACTTATGACGAAGCCGAGGGACTGGCAACGGACCAGATCCATGGCAGCGAATACACCGGCGTCCCAGAGGCCGTGCAAATGCACGATCGAGGGACTAACTCGTAGGCCTGACTCGATAAGTTGTGATCGGGCAAGCGACCAAGTTCCGATTAGCGGGCTAGCACTACTCGACGACGGAAGCGCCAGAAGGGGGACGTTGCCCCAATGTGCATTGTCGATGCCTTCGTGTGGCAGGCTTACCGGAGAGAGTAGTATCGGTGTCCATCGCCCGTCGTGCCCCAGCGCTCTCACCAAACCAGCCACCGACACAAATGGACCTCCGGCTCGCGGCGTAAGGCCTGTGGTAACGTGAAGAACGACTGGACCAGAGCAGCCACACCTTGTAGTCATAACTCAATGCGAAGCCTGAAACAAGCCGCGCGCCTCATAGGCTAATCAAGCCACAGCGTCCGATTCTTCAAGATTACGCTACGGCCGCCCGAGGCATCAGAGCCGTGCCGTTTGCCGACACTTTGGCATGGGACCGCTGCTGCGCGCGTACTAAGACGGAGGCAGCTAACAATGGAACCATAATCATCGCGGTGTAGTTCCGAGTCTGGATCGGCGAGAACAGGACCGACCAGAAAAACCCCATACTGTTTATCAATAACACCCCCGAGTACTCTGGGAAAACCAGAATCGCACGAGGCAGAGTCCGCGCCACGTATGCCATGGCATATACCCAGAAGATAAGCCCTAATATCCCACCCTCGACCCACGCAGCTATGATCATTGAGTGCGAGGGAATGAATATACGGTGTGAGTTCCAATTCTTTTCGCGGTAAAACTCGACCCCAAACAGGTCGGAAGCGGCCGCGGTGTAGTCCTTATCCATCCGAGCCCAACTTCCGTGGCCAATGATGGGTTTGTCAAACGCGGCGGCGATACCAATAAAGGGCCCCTGCCGACCGCCCATAACGATGTTGCCGTACTTCTCGCTAGCCTGCTGGTGGTACTTGTTGTAAGCCTTATAGCCCAACGCCCCCGTGGAAGCGAAGTGCTCATATGAATCCTTAACCGCCACTGAGGCTGCAAGCATGAGCCCGCAAGCCAGCACGAATCGCCCCCACGGCACCCCCTTCTGCCAACGCATTCTTTTCGCGCGGCTTTGCTCCGTTTCTCTCGTGACATCTACCACCAGCGGCATGAGTGACGCTGCCACAATATGGTACAGGCCAGTGGATCGGGAACCCATCGCGACTTCGAGGCCGCCGAAACAAAACGTGGCGACGATGCACACCACTGGACAAGACCGCCAAAACCGTGCAACCAAGTATGCAAGTACAAGCACGGCGAGAGGCCCAATCCAGTACTCCCAGCCCATATCTTCGATCGACATCCATCCTTTCAAGTCTGCGCGGAGATAGTTACCGCTACGGAAATACTTCAAACCGATCAGATGCGCAACTGGCAGGCCCGCCAAGAATGCTTCGAACAGCCTTGGGCGTCGAAGCATTGATGGGAGCAACGCGAGCGTGACGAATCCCGCGAAGAACGACTTGGCGAAACCACGGGCTGCAAACCCGAAATCGTTTTGATTTACGACGTCTGCAATGATCTGGCCGACCACCCATAGCAACCAGAGGCCAGAAAACGTGCGTACGCCCGGTAGTGTGGCGGTTCTCAGGAACTGAGCGAACTTGAGGGGAAACGTTACGAGCAAGAACACTTCGAGAAAAGATAGGTATCCGATTATCTGCACGAACAAACCACTTGCCAATCCAGCACAAAACCCTTTGGACCATTCGCCCCGCGGAAGCTTGAGACCGCTGCAAACACGTCCTGCGCATGATTGCGTAACCATCGCCATTGGCTTCTGTTCAGCACCAAGCGACGCACCAACGAGTCCCGGAATACCGCTAGACATACGTCACACCTTGGAGAAGACTGGCATGAATCCCGCTCACCTGCTCGCCGTAGCGTTGCCATGAATACGACTCGGTGACCAGTCGCTCACCGGCCCGGCCGATTCTCGCCCGCAGGTTTTCGTCGTCGGCGAGCATCGCCATCGCTTCGCCCAAAGCCTTCACCGACCTCGATTCTACCAGAAGCGAGTGCTCGCCCGATAGAGTCGGCAGGCCGGTCTCTCTGGTCGCGATGACCGGCACGCCAGCGGCCATGGCCTCCATCGCCGCCTTCGCACACCCCTCGGCCAACGACGGAAACACGAACATGTCGGCCGAGGCCAGATGGCGGCGCACGGCTGCGGCATCGACGAACCCCAGCAGCCTGTCCTCGGGCGCGATCCGATGCCGTCTCGCGAGCAACGGCACTTCCGCATGGCCCCCGATCACCGTCAGGGCAAATCGCCGCCGGTGTGGATCGAGGGTTTCGAGCGCGTCGAGAAGGTAGCCGGCCCCTTTTCGCACGCCGAACTCGCCGATGAACACCACGTGCAGCCTCCCGCCGGCCGCGTATGACCGCTTCAAGCCGCTCCACTCGCGAGACACACCCAGGTAGGCAACGCGCAGGCTTTCCGCCGAAAAACCTTGCTCGACGAACGTGTCGGCGACGAACTGCGAGTTTACAAGAATGACGTCGGCCTCACCACAATCCCGCTCGACGAGGTTCCAGAACGGGTCGTCGGACCGAAAAGGACACGGAGCCCCGTACTTCGCGTATTCATCGGTCAACACCGACGCCATCCACCGGGGGTGGGCAATGCTGTGGTCGGCGACCACCACCATGCCGCGCCGCCTCGCGACCGCGATCGCCCCGCCGCGGCCAGCCCCCGACCGCACGTGGAAGACATCTGCGTCCCGCAGATACCGACGACTCGCGCGGCCGAATCGCTGCCACGCCCAACGCCGCGCCCGAGACGCCCACGGGCCATCCGGAGCACCCCGCTGTACCAGCGCTCCCAGGCCGTCCGCAAGGGAGCAACTGACAACGCGATCCCGGGGAAAACCATCGCAGGCCGCCCGAGCGTTCAACCGAGCCGGCAGATTCCCGCCCCGCCGCCACCGGGCCGCCGCGGCCGCGGCCCGCAGGAGCGCGGGGCCCGGAATCCACCCCGTGACCACTCGCACGTCCTCTCCGCATTCCAACAGGGCGGCGGCGGTCAGGAACAGATGCAGCCTCCCCGGTCCCGTCGACACCACCGTGCGCACCGGACTGGGCCCTCCTCCGGACGCCGGATGGAGCGTCTCCGACTTCATTCGGCCCCGCCCGCGGTCGCGAGGTTTGGCATGGTGCGTCCCGGAACCCCGAACACCACGGAGCCTGCGGCAGCATCATGGAGCACGACCGAGTTGGCGGAAACCTTGCACCGATCACCGACCCGTACCCGTGGCCCGACGGACGCATGCAGGCCCAAGAATGACTCCTCCCCGACATGGGCCTGTCCGGCGATTGTCGCGTAAGGCGACATCACCGTGAAGTCACCTGTGGTGGAATCATGGGCGATCGAAGAGTGATAGTTGAGGATCGCATAGGCTCCCACGCGTGCGGCATCGCTGACGACGGCAAAGGGACAGATGATCGAACCGGTGCCGATCGAAGCGGAATCAGCGACCACCGCCGTCGGATGAACGAGGCTCAAAAACCTCGCGCCACGCCTGAGCAAACTCTTGACCACCGAGCGACGCACTCCGGGAATGCCGATGGCGAGCAGGAACGCATCCCGAGGCCCGGGCACAAAGTCGGCGGGTGAACCGAGCATCGGCACGGCCGTGGCATGTCCCTCCAGGACACGAGGATCGGCCGACAGGAATCCGGCGATCTTCGCCGTCTCGTGGGGCCAGGTGTGACGAGCCCACTGAAGGACCTCGCGGCCAAAGCCACCGGCGCCGACGATCACGATCCGCTCGTAATCCGCAGGCGTCGGCATGCCGCGGGCCGCCTGCATCCTCGCCGCGGAGTCGGTCATGCGCCACCGTCGACGGCGATGATCTGGCCGGACACGAACGCCGCCGCCGCCCCGGTGAGAAACCCGATCACCCCCACCACGTCATCCGTCACCCCGAGGCGAGCGAGAGCCGATCGTGCCGCGATGCGGTCACGATTCCCAGGCGACAGGGATGCCGACAGGTCGGTGACCAGAAATCCCGGAGCGACCGTGTTCACGCGGATGCCCCGCGGCCCCAACTCCCTCGCAAGGCTCGTGCCGAAGCCCTCGAGTGCCGCCTTCGTGGCCGCATAGACGGCGAGACCGGGCGACCCCCGGCTCGCCACGACGGACGACAAGAGCGTCACGGTCCTGCCTGCTGCGGAGCCGAGAAGCATCTGCCGTACGCACTCGCGCACGAACACGATCGACCCAGTGACGTTCACCCCGACCATCTCCGCGATTTCGTCGTCGCGCACGGTCGCGAGCACGCCCTCATGGGCGACCGCGGCGTTCGCGACGCAGTGGTCCACGCCACCGAAGCGCCCGACGACGTCCGCAACGAACGCTCGGACGGCGACGGGGTCCGAACCGTCGACGCGTGCGGCGTAGAGTCGGCCCCTATGCTCACGCGACAGCGCGTCCAGCGACCCTGATCCAGACCGTGAAAAGGTGGCGACCCTGTCGCCGCGGGCGAGAAACGCCTCGACAAGGGCCAAGCCGACGCCACGGGAGCCTCCCGACACGACCGACACGGCGGCGGTCATCAGACCGGAGCCTTTCGCCGCGGGGTTTTGCCGGCCGTTGTCACGGCGATCTGCCTGACGATGTCGAGGATTCGCGGCACGGAATGCGGTTCCAGGGCGTCGCGACAGGCCCCGAACGCGGCCGCTCGGACGCTTTCGGGAGTCGCCCCCTCGGGAAGTGGATCGGTCAGCACGATCTCGGCGGCGACCAGTTCGCCCGTGATCGCACTGGGATAGCCGAAGACACGGGCTTCGGCCACACCCATGACTCCCCGCATCGTCTCCTCGACGCGCCGTGGAAACACCTTCGCGCCGCCGACGACGATCACGTCGCTTCTCCGCCCGGTGAACTCGTAGCGCTCGCCGCGCTGCTCGACGATGTCCCCGGTCGGGACATCGGCCGAGTCTCGCGACAGCTGCACGATCAACTCGCCGTCGCGGCGTGTCGACAGGCGAACGCCACCGGGCAGCTCCCGATTCATCCAGGCGGCAGGAAACCCGGGCTCGCCGTCCGATACGCGAAACACCTCGCCCAGTTCCGTGGTGGCGTAGACATGGGAGAGCCTGGCATTCGGAAAGGCGGCCTTGGCTTGACGCAACAGCGGGCCATCCGCAACTTCCCCGCCCAAGGTGATCCTCTCGACAGCGGCGGCCTTCAGGAGGCCATGGTCGGCGAAAGAGACCAGACGTCGCAGCAGCGTGGGAGTCGATGGAAGAATCGAGACGTGTTCCTCGCCCAAGGCGCGCGCCACGGTGTCCGGATCGCGCGACGCGGGGGCCACGAGACATCCCGCCGTGAGCAGCGACTGCGACCAGACCTGGATTCCGGCCCAGCGAGTCGCGTCGTACGCGAGCAGCCACCTCAGGCCGAACCACTGCTCTGACAGTCGCGCCGCCGCCAGCACGGCGTCCCACGTCCGATACACCAGTTTGGGCGGGCCGGCCGTTCCCGAGGTCGCCACGACGACGTGTGGTGGTTCATCGTGGCCGCCGACCGCTCGTTGTCTCGTGGGCGTCAGGACGTCGAGCGAGTCGTTCACGACCGCCCAGTCCCGCAGTTCACCCACGAGATCAAGAGCATCTTCGGACAGGAGGGCCACCGACACGCCCTCGCGGCCACTGGCAGCAGCGGCGGCGATGATCGCCTCGGGAGTGGTCGCCCGCACGACGACTCCCGGTGGCTTTGCCTCCGCAAGCGCGGCAGCACACCGCGCCACCAAATCCGCCAAGGACGCGTACGACACGACGGTGCGGGAAGGACTCCCCGCGCTCCCCACGACCGCCGGCCGCGAGGGCTCCGAGCGGGCCACGTGATCGATCACGAAGGCCAGCCGGCCTGCGGCTGGCTGCCTATTGATGACGAGTGGGTCGATCATTCGCGGAATCCTCGTACGGCCTCCGCATACACAGCAGCCAGATCCGCGACGGTGCGAATCGGCTTCGTCACAGGTCCTGCCGAGCGAAACGGATCGACGCCGAGAGACCGTTCGAGAAGCACGATCGTCTGCGCAAGGTCGAGGGAATCGAGTGCCAAATCATCCGCCAGAAGGCTCGTGGGAACAGCATGCGTGCCGCTGCGTCCCGTGTCTCGGAGAACGGTGGCGATCGCGGCCAACACCGCCTCCACGAAGGCATCGCTCATGGACAAAACTCCTGCATGGTGGCGACTCCCGGCGCGGACACGCCGCGTCCGGTGAGCGCCTGCCAGACTACCTGCGCCAGCGTGACGAGCATGATTCGAAGATCAAGGAATGGAGCCCACCATTGCCGCTGAAACTCGACGTACTGCGCGTCATACTCCAAGCGTTGCTCCCACGGCAGGGCGTTGCGACCGTGAATCTGCGCCCATCCGGTCAGCCCGGGCCGAACATGAAGCCGCATCGCTTGGCGAGGGGTGTAGCGCGGCACGTATCGCATGGGCAGCGGACGCGGCCCCACCAGGCTCATGTCACCCGCCACGACGCTCAGGAGCTGAGGCAATTCGTCGATGCTCGTCCGCCGGAGCCATCGCCCGAGAGGCGTCAACCGCTGCTCGTCGGTCATCGCCCCCGCATCGGTGGCAAGCGGATTGCGCATCGAACGAAACTTGGCGATCCTGATCCGCCGGCCGTCGAGCCCGGCACGCTCATCGTGGTAGAGAATGGGGGATCCAAGACCGGCCCAGACCACGCCGCCGACGACGAGCATGAGAGGCAACAGGATCACCAGGGCCGATCCAGCGAGCACAACGTCAGCCAGCCGCTTGATCACCGAGGAATACACGACGTTCAGTGCAGCGCCGACGAATACGAGGTCGCTGCGGACGGCAAGCCAACCAGATGGCAACGCCGCTCGATGGCATACGTCATTCCCGCCGCCAGGGCCACGATCGCCAGGGGCGCTGCGGATGCGACCGCGCGCGGAACATTCGGATCGATGGCCGCGAAGCCCACCAGGCCCCCGATCAATGAGAGCATCCCATACAGCAACGCAACGCGCGAGTGGCCGACACCACTGCGGATCAGTCGGTGAAAAAGAAACTCTCGATGCGGCTGAAACGGGTTTCTCCGATGCCAGAGCCGGCGAAGAACGGACAGCAGCGTGTCGTAGATGTAGGGCCAGAGGCAGAGGACGACCGGCAGAAATGTCTCGCTCCGCGGGTCTTTGAAGAGCAGCGGTATCGCGGAGAAGAATAGTCCGAGGAAGCCGCTCCCGACGTCCCCCATGAACACCCGGGCGGGATGCCAGTTGAACACGAGGAAGCCGCCAGCAGCGGCCGCCGCGAACGCCGCGAGGAGCATCGCCGCCAACGACCTCGTCTCGAAGCCGATCGCGGCCATCGACGCGCCGATCACCACGCCGGCTAGGCCGGCCATCCCGTCGGAGCCGTCGATGAAGTTGAACGCGTTGATCATCCCGACGATCCACACGATCGTGACCGGCCAGGCCATGGGTCCGAAGGCGATGTCACCCAGACCGAACACGGAGACCGCTTGGATCGGGCCGAGCACGGCGGTCATCAGGAAGGCGACGGCGAGCTGGATGACCAGTCGCAGCGATGCCCGCAGCGGGCGGATGTCGTCCACGATACCCACCAGCGCGATGGCAAGCGCCGGGAGGACGATTCCGAGCAACACTTGGCCGCCCAACTGAGGCCACCGGAACACCGTCACCGTGGCCGACAGGCAGACGAGCAGGACGATCGCCACGCCGCCGCCACGGGCCGTCGGCAAGGCGTGGGCGCTTCTGCGATTCGGCAGATCGACGAGTCGGAACCTCGTGGACATGATGATCATCACGTCCACGAGGATCGCGGTCAGCGCGAATACGAGAGCCACCGCCCCGGGCCAGAGCGCCGACTCGATGGAGTCGAGCGTGGGAAACAGCGGTTGCTGGACGTCGCCGGGGGTGGGCATCACGCTGACCTCATGCCGCTCGGATGACCGCGAGGACTTCCCTCGCGACGTCGCGGGCCACGGCCGGCGTCACGTGCCCGCCCATGGGAAGGGCCAGTAGGCTGGCGGCCAGGCGATCGGTGGTCGGCAGCAACCCCGGCCGACGTTCGCAGGCCTCGAACGCCCGCATCTGGTGACACGCCGGGGAGTAATAGGCCCGCGTATCGATGCCCTTCGACGCAAGCGCGCGACTCAGGGCATCGCGCGACACGCCGGTCACCCGCTCGTCGATGGCGATGCAGAAATCCTTCCAACTGCTCTCGCAATCCTCCGGGATCCGCTGGAAGACCACCCCATCGAGCCCTTGAAGCTCCTGCTGATACGCCACAGCCGCAGCCCGGCGCCGGCCGGCGACCTCGGGCAGCCGTTCCAGGGAAGCCCTGCCGATGATCGCCGACACTTCCGGGAGGCGACCATTCATGCCCGGACTGTCGCAGCCGTAGTGCCCGTCGTTGCCATACTCCCTGCCGACCCGGATGAGTTCAGCCAAGCACGAACACGACGTGGCGACGATGCCCCCTTCGCCCGCCACCACGAGTTTCGTCGGCGACAAGCTGAATACCTGGGCCAGGGCTCCGGCCCCGACGTGCCGGCCTTGGCGGCTTGCACCGAACCCGTGCGCGGCGTCGACGACGAGCGGAACCTTGGCTCGCTCCGCGACCTCCGCGAGTCGGTCGATGTCGCACGGGCAGCCAAACGTGTGGCAGGCGATGATCGCGGCCGTGCGCGGCGTGACCGCTGCGGCGACCGCCACTGGGTCGACGGTGTAGGTCGCGGGATCGACGTCGACAAAGACCGGTCGCAAGCCCGCCCAGACGATGGCGGCCGGCGCGGCGAGGAAGATAAAACTCGGCACGATCACTTCGTCGAGATCGGAGCCGCCGCCGCGAACGGGCAACGCGGGACACATCTCGATCGACGGGCAGGACTCCAGCCTCCCACGCAGGTGCGATACTGCCCGGAGCACGAGCATCAACCCGGTCGTGCAACTCGACACCCCGACCGCGTCGCTCGTGCCGGCGCACCGGGCGGCGGCACGCTCGAACTCGACCAGGTATCTGCCCTTGGTGAGCGAGCCCGCCTCGAAGGCCGCGCAGATCTCAGGAGCCACTTCGTCGTACGTCGGCAGGTCTGGCCGGACGAAGGGGACTCGCCACGGCAGCATGGAGGATGCGGCCGTCATACGGAGGTCTTCTCGCCGAACTCCGCTGCGGCGGGCGCGTGACGTCGCGGGGTCAGAGAGCTGCAGTCTCGCGAGACGATTCCCATGATCGCCGTCGCGGCGGCATGCGGATCGCCTCCGGCGGCCTCCTTGAGTTCGGCGAGCCATTCGCGAACCTCGTCTCGCGACCGGGCAGGGCGACTGACGCGAATCACGAGCGGATTGTCCGTGAGTTCCCTCTGCTCATCTTCGAAGAAGAGTTCCTCGCTCAGCTTCTCGCCCGGTCGGAGCCCGCAGTAATCGATCTTTACGGACTCCCGCGGGATGTGCATCAGAAACGCGAGACTGTGTACCACGTCCACGATCCTGAGTTCGCCCCCCATTTCCAGTACGTAGGTGCCGCCTCCACCCGGGATCGATCCGGCGAAGAGCACGAGCTGTGCCGCCTCGTCGATCGTCATGAAGTAGCGACGCACGTCCGGATGCGTGATCGTGATCGGGAGGCGGCGACTGAGTTGGTCTTGGAAAATCGGCACCGCACTGCCGCTCGAACCCAGGACATTCCCGAACCGAACCGTGACGAAACGCGTCCGCGACACTTCACCGAATGACTGCAGAAACCGCTCTGCGACGAGCTTCGAAGCCCCCATCACGCTCGACGGATGAACTGCCTTGTCCGTTGAAAGCGTCACGAAGGCCTCGACGCCATGCGCATCGGCGAGTTCTGCGAGGGCGGCGGTCGCGAGCGTGTTGTTCTCGATGGCCTCGACCGGATGACTCTCCATGAGCGGGACGTGCTTGAAGGCGGCGGCGTGAATCAGCACGTCGGGCTTGTGATCCGCCAGTAGCCTGTCAGTGCGATCGACGTTCGTGATGTCGGCAAGCACCGGCACGACTTCGACGTGCCGGGGAACACTGGCGGCGGTGAGTTCCCGGTGAATCGCGAACAGCGAGTATTCGGATCGCTCGACGAGTACGAGCCGCCGGGGCTCGAACCGCATCACTTGGCGGCAGATCTCGCTGCCGATCGATCCACCGGCGCCAGTAACGAGCACGCACTTTCCGTGAATGAAAGGAAGGACGTGGGCATCCTCGTCGGCGAGATTGGCCTGAGGCCGGCTGAGGAGGTCGCGGAGTTCGACGTCCCGCACCCGGAAGCCGTCGCCCTCGCCGGCGTGGTTGGAACCCGCGGATTTTCCGCCGGCGAAGCCCGCCACCTCCGCGATCCTGACGCGGACCTTGATGGCCGCACAGGCGTCGCACAACTCCTGCAGCCGAGGCCCGTAGACCGCCCCGGCGCGGATGACGATATCGGTCGCCCGGAGCCGTTGTGCACACGGGGCTGCCATGGCTACCGGTCCGAGCACCCTTGCCTTGCCGACGTGGACGCCATAGTGCTGCGGATCGTCATCCAGCAGCCCGGCAATGAAGTTGTGTTTGGCGAGATGTTCCGCCAATCGGCGGCCCGTCGCGTCGGCGTCAATCACGAGCACGACGTGCTTGCCGACTGGCATCGCCGGCATGAGTTCCTCGTAGATGCTCCGTGCGAGGGCCTGCATTCCGCCCACACCGAGGACCGTAAACGCCCAATCGAGCAGCAAGACTGACCGGGGGATCACCATCCGATCGGGGATCACGTACTGGCCAAAATAGTTGTAGACGACGAGCGCCAGGAGCGCGGTCGTCGATACGCGAAGCAAGTTGTTGAGGTCTTGGAAGCGGGCGGCTCGCCACGGCCGATGGCAGAGCCCCCGAAGGTAGAAGATCACCAGCTTGATGGCGACGACATATCCGATAGTGGAGACGATCGTCTTGGCATCAGAGGCCCTGAAGAGCAACTCACCACGAAGGTAAAACGAAAGCAGATAGGTCGCCTCGAAGATCACGACCAACAAGGCCGCGACGACCAACGACTCGCGTGTTGGCCGGCACGCCTTCCACCAGGCGGAAACGTCGTTGCTCGGTTTTGAATGCATGGTCCTGCTCATCCTTGTGCGGGTCCGGTTCTAAAGCCGCTCCAGATCGACGTCTTCCAGCTCGATCGAGGCACCCTGGTTCAGAAAGCGAACCGCCACCACGAGCCGCCGCTCTCCCCTGCGACACACCACAGTACCCTCCATCCCGCGAAGCGGCCCGCTCCTGACGCGCACGGGATGTCCCGGTTCGAGACGGGCTTCGGGCGTGAGCGGCATATCCGTGTCGATGAGGCGCTTGATGCTCCGGAGGTCGTCCTCAAGCATTCGCTGGTCTGGGACGGAAAGCCAGCGGGAGACCGCGTTAGTCGCGAGGGCGGCTCGCCTCTGATCGTCGTCGACCAGCGAAAACACATAGCCTGGGAAAAGTGGGACCCAGGACGTCCGCACGCGGCCGCCGGCAGACGGCAGCCGGCGGCTGACCAGCGGAGCATAGAACGGAATCTCGAGCGCGCCCAATCGCCTTGCGAGGTCTTTTTCACGCCGTGACAGCGTATAAAACGCGACCCAAACGGCGGCTGGGCGGGAGCTGCCACAAACAAGATCGCACTGAAAAAGGTCTTCCGGAAACAGGTCTAATTGTCTGGGCAGGATGGGCATGGGGGGCAGTGCGCGAACTCCGTTCCCGTCGGTGCCGCCAGCGGCGGCACGAACTCGGAACGACCGGACCTGTTTCTCCCGTAAGTCTACCTCCCACGGGAGGCCATTTCCCGCGGGGTTGCCTTCCGTCGGCGAAAACCCGGCCTGGCATTTCTTTCCCCTTCGGAAGGAAGGGCAAAGTTTGCCGGGGGAGGCTGCCGATAACAACGACCGTAGTGACCCTACCGGTCGTAAGGAGTGTGCCATGGCCCGGACGAAGACTCACGAATCCCTGGGAAAGAACCCCCTGCTGCGGTCGCCGTCCCACCGCAACCAGCGGTTTCTGACTGGCCCCGTCGCCCGGGCGCTCGCCGCCGCGGCCATGCTCCTCCAGCTGACCGGCTGCAACATCTACGGCCGCCCGCAGCGGTCCACCACCCAACAGGTCATGCTCGATGCCCAGTGCCCGCCGGAGCCAGGCCGGATGCCGGCGAAGGAGCTCGCCAAGGTGACGCTCCCGGCCTACGTGATCGAGCCGCCCGACATCCTCCTGATCGACGCCCTCCGCGTCGTCCCCAAGCCGCCGTTCAAGATCCAGTCGTTCGACAGTCTTCAGGTGATCGTGGAGGGCACGCTCCTGGAGCAGCCGATCAACGGGCTCTACGTGGTGGAGCCGGGTGGCATGCTCGACCTTGGCCCGTCGTATGGCAAGGTGATGGTCGGCAACATGTCGCTCGAGGAGGCGCAGGATGCCGTCTTCAAGCATCTGAAGAGGGTGCTCAAGGAGCCGCAGGTGTCGCTCACGCTCGCCCAAGCAGCAGGCCAACAGCAGATCGCCGGTGAGCACCTCGTGGGCCCCGACGGCACGATCAACCTCGGCACGTATGGCAGTGTGTTCGTGACTGGCTTGACGCTCGAAGAGGCGAAGGTGGCGATCGAAAAGCACCTCGCCCAGTTCCTAGACGCACCGCTCGTGAGCCTCGACGTGTTTGCCTACAACTCAAAGGTCTATTACGTGGTGACCGAGGGGGCTGGCTTCGGCGACAACATCGCCCGCTTCCCCGTGACCGGCAACGAGACCGTCCTCGACGCCATCTCGCAGATCAACGGTCTCTCCCGGCTCTCGAGCAAAGACATCTGGATCGCGCGGCCGGCTCCATCTGGCGTGGGTTGCGACCAGGTGCTTCCCGTGGACATCGAGGCGATCATGAAGGGGGGCTCGACGGCCACCAACTACCAGCTCCTCCCGGGTGACCGGGTGTTCATCGCCCAGGACCAGTGGATCGCCTTCGATTCGATCATCGGGAAGGTTACGGCTCCGTTCGAGCGGATCTTCGGCTTCACGCTGCTCGGCACGAGCCTCGTGCAGCAGATCAACCGCTTCCCCTTCGGCTTCAACCCGAACAGCTTCTGCTGGGTGGCCCGCGAGGTGTACGGCGAGCATAATCCCCAGTGGCTGCTCTTCCGGGCCTGGTTGCTGACGGAAGCCCCCGTCTGGCTGCGTGACACCTACACCGCCCACGGCGAGGCTGTGGCCGCTTGGATCCACGACAAGCCGCTCGTGAAGGCTGCGATCAAGGGCCTGATGGATCAGGTGGTCGGCCAGTATGAGGCGACCATGCCCACGACGGTCGAGAACTGAGCACGGACTGGTAAACTCGGACTGAGACGGACGGCCTCCACACCAACGCAAGGCAAGCTAGTCATGAGCACTTTTCCGATCCGCCTTACGACTTCCTCGAGCGTCATCGCCTTCGGATCGCTCGCGATGCTGGCTCTGGCCGGGTCAACCGCTCACGCCCAGCCGGCTCGGTCGACTTTCTCGGCCGGCCGAACGGGCGGTGGCGCGGGTAACGGGGAACTGCCGTTCTCGAATAGCACCTACCGACGTCCAGTAGTCAGTCCGTACCAGAACCTGCAGCAGATGGGCACAAACCCGCTCCAAGCTCAAAACGTGTACCAGCAGATGGTGCAACCCCAGGTGCAGCAGCAGCAGCAGCAGATCGAGCAACAGTCGCAGCGGCGGCAGATGTCGAAACTCCAGAACCAGGTGCAGCAGATCGGCCGGGACACCAGTTCCCGGCAGTTGGACGAATCGATCCGTCCCACCGGCCACCGTGCGACGTACATGAACTACTCGCACTACTACCAGTAAGGTGTCAGGAAACGTAACCGCGTAAGCGGTACGATCGCGACCCGCACGGCGTCATCCCCATCGCTCACGCGATTGGGCTTCCTGAGCCCCTCACGGCCCCGCGATGAGCTCGTCGTGGCGGGCGGCCGCCTTGCGGGCCGCGTCGATCGCCCCGGCCCGCTGCCAGCCGCGGATCGCGAGATTCAGCGACATGATCGCGAGGTCGCGGCGGCCGTCGGTCTCCGCTCGCCCCGCCACCTTCTCCGCCACCTCCGCGAACGAGGCCGCCCGCTCCGGAGCCAAGAGCCGCACCGGAATCTCACGAAGCGACCGCAGCTCCTCCCCGTCGGCGTCGAACTCGTAGGTGGCCGACGCCAGCACGATCGCCCGGTCGAGCGACTTCGCATTGCCCGAGACCACGGCCATCCGCCGGGCCTCCACGAGCATCAGCCACTTGACGTCGCGATCCTCCTCGGTGGTCGCCGCCTCGATCAGGGTGTCGGCGATCACCGTCGCCCCGATCGTGGTCCGCCCGCGGGCC
>Ga0207954_1000047_pt1 | contig 34945 bp, 36 predicted proteins | sample CryBogmetaGMA0M_FD_184547 | JGI IMG/M metagenome (GOLD analysis project Ga0207954, IMG submission 184547) | Freshwater microbial communities from Crystal Bog, Wisconsin, USA - MA0M (SPAdes) | ecosystem: Environmental > Aquatic > Freshwater > Lake | place: Crystal Bog, Wisconsin, USA | collected... | reverse complement strand
CTGCTCCGCATGCCGCGCGATCGCTTCCGACCGGGTGGCGGACACGCCGTGAACCTCGAAGTTGGCCGCCGCGATCGCGCCGTGCAGGGCGACCAGGGCCCAGAGCAGCACACCCGTCGCCACGCGGGACCGCCGGCACGTGGACCGAGGGCCGGGTCGTCGAACCGTTGAGAGAAACAGGATGCGGTGCATCACGACGACTCCTGGGCCACTCCGCATCCGAGATATGCAGATGCCGTGCCAATCGCGCGCCGATCCACCTCGGGACGCCGAAAGCCTGTTTTTCCAGGCGGTTTTGCGGCTGTGGTCGCCGCTGGATGCCGGCCTCGATCGACCCTCCCTGCCCGCGCCGCTGGCATCCGCTGCGCAGGCCGCAGGCATAGGATGACACGGTCGTGGAGTTGCCATGCGCCTGTTTCCGTCGGACCGTTACCCGCTGCCGCTGCCCGAGGGCCACCGTTTCCCTGCCGCCAAGTACGGCCTGCTCCGCCGCCGACTCGAGGCCCATGCCGCGGCCGGGGCGGCCCTCCGGTTCGTCGAGCCGCATGCCGCCACCGACGAGGAGCTGCTGCGGGTGCACGACCGCGGATACGTGGGCCGGGTCTTGGCCGGAACGTTGTCCAACGACGAGCAGCGGCGGATCGGCTTTCCGTGGAGCCTGGCGCTCGTCGAGCGTTCGCTGCGGAGCACGGGGGCCGCCGTCGATGCGGCCGCGGCCGCGGCCGAAGACGGCATCGCGGCGAGCCTGGCAGGGGGCACGCATCATGCCGGCACGTCCTGGGGCGAAGGCTACTGCGTGTTCAACGACACGGCGGTCGCGGCGCGGGAGATGCAGGCTCGGGGCAGCGTTCGAAGGGTGCTGATCCTCGACTGCGACGTCCACCAGGGGAACGGCACGGCGGAGATCTTCGCCGCCGATCCCGCGGTGTTTACGATGTCAATCCACGGGGCCCGGAACTTCCCGCTCCGCAAGCACCCCAGTTCGCTCGACGTGCCGCTCGACGACGGCGCGGACGACGCGGCGTATCTCGCGGCCTTGGCGCCCGCCGTGCACGAGTCGTTGTGCCGAGGTCGGCCTGATCTCGTGTTCTACATCGCCGGTGCCGACCCGTACGAGCACGATCGGCTTGGTCGACTGCGGCTCAGCATGGCAGGGCTCCTCGAGCGAGACCGGCTCGTGCTCGCGGCGGCTCGGTCGGCCGGTGTGCCGGTGGCGATCGTGCTCGGCGGCGGTTATTCCGCCGATCTCGAGGCGATCGTCGACATCCACGCCGCGACGATCCTCCTGGCCGCCAAGATGCTCGCTCCCTCGTCAGGAAGCCCGATCGCGTGAGCGATGGCGACGCGGGCAGCAAGGGGCTGCCCCTCGCGATCACTCGTCGTCGTCATCGACCGCGGCCTTGGCGGCGGTCTTCCCGCGATTGTCGAGGCTCCACGGACCGGTGCCGTTGGCCACCAGGAAGAGCATCGTTCCCATCAGGGCCAGGTTCTTCATGAAGGCGATCACCTCGGCCTGCTGGGCGGCCGGAGGCGTGTCCGGGGGCAGCTTCCAAAAGTCGTGGAAGTAGTAGGTGGCGGCGACCAGGAAGCAGAGCAGCAGGAACGCGCCGAAGCGGCCCTTGAAGCCGAGCACGATCGAGAGGCTGCCAAGAATCAGGAAGGCGATCGCGCCGCCGAGGAGGATCGTGGGCGAAGGCACGCCCTCCGCGGCCATCTTCTCGACGGTGCCGCTGAAGTTCATGATCTTCCCGGCGACGGCGCTCAGCAGGAAGATCGCGGCGATCATCAGTCGGGCGAGTAGGGAGAGCATTCCGCGAAGCGCATTCATGGCATCTCTTTCCGGAGTCGGGGCGACGGCACGGGCAGTCCGGGGCAGAAACTAGCACGGATCGCGACGTTGCGAGAAGGGGAATCCAGGGCCCGATCCGGGCGGCCCGGGCCCGGCGGCGGCGATCGCGGGCACGAAAAAAGCCGCGCTGGCGGATGCCAGCGCGGCCTTCGTTCGTTGTCGTCAACCAACCAATCAACCAACCAAACCAACGATCCGTCGACGGATGGGTCGTTCAACCATCAGCCGAGGTTCGTCGTTGAATCGTGTGCGGCGGCCGCACGGCGGCGGCTCGCCCGCCGGTTCTGGTCCACCGCGATCACCCCGGCGATCCCCACGCAGGCCAGCATGAGGGTTGAGGGCTCCGGCACCGGGGGGATGGCCAGCGTCGAGGAGTCGGAGATCGCCCCAGTACCGACCGGGGTCTGCGTGAAGCTGATGCGGAAGCTTGCGGGCGCGGGGTTCGGCACGAGGGTACCCAGCGAAGTGCCAGCCGTGTAGTTGCCGAGCACGAGGAAGTTGCGGAAGCCCGCTCCGCTGGATTCCTCGCTGATCAGCGTCGACAAAAAACTTCCGAAGGCGCCGGTGCCGAACGAGAGGCTCGTGTTGACACCGCTGTTGAAGGACACCGCTGTGCCGAGCGACGAAGTAGGAAAACCCGCGAAGTAGCCCGTGTTGCTGGTGGAGAAGAGGTTGCCGATCGTGAAAATCGTCGCGGTGTCGACGTTACCGGTATCGACCGAGCCACCGCTCAGGTCGACGAACGCCTGCGAACCGGTCGAAGTGCCCGCCACGAAGACGACGGCAGGCAAATCATTCTGCGTGACCAGGTCGGCGCGCGAGACGAGCGCGGTGAGACTGACGGCCGCGAGCGCGGCCAGAGCGCCGAAGGCGCGGGTGAGGGATGAGCGCACCATGGTTGAGGCTCCTTTCAGAGAATCAGCGACCGGACGGGCACGAACGACCGATACCCGCCGACCTGTGGTTGGGAACGATTGACGAACGAAATCGAACGAACGAACGGGCCGTCAGACTGTGAGCGATGTGGGCTCGCGGTCGCGACGGGATGTCCCGAAGACGCCAGATGGAAGCGGCCGGCAGCGAGGCGATCGGCCTCGTCTCGGGCCACGATCCGGTGGTCTCGAAGACGGAAGATTCCCGGGTTTCGCTCTCATCAAGGCGGTGATCACCACCTCGGTGAATGTCTCACCAAAACAGTGAGCAGGGCCGCTTCCCCGAGTCGCGACACCCTGAACGCAGGCCGCGAGCGGCCGACTGCCAGGAAGCGAGCGAACGGAGGAAACAACGGGGGAAAACACGGGAAACTCGCAACAACGTGGGGAGAAACTCTGGAACTGGCACCCGATCACCCATGATCCACCCGAGGGCCTGTTTTCAGTGCCTGGAGGCGGTGCGAACGATCGGGAAGCAGCATGACTTCGAGGGATTGCCGCAGCGCGGGGCCCAAAAGCCCAGCGTGGCAACCTCCCTGAAATGCCCCAGAAACCGCAGTTACTTGCGGACCGGGCGCACTTCCTCGGAAGTGATGCCGACGGCGATGACCATCACGGAGGCACCTCCTGAAACGAAATGGGGTTTGGGCAGGGTCGATCCCCGTACCACCACGGCACGGTGACCACCACGAAGAACAGATGCACATCTCGTGCCAACTGCTCCCCGCAGCCCCTTCTTGCGCGAAGAGCACTGTTTTCCAGGCGATGTCGCGCTGCGGATGGATTGGCGAGCGACGCACGCCCCCTCACCACATCGAGGAGGTCGCGCCGCGGGGCGTTGCCCGGGCCGAAGGGGGCTCAGCCGGCCGCGGTGGCGACGCGGTCGCGGCCGGCCCGCTTGGCCGCATAGAGGGCCCGATCCGCCCGGGCCACGAGGTCGTCGGGGCCGGCGACGGATGTCGGCGGCGCCGTGGCCGCCCCGATCGAGATCGTGACGAGGCCCGCCGGCACGGCCGCATGCGGCAGCGCGAGGTCGCGAATCGCCACGAGCGCTCGCCGGGCGACGTCGGCCGCCGCCGGAGCGTCGGTGTTGGGCAGGAGCGTCAGGAACTCCTCGCCTCCCCAGCGGCATACGAGGCCGTCGGGAACGTCGCAGGTGGTTGCCAGGGCCGCGGCGACGGTCTTCAGGCAGGCGTCACCGGCGGGATGGCCCGCGGTGTCGTTCAGCGCCTTGAAGTGGTCGATGTCGATCATCAGGACCGACACCGGCGTGCGGTCGCGGCGCCATCGGCTCCAGGCCTCCGCGAGCACCTCGTCGAGCCGGCGGCGATTGGGCAGGCCGGTGAGCGGATCGGTGACGGCGAGTTCCCGCCACGACGGAGCAGTCGCGGGATCGGGTCTGGAGCCGCCGGGTGCGAAGGGAGCGGTCATCGGATCGTTCCGGCGGCCGGATCGTCGCGGGGGCTGGAAGCCGGACGCGTGCCCTGCCGAGCGGCAGGAGTATAAACGGACGCGTGTCCGGCCGCGGATGGTGTGCGGTGGGGCGTGGCTGCCGGCACGGCTGTCGGCAGCCGCATCGTCGATCGAGTCGAGGTGAGTCATGACCGCGATCCGTCCGGGCCGCTACCGCCATTACAAGGGCCATGAATACACGGTGCTCGGCGTGGGCCGGCACAGCGAGACGCTCGAGGAGTTCGTCGTCTATCGACAGGAGTACGGCGACCACGGCCTCTGGGTCCGGCCGGCGGCGATGTTTCTGGAGACGGTCGAACTGGAGGGCAAGAAGGTGCCGCGGTTCCGGCCGCTCGAGGACACCTGAGCCGGGCAGGCGTCGCGGCCGGTGTCGTGGCGGTCGGTGCGGTGTCGTCGGCATGGTGAAGTTCGCTGTTCGGGGCCGCGCCGCAGCGGGTCGGAGGCATGCTCGGCGCCGGCGGCACTTGTGAGTTCTCAGCTCTGACGGAATGTCGGCGTCTTGCGTCCACAAGTGACGCCGGCTTCTGCGCGTGCCCCCGACCCGCTGCTCGCCGGGAGGAGAATCGCGGCATCGCTCTGCACGGCGAGCGAGGGGCAGCCCCGAGCGGTGCGGCAGACAGAGGGCAGCTCAGGTTGAACACCTGCGGCCACTTTTCGAGCTAGGCAGCCTCGGGGAGCGGCGGGTGCTCCGTCGCGGCGGAGTCGTGTCGTGGCAGCCGCGAACTGGCCAGCGTGCCCGGCAGGGCGGCTCGTTCCCGCGCGTAGAAGCGCCGCAGCCGTCGCGTGTCGATGCCGAGTTCCCGCCGCACGGCCCCGAGCGGGCGGTCGAGCATGTCTTCGCGGAGCACGCGGTGGAGATCCTTCACGGGGAGCTGCCGGCCCGCCTCGAGCCCGAGGTCGTAGGCCGCCAGCATCGTGTGCGAGATCCGGTAGGGCTCGGGGTAGAGGTGCGAGACCACGAACCGGAACCAGGCCCGCTCCGCCCACGAGACCGCCTTTGTGCTCCCCATCGTGAAGCCGATCACGAAAGCCTCGTCCTGGTCGAGCAGGCCGCGGCCGAGGAGGACGTGGACCATGTCGTGATCCTCGAGGTGGATCGCGCCATGGAGCCGCAACCAGCCCGCGGGGTTCTCGAACAGCCGCACGATCCAGGGGATCGCCGTGGCCGGTGCCGCCGGCAGCTCGGCGAGGACCGCGCGGAGCGTGCGGTCGTCGTTGTCGAGGCCCGGGAACCATTCCCACCACGCGGTGGTGCGGGTGTCGCTGGTCTTCGTCGCGCCGGCGGGGAGTTCGAGCGCGGCCTGGGCGTCGAAGCGCGTGAGCACGCCGTCACGGTCGGGGGCATGGGCGGCGAGGATCGCCAGGCCCGTGCCGAAGCGATGCAGTTCGTGGGCCACGAGTTCCCGGACCGCGCCCGCCGTCGCCGGCGGCAGCGCCAGCGTGCCGACGACCCGTTCGAGGCCGTTCACGATCCGCTCGGTCGAGGACTCCACGTCGCGGCCGCCAGGCGGCAGGAGCCGCGGCTGGAAGAAGCCGCCGTCGGCCAAGCCGCGGGCCACCGCGATCGCCACGGCGGTGGCGTCGTCGGCGGCGGTGGCATGGCCCGCGGTGTAGCGCGGTCGCGTCGCGTCGCGCGACCGCACGAGCACCGCGGCCGCGCGGGGCTGGCCCTCGACGGCCGAGGCTGTCAGCTCGCAGGCCGCGATCGCGAACGGGATCCTGGAGAGCGACTGCAGGGCCACGGCGACGGCCGCCGCGAGATCGTCACCGGTGCCGATGAATGGCTCCACGCCGCCCCGCGGGCCGCGGATCGGAATGGTGACGTGGGCCGCCGGCTGCGCCGTCCACGTGTCGTAGACGAGCACCGCTCGGCCGAGGGCGATGCGGCCCACCGGCATGAACGGCCCGGAATCATCGCGGATTGCCATGGCGTCACCCAGGCAATCTTATCCGGCGTCCTCCCCGTCGGTCCCGGCATCCACCCAGACAAGCCGCGCCTCGCCGCCGCGGCTGCCGGACACGATGGCATGCTGCTCGAACTCCCGGGCGACCGCCACCGCGTCGGCCTCGCTGATGCCCAGCACGAGGAGGCTCGGCTCCGGCGGCCAGTCGCCCTCGTCAGCCTGTCCTTCGCCCTGGAAGCAGTTGAGGCCGCGACCGCGGACGAGCATCTCGAGCCGCATCATCCGCTCGTCGTTGGCGTCGTCGTCGAGCGGCGTGGACCGCGGATTGCAGGCGGTGATGAATGCCCAGTTGGTCGCCCGCGATTCGGCGAGCAGGAGATCCAGCGGCAGGCACCGCGCCCCGCAGCGAATCGAGATCGGCTCCCGGCCCGGCACGATCACCGAGTAGGACGTGGACCGATACGCGGCTTCGAGTTCCGGATCGGGCATGTGCCACCGGACGCGGGGGGTGACAGCCAAGGACGACCGTCGCACGCGGAGTGCGACCGGCCGGCGAACAAAACTCCAACCAATACTCCCGACAGGGATCGAACCTGTAACCTTCAGCTCCGGAGGCGGGAGTACCAACGTTCTAAGTCTAGAAAACACTCGACTTACGGCAAGCCCCGCCGACCGTTGCACCAACGGTTGCACCGAAAACGACGCTCGGCTCGACGCGATCGCTCGGGCCGTGGCACTCGTCGCGGCTCTCCCCCTGTCCGAAGCCGACCGCGCCGCCGTTGTCGCGCGGCTCGTCCGTCAGGGGGGAGGGGTGGGTTCCGAGCGCAACGAATGATGCCACCCTACCCCGTCCCGACAGCGCGTGAACCGGCGGGGCGTTTCAGGTTTTCACGCTGGAGAGCACGACATGGGAAGCCGTGGCCCGATCGCCAAGCCCGACAGTTCGGAGTCTCGACGGGGCCGAAACACGCGGTACCGCAAGGCACCGGCTCCCACGCCGGTCAGCGTTGCACCGCCAGCGTTCGTGGCGGCGAACCCCGCGGCTCTGGCTTTCTGGAATGAGCACGCCCCCACCCTCGCCGACGCCAAGCGGCTGCGGCCCGAGCACGCCGCGACGTTCGGCGTCGTGTGCGAAATGTTCGCCGAGTGCCGCGCCCTCGCCGAACTGGTCAAAGCCGAAGGGGCCGTCGTGTCGACCGGCCGCGGCACCCGAGCGAACCCCGCGTGCAAACTCCTGCGGGACGCCCGCCGCGACCTGTTCGCCGCCGCGCGAGACTTCGGCTTGACGGCCCTGTCGGATGCGCGACTCCCGATCGACCCATCGAGCGACCGCGAGCCGACCGCGCTCGACGCCTTCCTGTCGAAGTACGACGCAGCGGGCAACCACACCGCGTAGCAGCACTGCGATTTGGCCGTGTTTCATGCGACTTTCAGCACGTGCGTACTACCGTAGTACGAATCTTGGCCGTGCGACGTTCAAGGGATACGTCCTGTGGGCTACTCTGCCAAATCGTAGACGCGAGAACGCTTTCAACGCGTGTCGCGGCGTTCCGGCACCATCGCAGCACGACAGGAGAGAGCAGCATGAAAGAGCCCCACCTGCCGCCCAGCGGCCGCCAACTCGAACTTGCCGACGTGGTCGAGCAACTGACTCGGCAGCGCGGCTTCCCGCCGACGCTCGGGGAGGTTGCCGAGCGGCTCGGCTGCTCTGAGAGCCGCGCGGCCCAACTCGCTCGGCACTGCGTCGAGCGCGGCGTGCTCACCCATGAGCGGCGCGTCGCACGATCGTGGCGTGTCGTGCCGGCGGCGCGACGCGCCCGTCAATGAAAACGGGTCGGGGAGTAGAGATCCCCGACCCGCTGTTTGTTCGTCCCAACCCGTAGGAAACAGGAGAGACTCCATGAGTCTACCGGAGCCGGTACGCCCACGCGACCCCGTCAATGGCACGCGGGCCGCACTTCTCGACGTTGCGGCACTCGCCGCGCTGCTCGGACTCAGCACTCGCACCGTTCGCCGGCTCGTCGACGCCGGCAAGTGCCCGCCCCCGGTACGGCTCGGTGGGTGCGTTCGTTGGCCGCGGGCCACGATCGAAGCGTGGATCGCTGACGGTTGCCCCAGTTGCCGTAAGTGGCGGGGGGTGGCCCGATGACCGCGCACACTCGCAAGTCGCTCGTCGACGTGCTCAATGGCACGTCACGGGCCGAACTCGCCCGCCAGTTCGACGAAGCCGAAGCGGCCGGCGACATGCTGCCGCTTCCTCGCGGCACCTACCGCTGCCGAGTCGCCGACGGCGAACTCGTCACGTCAAAGGGTGGTACGCCGGGGTACACGCTGACGTTCACCGTCGACGACGGTGAGCACAAAGGCCGCAAGCTCTGGCACACGGCTTGGCTCACGCCGGCCGCGCTGCCCATGACGAAACGCGACCTTGCCAAGCTCGGCGTCACGTCGCTCGACATGCTCGACCGGCCGCTGCCGGCTGGCTTCGTGTGCGTCGTGAAAGTCGTCGTGCGCGTCGACGACGACGGCGTCGAGCGGAGCCGCGTCGTGTCGTTCGACGTGGTCGACGTGCTCGCCGACCCGACCGCTGACGACGACTTCGCCTCACCCACGCCCCCCACGGAGAACACGCCATGACCCACACGTTTCAACTCGACGCCCACTATGCCGTCATTCAGCTCGACGCCCTGCTACGGGAACTCGTCATGTCGTTTCAGCCCACGGCCGAAATGCTCATCGCCGAAGTGCGTGAGCGAGCACCCGACGAGGCTGGCCGGCGGCGACTGCGGGAACTGCTGATTCGCTATCGCGCCGACGTGCTCCAACTGGCTGGCACTATCGTCGCGTTGCGTGCCCAGTGCGGGACGAACCCCGACGACCTGCCTGCGGCCGATGACGACGACATTCGGGCGGAATACGACCGACTTCGTGCTGCTCACGACGAGGCCGAAAGTTCCGCCCTGCGGCGGCCGTCAACGGCCAGCGGGTCGCGGTACGGTGCCCCTGCCGCTGGCACGCTCGATGCCGCGCGGGAAGGGGGTGGCGTTTGAGCACGACGACACACCCGCACGGCTTCCGGATTGTCGGGCCGTGCACCGGCGACCGGCGGCGAGTCGATGCCGCGACGGCGTTTCGAGCGTACTGCCAATGCGACGGGAAAGCCGGCGTCGAGCGGGAAGCCTACCTGTCGGCCTTCCAGTTCGGGCCCGACTTCGCCGAGCACCTCGCCCGCACCGGCTCGCCGGCCGGCTTCACCGGCTCGACATGGGCACCGTACCTGTGGTGCGACGTTGACCGCGACGAGTCGGCCGGCGGGATCGCTCGGGCACTCGACGACACGCGGCGGCTCGTCGACACGCTCGACGAACACTTCGGCGTCCCTCGTGATGTGCTTCTGCCGTTCGTGAGCGGCGGAAAGGGATTCCACCTCGGGATTCCGACGGCGTTATGGGCACCGCCAGCGTCGGGCGACTTTCACGCGGTCGCGCGGCAGTTCGTCGAGACAGTTGCGGCCGAAGCGACCGTCGCCGTTGACGCTGGCGTGTTCGACCGCGTGCGGGCGTTTCGAGCACCGAACAGCCGGCATCCCAAAACGGGCCTGCACAAGCGTTACGTGCCCGTCGAGATTCTCGACGCCGTGACCGTCAACGGCGTGCTCGACATGGCCCGCACGCCGGAAGCGTTCGACGCGCCGAGCACGGACGGCGTAGGGAGTGCCGACTTTCTCGTCGCCGCATGGGATCGGGCCGCGCGGGCCGTCGCCGAGAAAGCCGCTGCCGTCGAGCGGCGCCGCCACGAACTCGCCAACGGCGACCGAGCCGGCAGCGTCAACAAGCTCACGCGGGCGATACTGGCTGGCGAGGTTCCTATCGGCGACCGGCACCGGCTGCTCTACAGCGCGGCGGCGAACCTTGCCGAACTCGGGTGCCCCCTGTCGGCCGTGCGGGCGTTGCTCACCGAGCCGGCCCTCGACCTCGGGCTGCCGCCAAAAGACGTGGCTCGTCAAATCGAGTGCGGGCACGCGGCGGCTCACCCGTTGGTGGCTCACGCGGCCGCGCTGTTCGGTGGCACCGTCACGAAAGTCGAGCCGGCCGACACTACGGGGGCGACATGACCCGCAAGTCGACGCCAACGGCGAAGTTCGTCACCGGCGAAGCCGTGTTCGCCGGCTGGCGCGAAAACGTGCTCACGGGCACCGGCCCCGTCGTCTTTCCGCATACGCTCCCCGTGCCGGAAATCAGTCCGGGGCACGTCGTGCTCCTCGGCGGCGCACCGGGGGCAGGGAAAACGGCACTCGCCCTACAGTGCGTGGTCGAGGCACTGCGGCACACCGACACGCTGCGGGCACTCGTCGCCAACGTCGAAATGTCGCCGGCCGCACTCCTCGACCGGCAACTCGCCCGCCTATCCGGCATCGAAGCCGAAGTGATCCGGCACAGGCGGTTCGTCCCCGAGCATGCCGAGCGGCTCGACGCGGGCCTTGCGACCGTCGAGTCGATCGTCGACCGATTGGCGTTCCTCGAAGCCCCGTTCGACCTTTCCAACGTTGCCCACGCCGCCGACGCACACGGGGCCGACGTGGTTGTGCTCGACTACCTCCAGCGGATCATGCCGCCCGCCGGCGACGTATCCGACGCGCGGCTGCGGGTGAACGCGACGATGGACACACTTCGGCAGTTCGCCGCCGCGGGGTGTGCCGTCCTCGCCCTGTCGGCTGTCGGCCGCAGCCGCGACAACACCGGCCGTTCGACCTACGCCGCGTCGGCCATGTCGCTGGCGTCGTTTCGCGACTCGGGGGAACTGGAATACGGGGCCGACGACGCCTTCCTGCTCGCGCCACCCGACGAAGCCGACCCGAGCGTCGTGCGGCTGTCGCACTTGAAGTGCCGGCACGGGGCGCAGCGCACCGTCGACTTGCACTTCGACCGCCCGCGGCAAGCCTTCACGCTGCTCGACGAGGCCGTGCCGGCCGCGCCACCCCAGACACCGAACCGAGGCCGACGAGGCCGCAAGCCGCAGCGGCAGGAGCCGCACGCCGAGTTTTCCCCCGAACGGCTGGCGGAACTCTGGCGGTCGACGCCGGCCGCGCCGCCCGACGCCGGCGGGCCGGAAGGGGGTGACGAGTGACGCCGTCGAGAGTGCTGCCGGCCGGCGTCGTGCTGCCGCCCCTCGTCGGGGCTGACGCCAGCAAAGGGGCCGCGGGCCGCCCCGAACCCCGAAAGGGCGTGAGAACGCACGCACGGCGTTCACGGGGGCACTCTGGCCGGTTTTCCGTGCTCAATGGCTTCGTCGACTCTGGCGACATGGGCAGGCTACCCCGTGCGGCTGCTCTCGCGTGGGTGACGCTCTGGCGCGACACGAAACCCGACGGGCTGGCACGCACGGCTGTCGCCGACTTGGCGCGGCGGGTGGGGTGTGACCGTCGAACCGTGCTCCGCGCGTTGCGGGTGCTCGTCGATCGCAGGCTGCTCGAAGTCGTGCGGCGCGGCGGCTTGGGGCGTGGAGTGTCGGCGTATCGAGTGAAAGTAGGGTGACACCGGCGTCACCCTACATGGTGACATTTCAGTGCTTTTCTCGGTGGCATGGGTGTCACCCATCCCAGAAAGGAGAATATGTGTGTGTATGACTCACACGCTCACAGTCAGAGAAAGAGACAGAGAAACGTTGCGGGGCGCGACCGTCACCTGTAAGGTATCCGACATGGCACGAAAGACGACGGGCACCATGACCGAACTCTTGCGGGCCGCGCTGCTCGCCGCCCCGTCGCTCAACGCGATCGAAAAAGCGACGGGCGTGCGGCGGCAAACGCTGGCGTCATTCATGCGGGGCGAGCAGGTTTCCATCCACTTGGCGTCGGCCGATGCACTCGCGGCCCACTTCGGGATCGTGTGCACGCGACCGGCGAAGCCGAAGCGAAAAGGGGGCTGACGCATGGGAACCGTGTTCAAGCCGTTCGTCACGCGACCTCTGCCCGAAGGGGCGCAACTCGTCACGCGGGCCGGCAAGCGCGTCGCCGTCTGGACGGACGCCGGCGGGAAGAAACGCCAAGCCCCCGTCACCGCTGGCGATCCGCCCCGTATTCGGGCGAGGGGCGGCACCTACCTCGCCAAGTTCCGCGACGGCGACGGCGTCGTGCGGCGGGTGTCGACGGGGTGCCGATCGCTCGACGCGGCTCGGGCCGTGCTCGCCGACCTCGAATCCCGCGCCGAGAAAGTGCGGGCCGGCATCGTCACCCAAGCCGAAGCGGGTGTCGCTGACCATGCCGGCACCCCCGTCGCGGAGCACGTCGACGCCTACCTCGCCGCACTGGCGACCAAGCGGGGCAAAGGTGCCCGCCGCAGCGTCGCCCCCCGACACGTCGCCAACGTGGCCTATTCGCTGCGGCTGGCCGTCGCCGAGTGTGGGTTCCGCCGGCTGCGGGACTTGCACCGTGACGCCGTCGAGCGGTGGGTGCACCGGCTGCTCGAAATGCCCGACGCGGGCGTGCTCGATGAAGCCGGTTCCGTAGTCATGGCTGGCCGGCCGGCCGCACGCACGATCAACGCTCGGCTCGTCGCCCTGTCGGCGTGGGGGAACTGGCTCGTCGAGTCGGGCCGCCTCGTCGCGAACCCGTTCACGCGGCTCCGGAAGCTCGACGAAGCCGACGACGTGCGCCGCAAGCGTCGAGCACTGACGGCCGACGAACTGCGGCGGCTGCTCACCGTGGCCCGCCTGCGGCCCGTCGCGGAGTTTGGCCGGCAGACGGTGCGGATCATCGACGATGCCCGCCCCGCGAAGTCTCGGGCGACGTGGAAGCGTGCCCCGCTGACGGCCGACACCGTGGTCGATGCCGCCGAGCGCGGCCGGAAACGGCTGCGGCCCGACGTGGCGGCGCGGCTCGAACACGACGGCAGGGAGCGAGCGTTGGTGTACGCCGTGCTCGTCACAACGGGGCTGCGGAAAGGCGAACTGGCGGCCCTCACCGTCGGCGACGTGCTGCTCGACGACGGCCGGCCGGCGATCGTGCTACCGGGCGTGGCCGCGAAGAACGGGCAGCGGGCTACGCTGCCGCTGCGCCCCGAAGTGGCCGACGAACTGCGTGAGTGGATCGGCGAGAAAGCCGCAGCGGTGTGCCGCGAGCGTATCGGCGTCGCTGGTGTCACGATGCCCCCTGCCGACGCGCCGTTGTTCAACGTGCCGGATGCGCTCGTCAAGATCCTCGACCGCGACCTGCGTGCCGCCGGCATTCCCAAGCGTGACGATCGTGGCCGCACGGTCGACGTTCACGCCCTACGGCATACGTTTGGCACGCACCTCGCCGCCGCTGGCGTGGCCCCCCGAACGGCGCAGGCGGCCATGCGGCTCTCGACGCTTGAACTGGCGATGCAGCGGTACACCGACCCGAGGCTGCTCGACGTGGCTGGGGCTATCGCGTCCCTGCCGTCGCTGCCGATCGGAGGCCAAACGTCGGAAGCCCCTCGGGCGACGGGCACCGATGACGCTCGCGCCGTTGCACCAACGGTTGCACCTGCCGGCGGCCGCGAGCGTCAAAACATGGCCGTCGCTGACCAAACCGGAGAGCCGAGCGACGACGACGACACGACGCGAAAGTCGAAGAAACGCCGTGCGGCGTGCGTGATTCCGGCCGAAACCAAAATACTCCCGACAGGGATCGAACCTGTAACCTTCAGCTCCGGAGGCTGACGCTCTATCCAATTGAGCTACGGGAGCAACGAACCGGCGAGAGTCTATCAGCCCCACGGCGACCGAGAAAGCAGCGGTATTTTACGAGGGGTGCAGCGCTGGGTGGCCTGAACGCCGCGGTTACGCCGACCGCCTGAACTCCCGGGCCGGCGGTTCGACGTGCGGCCGCGCGGCGTCGTGCGGCGCGTCGATCCGGTAGGTGCGGGCCGACGAGTCGCCCACCGTGACCGGCGCCGCCGCCTCGCGCATCAGGCTGCGGAGTTGGCGGGTGCGGTCGAAACACGAGCCGAACTGCACGAGCGCCGTCAGCCGGCCCGCCAGCATCGCGAACGTGCCGATGGGCGCGGTCGCGGCCGCATGCCGGAGCACCTCGCCCGCATGCGCCAGCAGCGCCGGAACGATCCGCTCGCAGGCCAGCGATCGCCAGAAGAGCCGCTCCGCCTGCAGGCCCGCCACGAACGGGGTCCGCCGCTTGCGTGCCGGTCCGCCGACGACGTGCGAGTCGGGCTCGAGCACCACGTCGGCCTTCGCCGCCGTGAGGCCCGCCGCCATGTCGGCCGCCGCGAGCGCGTCGCCGCAGGCAGTCGAGAAGCCGATCGTCCGGATCGTCGTCGCCCGCCAGAAGCCGGCCTCGAGGAGCGGTGCCGCCGGCAACTCGCCCGTGGCGAGTCCACCCGCTTTTCGCCGTGGCACCACCGTCACGCTTCGCCCGCCGCTCGTGCGGCGGATGCCGGCCGAAACGGGCTGCTCCCGATCGGCGGCCACGGTCAGCGGAACGACGGCCGCCACGTCGGGGCGGCCGAAGTGCCGGAGGGCGGCATCGGTCCAGCCGGCGGTCGCTTGCCAGCCGGCCGCGAGAATGTGGATCACGTCCCCCTGGGCCGCCGCGAGACCGGCCGTCACGCAGCCGACGAGCCCCGAACCCTTCGCAGCCTCGACGAAGGTCACCTCTTCACCGATGTTCCAGGGGTCGTCGTAGGGCGTGCCCAGTGCCACGACCACGTCGCAGTCGTCGGGGCGATGCTCGAGGACGCTGACGAGCGTCTCTTCCAGACCTGTCAGATCGACGGCGGGGACCACCACCGACAGCCGACGCGCACCGCCGGCCAAACCCTGCATCGACATGATCCCCCCGATCCGTTCCCCTGCGGTGGGCGCAGACGATCCCCCCGGATCGCCCGCGACACCCGCTGCCCCTCGAACGTCAGCCTGCCCCGATCAGGCGGCGACCCGCTGCGGTTGCAGTTCCGTGAACAGGTTCACGGTGTGCAGCATCTCGCCATCGGCGTCGTAGAACTGGAGCACGCCGACGTCGATCATCCACATGGCGAACATGTCGGCCACGCGATAGCACCGCGCCACGCAACGACCACGATCGATGCGGATGTTTTCCTGCAGATCCTCGACGTCGGCGGCCTCGGCCCCGAGTTTGAGGAAGTGGCGTGAAACGAGGCCACGGACATCCGCGGCATTCATGTGCAAACGCATGGAAGGCAACCTCCTGTTGCGGGCTGTCGGATCGACCTCCTGTCGATCGGGCCGGGAAACCTACCGAGGCGCTCGCGCCGCCGATAGGCTGGTTTGCCGTCGGGAAGTCCCGGTCGGCATCTCGGCCCGCCACCGCTGATGAGAATCGACCGCCCCGGCCACCGGCGATCACCCGCGAAAACGATCACTTCCCATTCCGCACGTCCGGCCAGGTCTTCCCAGCCTGCCGGGTCGTCGCAGCCTGCGGCGGCGCTACGGCAGCCGCTGCGTCCAGGACTCGTCGCGATACCGCTCCCGCACGAGCGCCGCGACGCGCTCTCGCGGCCAGTCGTGCCGCTCCTCCCCCGCTCGATAGGCGGCACGCACCGCGGCCTCGAGCGGCCCGCGGCCGAGGCCGAGGTTCGCGAGAAAGGCGGCGTGGTCGCGGCCCGCGCGATACTCCGGTTCCCGTGGTGGATGCCGCAGCACCCGCGACACGAGCGAGAGATCGAAGTCGTCGAGGAGGGTGCCGTGGTAGAGCACTGCCTGCCGGCGGATCCGCAGCGCGTTGCCCGACACCTTGCGGAGCCCGCCGGCCACTTCGATCGCCAGATCGCTCGAGCCACGGCGCACCACCGGCCGGCCCGCGGCTCCGAGCGCCGCCGCGAGCGGATCGAGCACCGCCGCATGCACGGCCTCGATGGCGGGCGCCGGGCCGGGCCATGCCGCCACCACCGTCCACATCAGGCAGCCCGGGCCCACGACGACCGTGAGCCCGCCGCTCGGTCGCCGCACGACCGCGACCCCCGCGGCGTCGCAGGCGGCACGATCGATCTCCCGCGCGACGTGGCTCGATGAACCGAGCACCACCGCCGGCGCGGTAGCCATCCAGGTGCGGACCACCAGCCCCGCGAACAGCCCGTCGTGCGCCTCGGCGAGGAGCGCCTCGTCGAGCGCGAGGTTCTCCGCCACGGTCGGCAGTTCGACGTCGAGCCAGCGGGCGGGGCCGCCCGCGACGGGACGTTGACTCACTGTGCCGGCCTCCTAGACTTCACGCATGAGCGAACAACCCCGCCGCGGCATCCGGCCCGACGACACCCTACCGCCCGTCGAGCCGCCGAATGCGGGCTTCTTGGTGCAGCTGTTCGTGGTGCCGCTGACGATCGTGTCGTGCGGCCTGTTCGTGGTCTGGGGATTCTACTGGCTGGCCCAGATGGGCAATGATCCGGAGAGCTACGTCCGGGCGCTCCGCCGCAACAATGAGGGCCGCTGGCAGGTGGCGCTCAACTTCGCCAACGATCTTCGCGGGCCCGGTGGCGCGGCCTTGAAGAAGGATGCGAAGCTGGCCGGCGACCTGGCGGGCATCCTCGACGACGAGATGGCGAGCGGCCGCACCGCGGGCAGCGGCAACGCGGCCGACCAGGCGAAAACGCTCTGCAACTATCTCTGCCGCGCGCTCGGGGAGTTCGCCGTGCCGGAGGCGGCAGTCCCGCTCGTGAAGCGGGCGGCCGATGACCGCGATCCGCAGACGGCCCAGGCCGCCGTCGAGGCACTCGCCGTGCTCTCGGCCAACCTCGCCGCGGCGGGACGGGCGTTCGACGATCCCGCCGCCGTCGCCGCAGCGGTGCTGACCGCCTCGAAGAGCGACGTGGACCCGCTGCGATCCTCGGCCGCCTACACGCTCGGCGTGCTCGGGGGTGATCCGGCCCTCGAGCGGCTCCGGCAGCTCGCCGACGACGGCGCCGATGACGTCCGCTACAACGCGGCGATCGGTCTCGCGCGGCAGGGGGACGAGGCTGCCTGGCAGACACTCGAGGAGATGCTCGCGCTGCCCGACGCGGTGCCGGCCGCCGGCGATCAGAAGGGGCAGGCGGAGCGGTATCGCCGCGCGATGATCGTGGTCAACGCGCTCAAGGGCGTGGGGCTGTTGGTCGACGCCACGAATCGTCCGCCGCCGGCCGGCGTGGCCCAGCGAATCACGGCCCTCGGCAGCGATCCCGTGGCCGACGTCCGCACGAGCGCCGCGGCGCTCGTGCGCCGCATCGACCGGCTCGGTACGGCCGGCTGAGGCTCAGCTGAGATACTCCTCGAGCGCCTCGCGGAGCATGTCGGTGTCGGGTTCGATGCCAGCCAGGGCGTGGAACTCGATTGCCGCCTGAACGGCATGGATCTCGATGCCGTCGATCACGCAGCAGCCGCGGGCCGCCGCCTGCGCGGCCGCGGCGGAGAGCTCGCCGTCGAGGGTGGCGTCGGCCAGGAGCAGCTCGGGCCGGAGCGAGTCGGCGGCGAACCGCACCGCCGACTGCGGGGCCAGCGCGACGATCCCCACGTCCGCCGGCATCACCAGCGAAGTGGCCCACTGAAGCGTCGACGCCTGCGTGCCGTGCACGGCGGCGAGCGCCTCGACGAGCGCGGTGGCGGCGGCTGAGTCGGGATCGGCCACCACGATCGCGGCCGCGCCGGCGAGGGCGAGTTCGAGGGCCGCCGCGCGGCCGCAGGCGTCGGCACCGACGACGAGCGCCACCTTCCCCGCCGGATCGCCGTGGGCCCGCACCGCCTCGACGATCCCGCGGCCGTCGGTCATGTGGCCCGCGAGGCCGTCGTCGCGCCGCTCGATCAGGCTGACGGCGCCGGCGAACGCGGCCGACGGACTGAGCGTGGCGAGGTGGGGCACGGCGGCGGTGCGGAGCCGGCCCGCGAGCAGGCAGCCGCGGAAGCCGAGCGCCCGGACGCCCGCGATCGCCTCGGCGACGTCGCCCTCGGTGACGTCGCAGGTGACGAACTGCCAGTCGAGTTCCGCTGCGGCGATCGCCCGCTCGAAGAGATACTGCGCCGGATTGCCGGCGGCCGGACAGCCGAGCAGCGCGATGATCTCCTGGAGGGCGGGGCTCGTCATCCGGGCATCATCCTCGCGGCGGCGTCTCAGGGGGCGGGCCGTGCCGCGGGGCAGGGCCGGCGGCCGACAGTCATACCACCACGTGCGTCACGGCGACGAATCGCGGATCGGCCCGGATCGGATCGAAGTCGCGCTCGGCGCCCGTGAGGTCGCGAAACCGATCGTCGAGCGAGATCGCCTTGGTGAGATGATCGACCGCGGCCGAGACGTCGCCGGCGAGCGAGTGGTAGCAGGCGAGGTTGTAGAGCAGGAGCGGCTGCCCCGGCGCCGCCTCGAGGCCCCGCCGGAGCGCGGTGATCGCCTCGTCGAGCTTGCCGAGCCGCTTGTAGCACCAGCCCAGGCCCAGCCAGGCCTCGAGCTGCTCCGGCGCGACCTCGACCACCCGCTGGAACGGCACGATGGCCGCGTCGTAGTCGCCCAGCGCTCGGAGCGCCCGGCCTTCCAGCAGGCTCGCCACCGTGCCCTGCCGGCTCGCTTCGGGAAGCTCCGCGAGTTCGGCCAGAGCCCGGCGAAAGAGCTTGCGGGCGTGCTCCGGCACCGGCGCGTCGCCGTCGGCGAGGAGCTCGCCGAGTTCGATGTAGCCCGCCGCCTGGCGGAGGAGCAGGTGCCGACGATGGCTGTTCATGGGGGTGAACCCTGAAAGAGTCGCCGCGGTTCCAACCTCGTTTCAACCGCGTTTGAGCCGGGAAAAGTCTAGGTGCCGACCTCGAAACGCCCAGCCCCGAAACGCCACCTGTGGTACGGAGCCGGGGCCCTCCTGGATCGCCCTGCCCGCCGGTTTTTCCACCGGAATACGATCGGCACGAAAACCGCGGCGAAACGCCACTCTTCTCTGAGGAGGCACTCGTATGCGGTTGACCGTGAGAACCCTGCTGGCGTGGATCGACGGGCTCCTGGGTCCGGAAGACCAGGCGGCGCTCGGGGAGAAGGTGCAGGCCAGCGGCGTGGCGCCCGCCCTCGTGGAGCGCGTCAGGGACGTGATCGCCAGGCCGTCGCTCTCCGCGCCCGCCCCGGCGGGCCGAGGTCTGGCCGACGACCCCAATACCGCCGCCGAGTTTCTCGACAACACGCTCGCCGCCGACCGGCTCGAGGCGTTCGAGCGGGTGTGCGTGGAGTCCGACATTCATCTGGCCGACGTCGCGGCCTGCCACCAACTCCTCGCCGAACTCACCCGAGACCCCGCGACGCTCGAGCCCGTGTCGGCATCGCGGCGTCGCCAGCTGCTCGCAACGGCGCGGAAGCGGCTCGATCCGCTGGAGGCGGCGGCCGCCGCCGTGGCGGCCAACGATCGCGCCGCGGCGCGGGCGGGCCGCACGCAGCCGGCTCCGACCGCCCGGCCGGAGAGGCGGCGGGCGCCGCTGGCGGCCTGGCTCTCGGCCGGTGCGGCCGCGTTGCTCCTCGGGCTGCTCGCGGTGTCCTTCGTCTGGTCGCTCGCGCGCGGGCCGAAGCGGGCAGTCGTGCCGCAGGTGGCTGTGGTCGCGCCGGCAGCCGCGGCGCCGGAGCCCGAGGTGCCACCGCGTGCCGCGCCGGTGCCTACAGATTCGTCGCCCGTCGAGGCGTCGGCGCCCGTCGCTGCGCCACCGGCCGCACCGCCGCCTCCCACGAACCCCGGGGCGGAGCCGGCCGTGCCCGCCCCTGCCGCGGCAGCCGCGGAGGTGGCCGATGAGCCCGCCGTCGCGCCGCCAGCCGCGGCGATGGAGACTCCGCCGGCCACCGTCGCCGACGCGGCGCCCCCGTCGAACCCTGGCATGCCGCGCGTGCCCAGCGGCGACGCGCTGGCCATCGTGGCCCCTCCCGCCATGCAAGAACCGGCTGGAGCGGCGCCGACGCCAGGAGCCGGCCAGCCCGCGGCGGCTCCCGATCTCGCCCGGGTTGTCCCCGGCGGCAGCGACGCAGCGGCGCGCGCCGGCGGGCCGCTCGTGCATCGCGGCGACGTCGATGGTGTCGCCGGCTGGCTTCTGCTGCCGGCCGAGGAGCCACTGGCGGATCGCGAAGATCTCCTCGCGCCGGCGTGGTGCCATCCGGTGTTCGCGGTCGGAGGCATCACGATCCGGCTCGAGCCAGGCACGCGGGCCGTGGTCACCCGCGATGCCGACGGCATGCCGCAGCTGGAACTCGTATTCGGGCGGGCGCTCGTGTCGGGCGCGGCCGCCGACGCGCGGATCGGCGTGCTCGCCGGCGGGCTGCGCGGCGTGGTCTCCGGGGTGATGCGGCAGCCGGCCGGCATCGAGGTGCTGCTGGAGCGGCCGCCGGGGCAAGACGCCCTCCCGATGCGGCGGGCGGTCGTGCATGCCGGCGGTGCCGAGAAGGTGTGGCGGTCGGTGGTGGCTCCCGGTGGCCCGCCGCCGCTGGCGGGCCTGCCGCCGGAGGTGCTGCTCGCGCCGCGGGCGGCGATCGCCTGGGAGGAGCGCGATCCGGCTGCAGCGGTGCTCGTGCCCCCGGCTGCCGAGCCGGCGTGGATGCTCGGGGCATCCAGCGGTGATCGCCTGGAGCACGCGGCCGTGGGGGCCCTCGACGCCGCGCTCGCGGCCGAGCCGACGGCGCGGGCCGACGACGCGCTGCGTCGGCTGGCGGCCGATCGACGGACGGAGAATCGGATGATCGCGGCGGCGACGCTCGCCTTCATGGGCGACTACCGCGAACTCGTGAGCCTGCTCGCGGCGGAGCGGCCGCTGGGGCTCAACGAGACCCAGTGGACCACGCTCGAGCAGCTGGCGGTGCCGCTGGCGCTCGCCCGCGGAGAAAACTCCGCGGCGGCGCTCGCCGAGGCCTTCGCGGCGGCGGGCCCTCCGGGCAAGGCCGACTTCCTGATGGCCTGCGCCCGCGGCTTCAGCGACGACGAACTCGCCGCGGGGGCCGCCGCGAGGCTCGTCGAGGGGCTCGGTGACGGCAGCCTCGCGGTGCGGCGGTTCGCGATCCGTCGGCTCGTCGAGATCGTGCAGCCCGACGTGCGGCACCGCTCCCTCTATCGCGCCGATCGCCCTGCGACGCTCCGCGACGACGGCATCGCCTGGTGGAAGACGCAGCTCGAGCAGGGGCGGATCAGCCGTGGGGGGGTGCCGGCGGCAGTCCCCGCCGTCGCCCCGCGGGAACGTGACGACGAGTGAGTTTCGCGCCCCAGCCCGACGTTTCCGCGGGTTGAATTGCTGGCCCGCCTCCGGCGGTGGTATTCTTCACGGACTTCTTCATTCAACCCTCGAGGAGCGTCCGCGTGCAGACCCGAGTTTCCGCACGGCATGGCCATCTGAGCCCGGCTTCCCAGTCGAAGATCGAGTCGAAGGTGTCGCGGCTGACGCGGTATTTCGATCGGCTGACGGCCCTGAACGTGACGGTCGATTTGCAGAACTCCAGCCTCCCGGCGGTGGAAATCGTGGCTTCGTCCGAGCACTTCCACGAACTCGTCAGCCACGAAGCCTCTCCGCAGCTCTGGCGGAGCGTCGATGGCGCCGTGCAGAAAATGGAGCAGCAGCTCCGCAAGCACAAAGAGAAGGTTCGCGACCACAAGCACGTGCAGTCGACCCGCCGCTCCTGAGCCGCGGCGCCCGCCCGCCTCCCATCTTTCGACACGGCATTCCGCATGAAGTTTTCCGATTTCGTCGCCACCGACGCGGTCCGCTCGCACGTTCACGCCGCCACCAAGGAGGGCGTGATCCGCGAGATGGCCCAGTCGCTCGTCGATGCGGGCAAGATCGCCCCGGGCGATCTCGAGGGCATCGTCAAGGCGATCATGAAGCGGGAGGATCTCGGCAGCACCGGCATCGGCCGCGGGGTGGCCGTGCCGCACACCAAGCATCCGAGCGTGAGCAAGCTCGTGGGGACGGTGGCGGTCAGCCAGCAGGGCATCGACTTCCAGAGCCTCGACGGTGAGCCCGTGCAGCTCTTCTTCCTGCTCGTGTCGCCCCCCGACCGCCCCGGCGACCACCTGCGGGCCCTGGAAAACATCTCCCGGCAGCTTCGTGACGACTCCTTCTGCCGCCTGCTCAAGGCCGCGAAGGATCCGATCGACATCCAGAATCTCCTCGAAGAGGCCGACAGCCACGGCGTGGTGTCCTGACATGACCGCAGAGAGCCCCGAAACCGTGCGCGGCGCCGCTGGCGGTCTCCAGCACGAGGAGACCGTCTCGCGGGAGGTCGTGGTCGCGAACGCGGCTGGCCTGCACGCCCGCCCCGCCGACCTGCTCGCCCGCGAGGCGCGGAAGTGGCGGTCGCAGATCGCGCTCGTCCACGACGCGCAGCGGGCCGATGGCAAGAGCATCCTCGAACTGCTCACGCTCGCAGCCGAGTCAGGCACCAGGCTGGTGGTGGAGGCGACCGGGCCCGATGCCCGCGAGGCGCTCGACGCCATCGGCAGCCTGTTCGAGAGCCGCTTCAACGAACACGAAAACGACCAGGATTCCTGACCCGGAGAACGTGTTCGGGGCCGAGCCCGGCCCCCGTTCGCCGCGGTCCAACCGACACGACCGAAACCACCGAAGGAGCCGCGACCCACCGCCAGGCGCGAGACCCCGGGATCCCGATCGCCCCCCGCCCGTGCGGGCCGCGCGATCTCCCGAGAGGGCCTCCGCAGCCGGCGGGCGGACTGCGCCCGATGCTCAAACTCCAAGGCATCGCCGTCTCACCCGGCGTCACGATCGGCGAGGCGCTCGTCCTCGACTCCGAGGGCTTCCGCATCCCGCGGCGGTTCGTGGAGCGGAGCGCCGTCGACACGGAACTCGCTCGGCTCGCCACGGCCGTGGCGGAGACCACCCGCGAGGTGGAGCGGAATCGCGATGCGATCCGCGGCGAGCTCGGCGACCAGTACGCCGCGATCTTCGAGGCGCACCTGGCGATGCTTCACGACCGGAAGCTCCAGGACGAGCTCACCAGCGCCGTCCGCGACCGGAACTGGTGGCCCGAATACGCGGTGAGCCGCACGCTCCGCCGCTACGCCAAGGCCTTCCAGAACCTCGACAATCACATCGCCCAGCGGGCCCACGACATCTACGACCTGGAGAAGAGCCTGCTGCGGAACCTGCTGGGCTTGCGGCGCGAGACGCTCGCCGCGATCTCGCAGCCGGTGGTGGTGCTGGCCCACAACCTCACGCCCAGCGAGACGGCGAACCTCGACCGTCGCCTGGTGAAGGGCTTCGCCACCGAACTCGGCGGCCCGGGGAGCCACACCGCGATCGTGGCCGAGGGGCTCGAGATTCCGGCGGTGGTGGGCGTGGGGCCGTTCCTCGCCGACGTGTCGGGGGGCGAACCGGTGATCCTCGACGGCAACCAGGGGGTGATCATCCTCCAGCCCGACGAGGAGACGATCGCCCAGTACCGCCTCGAGGAAGAGGCCGCCCGTCACGTGGCCGCGCGGCTCGACCGGCTCCGCGACCTGCCCGCCGAGACCACCGACGGGGTCCGCGTGCAGATCATGGGCAACATCGAGTTTCCCAGCGAAGTGGAGCAGTGCATCAGCCGCGGCTGCGACGGCATCGGCCTCTACCGCACCGAGTTTCTCTATCTCACGAGCAAGCGGGAGCCGACCGAGGAAGACCACTACGAGGCTTACAGCGCGGTCGTCAGGGCGATGCCCGACAAGCCGGTGGTGATCCGCACGCTCGACCTCGGCGCCGACAAGATGCTCACCGAGACGACGCCCGAGGAAGAGCGCAACCCCTGCCTCGGCCTGCGGAGCATCCGCCTCTCGCTGCGGCAGCTGCCGGTGTTCCGCACCCAGCTGCGGGCGATCCTCCGGGCGAGCGCCCTGGGCGACGTGCGGGTGATGTTTCCGCTGATCTCCACGATCGTCGAGCTGCGGCAGGCCCGGATGGTGCTCGCCGACGTGATGGAGGATCTCGCCGAACACGGCATCGCGTTCAATCCGAAGATGCCCGTGGGGATGATGGTCGAGACGCCGGCCGCCGTGATGATGCTCGACGCGTTCATCAAGGAGGTCGATTTCGTCTCGATCGGCACCAACGACCTGATCCAGTACACGCTGGCGGTCGATCGGGGCAACAAGGAGGTTGCCGATCTGTACAACGCCTGCGATCCGGCGGTCTTGCGGCTCTTGCGCCGCTCGCTGGACGTGGCGCGGGAGGCCGGGGTGCCGGCCAATGTGTGCGGTCAGATGAGCGGCAGCGTGATGTTCACGCAGCTGCTTCTGGGGCTGGGCTTGCGGCAGCTGAGCGTGCCGGCGAGCGCGGTTCCGGAGGTGAAGCAGGCGTGCCGAAGCGTTTCGGCCGCCGACTGCCGCGTGGTCGCCGACAAGGCGCTGGCGATGTACGGGGCGCAGGAGGTGAAAGCCTACCTCCGCGACCAGATGCGCCGCCTGCTCGCCCAAACCGGGGCCTAGAGCCCCGCCGCCCCGCCGGGGCGGCGAACAGAAGAAGGGATCTCCGATGAAGCAAGAGATGCTGATCAACGTGTCGCAGCCGGAGGAGTGCCGGATCGCGATCATGGAAGACGGGGTGCTGGAGGAGCTCTACGTGGAGCGGACCAGCCAGGACAACCTCGTCGGCAACATCTACAAGGGGCGGATCGTCAACATCGAGCCGTCGATCCAGGCGGCGTTCGTCGACTTCGGCGTGGGCCGCAACGGCTTCCTCCACATCAGCGACGTGGAGCCGCAGTACTACCGGCAGGGCGGGCTCGATCCCGATAAGGCGTTCGACCTCGTCGATCCCGCGGGCAAGGCGGTCGAGGCCGGCGGCGACGACGCCGCCGCGCGTGCCCGGCGGAAGCCCCGGCTCGGCGACCGGCCGCGGGTGAAGCCGCCGATCCAGGACATCCTCCGCCGCGGCGACGAGGTGCTCGTGCAGGTGATCAAGGAGGGCTTCGGCACCAAGGGGCCGACCCTCTCCACCTACATCTCGATCCCCGGCCGCTACCTCGTGCTCATGCCGCCGCTGGGCCGCGTGGGCATCTCCAAGAAGATCGACGACGAGCGGGATCGTCGCGTGCTCCGCGACATCATGCTCGACCTCAAGCCGCCGAAGGGCGTCGGGTTCGTGGTCCGCACCGCCGGCACCGAGCGGACGAAGTCGGAGATGGCCCGCGACATGGCCTACCTCCTCCGGCTCTGGAAGAGCATCGTCAAGCGGATGCGGAAGTATTCCGCGCCGATCGACATCTACCAGGAAAGCGACATGATCATCCGCACCATCCGTGACATGTTCACGGAAGACGTGGCGCGGATCCTGATCGACGAGCCGGCGGCCTACGAGCGGGCCAAGGAGTTTCTGGAGCTCGTGATGCCAAAATACGCCCCGCGGCTGCAGCTCTACGAGGGCAAGGAGCCGCTCTTCCACCGCTACGGCCTGGAGGAGGAGATCGGGCGGATCCACCAGCGGAAGGTGCCGCTCAAGGGCGGCGGGTCGATCGTGATCGACCAGACGGAGGCCCTGGTGGCGATCGACGTCAACTCGGGGTCGTTCCGCACCGAGAAGAGCGCCGAGGAGAACGCCTACCAGATGAACCTGATCGCGGCCAAGGAGATCGCCCGGCAGCTGCGGCTCCGCGACCTCGGCGGCGTGATCGTCAACGACTTCATCGACATGCGGAAGGAGAAGTATCGCCGCGGCGTGGAGAAGGCGCTCCACGAGGCGATGAAGCGGGACCGGGCCCGCACGAAGATCCTCCGCACGAGCCCCTTCGGCCTGATCGAGATGACGCGGCAGCGGATCCGGCCGTCGCTCCGGAAGAGCATCTTCCGCGACTGCCCCACCTGCACCGGCACCGGCACCGTGAAGACGGCCGAGAGCATGGCGATCGAGGTGATGCGCACGCTCCACCTCTCGGAGACGCGCGACGACGTGACGCGGCTGAACATCACGGTGCACGACGAGGTCGCCACCTGGATCAACAACCGCAAGCGGCGGGAGATCACGCAGTTCGAGGACCGGACGCACATCCAGCTCCATGTCGTCGGCAAGGACGGCGTGTCGCCGGAGCACCTGGTGTTCGACGCCTGGGATTCGAGCGGGCGAAACGTGCGGTTTCCGTAGGCCCCGGCCCAGTCGGCCCGCCTACGGCAGCTGATACCGGGCTGCGACGGCCGTGAACTCGGCCGCCGATGCCGCTGGGTTGAAGTCCGCGCCGAGCTCCTCCTGGAGGATCGCGGCCACGCGGCCGGCTGCCTCGGCGGCGCGGCGGGCGTCGAGAAACAGCCAGCGGGAGCGGCGGGCGAGCACGTCCTCGACCGAGCGGGCGAGTTCGTGCCGGGCCGCGAAGCGAACCATCGCCTCGCTGAAGCCGGGCAGCAGCATCGTGTCGGCCCCCGGCAGCGCGGCGAGGGCCGCGGCCTCGGCACCGTAGAGGTGCGGCCCCGGTAGATCGGTGAGCGACACGGGGGCGGTGCCCAGGGGCGGCGCGCCCACCAGCCGCAGGTGCCGGGTCACGCCGCCGGGCCGGGCCGGGAGCAGGCCGTGCGCGAAGCAGGCGGCGAGCACGCTCTCGGCCATCGCCCGGTAGGTCGTCCATTTGCCGCCGGTGACCGTCACGAGGCCGTGCGGCGACACCTCGACGGTGTGCTCGCGTGAGATGCGCTTGGTGTCGCCGCTGCCCGAAGCGGGCTTCACGAGGGGCCGGAGGCCTGCCCAGGCCGAGCGGACGTCGCCGCGCGACAAAGGCGCGGCCAGCCGGCGGCCGGCCTCGGCGAGGATGAAGTCGACCTCCTCGGCGAACGGCCGGGGCTCGAGCGGCGTGTCGTGACGCGGCGTGTCGGTCGTGCCGAGGATCACCTTGCCGAGCCACGGCACCGCGAACAGCACGCGGCCGTCGGCCGTCTTCGGCACGAGCATCGCGGTCGCCGACGGGAAGCACTCGCGATCGACCACGAGGTGGGCGCCCTGGCTCGGCGCCACGAGGTCGGCGGCCGCCGGTTCGTCGAGCTTTCGCAGGGCGTCGACCCAGACCCCGGTGGCGTTGACCACGCAGCGGCCGCGGACGTCGAAGCGGTCGCCCGTCTCGCGGTCTTCCACGGCCACGCCGGCGACGCGGGCGGCGTCGTGCAGGAAGCCGGTCACACGGCAGTGATTGAGCACGGTGGCGCCCGAGCGGATCGCGGTGCGGGCGAGGGCCACGGCGAACCGGGCGTCGTCGAACTGGCCATCCCAGTAGCGGATCGCGCCGGCGAGCCGTGTGGCCTGGAGGCCCGGCGCCGCGGCGAGCGTTCGGCGGCGGCCGAGTAGGCCCACGCGGCCGATTCGCTTCGCGCCCGAGAGCGCCTCGTAGATGGCCAGGCCGATGCCGTAGAAGGGCAGATCCCAGAGGCGGCCCGCGATGCCGTAGGCGGGCACGAGGAAGGGGAGGGGCTGAGCGAGGTGGGGGGCGTTGTCGAGCATCAGCTTCCGCTCGTGCAGCGCCTCCCGGACGAGGGCCACGTTGCCCTGCGCGAGATACCGCACGCCGCCGTGCACGAGCTTGGTGGCCCGGCTCGACGTGCCCTTGGCGAAGTCGTCGGCCTCGAGCAGGAGCGTGGAGAAGCCGCGGGCGGCGGCGTCGAGGGCGGTGCCGAGGCCGGTGGCGCCGCCGCCGACCACGATCAGGTCGAACGGCTCGGCCGACCGCAGGCGGCCGAGGAGGGCGGCGCGGGACGGCGATGGCGGTGGGGGCGGTTGCATCACGGGCTGGCCGATCGACGAGGCACGCCGCTCCGGCGAGGAGACGCAGAACCGGGTTTTTCCGGCCGGAAACCCGACCTCTCGACCCGTCCCGCCGGCGACGATATCGTACAGGGCTCGCTGAGACAGTTTTTCCGCCGCTTTTACGGACCTGCATCCATGGCTAAGGCTACTCCCGCCGCCGCATCCTCCGACTCCATGAAGGGCGCCGCCCACGAATACGCCATCGTCGTCGATGGCGGCCGCCAGTACCGCGTGATGGCGGGGCAGGAACTCGAGATCGACTTCCGCCATCTGCCGGCCGGCAGCGAGGTGGTGTTCGAAGACGTGCTCGCCGTCAGCAAGGCCGGCAAGCTCACGATCGGCAAGCCGAAGGTGAAGGGCGCCACGGTGAAGGCCGAGGTGCTCGGCCTCGTGCAGGGCGAAAAGATCTACGTGCAGAAGTTCGCCCGCCGCAAGAACTACCGCCGACGGACCGGCCACCGCTCGCTGTCCACGAAGGTCCGGATCGCGTCGATCTCCGCCTGATCCTCGAGCGGCCGGGAACGTGGCCGCAGGTTTTCCAAGTGGCCGCAGGTTTTCAACCTGTGGAGAGTTTGGTTGGCCGCGCCGCTCGGGGCAGCCCACGCCCCGTCGCCGAACGTTCGCCTCGGCCATCCTGGCCTCGGCTCACTCGGATGTCGCCTGCGCTTCGCCATCCTGGCTTCGCTTGTCGACATACGCCGGCTCTCGGGGCATGGGTAGCCCCGAGCTGTCGTTGTGGCGATAACCAGAGACTCGAACTCAGAGTCCGAGGTCGCCCAGTGGGCCGCCGCGAACGCAGAGGGCGTCGACCGCCGCCGTGACCGCCGGATCTTCCTCGACCGGCGGCGCGTGGTGCGGCTTGAGCCGGGCGTCGATCACGAGCGGGCCGCGGCAGCCCCAGTGCTTCTGGTGCGTGAAGGCGTCCACACCATGGACGTTGGCTGCGGGATTCGACCGCGTGAACGTGAGCCAGAGGAAGTTGGCGACCGCCGCCGCCGCGAAGGCCGAGTCGTCCACGATCACGACGAGCGGAAACGCTCGGAGCGGATGGCCGGGTCCGATCGCCGCGGTGAACCGTTCGATGTCGGCCGACCAGGGACTCGTGCGGGCCGACTCCCAGATCGCGGCGTCGCTCGCCGCGTCGAGCCGGGGCGCGGGCGTGATCCGCGGCCCCGCCACCGCCACGATCCCGGGAAGGCAGACCCGCGGGTGGGCGAAGCCGTCGGGCAGCGGGATCGAACCCGGCAGCTCCCGCGGCAGGTCGCGGCGGGCCGGCCCCCGCGCCGCGACCACCAGCTTCGAGCCGGCGTTGAAGCCGCTGCCTGAGTAGTCGAGCGTGTCGATCGTGGTCTCGGTTTGGAAGTGGCAGTCGCGAGTCCAGTCGGCCCGCGCGAGCAGGTGCGCGAGGAAGGGCTCCACGTCGTGGGCGTCGAGCCCCGGGGCCGAGTTGCCGTCGACGATGAACAGATACTTCGCCAGCGACAACTGACCCTGGCCGAGGATGGCCGAGGCCTGGGTGAGCAGCTCCGCGGGTCGGTCGGACGGCTTCCAGGGGAGGTAGCGTTCGCTGCCCACGGCCAGCAGCAGCGGATGCACCCCCGAGGCGTCCACGGCGTGCACACTCGACACGCCGGGCAGCACCGTGGGGATCACCGGGCCGGTGAGTTCGTGCACCAGCCAGCCGAAGAGCGTGTCTTCCTGGGGCGGCCGGCCGACCACGGTGACCGGCCAGATCGCTCCCTCGCGGTGCCAGACGTGATCGACGCGGAGCAGCGGAAACTCGTGGCGCCGGGCGTAGTAGCCGAGGTGATCGCCGAACGGGCCCTCGGGCTTGGTGGCGCCCGGGTTCACCGTGCCCTCGATCACGAAGTCGGCGTCGGCATAGATCGCCGGACGTCCCTTGCGCGCAATCATCGGGATGCGGTGGCCGGCCAGGGCGCCGGCGAAGGTGAGCTCCGCGAGGCCCTCGGGGAGCGGCATCACGGCCGACACGGCCATGGCCGGCGAGCCGCCCACGAAGATCGCCACCTTCAACGGCTCGCCGCGGGCGAGCGCGGCGGCGTGGTGCACGCCGATGCCGCGGTGGAGCTGGTAGTGGAGGCCGGCCTCGCGATCGGGCTCGTAAGCGTTGCCGGCGAGCTGCACGCGATACATGCCGAGGTTGGAGTGCTTCGTGCCCGGCCGCTCGGGGTGCTCGCTGTAGACGGCGGGGAGCGTGATGAACGGGCCGCCGTCGCCCGGCCACGACACCACCTGCGGGAGCCGCGAGAGCGGGATGCTGCGGGTGAGCACGGGGCCGGTGCGAACCCGCTTGGGGAGCATCGCCACCGCGTCCAGCGGCGACCGCCAGTAGCGGGCCGGGTTTCGCAGGGCGGCCATGGGGTCGAGCTTGAGTTCGACGAGACGACGGACGCGGTCGAGCGTGTCGGCGAAGATCCGCTCGATCCGCGGCTGCGTGCCGTAGAGGTTGACGAGCACGGGGAAGTCGCTGCCCCGCGGCTTGGCGAACAGCACCGCGGGGCCGCCCGCGCGGAACAGCCGCCGCTGGATCTCGGCGATCTCGAGGTGGGGATCGACGGGGTGGTCCACCACCACCAGCTGCCGACGAGCCGCCGGGCCCGCGGCCTGCCGGTCGTGTTGCAGGGCGTGGACGCAGGCCTGGAGCGAACGAAATCCCATCGGAGCGGCGGATCCTCGCGGGGTCGGAAGCGACCGCCATCATCCTATCCTCGCCACACGCTACGATGAGTCGGCCGATTCAGGCCTTTTCAACCTCCGGAGAGCCGTGCCCGTGGTCACCCTCACGTCGGTTTACGAAGGCGGCCTCCGCTGCCGAGCCACCCACGGCCCGTCGGGCACCACGCTCGTCACCGACGCCCCGGTGGACAACCACGGCAAGGGTGAGAGTTTCTCGCCCACCGACCTGGTGGCGACGGCCCTGGGGGCGTGCATGATGACGATCATGGGGATCGTGGCGGAGCGGCACACCGTCGATCTCGCCGGCATGACGGTGGAGACGGTGAAGGAGATGACGAAAGAGCCGCCGCGGCGGATCGCCTCGCTCCGCACGCGGATCACGATCCCGCTGCCGCCGGACCACCCGCACCGGACGGCGCTCGAGCAGGCGGCGCACACCTGCCCCGTGCACAAGAGCCTGCATCCCGAGATCGACGTGCCGGTCGAGTTCGTCTGGACGGGCTGAGGCGACGGGCGCGGGTCGCGTGGGTGCAGGTTTTCTGAAGTGGGTGCAGGTTTTCAACCTGCACGAGCATTGAAGCCGGCATCGGGTACCGCAGGTTGAAAACCTGCGGCCACTGTGGGGCAGGCGGCCACTGTGGTGCCTGCGGCCGCTTTTTGGGGCGTGCGGCCACCCGAAGGCCGCGGGCCGTCAGGGATCGGGGCCGGGGCGGAGGCGGTTGCGGATCGCCTGCGCGAGGTGGGCCCGTCGGCAGCGCGAGGTGCTGGGCCACACGTTTCTCGTGCGGCTGAAGGCGCGGTGCGGCTCGAGCCCGATCCAGATCTCGGCGAGGTAACGGTTGCCGTCGATCGGCAGCCGCGGCAGCCGGCGCACGTGCGCGGCGGTGGCCCACCAGAAGTTGCCCGCGAAGTAGGGCGTGCCGCCGAAGTCGGGATGCGCGGCCTGCCACGCGGCGGGTTCGAGGTAGAAGGGGCCGGCGACGTCGCAGCGGCCGGCGACGAGCAACGCGACCGCGTCGCGCCAGCCGTGCACCACGTGCGCGAGCATCGCCCGCCGCCACTCGGTGTTGAGGGCCGCGTCGGCCGACGGCGTGCCGCGGGTCACGCCCTTGGAGTGGCAGTAGAGGTAGCAGGCGTCGGGATCGCGGGTGTCGGCGTCGGCCCGCAGGCGGTCGAGTGTGAGCATCTCGTGGCCCGTCGGAAATCGCACGAAGGCGTGCGGGCACGGTGGAGTCGGCAGCGGGATCTCGCCGCCCACGACAGACGTCTCCATCCACGCCAGCCGCTGGCTGAGTCCGGAGGCGTCGAGGGCGGCGAGGTGCTCCCGCCAGATCGCGCCGGCGAGCGGCTCGGCCCCCGACGGAACGTAGAGGTGATAGTGGTGCACCAGCGGCCGGGGCATGGGCGGCTCCGGGAGCGGTCGATGCCCCGCCGGGGTGGAGGGGGTGGTTTTTCGTGCCGCTCGCGCCCGGCAGTTTCGCCTGCGACGGCCGCGGGTGACAATCGGGATCGTCCGCTCATTCCGCCCGTGGTTCGTGACCGCCATGCCCGATCTCTTCGCCGCTTCGCGGGCCGCCAATGTCGCCCGGGCCGCGCCGCTCGCCGCCCGGATGCGGCCGCGGCGGCTCGCGGATTACGTTGGCCAGCGGAAGGTGGTGGGGCAGGGGATGCTGCTCCGCCGGCTGATCGAGGCCGACCGGCTCGGGTCGGTGATCCTGTATGGGCCGCCGGGCGTGGGCAAGACGACGCTCGCCGAGATCATCGCCAACGAGACGAAGCGGCGGTTCGTGGAGCTTTCAGCGACCGCGTCGGGTGTGAAGGACGTCCGCGACGTGCTCGAGGCGGCGCGGCGGCGGCTGGAGGACGACGGCCAGCGGACCTGCCTGTTCATCGACGAGATCCACCGCTTCAACAAGGCCCAGCAAGACGTCCTCCTGCCCGACGTGGAGAACGGGGTGATCGCCCTGATCGGCGCGACCACGCAGAACCCGTTCTTCGCGCTGACCAGCGCCCTGGTGAGCCGCAGCCGGATCTTCGAGCTCGAGGCGCTCGCGAAGGACGACATCGCGGAGATCCTCGACCGCGCCGTGGCCGACCGCGACCACGGCCTGGGCCGCGAGCAGCTCACGCTCACGCCCGAGGCCCGGGCGTTTCTCGTGGAGACCTCCGACGGCGACGCCCGCCGGGCGCTCGGGGCGCTCGAAGTGGGCGTGCTCTCGAGCACCGTCCGGCCGCTCACGTTCACGCTCGACCTCGCCCGCGAGAGCGTGCAGCGGAAGGTGGTGGCCTACGACGCGGGCGACACCCACTACGATTGCGCGAGCGCGCTCATCAAGAGCATCCGGGGCAGCGACGCCGACGCCGGTCTCTACTGGCTCGCCCGGATGCTCGAGGGGGGCGAGGACGTGCGGTTTCTCTCGCGGCGGCTCGTGATCCTGGCGAGCGAAGACGTGGGCAACGCCGATCCCCGGGCGCTGATGGTGGCGGTGGCGGCGATGCAGGCGACGGAGTTCGTGGGTCTGCCGGAATGCCAGCTGACGCTCGCCCAGGCGGTGATCTATCTCGCCCTCGCCCCCAAGAGCAACGCCTGCACGACGGCGATCGCCGCGGCCCGCCGCGACGTCCGCGAGCAGGCGGTGATTCCCGTGCCTCGGCACCTGCAAGACAAGCACTACGCCGGTGCCAAGCGGCTGGGCCACGGGCAGGGCTACGAGTATTCGCATGACGCCCCCGACGGAATCGCGTCGCAGGACTATCTCGGCGTGGAGAAGGACTACTACGAGCCGACCGACCGCGGCATGGAGCGGGATCTCGCCGAGCGGCTCGCCGAGATCAGGCGGCGGCTCCGGCAGGGACGGGGCGAGCCGTCCTGAGTTCCGCCACGATCTCGGTGGCGAGCACCTCCTCGAGCCGCGCGAGCGCCCTGGCCACGGTGGCCCCGTCGAGCACGCGGTGGTCGGCGATCACGGTCACCAGGCAGCGGCCGTCGCCGTCGAGCGGGCCGTAGGAGAGGCTCGTGGTGCAGATCGTGGGGTGGAAGCGGTTGGTGGCGGAGAAGCCGGCGAGGGTGGAGAGGCTGAAGGTGCCAATCCGCGTGGCCCGCTTCGGCGCCGCCGACCGCATGTTCCAGCGGAGGATGGTGCGGCGGAGCCAGCCGGGCACCCCCTCGAGCTGAAGCTGCCGCTTGAACACCTCCTCGACGGGTCGGGTGACGAAGTGGTCGATCGACTGCTGGAGCAGCGGCAGGGGTACGTGGTCGGGGCGAGCGAGGCGGGCGAAGAACAGCCGGTCGTCGCCGCCGTCGCCGCGGTTGATCGCGAGCGAGGCCACGCTGTGAGAACTCGTCGCCAGTCGCTGGCGGATGCGGCCGGTGAGCCAGCTTCGCAGGGCCGGCATCTCGTCGGCCACGAGCGCATAGGCCTTGAGGAAGATCGCCGCCCAGCCCACGCGGACGGCGGCCGTGGTCCTTGCGGCAGCCACCGCGTCGAGTCGCATCAGCCGATCGACGGGAAACAGCGGGATGTCGAGGGCGAGGACCGCGATGTCGTTCACGCAGCCGCGGCCGGCGGGGAGCGGCGTGGTCGAGACGGTCGGTGGGTGGTCGCTCATGAGACGGTCGATCGACGGCCGCGAATCAGGAAGCCCGGCGCGGCGTCATGGTAGGAAACCACCGCCGTCGGGCACAGGCTGGTTTCGGGGCCGAGCGGCTACACTTCCGCCATGCGAGCGGTGATCCAGCGGGTGCGCGAGGCGAGCGTGACGATCGGGACCGACATGGTCGGCCGGATCGGCCCGGGGCTGCTCGTGCTCGTGGGCGTGGAGAGCGGCGACACGGTGGCCGAGGCCGACTGGCTCGCGAGCAAGGTCGCGCAGATGCGGATCTTCGCCGATGAAGCCGGGAAGATGAATCGCAGCGTGGCCGAGGTGGACGGCGGCCTGCTCGTGATCAGCCAGTTCACGCTGATCGCCTCGACGGCGCGGGGCAACCGGCCGAGCTTCATCGGCGCGGCCCGGCCGGAGGAGGCGGTGCCGCTCTACGAACGGTTTCTGGCGGCGGTGGAGGTGCAGGCGGGCCGGCGGCCGGAACGGGGCGTGTTTGCGGCCGACATGCAGGTGGCACTGGTCAACGACGGACCGGTGACGATCGTGGTCGATTCCCGCCGCCGCGAGTGAGCCCGCGCGGCCAAAGCGGCAGCATCGCCGGGCTTTTGGCCCGTTGGCGCGAGGGGCCTGAAACCGTGCCCCCGTTTGCTACAATCGCCGACGCACGGTGGCTATAGCTCAGTTGGTTAGAGCATCGGTTTGTGGTACCGAGGGTCGCGGGTTCGAGTCCCGTTAGCCACCCTTGAAAACGCGGTCGCGGCGGCGTTGATCGTCGTGATCCGGCGGATGCCTGGGCGAGCGGCCGAACGCCTGCCACGAAT
>Ga0207954_1000044_pt1 | contig 35558 bp, 24 predicted proteins | sample CryBogmetaGMA0M_FD_184547 | JGI IMG/M metagenome (GOLD analysis project Ga0207954, IMG submission 184547) | Freshwater microbial communities from Crystal Bog, Wisconsin, USA - MA0M (SPAdes) | ecosystem: Environmental > Aquatic > Freshwater > Lake | place: Crystal Bog, Wisconsin, USA | collected... | reverse complement strand
ATGCAGGCGTCATCGGTGCTGGTCAACGGCACGTCGGGCATCGGCCGGCTCGAGGTGCAGGCGGGCGGATTCTCGAATAAGCCGGTGCTGTCGGTGAGCGGCAGCGGTGTGGTGCAGTTGCCGGCGTCTGCCACGGTCGATCTCCAAGTTGGCGGGCTCACCGTCGATCAGGCGACGGGCGGCCGGCTCGACGTGGGAGGCTCGCGGGTCACGGTCGCGGCCGGGGGCATCGCGCAGGCCGCCCTCGTGGCCGACCTGCGCTCCGGTCTCGGCAGCGGCGTGTGGGACGGCACGTCGGGCATCACGTCGTCGGCCGCAGCGGCGGCGATCGCCGGCGGCACGGCGCGGACGATCGGCTGGATCGACAACGGCGGCAGCTCGTTTTCAATCGCCTTCGCGGCCCCCGGCGACACCAACATCGACGGCGTGCTTGACATCCTCGACGCCGCCAACGTGCTCGCCGGCAGCCTCTACGACAGCGGCGCCGCCACGACGTGGAGCCAGGGCGACTTCAACTACGACGGCGTGATGGACATCCTCGACGTGGCCGATTTCACGGGCACCGGCCTGTTCGACGGCGGGGCCTACCTCCCTGGCGGTGCGGCGGCCGGGATCGCCGCCGTGCCCGAACCGAGCGGCCTGCTGCCGGTCGTGGCCGCGCTGGCGGCCTGGCGGCTGCGGCGGCGCACGGCCCGGTGGTCGTGAACTCCTACGGCTCGCACTTGAGCCTCAGGCGATCCCCATCGCTTACGCGATTGGGCTACCTGATGCAGGCGATCCCCATCGCTTACGCGGTGAGCCTGCCGGGGCCAGGGATGGCCCGGCGGGCGTGCCGCGAGCCGTGAGGGCGAGCCGCCGGCGTGGCCACACCTTGGCTGTGGCCGTGCCGGCCCAAGCCCGCCGGGGCCATGGATGGCCCGGCGGGCGTGAACTCAGAACTTCTGAATCAGGTCGAAGCCGAGCATCGTCTGCTGGTTGCTGACGCCGTCGTTGTAGGGGCGGCGCGGGCCGGTCGGTCCGCCGAAGAAGTCCCAACGGAAGCAGGGCCGCATCAGGAAGTTGCCCGTCGGCACCCAGTTGGGGCCAAGCGTGAGCGAATAGTAGTTGCCGGGGAGTGGCACGTGGTTGGGGTTGCTCGGCCGGTTCAGGCCCACGCGGGTGCCGTTCGTGTCTTGGAACCATTCGAAGCGCGCCCCCCAGAGCCAGGTCTTGCTCCAGCGGTAGTAGAGGTATTGGTCGATGCCGGTCCAGAGGGCGGTGCCGCCGTCGGCGAGCCCCTTGGCCTGCGTGCCGAGCCACTGGTGGAAGACGTATTCCACGTTGTCGGTTGGCCGGGCCTCGAACAGGAGGCTGTAGCGGGTACGGTTGGCCGAGGTGAGCGGCGGTGCCGGCTGGAAGAGAGGCGAGAAGTCGTTGCCCTCGTCGCCGCTGATGATCGCGAACGACGTGGCCAGCGAGTTGTCGTCGTTCTTGGCGCGGACGCGGCCGAGAAAGTTGGCCTTGCTGTAGGGCGAGGCCAGACCGTTCCAGCCGTTCACGAGGCCGCCGTCGACCTCGACGTTGTCGGAGGCCTTCCAGTTCACGAGGCCGCCCCAGTGGGTGAAGGGGCCGGCGAACTGGTAACTGTATGACTTCTGATAGAAGAAGTTGCCGACCGCGGGCACGCCTTCGTAGCCCACGATCGTGTAGAAGTGGCCGAGCTTCAGCGAGAGATCTTGGTTGCCGACCTCGGCGTAGAGCTGCGGGATCGCGAGGCCGTAATACTCGCCGCTGTTCCAGTCGGTCGGCCCGGGGTTCGTCTCCCAGCCCAGCGACATCGCCAGGGGGAAGTCTTCGCCGTAGAGCAGGTCCGTTCGGTAGCCGATGCCGGTGTCGCCATCGGTCGGGAGCGTTTGCTCGGCGATGAGATAGACCTGGTTCATCATCGCCTCGTTGGCCCGGTCCACGGCGTTGTAAGGGCCGTTGAACTTGCTCGGCGGCACGCCGAAGTTGCCGATGAAGCCGCCGTCGAGCCAGCCGGAGATGCCGCCGCGATCGCCGCCGCCGAACAGGAACCAGTCCTGGCCGGACGGGATCACGCCCGTCATCACGTCGTCGGTGAGCACCGGGTCGAACGACTCGAATGCCCCCACCTGGCCCGGCCGGCCGACGAACCCCGTTTCCTGGGCCTCCGCCCAGCCGCCGAGCACCATGCCAATCACCGCCACAGTCGCCGCAGTGCCGCCACGCATCGCGATCCTCCTGGGAAAGATTCCCAGGAGTCATCGGCTGAAGATTCGGCACGACCGTCGCCGGAAGCACGACCCCTAGAAAGGTCACGAGCGGTCCTCCCGAACCCCGCGACCCGCAGAGTTTGCCGCGCCGGTGTGACGTGGGTGCAGGGTTTCAGTCGGAAAAGTGGGTGCAGGTTTTCAACGGAGAAAGTGGGTGCAGGTTTTCAACCTGCACAAGTGCTGCGCCAGACGTGGATACCCGCAGGTTGAAAACCTGCGGCCACTTATGAAAACCTTCAACCACTCATGAAAACCTGCGGGCACCCGGTTCGCGGATGCCCCGGATCAGCCGTGGACGGTGTCGTCGGAGCGGGCCGCTTCGACCACTCGGCGGTAGATCCCGATCGCCGCTGCGGCGGCGCGGATCCCGGCGGGCAGGTCACCGGCCGCCACCGGCCGACGGGCCTCGGTGACCGCATCCAGCAGCTGGTCGCGGTCGCGGCTCGACAGGCCGTCGGCCGCCGACTCGATGCTGGCGATGATGCCGTCGAGAAGGGGGGCCGACGCCGCGCAGGAGTAGCTGCGATAGGGCCCGGCACCGAGCTTCGCCCCCGGCCTGAGCACGCGGACGCCGCCGTTCGCCGGCGCGATCGCCCCGAGCAGGGCCGCGAGCAGCGAGCCGACGAAGAGCAGCCCCATGGCGGCGAGGGTGGCGAACGCCAGCGCCTCCGCCAGTCCGGCCCCGAGGCTGACGACGGCGGCCTCGGTGGTCAGGCCGCCGTATCCGATGAGGGCCACGAGCAGGCTCGCAGCCGCGAGGCCGAGAAGGGGCCACGACACGCCGCGTCTGGCCGCGTCGGCTGGCACCTCGTCGGTGAGCGGCCACGGGGTGGCGTCGATCGTCGTCGCGGACGCCTCGTTCGCGCCGGCGCGGGCCACGATCACGGTGACGTTGTCGGGGGCGCCCCGCACGAGCGCCAGTCCGACGAGCGCCGCGGCCGCCTGCTTCGGAGGCAGGCTGCCCGCGAGGAGGCCGATCTCCTCGTCGGCGACCTGCCCCGACAGCCCGTCGCTGCAGAGGAGGAACACGTCGTCGGCTTCGACCGGAAAAGGCCCCTCGAGGTCCACCGCGACCTGCGGGTGCGGGCCCATGGAGCGGGTGATGATGTTCTTCGGGATCGCATCCTCGACGCCTGCGGGCCGGTGCGCCTCCATCTCCCAGGCGAGGGAGTGATCGCGGGAGAGCTGGTCGATGGTGGTGCCGCGGATGCGATACGCGCGGCTGTCGCCCACCTGGCCGACGAGAGCGCCCCGAGGCAGGAGCGCCAGTGCCGTGCAGGTGGTGCCCATGCCCTTCATGTCGATCGCACTCTCGCCGCGCGAGTGGATCTCGGCGTTGGCCTGCTCGATGCTCCCCTTGAGGGCCAGGGGCGGCGAGCGGGCCGCCGTCTTCTCGTAGACGAGCGGCACGTGCTCGACCGCCAGCGCGCTGGCCATTTCGCCCGCCGCATGGGCCCCCATGCCGTCGGCCACCACGAACAGCCAGCCGCGGCGGCGATACTGCTCCGGGCTCCAGGGCACGAGCACGGCCTTGGCGTCTTGGTTGTTGGCCCGCCGGCGACCGATGTCGGTCAGCTCGCAGTAGTCGAGAGTGGTGCCAGATGCCACGCGTCGAACCCCGGAAAAGCGGGAGGGTGGGGCAAGGGAAGGGGGAGGAGCCAAAGTCTAGCCAGCCGGCGTCACGGTCGCGACCTGGCGCGGCCCGGGCAACCTGGGCAACTCCCGTCGGTCTGGCGGCGGCCGTGTCCGCCTCCTATCGTCCGCCCCATGCGTCGCGTCTTCCTGCTCGCCGCCGCCGCCGCCATGGTCTCGTCGCCCGGGTGCGTCCAGCGCCGGATGACGATCCGCTCGAATCCGCCCGGGGCGCTCGTCTACGTCGACGACTATCCGCTCGGCACCACGCCGGTGTCGCACGACTTCGTCTACTACGGCACCCGGAAGATCAGGCTCGTGAAGGACGGCTACGAGACGCTCACGGTTCGGCAACCCTTTCCCGTGCCCTGGTACGAGATCTTCCCGCTCGACTTCGTCACCGAGAACATCGTTCCGTGGGAGGTCCGCGACGAGCGGGTGGTCGACCTCGCGATGCAGCCCGCCGCCTCGACGCCGGCAGAACTCGTCGTGTCGCGCGCGGAGCAGGTGCGGCTCGCGGCGGGCAGCCTGCCGCCGGTGGCGCCGCCGCCGGTGGTCACCCCCGCGCCGGTCGTCCAGCCGGTGCCGGCGCCGCCTCCCGCGCAGCCGCCGATCCAGTTCTCCGCGCCGCAGCCGCTGCCGGCCCCGCCCCAGCAACCGCTCGTGCTCCCGCCGCCGCAGGGCATGCAGGGCCTCCAGCCGCCCCTGCGAAACGCGCCGTCGCAAGGCATCCCGTCGCTCGGCATGCCATAATCGCCGCATGGCGAGCGACGACCGATCTGCCACTGCTGCCCCCCGCGATGCGGTCGACGCCCGCAAGCTCGATCGGCTGCGGGCCCTGCTCCGCGAGGTGCTCCCGCACAACGGCTTCTACGCGGCGAAGCTCTCCCGCGTCGCCGACCCGGCCGGCATCCGCGCGCTCGACGAGCTCGCCAACTGGCCGTTCACGTTCAAGGACGAGCTCGTGGAGGCGGCGGCCGCGACCGGCCGCCCCGGCAATCTCACGTGGGAGCCGGACCGCTATGTCCGCTACCACCAGACGAGCGGTACCCACGGCCGGCCCTTGCCGGTCCACGACACCGCCGCCGACTGGGCGTGGTGGATGGCCTGCTGGAAGACGATCCTCGATCGGGGTGGCGTGACGGCCGGCGACCGCGTGATCGTGGCCTCGTCGTTCGGCCCGTACGTCGGCTTCTGGAGCGGCTTCGAGGCGGCGATCGCCGCGGGGGCGATGGCGATTCCGACCGGTGGGATGACGAGCCTGGCCCGGCTGGAGCTGATCCGCACGGTCGGCGGCAGCGTGCTCTTGGCGACACCGAGCTACGCGCTGCATCTCGCCGAGGTGGCTGCCGAGGCGAAGATCGACGCCGCCGCGCTCGGGGTGCGACTGGTGATCGTCGCCGGCGAACCCGGCGGATCGGTGGCCGCCACCCGGGCCCGGATCGCGGCCGCGTGGGCCGCCGACGTGCTCGATCACGCCGGGGCCACCGAGATCGGCCCCTGGGGCGTGGGCGACCATCACGGCGACGGTCTCGACGTGATCGAGGACTGGTTCCACCCGGAGTTTCTCGCGCTCGAGACGGGCGAGGCCGCCGAGCCTGGGCAGCTCGCGGAACTGGTGCTCACCACGCTCGGCCGCTGCGGGGCGCCGGTGATCCGCTACCGCACCGGCGACGTGGTCCGGCCGACGTGGGCCTGTGCGGCCGACGTCGAGGCGGGCGCCTGCCCTTGGGTCAGGCTCGCCGGGGGCATCCTCGGCCGCACCGACGACATGCTGGTGATCCGGGGCATCAACGTGTTTCCTCACGCCATCGACGAGATCGTGCGGGGATTCCCCGAGGTGATCGAGCACCGGCTCACGGCCTCCACCCGCGAGAGCCTCGACGAACTCGCCCTCGAGATCGAAGATCGTCTCGACGACCCCGACCGCGTCGCCCGCGAGCTCAAGATCCGCCTGGGACTCCGCGTCGCCGTTCGGACGGTGCCGATCGGCAGCCTGCCGCGGTTCGAGGGCAAGGGCCGCCGGTTCGTCGACCTGCGACACACACCCGGAGGGCGTGCATGACCCCGAATCAGCCCGTGCCGACGGCGATCCGGCGAGCGGCGGACGAGGCCGCCGGCAAGGCCATCGAGATCGACTGGAACGACGGCACGACCGCCCGCTACACGGCGCAGCTGCTCCGCGATGCCTGCCCGTGTGCCACGTGCCGCGAGAAGCGGTCGGCGCCGAAGCCTGCGGCCATGCTGCAGGTGCTGCGGCCGGAAGAGCTGGTGCCGCTCGTGGTCACCGGCATGAAGCCCGTGGGGCAGTATGCCTACTCGATCGGCTTCTCCGACGGCCACGACACCGGCATCTACACGCTCGAGTATCTTCGCGAGCTGGCGTGAACCTCGCGGCCGACCCCCCATCACTGACGCGAGTGGGCTTCCTGATCGAGGAAGCGTCACCGCGTGAGCGGTACGGCTGGAGTTCGCTCGAGCCCTGGATAGCACGACTGGCGAGGTCGGAGGTGCGCCGAATCAGGCGATTCCGCACGCGGTGGCGTTGATCACGGCGGCGATCCGCACGGCGTCGTGGCAGGCGTCTTCGCTGGCGCCGAGGTGGAGCAGGCTCGACTCGTGGTTCTTGATGCAGAGCTCGCAGCCCGCGAGCGCCGCACAGCCGAGGCTCATCAGCTCGAAGTCGAGCTTCGAGGTGGCGGGCTGCGCCATCCGGCTCATCCGCAGCCGTGGCGACCGCGATTCGTAGCTCTCCTTGCCGAGCATGTGCCGGAATCGATAGTAGACCGTGTTCATCGCCATCAGGCCCGCCGCGGCGACCGCGTCGGAGATCACCGGCGCGGCGGCGGCGCCGAGGCCGGCATGGAGGTCCGACTCCAGGGCCGCGGCGAGCGGTTCGCAGCGGACGAACCGGGCCGCGGCCAGGGCCACCCCCAGCGCCTGGGGCGGTTCGAGGTTTTCGCCGACGAGGACCGACCCCAGGTTCAGGCGGATGTCCTTGAGGTCGTCGGGCAGGCTGTCGCGAACGGCGTCGGTGGCGGGCGTGGCGAGCGACATGGCGGGTTCCGAGGCGCGGGGCACGGCGGAGGTGGTTGACGTGCGGGGATTGTAGCCGCTCGTTGTCCGCGGGCCGCGAAGGATGCTACGCTCGGGCGATTTTTGCCCGCCCCGCAGAAGCCGTTCCATGCCGCGCCGCGACGACCTGCACACCATCCTCCTGATCGGGTCCGGCCCCATCGTCATCGGCCAGGCCTGCGAGTTCGACTACTCCGGCACCCAGGCCTGCAAGGCCCTCCGCGAAGACGGCTATCGGGTGGTGCTGGTCAACTCGAACCCGGCCACGATCATGACCGATCCGGGGACGGCCGACCGCACCTACATCGAACCGCTCACCTGGCAGACGCTCGAGAAGGTGATCGAGGTCGAGAAGCCCGACGCCGTGCTGCCCACGCTGGGCGGCCAGACGGCCCTCAACCTGGCGATGGAACTCGTGAAGCACGGCGTGCTGGAGAAGCACGGCGTGGAGATGATCGGTGCCAAGGCCGAGGCGATCCGCCGCGGCGAGGACCGCGAGATCTTCAAGGCCACGATGCAGAAAATCGGCCTGGAGACCTGCCGGGGGCGGATCGTGAGGAGCCTCGCCGAAGCCCGCGAGGTGCTCACGGAGATCGGCCTCCCGGCGGTGATCCGGCCGAGCTTCACGCTCGGTGGCTCGGGCTCGGGCGTGGCCTACAACCGCGAGGAGTTCGACGCCAAGGTGCAGCGGGGCCTGGATCTCTCGCCGGTCGGGGAAGTGCTGGTCGAGGAGTCGATCCTCGGCTGGAAGGAATACGAGATGGAGGTGATGCGGGACGTCGACGACAACGCCGTCGTGATCTGCTCCATCGAGAACTTCGACCCCTGCGGCGTGCACACCGGCGATTCGATCACCGTCGCGCCCGCGATGACGCTCACCGACAAGCAGTATCAGCGGATGCGCGACGCGAGCTTCGCCGTGATCCGGGCGATCGGCGTCGAGACGGGGGGCTCCAACATCCAGTTCGCCGTCGATCCAGAGACGGGCCGGATGATCGTCATCGAGATGAATCCCCGGGTCAGCCGGTCGAGCGCGCTGGCGAGCAAGGCGACCGGGTTCCCGATCGCCAAGATCGCCGCCAAGCTGGCGGTCGGCTGGCGGCTCCACGAACTCGCCAACGACATCACCCGCAAGACGAAGGCCTGCTTCGAGCCGTCGATCGACTACGTGGTCGTGAAGGTGCCGCGGTTCGCCTTCGAGAAGTTTCCCGAGGCCGACAGCCGGCTGACCACGCAGATGAAGAGCGTGGGGGAGACGATGGCGATCGGCCGGACCTTCAAGGAGGCCTTCCAGAAGGCGCTCCGCGGTCTGGAGGTGGGCTCGTTCGGGTTCGGGTGTGACGGCAAGGACCTCTGGGGCACGCCGGCCGAGCCCGCGATCGACGACATCCGCGCCAAGATCGCCACGCCCGACCCCGACCGCGTCTGGTATCTCCGCTACGCGATCAAGGCGGGGCTCTCGGTCGACGAGATTCACGAGATCACGGCGATCGACCGCTGGTTTCTCGACCAGCTGCAGCAGCTCGTGGAGATCGAGAGCCTCCTGCGGACGGTTGGATCGCTCGCCGCGCTCGACGACGGCACGGTGCGGATGGCGAAGCAGGCGGGCTTCTCCGACCGGCAGCTGGCCACGCTCCTGGGCTCGAGCGAGTTCGAGATCCGGGCGGAGCGAAAGCGACGCGGGATCGTGGCCACCTACAAGGCGGTCGATACCTGTGCCGCCGAGTTCGAGGCGCTGACCCCCTACTTCTATTCCACCTGGGAAGACGAGGATGAGACGCGGCCCAAGGAGCCGGGCCGGAAGCGGGTGATGATCCTCGGCGGCGGCCCCAACCGGATCGGGCAGGGAATCGAGTTCGACTACTGCTGCTGCCATGCGAGCTTCGCGCTCCGCGAACTGGGCATCGAGAGCGTGATGGTCAACTCGAACCCGGAGACGGTGAGCACCGACTACGACACCAGCGACATGCTGTTCTTCGAGCCGCTCACCTGCGAGGACGTGCTCAACATCGCCGACCGCATCCAGCCGGACGGCGTGATCGTGCAGCTCGGCGGCCAGACTCCGCTCAACCTCGCCCGGGCGCTCCACGCCGCCGGCCTGCCGATCATCGGCACGACGGTCGACACGATCGAAATGGCCGAGGACCGGGAGAAGTTTCGCGACCTCCTCGATCGGCTCGGCCTCAAACAGCCCGACAGCGGCATCGCCCGGACCCTCGAGCAGGCCCGCCGGGAAGTGGCGCGGATCGGCTATCCCAGCCTCGTGCGGCCGAGCTTCGTGCTCGGCGGTCGGGCGATGGAGATCTGCTACGACCAGTCGCAGTTCGAACGCTACGTGGCCGAGGCCTTCGCCGTGGCCCAGGGGCAGCCGGTGCTCATCGACCGCTTCCTCGAGGACGCGATCGAGGTGGACGTCGACTGCATCGCCGACGGGAAGGACGTGATCGTGGCCGGCGTGATGGAGCACATCGAGGAGGCCGGCGTGCACTCGGGCGACTCGGCCTGCTGCATCCCGCCCCACAGCCTCGCGCCGCAGATGATCGCCGAGATCAAGGCGGCGGCCACCGGGCTCGCGCGGAGCCTCGGCGTGATCGGCCTCATGAACGTGCAGTTCGCGGTCAAGAAGGAGGCCGGTGAAGACGGCACGAGCGGCCAGGCGCTGTACGTGATCGAGGTCAATCCGCGGGCCAGCCGCACCGTGCCCTTCGTGGCCAAGGCCACGGGGCTGCCGGTGGCGAAGGTGGCGGTGAAGGTGATGGCGGGCACGAGCCTGGCCGAGCAGGGGATCACGGCCGATCCGGTGCCGGCCCACGTGAGCGTGAAGGAGAGCGTGTTCCCGTTCGTGAAGTTCGCCGGCGTGGACATCGCCCTCGGCCCCGAGATGCGGAGCACGGGAGAGGTGATGGGCGTGAGCGACACGTTCGCGATCGCCTTCGCCAAGAGCCAGGTGGCGGCCGGCATCCTCCTGCCCGAGCGGGGGAGGATTTTCCTGAGCGTGGCCAGCGTGCAGGCCAAGGAGTCGATGAAGGCGCTCGCCCGGCGGCTCGTCGCCCTCGGCTTCGAGCTGATCGCCACCTCGGGCACGGCCCGCGAGCTGGCTGCCGCGGGCATCCCGGTGGAGGTGGTGAAGAAGCTCCAAGAGGGCCATCCGAATCTGATCGACCACCTGATCGACGGCCGCGTGCAGCTGATCTTCAACACGCCCCGCGGCAAGGGAGCGCGGACCGACGAGGGCCGCATTCGGGCCGCGAGCGTGCTCTACGGAGTGCCCTGCATCACCACGCTGCCGGCCGCCGAGGCCTGCGTGCGGGCGATGGAGGGGATGCGGCGGGAGCCACTGACGGTGCAGCCGATCCAGGACCGGTTTCCCGGGCCGCTCGCGTCATCCCGCTGACCCGCGGGCGCATTTTTCTTGACCGCTCCGAACAGGGGCGGTAGCGTGCACGTATCGGAGACGCGGCAGCGCGTGCGCGCTAGCCATGTCTCGTTTCCCCCCGGAGGCCATCCCATGTCGCGTCTGAATCTCAGCTGCATGGCCTCCGTGGTGCGTGTCGGCCGCTCGGCCTGACGCCGACGCAACGGCGCCGTTCCTGCTTCGGGCTCGTTCCGGGCGGGGTAACGCGCCTTCGCTTTCCGACGCCGTTCCCGGGGCCGCTCGCAGCCTCCCGCTCGACGGGCTCGTCGTTCAGGGCAGCGCGGGGTGATTCCCCGGTGCCCACTCGTATCGGTTCGATCCCCTCATTCCTCCATCACACCCCCACACCACCATGTCCAGAAGGCATTCCGGTCGGTCGCGGACTTCCCCGTCCGGCGTCGATTCGTTCCCGTCAGCGGGCCACGCCCGCAAGGATCTCCAACTCTGTCGCCAGGTGGCCGACACGCTCCAGCTCGCCCTCGGCGACTGCGGCGATGACGTCCTCCGCGACCTCCACGTCGTCCGCGTCGTGCCCGCGCCCGATGCGTCGCAGCTGCTCGTGATCGTCGGCTCGGCGCCCGGCGAACTGCCGCCGCCACCGGGCGACGTGCTCATGCGGCTCCATGCCCGGACGCCCTGGCTCCGCGCCGAGGTCGCGCATGCGATCACGCGAAAGCGGGCGCCGGCGCTGCTCTTCGAATACCTCGCCACCGTGCCGGAGGAGGGGACGGAGGGACCGCGTTGATCGACCAGCTGTCGGCGGTCGATGGCGTGGCGGTGCGCGGCTGGCTCACCGGGCCTCTCCCGGCCGACGTGGTCCGCTCGCTCGGCCGGCTCGCGCACGCGGCCGACGTGCGGCAGATCGCGGTGATGCCCGACGTGCACCGCGCGGGAGACGTGTGCGTCGGCGTGGCGGTCGCCACCGGCGGACTGGTCTACCCGGCCGCCGTCGGCGGCGACATCGGCTGCGGAATGACGGCGGCTCGTTTCGACGTGCCGGCCGCGGTGGTCACGTCGGACCCTCGGATCGGCCACGTGCTCCTGCAGCGCCTCGGACGCGCCGTGCCGCCGCTCAAGGCGGCGGCCGCCATGGTGCCCGAACGACTCGCCGGCGAGTTGGCGGCCGAGAATCTCTCCGCGGACCGGCTGGCCCGGGTGGCGCGGCGCGAGGGCCGCTGGCAGCTCGGGTCGCTGGGCCGGGGCAATCACTTTCTCGAGTTGCAGGCGGATCAGGAGGGCCGCCTGTGGCTCATGCTCCATTCCGGATCGCGAGGCATGGGGCAGGCGATCACCGCCTGGCATCTCGCCCGCGCCACCAGGCCGGCTGCGGAGGGGCTGCCGGCCCTCGACGCCGCGAGCGACGCCGGGCGGAACTATCTCGCCGACGTCGCCTGGGCACGGGCCTGGGCCAGGGCCAACCGCGGCCGGATGGTCGAAGCCGCCGCGGCCGTGCTCGGGGAGGTTCTCGGGGCCACGCTCGACGCCGCGACGCTCATCGACTGCGACCACAACCACGTGGCGTGCGAGCGGCATGGCGACCGGGAACTCGTCGTGCACCGCAAGGGAGCGCTGCCCGCCGGCGACGGGCAGGCGGGACTGGTGCCCGGGTCGATGGGGACGGCGAGCTTCCACACGGTGGGCCGCGGGCATCCCGACGCGCTGTGCTCGAGCTCGCACGGTGCGGGCCGCGTGGTGCCCCGTGGGGAAGCGGCGGCGCGGATCGACGCCCGCCGGCTCGTCCGCGAGATGCACGGCGTGATCTTCGACACAAGGCGGGCGAATCGCCTCGTCGATGAGGCGCCGAGCGCCTACCGCGACATCCGCGACGTGATGCGGGCCCAGCGCGAGCTCACGGCGGTGGTCCGCGAACTGCGGCCGCTGGTGAGCTGCAAGGCCTCGTGACGAGACCCGGTGACGGTGCCGCGGGCGTCCGGCATGCGCCGGACACCCGCGGAGGACCGCGTGGCTCAGACTGCGACGGCCGGCTTCTTGAGGAAGCTGACGATCACGGGCAGGAGGGCCCCGACGAGCGCCGAGAGGACGCCGGTGCCGGCGTAGTTGGCGTCGCCGCTGCCGACGAGCCCGCCGAGCGCCGGGATCAGCATCGGCAGCACTTTGCCGCCGAGGCCGCCGCCCGCGACGCCGAGCACGGTGTTGAGCATCGGGCCGAGGTTCCGGTTCTTGAGCAGGGCCCCGACGACGTTGCCGCCGGCGCCACCGGCGATGAGGCTTACGATCCAGCTGATGATCTGGGGATCCATGATGATGCGACTTTCGTGAAGGAGTTCTCGGGTCTGCCGGGCCATCCGTGGACCTCGGCTGTCGTGAGATGAGTGGCCGCCGTGGCCGGGCGTGTCACGGGCGACTACACGATTTTTTTGCGACCGCGTCGCGGCCGGGCCGGCGGTGACGACTGCAGCGATCGTGCCGCCCCGCAGCCGGCCGGAGGCATGCTCGCCGCCGGCGGCACGTGTGAGTACTCATCTCTGACGGAATGTCGGCGCCCAGCGTCCACACGTGTCACCGGCGTCTGCGCGTGCCTCCGGCCGGCTGCTCCGCCCTCCGGAATCCACGGGATGACGATGAAGCGAGGGGCTGACCGTGCCCCGCGAGCCGGCGTTGCTGACCAGCGCAGGCAGGATGCCGAAGCGCAGTCAGCATCGAGCGAGCGGAGGGCAGGATGCCCGCAGCGAGCGTCCGGCGACGGGGTGCGGTCAGCCCCGAGCGGCGCAGGTGCCCAAGACTCCGCAGGTTGAAAACCTGCGGCCACTTTTCTCCGTCTCGCGGGGATCGCGCGGTGAAGACCCCTCAGTAGTAGCCGAAGAGCGTGAAGTCGCGGCTGTAGATTCGCCGCAGCGTGGCGATCGCGTCGGCCGAGAGCCTGGCGGTGGGATCGGCCTCGGGATTGCCGCGGCGGTTGACCGATGCGGGCGGCCGCAGCCGCAGGGGAACCTCGGCCAGGAGGAGTTCGACGTCGGTGGTGAACGTCTCGGTTTTGAAGACGCGATTCACGGCCGGCTGGCCGCCGACCACGAGGCTCAGGAACGTGTGCTGCGGCGCGAACCACGGCAGCCGGAGGAGGTCGGAGTCGGTATCCAGGCCGGCCGCCACCTCCGCCACGGTGGCGCCGTGACGATTCACGAGGCCGCGAATCTCCGCCAGGCTTGGCCAGAGATCGCCGGTCTGGATGTGATCGTAGGCCGACACGAATCGGGCCAGCGGATCGCGGACGAACGTGAACACGTAGGCCGAGCGGAAGAAGGCCTGATCGGCGTCGTGATAGTCGCGGGCGGTGACGTGGCCGGTCTGATAGCCGAGGTAGGAGTCGAGGAAGGCGGACCCGGCGCACTTCGGCACGTGGATGAAGATCACCCCGTCGCGGCGAAACTGCCGCGGGACGAGGCCGGCCTTGCGGCCGGTGCCGGTGAGTGTGTGCAGCAGGTGTCGCATGCGGAGCCCAGCGGGTCTTACTGTGCCGCCTGACGGGGTGGCAAGCGCAGGTCGGGGCGGGGAACGTCCGTCATGGTTGCCGGGCGGGTGTGCGGGTAGAGTCGTGAGCACGCATGAGCACCGCCACGTTTCCGGACGTTCCCGTCACGCCGCGCCCGCTGCCCGCCCCGCTGGCCGACGAGCCCGCCCGGTTCACCGCTCGGACGCTCGAGGGGCTCGAGTGGGTGCTGGCCCGCGAACTGGAGGGCGTCGGGGCCCGCGACCTGCGGATCGGTCGGCGGACGATCGAGTTCTCGACGGCAGCCGGCCAGGACCGCGCGACGCTCTATCGGGCGGTGCTCGAATGCCGGACCGCGATCCGCGTGCTGGAGCCTCTCGGCCGATTCGTGGTGGACAGCCCGGAGTCGCTCTATCGGGCGATGCAGGAGGTCGACTGGACGGAACAGCTGAAGGTCTCCGACTCCCTCCGCGTCGACGCCGCCATCCACGACACGTTCCTCACCCACTCGCTCTACGCGGCGCAGATCGTCAAAGACGCCGTCGTCGATCAGCTCCGCACCCCGAGCGGCAAACGGCCGAACGTGCAGCTCCGTGGCGCCACGCTGCGGATCGCCCTGCACCTCGTCGGCAACGTCGCGACGGTGTTTCGCGACGCCGCCGGCCGCTCGCTCCATCAGCGGGGCTGGCGGATGGGCGAGGTGGAGGCACCGCTGTCGGAGGTTCTCGCCGCGGGCATCCTCGCGATCGCCGGCTGGTGGCGGCCGGGCGAGTCTGGCGGCTCGACGTCCGGCGAACCGCTCCTCGATCCGATGTGCGGCTCCGGCACCCTCGTGATCGAGGGGGCGACGATCGCCACCGGCATGGCGCCGGGTCTCTGGCGGGCGCGGCGCAGGGCTCATGGCTTCTTCAAGTTTCGCGACCGCGATGAGGCGCTGGTCACGAAACTCGTGGCCGACCTCGAAGCGCGGGTGCGCGCACCCGCGGCCGAACGCTTCGTCGCCAGCGACCTTGATCCGAAGGCCGTCGAGGCGGCGCGGGCGTGCGCCGAGGCGGCGGGTGTGTCGGCGGTGGTCGCGATCGACACGCGACACTTCGAAGAGGTCCAGCCTGTACCGCAGCCAGGCCTCGTCGTCACCAACCCGCCGTACGGTGAGCGGCTCCCGCTGCCCCGTGCCGGTGCGCTTTTTCGCCGGCTCGGCGACTGGCTGGTGCAGCGATGCGGCGGCTGGCGGGCCGCGATCCTCGCCGCCGACACCCCCGCGCTCGCGCACCTCGGCCTCCGTCCGAGCCACCGCATCCCGCTGATGAACGGCCCGATTCCCTGCAAACTCCTCGAACTCACGATCCGGGAACGAAACGCTCCTCCCGTTCCGAATCCTCCTCCTCCATCCACGGTCGAAGGCCGGGGAGATTCTTCCACGACTGTCTCCGCCCGCTCCTCGGACGCCGCCGCCGCCAGCCGGGATCGGGGCGAGGATGCCGAGCATGGGGCTATCCTGCCCCCGCGAGGCAACTCGTCCCGTCCCGGCGCCGACGGCGCGAACGACGCCGCGTCCGCGTCCAGCGCGCCGAGCCCCGGCCGGCCGCGCGCGCGCACGACCGCCGACCAGATCGGCGACTTCCGCCGCCGGCTGGCCAAGCGGTTCAAGCACCTGGCCAAGTGGGCCCGCCGTCAGGGGATCGAGGCGTTTCGCGTCTACGATCGCGACATTCCCGAGATTCCGCTCGCGATCGACTGGTATGCCGGCTGGCTGCACGCGGCGGAATACGACCGGCCGCACGAGCGGACGGAGATCGAGCACGAGGTCTGGCTCGACCGCATGATCGAGGCGGCCGCGGGCGAACTCGGCGTGCCCCTCGACCGCACCTTCCTCAAGACGCGGCGGCGGCAGCGCGGGGGCGAGCAGTACGAGAAACTGGCGGAGCGCAAGGCGCTGGTCACGGTTCACGAAGGGGGGCTGGCCTTCGAGTGCAACCTTTCCGACTACGTCGATACGGGACTGTTTCTCGATCATCGGATGACGCGGTCACTCGTCCGCGACGAGGCGGCCGGGAAGCGGTTCCTCAACCTCTTCGGCTACACGGGCAGCTTCTCGGTGTACGCCGCAGCCGGGGGCGCGACCGAGACCACGAGCGTCGATCTCTCCAACACCTATCTCGACTGGACGCGGGCCAACCTCGCCCGCAACGGCTTCAAGGACGCCGGTCGCCACCGCACCGTGCGGGACGAGGCGCGGGCCTTTCTCGAGCACCGGGCCCGCCGCGGCGAGCCTCCCTTCGACCTCGTGGTCGTCGATCCGCCCACCTACTCGCGGTCCGCCAAGAGCGAGACGCCGTGGGACGTGGAACGCGACCATGCCGAGCTGCTGGAGCTCGTGTGGCACAACCTCGCCCCCGCCGGCGTGGTCTACTTCTCCACCAACTTTCGCCGGTTTCATCTCGCGACCGACCGACTCGAGCCGCGATTCGTGGTGCGCGAGATCACCAGCCGGACGATCCCTGAGGACTTCCGCAACGACCGGATCCACCGCTGCTGGCGGCTGGTGGCAAAGAGCCCGGTTTGACGGGGATTTGTCGGGGTTTCTACATTCATGGCCATGAATGCACGGAGCTGGGCCGTCTGGCTGGCCGTCGGCATGGCCGTGGCGACCGGCTGTCGCCCGGCCGATCCGACCCTCGTGAAGATCGTGTCGAGCCTGCCACGCACCGGCAGCGCCAAGCAGCAGTCCGACACCATCGTTCGCGGCATCCGCATGGCGATCGAGGAGGCCGACGGGAAGGTCGGGCCGTTCCGGATCGAATACCTCGACCTCGACGACTCCACGGCCGCGGCCGGCCAGTGGACGAGCGAGGCCGAGGCCGCCAACGCCCGCCGGGCGCTTCAGGATCCCGATGTGATGGCCTACATCGGCACGTTCAACTCGGGAGCGGCGAAGGTGTCGATGCCGATCCTCAATCTGGGCGACCTGCTGATGGTCTCGCCGGCCAACACCGCCGTGGGGCTGACGAAGCCCGGGCTCGGGGCACCGGGCGAACCGGAGGTCTACCGGCCCACGGGCCGCTTCAACTACGCGCGGGTCGTGCCGGCCGACGACCTGCAGGGGCCGCTCTCCGCCGACTGGGCCAAGAAGCGGGGCGTGAACCGGGTCTACATCCTCGACGACAACGAGGTGTATGGGAAGGGGATCGCCGACCTCTTCGACGAGCGCTGCCGTGAACTGGGCATCGAGGTGGTCGGCCACGACTCGATCGACGCCAAGGCGCAGGAGTTCAAGTCGCTGATGGCGAGCGTGAAGGCGGCCAGGCCCGATCTCGTCTACTTCGGCGGCACGACCCAGACGAAGGGGGGCCAACTGGCCAAGGACATGGCCAGCGCCGGCATCGGGGCTCTCTTCATGGTGCCCGACGGCTGTCGCGAGCAGGTGTTCATCGACTCGGCGGGCGCGGCGAACCTTGAGGGGCGGTGTTTCGTGACCTTCGGCGGCCTGCCGCCGGAGAAGCTCACCGGCAAGGGGCAGACCTTCGTGGACCGCTACCGCACGAAGTTCGGCGAACTGCCGGAGGCCTACGCCGTCTATGGCTACGAGGCCACCTGCGTGGCACTGCAGGCGATCCGCGAGGTGGGCGTGAAGGATCGCCGGGCGATCACCGACCGCGCCCTGGCGATCCGCGGCTTCGACGGGGCGCTGGGCCGCTGGGGGTTCGACGCCAACGGCGACACGACCATGCGGACGCTGACGGTGAGCGTGGTCAAGGGAGGGAAGTTCGAGTTCGAGGAGATCCTCGACGCCGCCGAGGAGGCCGCCACGCCCTGACGCGGCCCGCGACGCATGACGTTTTTTCTCCAGCAGTGTCTGATCGGGCTGACCAACGGGGCCCTCGTCGCCCTGGTGGCCCTCGGCTACACGATGGTCTACGGCATCATCCGGCTGATCAACTTCGCCCACGGCGACCTGATCATGCTCGGCGCCTGCCTGGCGCTCACGGTGGTGTCGGCGCTGGGCATGGCGGGCTGGACCGGGGCCGCCACCTGGTTCGGGGTGGCCCTACTCGTGATCCTCTGCGGCCTGTTCTGCGGCGGCCTCAACGTGGCGGTCGATCGGATCGTCTACCGACCGCTCCGCACCGCGCCCAAGCTCGCGCCGCTCGTCTCGGCCATCGGCGTGTCGTTCATCTTCATGAACATCGGGCTCTTCTGGCTCGGACCGGCCGATCGCTCGTTCCCGGAACTCCTCCCCGCCACCAACCTCCTGGCCGGCGAGGGCCTGCAGTTCACCGCCAAGGATCTGCTCGTGATCGTGGTGGTGGTGCCGCTGATGATCGCCCTCTCGGTGCTCGTGAAATCGACCCGGCTCGGTAAGGCGATGCGGGCGGTGTCGCAGGATCCCACGGCCGCGGCCCTCGTGGGCATCGACGTCGATCGCGTGATCGCCGCGACCTTCTTCGTGGGAGGCTTCCTCGGCGGCGCCGCGAGCGTGATCTACGGGCTGTACATCAACACCATCGGTTTCCAGATGGGGTTTCAGAACGGCCTCTACGCCTTCACGGCCGCGGTGCTCGGCGGGATCGGCAGCATTCCGGGGGCGGTCGTCGGTGGGCTGGTGATCGGACTCGTCCGGGCGCTGTCGAGCGCCTACGTCGGCGAGCGCTGGACCGGGGCGATCGTGTTCGCGATCCTGATCGTGATCCTCGTCTTCCGCCCCGAGGGCCTGCTCGGCCGCGGCACGAAGGAGAAGGTATGAGCCCAGTGCCTGCCAGACCGAGCGACGCGATCGAAGCGGTGTCTCCGCGCGACCGCCTGTTCGCGTTCGTCCGTGAGCGCTGGGACTTCGTCGCCCTGATCGCGCTGGCCGTGGCGCCGCTGGTGGTGCCGGCGCTCGGCGGCGCGCTCGGCGGCCAGGTGACCACGCTGTTCGTCTACTGCATCCTGGCGCTCGGGCTCAACGTGATGGTGGGCTACACGGGCCTCGTGCACCTGGGGATCGCCGCGTTCTTCGGCATCGGCGCCTACCTGTTCGCGATCCTCACCGTGCCGATGTATCCCTTCCAGATGCGGTTCGTCACGGCGGCGGCGGTGAGCGCCCTGGCGACGGCCGGCATCGGCCTGGCACTGGGGGCGCCCACGCTCCGGCTGCGGGGCGACTACCTCGCCATCGTCACGCTCGGCTTCGGCGAAGTGGTGAAGGTGACGCTCCGCAACCTCGAGCAGATCACCGGCGGGATGAAGGGGCTCAATCCCGTTCCGCCCCCCGGGGCGGGCCTGAAGATCGGCGACACCGACCTTGGCCTCGCGTTCGCCATCGACCCGCGGTGGTTCTACTACCTCGCCCTGCTGACCCTCGCCGGCGTAGTCATCGCCATGCGGCGGCTGGAGAACTCGCGGCTGGGACGCGCCTGGGTGGCGGTCCGCGAGGACGAACTCGCCGCCGAAGCGATGGGGGTGTCGGCCACGCGGGTAAAGCTCTCGGCCTTCGCGATGTCGTCGGCCGTCGCCGGGCTGGCGGGCTGCCTTTACGCGGCGAGCCTGTCCACGACCGCCGACCCCAACGCCTACGACTTCAACCGCTCGATCATGGTGCTCTGCGCGGTGATCCTCGGCGGGCTCGGCAGCATTCCCGGCACGCTCCTCGGCGTGGCTCTGCTCGTCGGCTTCGACACCGTGCTCGCGCCCTGGGCCGACTCGGCGATCCAGGAGTGGAACATCAACCCGACGGGATCGAGCCTGCTCTCGTTCAGCGGCTGGCGGCTGGCCATCTTCGGCCTGGCCCTGATCCTGGTGATGCGGTATCGGCCCGAGGGGCTCGTGCCCTCGCGACGGATGGCCGCCGAACTCCACGAGGCGCATCCATGAGCGGCACCACGGGAACGGCTCCGGCTGGTGAGTCTCGGCCGCTCGCGCCGCAGCCGCTCCTCGACGTCGATCGGCTGACGATCCGGTTCGGCGGCCTGGTGGCCGTTTCCGACCTCGATCTGGAGGTGCCGGAAGGGACGGTGGTGTCGGTGATCGGGCCCAACGGCGCCGGCAAGACCACCGCCTTCAACTGCATCAGCGGCATCTACACGCCGTCGTCCGGCACCGTACGGTTCCACGGACGTCGGCTGGAGCGGGCGTTCACCCCGCGGGTGTTCTGGTCGGCCCTCGGCCTGGGCCTGCTCACAGGACTGTTCTTCGCGCTCGCCGCGGTCGACGTCGATCGGCTCTGGATGGCGGTGGTGAAGCGGGGCATGCTCACCGGCGAGCCGTTCACCGTCGCCGGGGCCTTGGACCGGCTGCGGGGCTACTTCCGCGCCGAACTCGCGATCGACCAGATGGCCGGCAAGTGGCGGGTGGTGAGCGCCGACGGCAGCGACGTGTTGGCGATCAAGCGGAATCTCGACGAGGCCCGCGCGGTCCGCAACGAACTCCAGGCGGCGGTCACGGCGCGGCGGGCCGGGCCCGGGACGGTGCCCGACGCCACCGACACCGAGCGGACGGGCGTGGCGGCGGCCACCGCGCCGATCCCGATCAAGCCGGAGGTGCTCGACCGGCTCGCCGCGGGCAAGGCGTGGATTCGCTGGCGGGGCATCCTCGGATTCCTGTTCGGCAGCGGTCTCGGTCTGGCCGGCACGCTGGCGGTCTGGCGGCGGGGCCGAACGTCGCCGCACGTGGTGGCCCGCTCCGGGGTGTCGCGGACCTTTCAGAACATCCGATTGTTTTCCAACATGACGGTGCTGGAGAACGTGCTCATTGGCCTCGACCGCACGATCCCGGGGGGCGTGCCGGCGATGCTCATCCGCACACCCGGGAGCCGGCGGGCCGAGGCCGCCGCGCGGTCGCAGGCCATGCAGGAGCTCGAGTTCGTGGGACTGGCGGCCGATGCCAACCGGATCGCCGGCCAACTCCCCTACGGCGACCAGCGGCGGCTGGAGATCGCCCGAGCGCTCGCCACCGGCGCGGAACTGCTGCTCCTCGACGAACCGGCCGCGGGGATGAATCCATCCGAGACGGCCGACCTGGCCACGCTCGTGGAGCGGATTCGCGCCCGGGGTGTGACCGTGCTGCTCATCGAACACCACATGAACGTAGTCATGCGGGTGAGCGACAAGGTGGCGGTGCTCGACCACGGTGTGAAGATCGCGGAAGGGACGCCCGCCGAGGTGCGGCGGGACGAGAAGGTGATCGAGGCCTACCTGGGCGGGGAGGCGTGACTCGCATGCCACTACTGGAAGTCCGCGAGCTCGAGGCCGGCTACGGTCCGATCCGGGCGCTCGATCGGGTGTCGCTCGACGTCGAAGAAGGCGAGCTCGTGGCGCTGATCGGCGCCAATGGCGCCGGCAAGACCACGCTCCTGATGGCGATCTCTGGCGTGGTGCCGTCCCGCAGCGGTTCGATCCGCTTCGCCGGCACGCCGCTCGCGGCCGCCAAGCCTCACGAGGTGATGCGGCTCGGGATCGGCCATGCCCCGGAGGGCCGCCGCATCTTTCCCCGGCTCACCGTGCGCGAGAACCTGGAACTCGGCGGCTTCACCCAGACCGACCGCGGCAAGCTCCAGCGCGACATTGACGAGGCCTGCGGCCTGTTTCCGGTACTCGGCCAGCGGATGGAGCAGTTCGGCGGCACCCTTTCCGGTGGCGAGCAGCAGATGCTCGCCATCGCCCGGGCTCTCGTGGGCCACCCGCGGCTACTGTTGCTCGACGAGCCGTCGCTCGGCCTCGCGCCCCTGGTGGTGGCCAAGGTCTTCGAGGTGATCGCGGCCCTCTCCGCCCGCGGCATCGGCGTGCTGCTCGTCGAGCAGAACGCCCGTGCCGCCCTCAAGCTGGCCAGCCGCGGCTACGTGCTCGAGACGGGCCGGATCACGCTCACCGGCAGCGGCGCCGAACTGGCCGCCGACCGCCGTGTCCGCGACGCCTACCTCGGCGAGGGCTGAACCGCGGCGCCTTCTTCAGGAAGCCCAATCGCGTGAGCGATGGGGATCGGCCTTCCGCCCCGCTCGGGGCTGCCCATGCCCCGTCGCCGGATATTCGCGGGGACTCGGGACTGACCATACCCCGCCGCCGGACGTTCGGGGGGGCTCGGGACTGACCGTACCCCGTCGCCGGACGTTCGCGGATGCCATCGTGGCATCCGCTCTCTCCGCGCTGGCTGCGCTTCGCCATCCTGGCTCCGCTGGCCAGCGAGGCCGGCTCCCGGGGTACGGTCAGTCCCTCGCTGAGTTCATGCCTGGTGGACGGGGCACGGTCAGCCCCTCGCTGAGTTCATGGTGACGACGGAGCAGCCGGATCGGAGGCACGCGCAGAAGCCGGTGACACTTGTGGACGCTGGACGCCGACATTCCGTCAGAGACCCGAACTCACAAGTGCCGCCGGCGCCGAGCATGTCTCCGGCCGGCTGCGGGGCCGCCACGATACGGGCCGCTACGCCTGCTTCGCCTTGGCGTCGATCACCTGCATGAGCTCGTCCCAGCTCTTGACGAACGCCGCCGCGCCCTGCGACTGCAGCTGCTCGCCGAGCGCGCCGACGTCGAGTCCTGTGCGGGCGATTTCGAACAGCGTCCGCGACGACGAGCCGCCACCGGGGGAGAGCACACCACCGAGCGTGCCGTGATCCGCGAAGGCGAGGAGGGTCGGCTCCGGCATGGTGTTGATGGTGTGCGGCGCCGCGAGCCCGCGGATGTAGAGGTGATCACTGAGGGCCGGATCCTTGGTGCCCGTGCTCGCGAACAGGAGCCGCTGCGGCAGCGCGCCGAAGTTGGCCAGCCGCTGGAAGCGATCGGAGGCGAGCAGGCTGCGGTAGGCCTGGTAGCACCGTTCGCCCACCGCGATGCCGAGCGTGTTTTTGAGCGCCGGGGAGAGGTCGGCGGCTGAGGCCGCGTCCCAGCGGCTGATGAACAGCGAGGCGACGCTCGCCACCCGGGGCGAGAGCCCGGCGTCGATTCGCCGCTCGATGCCGCGGAGGTAAGCCTCCGCCGCCGCGAGGTAGTGGTCGGGTGTAAACAGCAGCGTGACGTTCACGGGTACGCCGGCGGTGATCGCCTCCTCGATCGCCGGCAGGCCCTTCGGCGTGCCCGGAATCTTGATGAACAGGTTGGGGCGAGCGGCCCGGGCGAACAGCTCCTTCGCGGCGGCGAGCGTGGCGGTGGAATCGTAGGCGAGGTGGGGCGACACTTCGAGCGACACCCAGCCGTCGAGCCCACCGGTGCGGTCGTGGATCGGCCGGAAGAGGTCGGCGGCCCGCGTCAGGTCTTCGATCGCGAGTTCGAAGAACAGCCGGTCGCCGCCGAGTCCCGCGCGGGCTCGTGTCGCGATCGCGGCGTCGTAGGCGGCGCTCCCCTTGACCGCGAGGTTGTAGATCGTCGGGTTGCTCGTCAGGCCGGTGACCGACAACTCGGCCACATAGCGGGCCAGCGTGCCGTCGTCGAGCATCGTGCGGGTGATGTTGTCGAGCCAGAGGCTCTGGCCGAGGCGGTGCAGGGCGGCGGTGGGCGTCATGGGATGTCCTTTCCGGAAACGAGATCGAGGATGTCGGAGCCGAAGTCGGCGAGCCGCTTCTCGCCGATTCCCTTGCAGCGGAGCAGGGCGGCGGGTGAGTCGGGCCGCTCGCGGGCGATCGCCCGCAGCGCCTTGTCGTCGAGGATCGTCCAGGCCGGCTTGCCGCGGGCCTCGGCGATCCGCCGCCGCCAGCGTCGGAGCCGCTCGAAGAGGTCGCGGTCCACGCCCTGCCAGTCGTCGGTGTCGGCCTTCGAGGCCTTGGTCTTGCCGGCCCGGGGTTCGAGCAGCACCACCTCGCGGCTGCCCCGCAGCACCTCCCACGACCGCTCGTTGAGGGTCACGACGGGCCGGTCACCGGCGGTTCGCGCGAGCAATTCCTGGTCGAGCAGTTGGTGGACGAGGTTCTCGGCGGTCCGCTGGTCGACGGCGGCGAGCAGCCCGAAGGTGGAGAGCCGGTCGTGGCCGTACCGGAGCACGGCGTCGGTCTTGGCGCCGCGGAGCACCTCGCACACGTGCCGCACACCGAACCGTTCCTGCACGCGGGCCACGCAGGAGAGGATCTTCTGCGCCGTCACGGTCGCGTCGGGCAGGCTGTCGGTCTCGCCGAGGCAGACGTCGCAGGCGCCGCAGGCGGTGGCGGCGTAGGGCTGACCGAAGTATTCCGAGAGGGCGGCATGGCGGCACCGGGCCGCCTGGGCATAGCGCCGCATCGAGAGCAGGTGCTCCATCTGCGACGCGATCAGCCGTTCCTGCTCCTCCGGCTCCAGGTCCGACTCCGCGGCGCTCTTGCGGACGAGCGACTCCCAGCTGAACACGTCGGCCGACGAATAGAGCAGCACGCACTCCGCGGCGAGGCCGTCGCGGCCGGCGCGGCCGGTCTCCTGCTGGTAGGCCTCGAGGCTTTTGGGGAGCGACGTGTGGAGCACGAGCCGCACGTCGGAGCGGTCGATGCCCATCCCAAAGGCGACCGTCGCCACGACCACGTCGATGGTCTCGCGGGTGAAGGCCTCCTGGGTGCGATGCCGCTGTTTGGCGTCGAGGCCGGCATGGTAGGGGCGGGCGAGGAGCCCTTCGGCGGCCAACCGCTCGGCCACCCGTTCGGTCTCCTTGCGCGAGATGCAGTAGACGATCGAGGCCTCGCCCCGATGGCGGCCGAGGATGGCGAGGGTCTGGGCCATCCGGTCGGTTCGCGGCACCACGCGGTAGACAAGGTTCGGCCTGTCGAACGTGCCGACGAGCTCCACCGGATCGCGGAGGTTCAGCTGCCGGGCGATGTCGGAGCGAACCCGCGGGGTGGCGGTGGCGGTGAAGGCATGGATGCTGGCCGTGGGAAAGCGGTCGCGGAGCAGGGCGAGCTGCCGGTATTCGGGGCGGAAGTCGTGGCCCCAGTGGCTGATGCAGTGGGCCTCGTCGACGGCGAATCGCTTCACGCCGACCCGGGCGAGGAGGTCGAGCAGGCCGGTGTTGACCAGCCGCTCGGGGGCGGTGAACAGGAGCCGGAGTTCACCCGCCGCGAGCTGGTCGCGAACGTTCGCCCGCTCCTCCTGCGACATGCCTCCGTGGATCGCCGCCGCCGGATAGCCGATCGCCTCGAGGGCATCGACCTGGTCCTTCATCAGGGCGACCAGCGGGGAGATCACCACGTCGGTCGTGTCGCCGACGAGCGGTGGCAGCTGGTAGCAGAGGCTCTTGCCGCCGCCCGTGGGCATGACCACCAGCGAATCCTGGCCCGCGAGGGCCGCGGCGATCGCCTCCGCCTGCAGCGGCCGCAGCCGGTCGAAGCCCCACCACCGCGTGAGCACGTCGGTGATCCGCGTGTCGGCGAGCGGCACGGCAGCGGCGGTCTCGACCTGCTCCTTCACGTCGACTGCTTCCTCCGGGGTCTCTCAGGTTAGCAGACCGCCGCTCGGGGCTGCCCGTGCCCGTCGCCGGACGGTCGCTGCGGCAGGGACGCCGCCACCCTCAGGCTGCACGGGCCATGGATGGCCGTGCAGCCGTGAACCCGCGGCAGGACGCCGCCACCCTCAGGCTGCACGGGCCATGGATGGCCGTGCAGCCGTGAACCCGCGGCAGGACGCCGCCACCCTCAGGCTGCACGGGCCATGGATGGCCGTGCAGCCGTGAACTAGTCCGCGATCGTCGAGTACACGATCGCCGGCCCACGCCGCAGCACGCCGTTGAACGCGTACCACGCGCTGGCGGCACCACGGCGGGGTGGGGCGGGCATGTCGAGGGAGTTGAGATTCACCCCGTCGTAGGCGTTGCCCCAGTAGCCGCGAAGGTCGACCGTAGCAAGGCGGTCGATCAAGACCTTCACCGGACCGTCGTCCACCTCGAAGTCGAAGAGCTCGCGGTCCGGAACGATGCTGGGTGACATGGCCACCGTGAGTGCCTGCCGGATCTGCACGGTGCTGCTGGAGATGTTCAGCCCGTCCTCGACGGGATTGACCACCGTGAGCCGATCGAGCGCGATGGAGGAGTTGGTCACGTCGAACCCGTCGTCCCCCGAGTTCTCGGTCCGCACCGCCTTCACCCGCCACTCGGTCTGTCCCAGGCCGAGCAGCGAGATCGCGTCGATGTCGTCCTGCTGAGGGCTGTCGCCGGTGCGGCCCAGCGAATCGGTCCGGCCGAGCGACACGCAGTTGATCAGATTGGCCGAGAACGAGGAGCGGCCGGCGGCGGTGGCGGTGTTGACCGAGATGCCGTCCTTGGTGCAGCTGCGGGTGGTGCCGAGAAAGAACACACCCCCGTTGTTGGCCTGCGTCGTCGGCCGATTCTGCGAGTCGGCGGCGGCGAACGTCACCGTGACCGCCTTCAGCGCCGAGCCACTGTCGAACACGAGCGCGCTCGTGTCGAGCGTGCGTCTCGGGCGAGTGCCGTTGCGGATCAAGACCGTGACGCCGTCCTCGATCGTGAGCGTCACGCCCGGACGCACGTGCACCTCGCCGTCGATCACATACGTGGTACCGCTGCGGAACGTGGTGCTGCGGGTGATGTCGGCGGCAACGATCGCCAAGGGCGTCTCGAAGCCGATCACGCGGTCGCGGGCGGCTTCCGGCGGCAGACTGCGGATGGCCGGGCCTCCCGCGGTGGCACTGAGCGTGCCACCGGCCTGGAGCCGGATGGCGTCACCCAGTCGCAGCGACGCCGCGGCTCGTTCCTGGGCGGTGGGCACGAGCACGAACGAGAGCGTGGTCACGCCGGTCCGTGCCGAGCCGCGATCGAGCTCGGCGAGTCGCATGGTGCGATCGAAGAACACGGGCAACTGCGGCGACCGCCCCGTCGCCGTCACCGGCGTGGAATACTGGACGTTGATCCGCAGGAACGGCTGCCCGGGGCCGTCAGGCGTAACGAACTGGGTCGCCACGGCGACGATTGCGGAGGGACGGCCGGCTGGTGCGGAGAGTGCGGCGACCGCGGCATCCCGCGCCTGTCGCGAAACGCCCCCCGCCGCGAACACGAGCGTGACCGGCTTGGAATCGCGGATGCCACGGGAGTTTTGCACCGACCAGAGGCCGGTGAAGGCGTAGATCCCCGACGGCGCGCCCGGTTTCGCGAACGACTCGCCGACACCCCCCGCGCCGATCGTGGCCTCGATCCGACGGGAGACGGGCAGCCCGTCGGACACTGCCACCGCGAGCGAGTGTCGGATGCTTCCCGGACCCTGGCCGGGAGCCTGGTCGGTTTTGGCGCCCACGCGGAGGTCGGCCCCGGCGGCCCGGAGATTGATCTCCACGCCACTTTTTACGGCGGCGAAGGCGGGCTGACCTCGGCCGTCCCAGAACTGGAGGCCGGAGAGCACCTCCAGATCCAGCGTGGCGCCGAGCGGCACATCCACCAGTCCGACATCCACGGATGCGACCGTCCGCCGGCCCAGCGTGGCGAAGTCGAATCCACTCGCCGCGTCAGGCGTGGCGAGGGTGAACGAGTAGCCGTAAAGCGGGTCGATCTCGGGCACGACCGACACCGGGATGGCCGGCGGGGCCGAGGGGGCGATCACAGCGGCCGGCGCGGCCGCCGCGCCGGCCGCACGCAGCGGCATCGACCAGGCATCGCCGGCGAGCAACTGCCGCCGCTCGAGCGCTTCGACGCCGAGTCGCGCTCCGGCGGTATGGGTTCGTCGGGGGCGTGCCATCACTTCTTCAACTTCACGATGCTGACGCCGTTGGCCGACTGGGCGGTGGTCTTCGGCGCGACGATCGACTTCCCGCCGATGATGGCGACCGGATTCGCCGCGGTGGGATTGGCCGGCCAGTTTGCGAACGCGAACTGATAGACGCCCTTGCCCTTGTTGGCGGCGGCGATGCGAATTGGCCCGATGGACGACCCACTGGTGGCGGACGAGCCGATGCGGACGTTCTTGCTGACCGCGGCGAGGGCATTCGCCGTGAACGTGCCGACCTGACGCAGGGAGGCGAGGTCCTGGGGCAGGGACAGCGAGCCGCCGACATTGAGATTGCCGAGCGTCTGCAGGGCAGGCACGTTCAACGTCGCGTTGCCGCCGGCCGTCACGTTGCCAAGCGTGGTGGCCGAGGCCGCAGCGAGCGACACGTTGCCGTCGGCGGTGACGTCGCCGAACGTGGTCGTCGAGCCGGAGAGGTCGAGGTTGGCGACGCCGCCCGGGGCATCGACGACCACGTTGCCCACCGAGGCGCCACTCAGGGCGAGCTTGATCGTCGCCCCGCTCGGTGCGTTGAGGAAGGCAAGGCCCGAGATCGCCGCGGGTGCCGTGAAGGAAAGATCCTGCGACGCGCCGCCGAGGAGGGAGATCGGTCCGATCGACGTGGGCACCGCCCGCACGCCGGCCGCCCTGCTCCGGACGACCGGCTGGCCCGCCACCACGAACACGGCGCCGAGCGTGTTGCCGGTGATCGAGATCGAGCCGATGCCCGTGAACGCGGAGAACGTGGACGTGAGGATCGCGTAGCCGAGCCCGGTCGCATACGGGAGCCCGGTCTGCGAATGGACCACGGTCACGCTCCCGATCGCCCCGCTGCGGGCCGTGAAGGTCGAAAACGCGATCGCGTTGAGGCCGTTCTTGGCCGCATCGGCGAGCCGCACGTCGATGAACCCGATGCCGGCCCCACCGAAGGTAGACCCAGTCACGCCCGACGCGTTGCGGCCCGGCACGCGGACGCTGACGCCGGCGATGTCGCCTTGGGCGTCGTTCGTCAGCTGCCAGTCGAAGTCGGCGTCGAAGACGGAGGCCGTGATGCCGCTGCCGATCGAGTTGACCGAGATCGTGCCGATGCCGGCCGCGGCCGTGAAGGTGGAGAGCGTGATCCCGGCCGGCACGAGTGTCCAGTTCAGGATCCGGCCGCTGTTGACGATGATGTTGCCGATGGTCGATGTGAACAGGTTCTGGTCCGGGGCGAGAATCAAGCCCTGGATCGAGGCGTCGAACACGCACCCCACGATCCCGGAGCCGCTGACCGTGTTGACGTTGATGTCGCCGATGCCGCCCGCCGCTCCTGCGGTGAAGGTGCTCTGACGGATGCCGGCCCCGGTCGTGAGCTGATCGGCAGCGTTTCTCACCGCGATCGAGCCGATGCGGCCGGTGTCGTCGAAGTTGCCGTATCCGTCGTACACGGCGGTGCGGGCCTCGAACGTCGAGCCGACGATCCCGTCGCCTCCCTCGACCGTCTGGATCCACACCTCCACGTTCCCGATCATCGCTGCGGTGAACGTGCAGCCCGAGATGCCGGATGAGTCGACGAGGTTGCGGCCCGCGGCCACGACCTTGATGCCGGTGATCGTGCCGGTCGTCTGCCCGGGGTGATCCGGCGAGGGAGCGGAATTGTAGTCGCCGTCGGTGTCGGCCATGAAGGTCGAGTTGAGGAGGCCCGTGCCGCCCTTGGTCTTCACGGTGATCTGGCCGATGTCGCCGATGGCGCTGAACGTCGTCCCAACGATGCCGTTGGACAGCTTGCTGGTCCCGTTGGCGAAGGCGTTGATGCGGCCGAAGTTGCCCTGTGGGTCTTCGGTGGATGGGCCGTATTGGTCGTAGAAGATTTTGCCAGGGGCGGTGAAGGTCGCGTTTTCAATCGCGTTTCCCCCCTTTTCCGCCGTGGCGGTTATGTCGCCGAAGTTGCCCCGCGACTGGAACTCGCCACCGCTGATCGCGGCCGCGTTGAACGCCTTGACCGTCATCGGCCCGATGTCGCCCGAGGCGGTGATCTTGCCGTCGAGAATGCCGATGCCGTTGATCGAGCGGACGTCAACGTCGATCGAGTCGATGGACGACGTCGACGCGCTCGCCGTGGAGAATGCCCGGATCTCGCCCCCCACGATCCCGTTGCCGTCGAGGCCGCCATGCACGGTCGCCTTGATCGGGCCGATCGTGCCAGCATAGACCTTGGCGTCGCTCATCGCGTCGCGGCCGTTGGCGTTGGCCGACGTCGTGATCCCGGCGATGCGGCCCACGGTAAGGTCGGTCGCCTGGAAGCGGGTGCCGAGAATGCCGTAGCCCCCCGCAGCCCCGCCCGCGGCCGTGATCTGGCCGATGCTGCCGTAGTTGGCGTCGAAGGAGCCGGCGTTGATGCCCGTGCCGTCGACGGCGGTGACACCGGTGATCGAGGCGATGTCGGTGTGGGCGACCACGATCACGTCGCGCAGGCCGTCGAGCCAGCCGTCGCCGGTCACCGCGCCGATTCGGCCCCGGCTCCGGTCGATCGCACCGCCGGCATCGTAGGCGGTGCGGGTGACGATCGTCGTGCTCTCGATGCCCGTGCCGCCCACGCCGCGGCCGGACACCGGCCCGATGTTCGCGGCCACGATGTTCGACTCGAGAATGCCGGCGCCGTCGAGCGAGCCGAACTCCCCGTACGAAATGCCGCTGATGCCCAGGATGTCAGCGCCGGCCTCGGCCTTGAGCCGCTTGATGCCGTAGCCGGTGTGCGCCTTGGCGTCGATGAAGCCGATGCTGCCGGCCGCCACGATACTCACGTCTTGGAGACCGAAGCCGCCGATGCTGCCGAACGTGCTGATCGAGCCGATGTCGCGGCCGGCCACCAGCGACGAAGTCTGCATGCCGCCGTCGACGATGGTGATCGATCCGATGGTGGCTGCCCGGACATAGCCGAGTTCGAGATTCCCCTTGGGGATGCGGATCGCGTCGAGCACGCCCGTGATCGGGTTGAGCGTGCCCAGATCGCCCCCGGCCACGATCGACGTCCCGAGGATGCCCGCGGCAGCCCGGATGCGGCCGATCGAGCCTCCCGCCTGGATCGCCGGCGACTCGATGCTTCCGGCCACCGTCGTGATCCTGCCGATGTTGCCGCCGGCGAGGAGCGTGCCGATGAGGTTGCGGACCACCTTGATGTCGCCGATGTCGGTGCCGGCCTCGAGGTGTCCCTCCATGCCTCCCTGACTGGCCTCGATCGAACCGATCGACGTGCCCGCCTCGACGAGGAAATCACCCGTGAAGCCGTTGGCTGAGATCGGGCCGACGCTCGACGCGGATGTCACGGTGAGCATGCCCTCGCCGTCGATGGCGATGCCCGCGATGCCCTTCGCGAGGCTCGTGTTCGTCAGCGAGCCGGCAAACCCGCCGGGCAGATAGAGGGTGTCGGTGAGGGAGCTGCGGTCAGAGCCGGAAATCCCACCCGCCGCGGTGATCTGGCCGGTGATCAGGGCGCCGTCGGAGAGCGGGAAGCCGAGGTCGAGGTGGCCGCCCGCGTTGATGAAGCCCTTGAAGGAGGAAGGCAGGTTGATCGCCAGAGGGTCGGCCCCGCGGGTCGTGATCTCGCCCGAGATCGCCGCCACGCGGACCGAGCCGATGCTGGTCGCCCGAATCGCGCCCGCGAGGCAGCTTCGCAGCCCAATCACGCTGCCGATCGCCCCGGACACGTTCACCACGCTGCGGAAGTCGTTGGTGACCGACGTGTCGTACGGGTTGCCCGTCGGCGCGCTGATCGCGCCGTTGATGACGAGCGAATCGATGCTCGCCGCGGTGATGCCGCCGAGGTCGATCAGGCCCGTGACCGGCTGATAGAACTTCGTATCGGCGGCCTGCTGGTTGTTCTGCGTGTTGATCCGATCCACGAGGGGGGCCTGTCCGGCGTCCAGCGTGATGTTGCCGACCGCGATGCCCCCGAGCGAGATCGAGTTCACGATCGCCGCGCTGAGTTGGATGCCGCCCAGCGAGGTCATCGGAATGACGGGCGCCGGGGCGGCGGGATCGACGTCGTTGGAGATGAAGGCGACGTTCGTGTAGCCGGGCGAGTAGAGCGTCGAAAAGTTTCCGCCCGGCTGGGTGGTGAGCTTGGTGGGCGTGACGACGATCTGCACGCCGTTGTCCTTGGTGAGGCCCGAGAGGTTGATCCGCGTGGCGTCCGCGTTGTCGGTGGCCCGGCCGGCGAGTTCCACCGAGAACCCGGCTCCGCCGCCGACCGGCCCGGTCACGGCGATCGAGACGGTGTCGCCGTCGGCGTCGATGTAGGTGGCGTTCGAGACGATCTGGGCCGGCACGATCGCCAGCATCCGCCGGTCTTCGAGACGGTCGAGCACGAGAGTGCCGGGCTGGCGGGCAGGGGGGATCCGAGAGGGGCGTTGGCGGCGGGCACGGCGGACACGGTTGGCAGACGACGAACGCATTCGGCTCGGTTCCTTGGCTGGCTTGGCAAGGGGGAAGGTTTCGACAGGGATGACGCCGGAGAGTACGACGGTTCAAAGCCGCCGTCAAAACATTGGTCGCGATGGGGGGGGTGGGGAGGACAGGAGGTTTCCAACCGGCCGGCCCAAGCCTCGCGACACCCCCCAGCCTCTCGTCGCTGCCGCGCTGCCCTTTGAGATCCGTCAGATTCGAGAAAACCGGCTTGCCACCCTCGGGCACGGCTGGGAGAGTCCGCGGTGCTCATGGCTCCCACCCGGCATCGACCAGCCGCCGTGCCTGCATCGCGAAGCCTGTCGCGGGTCCTCTGCGGCTGGACAGCGGTGATCGCGCTCGTGCAAGGCGTGTGCTTCGGCGACGACCGCGGCGTTCACCTGCCGACCGCGGACGGGGCCGAACTCTGGCAGCGCACAGTGACGAGCGTGGCCGCCGAGTGGCCGATCGCGCGGGCCGTCGCCCCCGACTTCTCATCGGGCCGCGAAGGACTGATCGAGTCGGCCTGGGTCGAGCCGTCCGGCAACGCCCTCGCATCCTGGCCGCCGCAGCGGCAGCGGGTCGTCGTCCGAATGGTGCCCGCCTCCGATGGCGCCTGGGTGACGGCGGTCGTGCAGACGCAGGCGCTCTCCGGGCAGGCTGCCAGCGGTGCCGGCATCGAGCTCGTGGGCGACTGGCAGATGCAGGGCCAGACCGACGATGTCAGCCTGCGGCTCGCGGCCCAGCTCGTCCCGGTGTCCGAGCCGATCTACGCGCTGCCGCCGCTGGAGCGGCAGGAGTTCCTGCCCCAGCCGCCCCCCGAACTTCCCTGGACCCGTAGCAGCTATCCGCGGCTGTCGCGGGCAGGCCACAAAGTCTGGAACGACTACCGCAACTTCTACGACTGCGAGAGCCTCGTCTGCCTGTCGGCGGCGTTTGGAGCGGGGGCGTTGATGGCCAACACCGGCTTCGACAACCAGATGCAGACGGCCTGGCAGAACGGCGTGGAGCCGACGGGCCTAGGCACCTTTTTCTCCGGCTGCAAGGACATCGGGGAGGGGCGATATGCCCTGCCGATCTTCGGCGTGGCCGCGGCCACGGGGCTCGTGTTCGACGGGAATCCCTATGGCGACGTGGTTGGCGAGTGGGGGTCACGGTCACTGCGGATGTTCGTCGTGGGCGCCCCGCCGCTCTACGTCCTCCAGCTGGCCACTGGCGGCGGGCGGCCATCCGACGGCCGCGGCAGCAGCTGGCAGTTCTTCAACGACAACAACGGCGTGAGTGGCCATGCCTTCATCGGGGCGATCCCGTTTCTGGCCGCCGCGGACATGGTGGAGAGTCCGCTCCTCAAGGGCACGCTCTATGTCTGCTCCACGTTCGTCGGGTTCTCGCGGATGACCGACAACGCCCACTACCCGTCGCAGGTGTTTCTCGGCTGGTATCTCGCCTTCGCGAGTTCGCGGGCCGTGAGCGCGACCGAGATGCACTTCGCCGGCATGGAAGTCCGCGTCGTGCCGCTGCCGATGGCCGATCTCGGCGGCCTCGCCATCGAGGGCCGCTGGTGAGGGCGAACGGCTACCCCGCGGCCTGCCGCCGAGTCCTGGCGGTGCGGATCACCGCCGCGATCGCGACGGCGGCGAAGGTGGTCGCTGCAAGAGAGGGCTCCGGCACGGCAATCCACGACACCGCGTAGTTCTGCGGGAAGGCCGCGGTGCCCCAGATGCCGCCGGTCGTGTTGTCGAACGTGTTGACCGGATACTCCACCCGCAGCCCGTAGTGCCCGGAACGGGGAAGCAAAAACGACAGGTGCTCGACCGTGTTGTAGAGGCTCTCGGACCGCGCGACGAGCGTGGCGAAGCTGTTGGTCCCGTCGAGTTCCCAGATCGAGAGGTTGAGATCGGCCTGGGCGACGTCGGCATATTCGGTGGTGGCGTCGTCGAAGAATCGGTTGCGGAGCCAGTCGAGCGAGGCCGTCAGCGTGCTGCTGCCGGTGAGCACTCCGGCGATCACGTAGTCGTTGGTGGTGCCACGCACCGCGGCCCCGTAGTCCCAGCCGGTCCTGGCGACAGCCCCGAGGCTGCCTGTCCCCGTGCCGACGACATCGGTCTGTCCACCCACCTGCAGGCCGAACGTCGTGGCGAGATCCATCCGGCCGGCCCCGGCGGCGTAGTCGAGCGACTGCGTCGTGCGCAGGTAGGTGGTGCCGCCAACGGTCACCGTCTGCTGGCCGTTCGACCAGCCGGTCGTCTTGGCGGCACCGGAGAGGAGCAGCGATTTGACGACGACGCTTTCGGCCGCGGCCGGATTGGAAGCGAGCGTCGGCAGCGTCTTGGCGGCACTCACCACGAGGGCCGCGCCGCCCGCGACGAGCGGCGACGCGAAACTCGTGCCCGCAATCCCGGCCGAGTAGAGATTCGCCGCGGTGCCCTGGTTCGTGGAACTGGTCAGCGTCGGGTTGTTGCCGCCGGCCTGGCCTCCCCAGAACGCGCTGACGAGCGACACCGCGGGGGCTGCAAGGTCGACCGCGGCGCGGACGCCGGGGATCGCGACCGTGGTGCCGGAGGCGTTGATGTAGCCGAAATCCTGCGGCCCCCGGCCGCTGAAGCTCGCCACGGTGTCGAACGCATTCGCTCCCGTGAGGCCCCCCACCGTGATCGCGTTGTAGTCGGAACCCGGCGACCCGACGGTGTTCACCGCAGGGCCGTTGTTGCCCGCGCTCGTCACGTACGTCGTCCGTGGATTCTGGAAGGCGTAGGCATCCATCACCACCGACAGGGCCGCGGTGCCAGCCGGATCGGTGAAGCCGAAGCTCGAGTTGACGACGTCGGCCACGCCGAAGGTCCGCTGGTAGGGAGTCAGGAACGATTCGACGGTCAGGTTGAAGCTCACGGCGTAGGCCGGCGACACCCAGCTCGACGCGAGCGCGGCGGCCCGCAGGTCGGTGCCAAAGGCGATCCCATCCTGGTAGATGCCCCCGCCGAGCGTCTGTCGGCCGCCGATCAGCATGCTCACCCAGGTGGCATGGCGGTCGTACTTTGGCGCCACGGCCGTGCCGCTCCAGGCGGTGCTGCCCGAGATGAAGTTCGTGGTGTTCGTCACCACGTGCTGCAGCGTCTCGTGGCCGTTCCAGAAGTAGCCCGCCTCGAGGTTGGTGGTGACCGTGTTCTGGCCGATGATCGGCGTGGTATGGTCGTAGTAGGTACCGGCGCCGAGGAACGTGTTGACGTCGAACGTGAAGCCGCCCACCGTGGTCGTGGCGGCCCCCGAGGGGTCGAAGCCGCCGGGGGCGACGCTCGGGACGGCGTCGCCGTACGTCGCCTGGAACGTGGCCGCAGGATCGAGACGACCGAGACCGCCGATCGCGGGGCGAGCGGCGCGAGCCGACTCGGGGCCTGCCAGGCACGCCGCCAGCGTCGCGACCGCGACCAGCCGTCGCATGAGGCGGCTCCTGCGAGGCGATCCACACAGATCGGCCCGCTTCGGGCCCGGCAGTCGATCATTCGGAATGGCGATGGCAGTCACGGGTGCCCCCGGGAAACACCGCCGCGGGCGGGGCCTCGTCAGCCCCGCCCGCGGTCGGGCTTGCGTCTCGTTCTTCCAAGTCACCGGGTCTTCCGCTCCCGGGGCCGTTTATCGCTCGGCCAGAGCGTTGACAATCAAT